>JACCDL010728774.1_pt1 | contig 27078 bp, 26 predicted proteins | sample 7441931 | NCBI WGS metagenome assembly JACCDL01 (sample SAMN15323437, study PRJNA562643) | freshwater metagenome | isolation source: river surface water | place: USA:Blue River Watershed | collected 2017-08-16 | reverse complement strand
TCAAACCACGATGTGATTCGCCACGCAACTCGCATGGCCTACGACAAGATTCCGAAGCAGGGTGACGGAATTGGGCCTGACTACCCACAGCCAGACACCGCGAGAGGTTTGCGCAAAGCCCGCGCTGCGAGCGCATTCATGCTGGGATTACCAGGTGGCGCATACATCTACCAAGGTGAAGAGCTAGGTTTACCCGAGCACACGACCTTGGAAGGTGAGTACCGCCAAGACCCAACCTACTTCCGCACAAAGGGCGAGCGAGTTGGGCGAGATGGTTGCCGTGTTCCCATTCCTTGGGAAGCGCACAAGCCAGCATTCGGCTTCTCGGAATCCGGCAAGTCTTGGCTGCCTCAGCCAGGTGACTACAAAACTTACGCAAGAGATCTGCAGGAGGGCGTTCCTGGTTCTACTCTCGAGCTTTACAAGCGCCTATTGAAAGTCCGCAAGCACTATGCGATGGGCCACGGAAGTTTTGAGTGGGCACCAGAGCAAGCTGGTGATTCATCTCTAGCGTTTGTAAACAACGGCGTTCTCGTTATTGCAAACTTCGACGGGTCACCAATTTCATTGCCTGCAGGAGAAGTTCTGGTAACGACGCAGCATGATCTGACTGCCGAGGGAATGCTTGAGCACGACCAGGTTGCTTGGATAAAGATTTAGTTTGAGAACGGTGGAGCAAAAAACCGCAAGTGATTGGTGGCGCTCCGCTGTTATCTACCAAATCTATCCTCGTTCTTTTTATGACAGTAACGGTGATGGGATTGGTGACCTAAGAGGCATCATTTCAAAACTTGAAAAGCTGGTTGAACTCGGCATTGATGCCATCTGGCTATCACCCTTCTATCGCTCTCCTCAAAAAGACGGCGGATATGACGTTTCCAACTACGTTGATGTTGATTCAATTTTTGGAACACTCAGTGATTTTGATGAATTGGTTGCAAAATCACACGCTCTTGGTTTACGCGTAATTATCGACCTGGTACCTAATCATTGCTCAAGTGACCACCCATGGTTTCAGGCAGCTGTAAATTCATCAGAAAATTCTGATGCACGCAAGTATTTTCATTTCAAAAACGGTAGGGGTGAAAAAGGTGAGTTGCCACCAAACAATTGGCAGTCAATGTTTGGGGGTCCAGCTTGGACGAGAATAAAGAACTCTGACGGCAGTTTGGGCCAGTGGTATCTGCATTTATTTGATTCCTCGCAACCGGACTTGAATTGGGAAAATCCAAAAGTTCGCCAAGAGTTTGAATCAATACTTCGCTTTTGGCTAGATCGAGGAGTGGATGGTTTTCGGGTTGACCAGCCCCACGCGATGGCCAAAGCAAAGGGCTTGCCAGACCACCCTTATGCGGATGAAGCTGGAGCAGGTTTCATTGAAGGTCGGGAAGCTCCGCCAATGTGGTTCCAAGATTCAGTGCACGAGATCTTCAGAGACTGGAGACGAATTCTTGATAGTTATCCGGGTCAGCGGGCAATGTGCGGAGAGGCTTATGTTCTCCCGCTTTCTCTTATGGCGCTATGGGTGAGAAGCGATGAATTCCACCAGACCTTTAATTTTCGGTTTTTGGACGCTGACTGGGAAAAACAAAAACTCAGGGCGGCCATTGATGAATCCTTCGAAGCATTTGGAAGGGTAGGTGCACCTTCGACTTGGGTGCTAAACAACCACGACGTCATGCGCCACGCCTCTAGATTCGGCGGTGAATACGGTCGGGCAACGGCTTCGGATGGTGTGGGTCCACATGGGCCTCAACCAGACAATTCTTTAGGACTCAGGAGGGCAAGGGCTGCCACCCTATTCATGCTTGCTCTCCCAGGTTCCAGCTACTTATATCAGGGCGAAGAGCTTGGTCTTCCTGAACACACCACCCTTGAATCTAAATACCGCCAAGACCCAACCTTCTTTAGAACTAAAGGTGGACGGGTGGGACGCGATGGTTGTCGCGTTCCGATTCCCTGGTTGAAAAATCAACCAGCGTTTGGTTTCAGTTCAAACGGAAAGTCCTGGCTGCCCCAACCAAAGACCTTCGCTGATCACTCAAGAGACATTCAAGAAAAAGATGACGACTCGACCTTGAATCTCTACAAAGCAGCGCTCAGAATTCGATCAAGTATGAATCTTGGAAGCGGAGAGTTTGCCTGGTTTGATGACCTGGAGAACTCTAACGAAGTGCTCGCCTATAGAAACGGTGAACTACTTGTTGTCCACAATTTCGGAATTATTGATCTACCTGTCCCCTATGGTTATGAGGTTTTGTTAGCCAGTGAAGGTAAGAATAAAAAGTGTTTGGGCGCCAACCAAACATTGTGGTTGACGCCCAGGGTTAGGTAAAAAGGGGGAACCTAACCAAACTTAGGTGCCGTGAGTTTCTTTCTTGGCCACCAGAATTTATCTCCAGACATAAATGCCAGAGCGGGAACAATAACAGTTCTAACCAGCAAGGTGTCTAATAGCACACCGATACAAACGATGATTCCAATTTGGTAGAGCGCAATTAGCGGAAGAACTCCAAGAACCGCGAATACTGCAGCGAGCAAGATACCTGCGCTGGTAATCACTCCACCAGTTGCAGAGAGTGCCTTGATCATTCCTTGCTTGGTTCCTAACTTGACAGCCTCCTCTTGGGCTCTGGACACAAGGAAGATGTTGTAGTCCACACCAAGTGCGACCAGGAACAGGAAGGAGAACAAGAACACGCTGAGATCCAGTGCAGGTAATCCAAGCAGATTCTCGAAGATCAACCAGCTGGCACCAATCGAAGCAAAGAACGAGCCCACAACAGTGGCAAGTAGCAACACCGGCGCGAGGAAAGCGCGCAGCAGAAGCACCAGCACAATGAACACCAGAATCAGAATCAGTGGGATCACTAACAACTGGTCATTTTCGTATGCGGTTTTGACATCCAATGATTCCGCGTCAAGACCACCGACAAGTGCTTCTGCTCCTTCAACGGTTGCAAGTTCCGCTCTGAGTTCACGAATCGAGTCATACGCTTCTTCAGAACCAGCCTCTGCATCCAAGATGACGTCGATTCGAGTGATTTCTCCATCACTGTCGCCGGCGGTAACCGTGTCAACACCAGAAACTGCTTCGGCCTTAGCTATGACCTCTTCGACCTTCTCATTATTTGCGATGACAATCGTGGGCGTTGTGGCGCCAGCAGGGAATGCCTCTGCCAAAACTTCCTGACCAAACACTGCTTCGGGCTTTACTCGGAATTGCTCAGTGCTAGCTAGGCCAACCTTTACTCCTGATGCACCAAATGCCAGACCTGCGAGCACAATTACGCCCAACACTGACACGATAACTGGCCTGCGAGAAACGCCCTTACCGAGCTTGCCCCACAGTCCGCTCTCGGACTTGTTCACTCCACCAAATTTTGGCACGAACGGCCAGAACAGTCCGCGCCCAAACACTACGAGGGCGGCTGGAAGAACTACGAGGGCGGCAATCATCGCAATCACAATTCCGGTTGCACAAACCAATCCAAGGGAGCGGTTTCCGCCAAGCTCAGCAAGTGTCAAAGTGAGAAGCGCAAGAGTGACTGTTGAACCGGAAGCGATGATTGCTGGACCTGCTCCTCGCAGCGCCTGAGCCATTGCAACGTGACGGTCTTCGTTCAGAAGTAGTTCTTCTCGATAGCGAGCAATTAACAACAGTGCATAGTTGGTTCCGGCACCAAATACCAAAACAGACAGAATGCCAGTTACCGAGCCATCCGGGACAATCCCAAAGAAGTTAGCAACCTGTCTTCCAAGTTGACCTGCCATGCCATCAGCAGTTCCAACCACAAGGAGCGGGACTAACCAAAGAACTGGTGAGCGGTAGGTAACTAGAAGCAAGATTGCGACAACTGCGACCGTTGAAAGCAAAAGCGTGAAATCCGCACCTGCGAAGACACCATTGAGATCTGCCTGGAAACCATCCGGTCCGGTGAGGTATGCCTCAAGTCCGGCAGGCATGTCTTCTTTCGCAATCGCACGCATTTCGGCGACACGTTCGGATACAACCTCCGTCAAATCTGTCTGGTCTAGCGGGACAGTAATTACAGCTGTTGTGCCATCTTCAGAAATCTGGGCTGGTGGGACAAACGGCTCACCATTGAGTTCCGCATTTGTGAATTCCAAAAACTTTTCGTTAGCGCCACCCGCTGGCATTTGAATCATTGGATCAAATTCACCTTGCAACCACTTGAGTTGCTCTTCGGTGAACTCCGAATCTGAGGCGTAGACGATGACCGCTGCGGTGTTGTCTGCTCCCGGCAGGTTCTCAAGTGCCTTGGAAACTAGACCTGTCTCACTGGTTTCGGAAAGACCATTAGTGGGGCTAGTCTCAGTCTCTGCTGCCCTCAGTGGCCCAAAGGCCAGTAGGGCGAAAATTAACCCGATTAGAAGGGTGACCCAGGCGCTCTTTCGCCCGGTAATGAAGTTGATTAGTGCTCCCACGATTTCTCCAGTCGTCTCTGGTGAGTTCAACCAGTCGAACAGACTCAAATTCCCCAGATCGGAGGCAAATTAGCCAAAACGGGACGATTTGGGCGGGCTTGCGAGGAAATGCTAGTTCTCTAAGGTCTTTCCAGTAGCCGCATGGGCTGCGGCCATGGCCCGCTTGCCGGCAGGGACGGTAATCGCAATCAGCGCAATAACCACGGTGGCGGCACCGGTAACGATGAGCAAAAGCTCTACTGAAACTACATCAGCTAGAGGCCCCAGAGCGGCCATGCCCAGAGGCATGGCAACAGACATAACAATTCCGACAAATCCGAAGACTCGACCCTGCCTCTCAGGCTCAACCGTTTCTTGGAGCAGTGTCATTGCAGATGTTGAGAAGGCTGGGACCGCGAGTCCAATAAAGAAGAACAAGCTAAAGAACAAAATCAGATTGGTTGTGAAACCCATCGCAATCGCCAAAAGTCCAAAAATTATGGATGTTCCGATGATTGCCCAAATCCGATTGAGTTTGGCGGCCAAAATTGCCATTAACGCTCCACCAGCAACCATTCCAATACCGAATGAAAGCTCGAGAACTGTCAGCATCCAAACCTCCGAACCGAATGTTCTAACCAACATCAATGGAGAAAGATTTGATGGTGCGACAATTAGCAAGAACACAATTCCGAAAATAGCCATGACCCAACGAACTAATTCGTGGCTGAATATGTAACTAATTCCATCCTTCAAGTCTGTGAAGTAACTCGGTTTGTCTGCATCTAGCGCTCTTGCAAGAGTGGGAACAGAAACAAGGGCAAGCAAAGAAAGCCCAATTACGGCAGTCACAAAATCAATAAAGAAAATTGCAACGATGGACATATTTGCATAGACGGCAGCTGCTGCTATTGGTGCAAGCAGTCCAAGTGAAGATTGGATGCTGCTGTTTATTCCATTGATTTGCATAAGTTTTTCGTTTGGAACAATCTGTGGTAGCAGCGCAGAAATGGCCGGCATCTGAACACCAGCACCAACTGACCTCACGGCCATAACCAGATAGATCAACCAAAGATCATCCACACCCGAAAGCATCAGCAGTGCAAGTCCAAGGGTTGCAAGTGCAATCGCGGAATCTGAGACGATAATCATCATCTTGCGATTTACTCGGTCAGCCCAAACCCCTGCAAAGATCGAGACAATCGCTTGAGGCAAGAAGCCAAAGATAGCTGCGAGAGCTAGCACCAAACCAGATTTAGTCGTGAGGGTTAAGTGCCACATGATTGCGTACTGGACCAGGTAGGAACCAAATGTGGTAATTGTCTGGCCAACAAGAAAAATTGAAACCTGACGCTTCCAGCGGGTCAAGATGTCTTGCCCCTCGCCCTTCGGGTCTCTCTCGGTTGATTCTTGAACTGTGGTCACTTAGTGCCTGCCTGACTTGGAAAGATAAGAAAATCCCACCAGCTCAAAGCTGGCGGGATCTCCCGATGTGGCTAGTGAGGGATTCGAACCCCCGAAGGCTGAGCCGGCTGATTTACAGTCAGATCCCTTTGGCCGCTTGGGTAACTAGCCGAGCACTTTGGGTGCAAGGGTCAAGGATAGTGGATTTCGGGCTTTCCCGACTAGCCAAGAGGGACTGTAAAGATTTACAGTTCTCTAATGGTTGGAATTATTGAGGTCGCCCAGCACGCTGGGGTTTCCATTGCGACAGTTTCCAGAGCGCTCAATGAAAAATCCCACGTCTCTTCCAAGGCTAAGGAAAAAGTTCTTAAAGCTGCTGCCGAATTAGGCTACGTCCCCTCTTCTTCCGCCTACACACTTGCTACCGGCAGAACCAAGAACATCGGACTGGTGACTCCATACGTTGATCGCTGGTTTTTCGCAAATGTGATTGATGGGGCTGTAAATGAGCTCACAGATCATGGATATGACGTCTCTCTTTACAATCTTTCCGGTGGTGCTGACCAACGGAAGAAGATTTTTACAGACCGTCTGCTTAGAAAACGAGTCGATGGTGTTCTGACAATTGCCCTAAAACCAACTGATGCTGAGCTTTCAAATTTGTTTGCAGTTCAAAAACCAGTGGTTTGCATTGGCGGTCAAATTACTGGTTTGCGCACACTGGCTGTAAATGACAAAGAAATTGGGAAAACAGCCACCGAATACTTGATTAAGCACGGGCACAAAAAGATTGCGATGATTTCTGGTAATCCTGGAACAGAAATGGATTTTCATCAGCCGTATTTGCGCAGGACTGGTTTTCAGGATGCGATGCGCGCCGCCGGTTTAGAAGTTAAGCCCAATTGGTTGTTGGGGGCGGATTTCAACGTGGAGACTGCCTACTCGGCAGCTATGTCGATGCTGGAACATCAAAAGGAACGACCCACGGCAATATTCTGCGCATCCGATGAGATGGCCTTCGGTGCTCTGCTAGCAGCTAGAAAGCTCGGTATCGCAGTGCCGCAAGATTTGAGCATCATCGGAGTGGATGGTCATGAGCTGGGAGAGTTCTACGGACTAACAACGGTAAGTCAAAGCCCAAAGCGTCAGGGAGCAAAGGCCGCTGACATGCTCATTGAACAGCTTGAAAACAAAGAGGATCGCAAGAAGCGCCACAAGGATCTGTTCGAACTGCCATTTGAACTCATCGAACGAGGTTCCGTAGCAAAACTGTCGAAGTAGCTAAACTCTCAGCCATGGCAGATTCCTCTTTTGACATCGTTTCCAAAGTCGACGAACAAGAAGCAGACAATGCTCTTAATCAGGCGGCAAAGGAAATTGAGCAGCGCTATGACTTCAAGGGCACCGATGCATCGATTGAGTGGAGTGGCGACAAGATTCTGATGAAGGCCAACGCCGAAGACCGAGTCAAGGCCATCCTGGACGTATTCGAGTCCAAACTGATCAAGCGCGGCATCTCGCTCAAGAGCTTGGATGCCGGAAAGCCCTTCCCATCAGGCAAGGAATACCGCATCGAAGCCAAGCTAAAAGATGGCATTGACCAAGAGAACGCCAAAAAAGTGACCAAGATCATCCGTGACGAGGGTCCAAAGAGCGTGAAGACTCAGATCCAGGGCGACGAAGTTAGAGTGTTTTCCAAGAGTAGAGACGACCTACAAGATGTGATTGCGCTGCTAAAGGGCAAGGACCTTCCGGTTGACCTGCAGTTCACTAACTACCGTTAGCCAAGGGCCAAGTAAGCAGTCCCGTTTCCAGAAATCGAAAACAGTCTGGAATATCCAACGTATGCGGCTTCGCCCTTTTTCAAGGTAAGAACTTCCTCCGATGATGTGGAAATCGTAACTTCACCTTCGACGCAAACTGCGATGCAATCCTGTCCATAGAGATCTAAATCAGCTAGCAATCTTCTGGAGCTTGGTTCCACTTTGTAAAGCTTGTAATCGATAATCGGTAGTTGAAATTCGTGCAACCCGTTGGCAATCTTTTTTGGTTTTACTAATGCATCCTCGGTGGGGGAATAATCCAAGACTTCGAGTAATTCCAAAATGTCCACCGGTTTCTCAGTTAGACCACCGCGTAAAACATTGTCGCTCACTGGCATTACTTCAACGCCCAGCCCTGAAAGATATGCATGAATCATTCCTGCGGGGACAAAGACTGCTTCACCTGGAGACAGCGCGATGCGGTTCATGAAAAAGGCAATTACGATGCCCGGGTCGCCTGGGTGAAGCGTGTAGAGCTCGGTAAGTAATTTGTGCTGAGATCTTCCAAGAGCTGAAGTTGCGGCGACAAAACTTCCCACTGTTTCCCTGTCGCAACCAAATGCCCAACGAATGGCTTCTTGATAGGTGCCGCGCTGAAAAGCTAACAATAGCCCTTCAAGATTTTCATCTTGCGCTACGAGTTTCTCAAGGTCCGAAAAAGTTTCTTGATATGGCCTAAATCCACATAGCGCTCTGAATTCGGAAACCGCGACCAAGATTTCAGGTTTGTGGTTTGCGTCTACATAGCTTGGATTACCGAGCGCAAACTGTTTGCTGGCACGAGCCTTATCCGGGTGCACCTGAATTGAGAGCGGTTTATCAGCCGCCAAGAACTTCACCATGAAAGGGACGTCTCGCTTGATCCGTTGCGAAAGTGTTTGCCCGTTGGCGTTCTCAACTTGAGCCGGTGACTTTGGATGGGTGCCGAACCACACTTCTGCCATGGGCTTGCCGGTAGCCGAAATGCCCAGCACCTGGTCCATTAGCAGTTGCGAACCCCAGGCGTAGTCCATTACCTGGTTGGTTAGCTTCAAGAGAGTCATCTTCGGGCCTAGTCGGAGATTATCTGGAGGGGACCTGTGGGTGGATAGGCGGTGTCTAACTCGGAAGCCTTTGCGCGCTTCGCCACCTTGCCGGCAATGAAGCCTGCGGCAATCAGGAGCAGTGCAGGGAACACAAAAACGACTTCGATACGGATGCCCTCAGCAATGCCTCCGACGATGGTCTTTGCGCCAATCGAAACCACGGAGTTGAAAAGGCTCATTGTCGCAAGCGCAGAGGCTGTATTTACGTTCGGCACATGCCCGGCCGCGGCAAAGAACGACGGTGCAAGGGCCGACATAGAAAGACCTGCCAGGAAGAACGCGGTCGCGTTGATTACCAATCCGAAATAAACCGAATTGGCAGCAAGTTGTGGTGACAGGAATGAATTTGCAAGTAACAGTGCGGCACCAATAAATGCTCCGTACTTAGCAAGTTCACTTGGATGGAGCCTTCTGGTGAGCCGGCTCATAGAGAGGCGACCAATGATCATGCCAATCATGAATGCCGCAAAAGGAATCGACCTTAGGGATGGCTCCAAACTCAAAGCATCACGCGCAAACACAGCAGACCAGTCAATTAGTACGGCTTCTGCAAAGGTGCCCGTGAAGATACCGATGCAGAGTAGCCACAGTTCGGGCGGAACTTGGTAGAACTTTCGACTGGTGGTCTTAGCTTTCTCGAGCTTGTGGCCATCCTCGGAAGGAGATAGCAAACCACGCAGCGCAAATTCAAAAATCAGAATCGTGATACCCGCAACGAGAATTAGGTAAAACTCAAGATCCAAAAACACTGTAGAGGCGGCCCCGGTAAGAGCTGCAAGCAGTGCCCCTGCCGACCACCCGGCATGAATCTTGCCGAGCACATTTCCCTTCAGTTGCTTCTGCAAAAGAACACTGTGGGAGTTGACCGCGAGACCCAGTGTTGAAAGCGTGAAACCAAACCCAGCATTGATAAAGAACCAAGGTAAGGGTTCGTTCGTCCAAGAGAGGGCAATCAGCATGAACATGGCTGCGTATATGGCTCCGCGAATTACCGGCCTCGAACCAAAGCGCATGATTATTCGACTTGCAAACAACAGCGGCGCGATGGTGCCGATGATTCCGAAACCAACAATTGTTCCCCAAGTCGCGAAGGAAACATTTAGACGGTCAATAAACTCGGGAACCCATGCAACTGTAGAAAGAGCCGCATGGCCCATGGTGATATAGACGACCAGCAGCGACAACTGCGCCGAGCGCAGTCTCTCTGCTGTTGGTCTAGTCACTAATCTCTTCCGATCGAAATCATCTCTTCGCGATTAAAGAGCTTTACTCGCTCGCGACCCTGAGGTTCGCCTAGGGCGCGTTCAGCCTTATCTATGTTCAGCCAGTGGTCCCAACGGATATAGCGAATGCCTCTGTCATCCAAGGTCTTTACAATCGCTGCCTCATCGGCAGCCGCTGGCTGCCACCACGTACCTTGGTCTTCCATTAGGTGACCGATTGTCTCTATGGCATCCGCCTTGGTGTGACCGATCAGACCAATAGGCCCTCGCTTTATCCAGCCAGTGGCATATAGCCCTGGGATGTGATGTCCGGAGTCATCCAGTACCCGACCCTCATCGTTTCTAATTACTCCGTGCTTGGAATCAAAGGGGATTTGGGTGAGTTCGGAACCGAAGTAACCAACTGCGCGATAGACCGCCTGCACAGGGAACTCTCTGAACTCACCGGTTGGTTTTACTCCACCCTTGCCATCAAGTTCGGTTCGCTCAACTTTTAGTCCAACAACTTTTCCGTCTTCTCCCAAAACCTCAACAGGGGTTGAGAAGAAGTGAAGGTGAAGCCTGCGATCCTCTTTTTCCTGCGGGTTCGCTCTTAGATCCTCCAGGGTTTTTACCATGACCTTTACTTGGTTATTGGTGTCGATTGCCTCTTGAGAGCCTTCGTCATATTGGAAGTCTTCGTCATAGACAATTGATTGCACACCTTGAACGTGCAGGGCTTCTCTGAGCTCCAAAGGTGAGAACTTAACCTGAGCGGGGCCGCGTCTACCAAACACATGAACATCAGTTACAGGTGACTTCTTGAGCGCCTGATAAATGTGATCTGGAATTTCTGTTGAGAGAAGGTCATCGGGACGCTTAATTAGAATTCTTGCAACGTCTAGAGCAACGTTTCCGTTTCCGATAACTGCAATCTCTTTTGCGTTGAGTGGCCATTCAAGAGGGAAGTCTGGGTGTGCGTCATACCAGTTGACGAAATCTGCCGCGCCGTAACTTCCGTCAAGTTCAATGCCAGGAATCTTTAGGTCGGCATCCTTGATTGCACCGGTTGCAAAAATAACTGCGTTGTAGTGATTCTTCAGGTCCTCGAGGGTGATGTCTTTGCCGTACTCAACGTTTCCAAAGAAGCGAATGTCTCCGCGATCCAATACTTCGTAAAGTGCCCTGATGATTCCCTTAATTCTTGGGTGATCCGGTGCTACCCCGTAACGCACCAACCCGTAAGGGGTGGGAAGCAAATCAAATAGGTCAATCGAAACTTCGAAGTCTCGCTCCGCTTTCAGAATCAAATCAGAAGCGTAGATTCCCGCTGGACCAGCACCAACTACCGCAAGTCTCAATTTTGACAATTGTGTTCTCTTCCTGCTCTAGCCTTCTCGCTCCACGACTGCCTGAGCAAAGGCAACCAGGGCGGACTTCACGCTTCCCTCAGGCAGTGCATCAATGGCGGTAACCGCTTCATCAGACCACTGCCTAGTTGCTTCGTAGGCCCGCTGCATAACTGGGTGAGCGCGAAGCTTCGAGACTACCTCAGTGAGATTCTCCTCGCTCAAGCCGTGCTCGATTTGGGCGCTCAAAGCCTTGGATTCTTCGTCCTGATACTCCCTGAGCATCAGGGTTGGCAGGGTGGGAACTCCGGCCAGAAGGTCGGTGCCTGGGGTTTTTCCGGACTTTTCATCATCCGACTGAATATCGATGATGTCGTCCATGAGTTGGAATGCAATTCCGACTTTCTCGCCAAAAATCTGCAGTGGTTGTTGGTACTTTCGATCAGCACCTGAAAGCAGAGCACCCAATCGTGCAGAAAGCGCAATCAATGAACCCGTCTTATCACGTAGCACGTTGATGTAGTGATCCAGTGGCTTTTGGTCTTCCTGGGGTCCGAGAGTTTCATGCATTTGCCCAAGCACCAATTGCTCAAAAACTTCGGCTTGTAACTTCAGCGCTTCCTCACCTAGACCCGAAACTAAATTAGATGCCCTTGCGAAAAGTAAATCACCTGTGAGGATTGCAATGTTGTTTCCCCAAATAGTGTGAGCGGTGTCTACGCCTCGGCGTCTGGGTGCTTGATCCATAACGTCATCGTGATACAAGGTTCCCAAATGAGTGATTTCCATTACAACCGCAGCATCAATGACGTCCGAAGTTGGTCCATCCCCAAGTCGTGAGGTGAGTAGCACTAGTACCGGTCGCATGCGCTTGCCGCCGGCTGCTGATAAGTGCGAAGACATTTTGTTGATCATCGCTTCGGTGTGCTTCGTTGCAGTCTCGATGCGAACTTCAACTTCTTGCATGTCGTGCTCGAGCTCACGCAAAAGCTTCTGATCAGAAACTTTCCTCAGTTGGCTCGGAAGTGAAATCTTCAACTTGGCCTCACTGCAGTGTGGAGGGCAACAACACCAAACGTTAGATTCTTGAATCGCACGTCCTGAAACCCAACCTGTTGAATATCTTGTTTTAGCTGCTCCTGAGTTGGCCACGCATTAATGGATTCGGATAGGTAACTGTATGCCTCTGGGGTTTTTGAGGCGAGCGCCGAGAGTCTGGGCAAAACGTTGTTTAGATAAAAGCGATAGAAAGTCCCAAGCAGACCTTTCACGTGAGAAAACTCGCAGATCACTAATCTTCCGCCGGGCTTTAGCACCCTGAGCATCTCCCCCAAAGCGACCTTGTGGTCCTGAACATTACGAAGGCCAAATGAAATGGTCACTGCATCGAAGATTCGGTCCTCGAAGGGCAGGGCCATGGCGTCTGCGAATTCAAACTGCAGTTCCGGATAGCGCTTCTTGCCCTCCTCGATCATGCCTCTGGAGAAATCTGCCGCCACCACGACTGCCCCTGGAACCCGCAGGGCCATGGAGGAGGTTCCGGTTCCAGCTGCTAGATCCAGGATGCGCTCACCCTGGGCCTGTATGACGGCGTTTTTTACCCTGGACCGCCACAAACGGGCCTGTCCGAAGGAGAGTAAGTCATTGGTTCGATCGTAGGAATGGGCCACCGAGTCGAACATGGCGGACACCTGTTGGGGGTCTTTGCTCAGGTCGGCCTTGGTCACTTACCAATCCTACCTTTCGCCATCCTCCTCAGATTTTGAGGTTTTTGCCTTGGATCCAGCCACGGATACAACAATCAATGTGATGGCGCCAATTCCCATGGCGACCACCAGCGGGGTGGTGGCCTGAGCAAACTCGTCAGCCGGAGTCATGCGAGTGATTTCAATCTCGGAGAGATCAATTGGGGCAGGCCTTGAGCCGTCCTCCTCCACGACAGTCGGAGGAACCATGGTGTCGTCCTCGTCATCGGCAAAGGCAGATACGGGGAGTGCGAAGCAGATAAGAAGGGCGGCGAATAACCTGCGCATGATCACGGTTATACCTCCCAAATAGACTTGCTCCAAGGATAAGTAACTTAATCCCAACCGTTGCCAAATTTCAGGCAATCCCAAGCTAAGGACCAGCACTTGACCCAAATCAGCGTCAAAACCAGCTGGCTTCCTGGCCCCCCGCAAATACTGGAGAACCTTGGCTCGGCCACGGTATTTCTCCGAGACGGCAAGTTATTGGTCGGACACGGTGAAGCGCTCCGAATTAGCGCCAAGGGTCCAAACCGAATTCAGGAGCTTTCGGCCAAGTGGCGAGAGCTGGTTCAGGCGGCCACCATCGATGACGAGGTCCAACTACCAGGCTCGGGACTGGTCGCCTTCTCATCTATTACCTTTTCACCACAGAGCAATTACGAGAGCGTCCTGATTGTTCCTGAAGAACTATTCGTGGTTCGCGGTGATCAAGCCTGGAAAACTACTTTTGAAACCGGTCATCACAGAGAAAGCGAAAACTCAGGAGGCTACGAGTCGCAATTCCGTGCCGGTGAGATGTCAGCTCAAAAATTCAAGAGTTCGGTTGAAGAGGCAATAACGAAAATTCGCTCCTCGCAAATCGAGAAGGTTGTAGTCGCGAGAGATCTGGTACTTTCCACCGATGAAAATCCAGATCTGTCTACTGTGATTTCAAAATTGCATGCCCGATACCCACACTGTTGGACTTATTTTGTGAATGGAAATTTCGGGGCTTCTCCGGAACTGCTCATTAGATCTTCGGCGGGAGAAGTTTCAGCGCGAGTATTGGCAGGAACCGCGGCTAGGGGTACAGATCCAGATGTTGACAGAGCAATTTCCGAGGGTCTACTCCACTCAATCAAAAACACCCACGAGCACAAATACGCGGTGGACTCACTTATCAAAAAATTAGAGCCATTCTGCGATGCGGTTGAAGCAGATGAAAAACCTTTCTCGCTTGCACTACCGGATCTATTTCATTTAGCAACTGATGTCACCGGACACTTGAAGTCATCCACCACTCTGCTCGATGTGGTAGCAGAACTTCATCCAACAGCGGCTGTCGCGGGTACTCCGCGTGAAGCTGCCATGCAGCTGATTAGCGAGCTGGAACCATTTGACCGCGGCGGCTACGCAGGCCCAGTTGGTTGGATTGCCGCTGATGGTTCGGGAGAACTTGCGATTGCCCTCAGGGGTGGACGCATAGAAGAAAAACAAATCAGAGCATTCGCTGGTTGCGGAATTGTCGCGGAGAGTGAACCACAGGCGGAACTTGACGAAACGGAACTGAAGTTCAAGGCCGTCCGCTGGGCCTTCGAGAGCTAGTCGAGCTCTATTTCAATTAGCCAAGTACCCACCGAGGCCATTGCCTGCGTGAGCTCCGCATCATTGGAAACCTTCAAGTAGTTCCATCCAAACCCCTGAGCTAGGGACTTCAGGTCGAAATGTTGTGGCGTCCTGAAAAGCCTGTCAAAGGCCTCTGGTGTGGAACCGCTGCGGACCTCGAGCTGTTCAAAAATCTTTCCGCCGTGATCATTCACCACAATCACTTGAAGGTTTAGTTCATTAAGTCCAGATAGGTTAAGCCCTCCGACATCGTGAATCAGTGTTAGGTCACCAATCAGTGCTCGAGTCGTGCCCGAGAGTTTTTGGGCAATGCCAATTGCGGTAGAAACGGTGCCGTCAATTCCTGCCAAACCGCGATTTGAAAAAACTTGTTTCTCTTCTGAAGGCGCGAATCTATCTGCTTCACGAACCAGCTTGCTGGCGCCCAGAACAATTGCATCATCTGCACCGGAGCGTTCCCAAATTGTTTTCACAATGCTTCCCCGCGAGAAGCTATCTGGACCCGGCTGATTTCTATCTAGCGCTCTCCAAGATTCAATCCAGGTTTCTGGAGCGGAACTATCCAAAACAAATTCATCCGCAAAATTCTTGGCATTTCTTCCAATGTCAAACTTCCCAAATTTAGAATTACGAACCGCCTGCACATCAATGCTGCTCTGCAGCAATTTCGTGACTGATCTGTTCAGGGTTGGTTTTCCAAAGACAACGGCTTGAGTTATCTGCTTGGCGATTTCACTTTGCAGAATCAGCGCATACTGCAAAATGGCATTTTGAGAGTCCCTGGCTCCTGAGCTGGGTTCTGCAAATATTGGCAGGTTGTATTTTTCCGCAAAATCTTTAGCGTCTTTTCCTGCACCTGCACCCGCAACAACTACCGTGGTCCTTGAGTTTGTGATGTTTACAGGCTTAGCTTTCTGCACTTCTAATGACAGCGGTTGCAGGTTTAAACTGCGCAGAGCCTGAAGTGCTGAGCTCTCTGTATCAGATAGCGGTTCGGCGAATTGCAGGTTCAGTTGGACTGGTCCTGGATTTTCTAGTGTGAGTTTTACTGCTCGTCTGGCGAGTGAAGCGGCATCCGAATTAGCGTCTGCATCTATGCAATCGCTAACCGCATCAGCAAAAATGCCAACTTGATTCGTAGTCTGGTTGGCTCCAACGCCTCTGAGGTATGCGGGACGATCTGCGGTGAGCAAAATCAGCGGAACTCCAGAGTGATGCGCTTCCAGCACCGCTGGATGCAGGTTCGCTACGGCCGTTCCACTAGTGGTGATAATCGCGGCAGGTTTGCCAGAAGCGGCGGCTGCGCCAAGGGCCGTGAATGCAAGCGCCCGCTCGTCGACTCGCACGGTGAGCTTTGCTTTGCCGGCCTGTTCCAGTTCATAGACAGCCAGCGCAAGTGCCTGAGACCTGCTGCCCGGAGCCAGGTAAAAGTCCTCGACACCCAAGGCAACCAGGTTGGCAATGAGTGCGTTGGCAAAGGACTGTGAGGACATTACTTGGACTTGTCGTCCTTAGTGTCGTCTTCTTCACGCTTTAGTTTTTCCGATAGGTCCTTTAGGAAATTAGGGTCATCGTCAGGTGCGACTACTCGCTTGGTTTTTCCAGTTGGACCGCTGGGTTTTGCCCGCAGTGGACGGCCAACCATCAGGTAAAGCAGGCCACCAAAGAAGGGCACCAGGATACAGAGCAAGACCCAGACCCATTTGGGTAGCAATCTGACCTCTGCTTTATTAGCTGAAATCGCAAAAACGGCAGTGAATATGGTGAAGACTGCCACAAAAATTAGTGTGATTATCAGTGCTCTGGTCATACCTCAACCCTAGTTCAGAGAGCCTACGTAAACTAAACGGGTGAAAAACCCCTGGATTGCATACACCCTGGTCCGCCTCGGTCTGTTTTTTGGACTTTTCGCCCTAATGGCTCTGCTTGAGTTCAACATATATTTCGCCGCAATTATTGCCGCGGTAGTTTCCTTCGCGATTTCCACGATCTTCTTGGACAAGCAAAGAAACCAGCTTTCCGAAGAGATTCACAGCAAGTTTTCTAAGTCCGGAAGCACTTCCCAGCTAGACGAGGCAGTCGAAGACAGCCTCACTGACTCAACTGAACCAGAAACCAAGCCCTAGCCCAGCTCCATAAACCAAGCCGGCGTAGCTGGTCAGCTTCAGGGCTGTGATCAACTCTTTGCTCGAAGCCTTGCGGCTCACTATCAATGTAATTGGAGCCAGCAACAAGATGACTGCGCCACTTAGAAGTGTGGCCGGATAGAGCAGAAACAAAAATGCGGAAATTGAAAGCGGCAACCACACCATCAATAAATAAACCAGCTTCGAGAGCCTAGTTCCCATGAGCACTGCGATTGTTCGCTTGCCCGCTAACTTGTCCGTTTCGATGTCCCGAATGTTATTCACTAACAAAACGGCAGTCGCGTAGAGACCGACACCTATGCCGCTCAGAACCGAAATCTCTGATACCACTGAGGTTTGTATGAAGCTCGTACCAATCGTTGCAACCAAGCCAAAGAAAACGAATACGGCAACTTCACCAAATCCGGAATAGCCGTAGGGACTCTTACCACCGGTATAAAACCAAGCTGCCAGGATGGCAAGCAATCCGACAAAAAGCATCCACCACTGCTCAGTCAAAACAACAATCACCAAACCTGTGACTGCAGCCAAACCGAATGCGGCAAAAGCAGCGAACTTCACCGCCTCGGGTTTCGCAGAACCAGATCCGGTTAATCTAAGTGGCCCTACACGAAATGCATCAGTGCCGCGTATTCCATCCGAGTAATCATTTGCGTAGTTGACTCCAATCTGCAAAAAGAGTGAAACCAAAAGCGCCAAGAATGCAAGACCAAGATTTGACCCACCGGTTACCGATGCAACACCTGTCCCAGCAATCACGGGAGCGAATGCGAGCGGAAGTGTTCTGAGGCGAGCGCCTTGAATCCAAATCTTTAGATTGTTGTTTTTACTCATCACTTCAAATGCTATTTCCTAGAAGTTGCGCAATCGTCAAACGATCTGGTTTGCCGGTGTGAAGCCTGGGGAGATCGGCGAAGTGGCTCACCACAACCGGCTTTGCGGCAGGGCCAAGTGAATCCTCAAGATGCCTGGCCACCTCTACCTCTGGCGAACCGGTGAATGCGATACCGACCCGCTCACCCCACTCAGGATCGGAGATGGCAACCGCAACAACTTCCTGAACGCCGGGAATCTGCCCCAATATTTCTTCGACGCTATCCAGAGACACCTTTATGCCCCCCGAAACAATCACCCGATCTGCCCGGCCTAGGACTTCGAGTTTCCCACTCACAAGCTGCCCTAAATCTTGAGTGAGAAAACTCTTTCCAAGCCCCTTTGCCAAGACCGGGCCACTAATTTGAATCCTGCCCTCAACAATCTCGATTGAGACTCCCGGTAGTGGGACAGAGTCATACACACAGCCGCCACACGTCTCAGTCATTCCATAGGTGATCACGATGTTGATTCCCATCGAGCGCAATTTCAAAACTACATTCAGGTCAGGCTTTTGACCTCCCACCAGAATTGCATCGAATTTTCTCAGGGTTGAATACAAGAAAGCATCGGCATCAATTTCGTCTGCCAACCGCTTTAGCTGAGTGGGAACTAGCGATGTGTATTTCCTTGGGCCTTCTAGCAGTGAGGCTCCTCTAACAAATGCCTCAACTGTGAATGGCATCTGGGTGTTCATTAGTACCGGTTGCAGATCTGAAACTAAAGAGCGAGTTAAGACTTGAATGCCGGCAATGAACGAAAGCGGGAGACACAGAAGAAATTGACCAGGTCCACCAAGAACCTCGAGCGATTTTTCTGCGCTGTAAAGCAGCGCACTTTTGGAAATTTGAATTCTTTTTGGAATCCCCGTGGAACCAGAAGACTCAACAATCAATACCGTTTCTGGATCAAGTTCAATGTTGGACAGATCAACTATTGGCTTTACACCATTTACCTCGGGCCCTGTTACAAAAAGAACAATTTCTCCATCTAATGCGGATTGCAAGGCGGTAAGAACTCCAAAGGAGTCGTTGGCAGGAACTTGCTTAATTTGTTTTTGCATTTTTAGAAATGCCAGGGGAAGCTTGACCAATCGGGTTTGCGTTTTTCCAAAAATGCATCTCGACCCTCTTGGGCCTCTTTGGTTCCGTAAGCCAAGCGAGTGGCCTCTCCCGCGAATAGTTGTTGGCCAACCAGTCCATCGTCAACCGCATTCATCGCATACTTCAACATTCGAATCGACGTTGGAGATTTAGCGAGAATCTCTTTCGCCCACCTAATTCCTTCGACCTCTAACTCAACGTGCGGAACAACGGCATTTACAACACCCATTTCATATGCGCGTTGTGCGTCATACTCACGCCCTAAGAAGAAAATTTCCCTGGCGAACTTCTGCCCGGTCAGCCTTGCGAGGTAAGCACTTCCGTAACCTGCGTCAAATGAACCGACATCCGCATCGGTTTGCTTGAACCTCGCATGCTCCCTAGAGGCAATGCTGAGGTCGCAGACCACGTTCAACGAATGCCCACCGCCTGCAGCCCAGCCAGATACGAGTGCGATAACGACCTTTGGCATGAATCTGATCAGTCTCTGGACCTCGAGAATGTGAAGTCGTCCCGCGCTGCCAGGTTCGTATTCATACCCGGATTCACCTCTAACTCGCTGGTCTCCTCCGGATGAGAATGCCCAACCACCATCCTTGGGGCTAGGCCCATTGCCGGTTAGCAGAACTACCCCGACGTCCCCTTGGGTTCTGGCGTGATCTAGTGCCTGGTAAAGCTCGTCCACGGTCTGGGGTCGGAATGCATTTCGAACCTCCGGGCGGCTAAAGGCCACCCGCACCACACCCAGGTCTTTGTGACGGTGATAGGTCACGTCCTGGAGTTGCTCAAAACCCTCAACTAAGCGCCATTGGGAGCTGTCGAAGGGCTGTGAGGAGGTATTTGGCATGCTCCTAGACTAATCCCGTGACCACGGCGGAAAAAACCTTCGACCGAATTGAGGTCGTTAGCCTCCCGCTAAAAGTTAAGTTTCGTGGACTGACCCACCGGGAAATTGTCCTGGTGAAAGGTAAGCGCTGGGCGGAATTCTCCCCTTTCGTGGAATACCCCGACCTAGAATCCGCCAACTGGCTGAAGGCCACGATGGAATGGGCGTTTGGGTCTATCCCCGAACCCAAAAGAACAAGAGTTGGGATTAACGCGACCCTGCCCGCGATTAGCCCAGATCAGGTCCAGGAGGTCTTGCGCAACTTCGGTGACTTTAGAACAGTCAAAATCAAAGTTGCCGAAAAGGGACAGAGCTCAATTGAAGACCTAGCACGTATTCAAAGAGTCGCGGATCTTTATCCCACCGCTCAGATTCGTTTAGATGCAAATGGTGGTTTGAGTGTTGCCGAGACACTTGACTTTGCCCGAATCCTTCAAGAGAAAAAATTCAACATCGAATACCTGGAGCAGCCGGTTGAAACAATCGATGATCTTTGTGAATTGAGAGAAAAGTTTCACAATTTAGAAATAGATCTTGCTATCGCCGCGGATGAGTCAATTAGAAAAGTTCAAGATCCTCTTGAGGTTATTAGACGAGGCGCTGCCGATGTTTTGGTTCTCAAGGTAGCTCCCTTAGGCGGTATAAAACCAGCATTGGAAATCGCTCAATCAGCCAACTTGGGAATTGTGGTATCCAGCGCTCTCGAATCTTCGATTGGAATTCAAGCCGGACTCCATTTTGCTGCGTCCCTGGAAAATCTCGAATTTGATTGCGGATTAGGAACTTCAGCGCTGTTCGAATCTGACATTGTCGCTAACCCGCTAGTTCCGGAAAATGGCTTCATCGAACTTCGTGATGTGGATCCAAGCGAAGAACTGATTCAGAAATTCCAAGTTTCTGAAGAGCGTCGTGAGTTCTGGCTGAAGCGTTTAGAAAGGGTGCTCGCTCTTTTATAGACCTGAGTAAACGTGCAGGCCCTTGAAGAACTGGTTCACAATTACAAAGTTGAAAATGATTGCTGAAAATGCAATCAAACCAAGCCAAGCCGCACGCTTACCGTTCCATCCTCTAGTTGCCATCGCGTGCAGATAGCCCGCATACAGCACCCAGATTATGAAGGTCCAGACTTCTTTGGTGTCCCAGCCCCAGTAGCGGTGCCATGCGCGTTCTGCCCAGATGGCTCCGGCAATCAAGGTGAAACTCCAGAGCACAAATCCCACAATGTTGAATCTGTAAGCCAATCGCTCCAGTGCCTTGAGGTCTGGGAATCTGTCCATGATCGGTTTTGCCTTGTTCGAGGCCTTCACCAGATAGGCGATGTGCAGACCAGATCCAACGCAGAAGAAGGCGGTCGCGAGAATAGCTACCACAACGTGAATCACGAGCCAGTAGCTTTGCAGTGCAGGCATCAGCGTCTTGACTTCAACATAAAACAAAGAAACCGCAGCAAAAAGCGTGACTAGCACAAATCCAGAAACAAAAGTTGCGATGTACCTAAGGTCTCTAAGTTTCAAAGCAGTGAGATAAACCAGAAGAATAAACAGTGCACCAGAGATTGAGAACTCATACATGTTCGCCCATGGAACTCGGTTGGCAGCAATTCCTCGCATGACAACTCCAGCACCTAAAACCAAGGTTCCAACGCTGAGCACAACTAGACCTGCATTCTCAGCGCTACGAAGTTTTTTGAGTTCAGACTCATCCGTGGAACTTAGCTTTGAAAGTGTGAACGCAAAAATAATTAGAGCTAGGGCAATGAAGGCCATCGAAGCGGAAACAACCAGTAATGAATACTGAGATAGTTCTTCGTTTAGTGATGGAATCAAGATTTCGCCATTTCTTTCTCTAGTTCAAGTGCAAACTCATCGACTATCTCTTTGAGTTTTGGATCTTCGCTACGAGCCAGAGCAGCGATTTCAATTTTCTCATCCAAAAGCTTGACCCAGATTCTTCTTCGGGGAACTAGCAGGGAAATTGTGACTGATCCCAAGCAGACAAGGGCAAAAATCAAGATCCACAAACCTGCTGGGTTGTATGCAATATCTAGAGAGGCGTATCTTCTAAGGCCGTCGAAACTGACCGACCCCAGGTTCTCTGGAAGCTGGACGGTGTCGCCTATTTCGAGAAGGAGAGGCGGGTTCTCGGCATTTCTGGAGGCCACCTCGGTCATATTTGTAGTGTCCAGAGCATAGACATTTCGTGGCACTCCGGAATCCAACCCCAAATCTCCGGTGTAGAGGTTCATTGTGAGGATTGGGTTCAGGGGGTCCGGGTAGATCGAGGTGTAGGCACCGGACTCTAGTTGCTCGGCAGTTGGGTAGAAGAAAGCGATGAACCCCAATTGCTCAGGAGCAGCATCTGGGACCTTGATGACCCCAAGGGAGGTGTTATTTCCATCCTGCGGGAGAAATACCACGGGCCCGGAGAAAGCCACGTTTCCAGAGCCATCCCGAACTGTGACTACCGGAGCAAAGCCATTCCCAGTGAGGTAGACGCTCGCTCCCGGAACCTCTAGGGGATAGTTCACTCTGATCTCGCTCTGCTTGACCTGTTCTTGGCTGGTTACTGAAACAGTTGCGATGAAGTCGATAGGTTGCCCAATATTCGCCGGGTTGTTTAGATCGTAGACAACTTGAAATTTGTCCAGCTTGAGTGCAAACGGGTCCATGGCCGACTCGTCAAAAAAGATTCCAGGTGAGAACGCATCGTAACTGGCGAGATTGTTCACAAATCCATCGCCCTCAACCAGCACTCGCTGTCCTGAAAAACTAAGCCCTCCTCCAAGACCTACCGCAATCAAGACTCCAATTAGTGAGAAATGGAAAACCAAATTGCCTGACTCTTTGAGGTAGCCCTTCTCAGCACTGATTGAGTTTCCGTCTTTTCTTAATCGATATTTGTAATCTCTCAGGATTTTTTCCGCACTAACGAGAGCGTTGACATTTTTTGGTAGCGAAAGATAAACCGGCATCCGTGAGAGATTTGCAGGTGTTGCAACCGGTGGCGCCTTTAGGGCGCGCAGGTGAACTGCGGTCCTTGGAACCACACAACCCACCAGCGAGATAAACAGCAAAATGTAAATTGCAGAAAACCAAACAGAGCTGTACACATCAAACAGCTGAAAGAAATCCAAAACCTCGGCTAACCCAGGGTCTCTATCAAAGTAAAGTCGAACACCATTTGGGTCCGCTGAGCGCTGCGGAACAATGGAACCCGGAATGGCAGCAAATGCAAGCATCAATAACAGAACAAGAGCGGTGCGCATCGAAGTAAGAGTGCGCCAGAACCACCTTGGCCAAAAAAGTAATCTAGAGCGGAAGCTGGAAGCCAATTGTCACCACCTGAAGCCAGTAGACGAGCTGGTTCCAAAGGCCAGTCACCATTAGAAGGCCAATCGCAATCAGCAGTGCTCCACCAAAAATATTGAATGCACGAATGTGTCGTTTTACAAAAGCAACCGAGTTGACAGCAAATCCCGCGCCTGCCGCAATCAAAATGAACGGGATCCCCAAGCCCAGCGAGTAAACGGTTGCCAACAAGGCTCCCCGGGCTGGATCCCCGGCATCGCTGGCAAGCACTAGGACTGAGGCCAGGGTTGGGCCTATGCAGGGTGTCCAGCCGATGGCAAAGACTGCTCCCAGCACCGGAGCCCCTACCAAGCCAATCTTTGGCGTGACGGGAAGTTTTATTGTCTTTTGTAAAAAGCCAACTTGTCCGATCATCGCAAACCCCAACAGCACAACAATCGCACCCAGCGCTATTTGAACCCAAGGGTTCGTGGTGAGGAAAACTAAGCCTGCGGCGCCAGCCAAAATTCCTAGTAAAACAAAGACAGCTGTGAATCCGAGCACGAATAAAACTGCTCCCGTAATCACAATTGACTTTCTTTGCGCGTTACCCGAAACATAGCCAAGGTATCCGGGAAGAAGTGGCAATACGCAAGGACTCAAAAAAGAAAGTAAGCCAGCCAGCAAAGCAAGCGGAATTGCAAGCAGCATTGAACCACTCAGAATTACTTCGGCGGGATTCAATTACTTTCCTCTAAAACTGTTTTGATCAACGTCGAAAGAATTGATGGTTCAATACGTCCCAACACACGAGAAGCAACTCTTCCATTTGAATCAATTACCAACGTAGTTGGCACTGCACTCGGGGAAACTACTCCGGTAAATGCGAGTGATACAGCACCACTTTGAGCATCCATTACCGATGGAAATTGAATGCCGAATTTCCGATCAAATGCCAGAGCAGTCTCAGCTGTGTCGCGCACGTTCACACCAACGAAGTTCACTCCTTTTTTGGAGAACTCTTCGTGCAGCGCTGCTAAGTCAGGAGCCTCCGCTCGACAAGGGGCACAACCCGCATACCAAAAATTGAGCACCGTCACTGCTCCAAGTAGCGCAGAGGATTCCAGCTGAAGACCGGATTCGGTTACTCCAGACCACTCACCGGCAACTGGTCTTTCTTCGATGGCGAATTCGGTTACTGTTCCATCGCCAGCTATGTAGTTCTTGTTATCGCCAGAGCGAAACTGCTCGGCTAGAGGATCCGAAGCGCACCCTGCGAGTGCCAGAACCATGGAGCCAAGAAGTGCGATGATCAGGACTATTGCAAAGGTGCGTTGATTCTTTCGATTCATCGATTACGCACCCGTCTCGAGTTTGCGTTTGAGGGCCAAACCCGGCTCTAGGTAGTCAACTTCCACGAGCCTTCCATCGTGCAGCTCAAAGCTGGTGATGCTCGATAGTGAAGTTCTACGGTTTCTGGGGTTGTGGGGCAGGGCTAACCCCTTTGCTGACCTGTAGAGCATTTCAATCGGTAGCTGGTGAGAAACAAAGACCACGTCTGCCGAGGTGTCCTGTGAATGGTGCAATGCAGCGCGCTGCATTCTTGCGGCGACCTGATCAAAGGGCTCCCCCCAACTGGGTTTACTGGGGTTATAAAGCCTCAGGGCCAGGGAAGGCTTCGCTAGCACAGATCGGTAGCCCATTGGGTAACCCTCGAACTTGTTCCAGGGTTCAATGATGTTTTCCTCTTCTATTGCCTGAAGTCCATAGAGCTCTTGCCAGGGTGCAGCACTCTCCTTGGTCCGCTGCAGAGGGGAGACCACAAGTTTTCCAACCGAAACCCCTTGGCCCTTCAGTTCCTCGGCGGCGGCCCGGGCCATCTGATGTCCAAGGTCGCTGAGACCGAATCCAGGAATCCGTCCGTAGAGAACTTTTTGCGGATTAAATACCTCGCCGTGGCGAACAAAGTGAAGGCGAGGGGCTGGCATGGTCAAAGTTTACCTTCGCTAAACTTTCCTAATCGGGCCAATCCAGCCTTACTAAGCATTTTCCCAGAGGAACAAATGAAGAATCGTTCGCTAATTGGCTCTCTCCCTGCGGCCCAAGACGGGGCTGTGTCTATCGCCGGTTGGGTAGAAACCCTGCGCGATCAGAAGAAGATTCAATTCATCATCATCAGGGACGAATCTGGCTCGGTGCAGGTCACTTATCCAAGGCCGTCCGAAGAGGATGCCTTGGCAGATAAGGTAAGCGCTCTGACTGGTGGCTCATTTGTCGAGATCCACGGCACTCTAAAGCACGACGAACGAGTAAAACTAAACGGTATCGAGATTTTGCTGGAAGACATGGTTGTTGTTTCCACATCACTACCGGACAGCCCAATCGCAGAAGACACCTCTATAGATAAGCGATTGGACTGGAGATTCTTGGATCTTCGCAGACCCGAACTAAACCTAATGATGCGAGTCCAAACCACCATCGAAGCAACCTGGCGTCAGCACTGGTTGGAAAATGATTTTGTTGAGATTCACTCCCCCAAGTTGATGGCTTCTCCTTCTGAGTCACACGCCGAACTATTCAAATTGGAATACTTCGAGGGTCACGCCTATCTCGCGCAGTCACCGCAGTTTTACAAACAAATGGCGATGAGCGCAGGACTGGGCAAGGTATTCGAAATCGGTCCAGTGTTCCGTGCAGACCCAAGCTTTACCTCTCGCCACGCGACAGAGTTTGTTTCAGTCGACATGGAGATGAGTCACATCGACTCACACGAAGACGTGATGGCATTCCAGGAACAACTCCTGGTGAAAGCAATCTCTGCTGTTAAAGAAAAACACGGGGCAGAAATCGAAAAACTATTTGGTTTCGAAGTCAAAGTTCCTACGACTCCATTCCCAAGAATCCCGCTCATGGAGGCACACAAAATTGTTGAGGCACGCGGCTATAAAGTCCCTCGTGCCGATGGCGATCTAGATCCAGAGGGAGAGCGTCAGATTGCCGCACATGTCCAAGAAATCTCTGGTCACGAATTTGTATTTCTAACCGACTATCCAAAGAACATTCGCCCGTTCTATCACATGCGCCACGAGGACAACCCGACCCTAACCAAGAGCTATGACTTAATTTGGAAGGGAACGGAAATCACCACCGGAGCCCAGCGCGAGCACCGAATCGACGTTCTTGAAAAGCAAGTGATCGACAAAGGCCTCGAAGTTGAAGGTCTGAACTTCTATTTGGACTTCTTCCGATATGGAGCTCCGTCTCACGGAGGTTTTGGAATGGGACTAACCCGAGTGGTGATGCTGCTACTTGATCTTCCAAATATTCGAGAAGCAAGCTTCCTATTCCGCGGTCCTAACAGACTGCAGCCCTAGGGCCTCATTCATTTACCCACTTATACAAGGGCACACTGGCTGTAAATCAGTCACGCTGCTCTTCGTCTCGCTCTTCATCTCGCTTTTCGGGCTTTTTCGGTCCCGAACTTGTTGAGCTGAATATCGCGACGAAAAGACCGCCGAGAATTGCAATCCAAATTTCGAGCGGCATTAGATCTTAATCCGCTTCGACTGTTCCCATGCCAAAACCAGGTTTGGAATCAAAAGGATCGAAGCTAGAAGTAACCAAATTAATGTGTTCACTTGACCGAAGGTGAGTGCGAATTGATACGTTTCGATTTCATCAATAACCAGGGCATCCTGACTTACTGTAAAGATCATTAGTGAAACTGCAAGCGCGGAAACCAAACCCCCAACAATTCTGAACGAATACAAATATGTGCGGTCTCGCTGCTTAGTCTGAAATTCGTCGAGGTACTCATCCGGAGCATCCGCAACAAGGCGAACCGAAATTCTTAAAAGCCACCAAATCAAGAAAATTGGAATCACTCCAAGAATTCCGATGCCTGGTTTGATTCGGTCTTCAAACCAAAACAGTAGCGGGACGAATATTAGTGTTAGGACTCCAAGACCAACTAAGAATTTTTGAGCGCTTGCAGTTCTCAGCGAATCCCACTTTGTATCGGTCATCATCTTGTCCATGCTCTTGCTCATGTCAGACTTAAAAGCGCGCTTGCTAATTCCATAGAGCTCGGCAAGAGTTCCTTGGTTGGGATTGCGTTTCATGTAGATGAACCAGGCTG
>JACCDL010620133.1_pt1 | contig 27080 bp, 16 predicted proteins | sample 7441931 | NCBI WGS metagenome assembly JACCDL01 (sample SAMN15323437, study PRJNA562643) | freshwater metagenome | isolation source: river surface water | place: USA:Blue River Watershed | collected 2017-08-16 | reverse complement strand
TCAAAAACCCAAGTTCTTTTCACGATTGGAAGTGCAGATACACTGGCTGTATCGTTGAACAAAATAGAATCCGGGACACAATCGCCTTCGAAATAAAATTTAGCAATCGGACTGGGTTTGGTACCATACTGCCTAACCATACTGTCTGCACAACCGTGTATACTCACTCCATACAGTTTCACCGTATACATTTTAATGCTATCAAAGTGATGATTGACACTGGTAGCTGGCATCTCTGTATTACCATCGCCAAAATTCCATGCCGAATTAAATAAAGTATCGTTAGGATCTATGTCTACGATTTTATTAAAATAGAAATTGTTGTACTTTAAACATTGGATAGAATCGTTGGGGGTGATCGTATTGTCTAAATCAAAATACACCTTGGGCATATAAAAACTTCGCACCGTCTTTTCAATGGAATCCCTACAATATTCATTGGTAGTGGCATACATTTTTGTGGTATATGTCCCTGGGGCAGCGAATTTGTGTTTAATATCCTTGGTAAAGTATACATACGCGTTGTCTACCCGCCAGTTATAAGTCATTCGAGTATCTGGAATTCCCGCCGTTGGCAAGTGTGTGAACTCCGTAGAATCGCCAAAACACTTTTCTTTTGTTGTAAAATCGGCTTTGGGCTTGGGATGAACATACACCGTCATGGTATCAGACGACGTACAACCAGCATTTGTAACCACTGTCAGTCTAGTTTTGTAAGCACCCGCCGCCAAATAATCGTGCGACGCGCCGTACATGGTGGTATCAAAGGTTAAATCTCCAAAACTCCATGAATACGATTTGGCAAAATCCGCAGGATCTACCGTAGTTCTATCGGTAAATGTGGTGGTTTCTTCAAAACATGTATGGGATTGCTCGTATTTAATTTTGGGATTATCGTAAATCCTTACCGGCTTGGTTAAGGAGTCTCTACAATAACCTCTTAAGCCTTGAAAATCAGAGTATACCATTATTTTCACTTGGTATAGACCTGGTGCTGCGTATTTTTTAGTTATAGTTTTATAATCGGTTGCATTGGTTCCTGTTAACACTTGACCATCGCCCATGTACCAGGTTCTGGACCTTACTTTATCCGGTACATCCACCGTAGTATTATCTGTAAAAACATTGGATTGTCCAATGCATTTGTCCTCAGTGGTAAAGTCGATTGAAGGCTTGTTATGCACGAAGTACGTGAAGGTATCACGGGTTTGGCAACCATCCTTAGACGTTGCATAATGAAACACCTTATAAGGACCCGGTGCTGAATAGGTATGCGTGAATGTCTTTAAAGTATATTTCGTTGATGGCGGCGCAGGTGTTCCTCCATTTCCCATATCCCAATACCACGACGTTACATCAGATGCTTTCGGAGCAATAGAATTATCTGTGAACGTTGACATTTCACCGATACACAATTCTCTGGCTGTGCGTTGAATAATAGGTGATTGAAATATGGTAATATCCTGAACCCAAGAGTCCAAAAATCCGCCATTATTTAACATCACCATGCTAACGCGGTACGTTCCTGCTCCGGTAAATTTAAATACGGGATTTCGCTTGGTTGATGTGTTAACCACATTGGTAGGATCCCCAAAATTCCAGAAATACGATTGGATGGCTGATCCTATGCTTTTGGACTCATCCAAAAACCGAATTGAATCGTTAGAACATCTGCCCACACTAATTTTCCATTTTGCATAGGCAGAATCACTACCTAAGGTGTTTACACCCGATTTACGTTGGGTGGAAGTTAGCAATTGATAGGCATTTGCAAGAGTAAACGTCCCCAATTTAGCCATCGATGATGTTGTTATCTTCCCCTTTCTGCTTGCCGATCCTGTACCCCCAAAATTACCCCAAGCAGAGCTACCTTCGTATCCAATTACCCGCAAATTTGGACCATCGTAGACGCGATCATCCATTTGCACCGAATCATAATTAATATCTAATACGAATGAATTACTATTCGCTGCATTCTTCGGAACAGTACCGAGGTTATAATAATTAACCCAAGAATAATTTCTAATTCCCGAAGGCAAATTACCTGGCGATAATGCTTTCCCTGGTTTTACTTCTGCAAAATAATACGTAAGATCACCATTGGATTTGGTAAAAACAAGACGGGTAGGACGATAACTATTACTTACTCCAATGGGGAATGTAATGTCCATTATACCATTATCTTTACCTACGTACAATCTACCATCCACGTAACTACTTGAATTTCCACCACCAATACCGCAAGTAGTTAACGCTCGAAAAGCAGCCAACGAGTTTTCAACCTTTACCACTCCTTTCGTTAATACTAAAGAATCTTTAACGTTAAAACTCATTATACTCGACCATCCCTCTAGCGTTAACATCACCGAGTTACTGTACATGATTAGTTTATTAACCTGACAGCTATCTACATAAAACTTTAAAGATTTTGTTATAACCAGTGATTCTGAATAGGCACCTGTACCAATATAAATATTATCGCCCGCAGATGCTGAAGAAAGTGCTTTATTGATGGTTAGAAAAGGAGTACCTGATGCCCCAGAATTAGCATCCGACCCGGTTTTGCTAACATAAAAATCTGCACCATGCAATGCCAATGCAAAAATCGCCAGCAAAAGGGTAGCTAATCTTATAAAAAAAATCTTTGATTTATGGTATAACCGCATAGTCTTCGGGTAATATAATATGTATGTAGACTATGCAAATTAACGATTCGTTTTCTCTTTGTCAAAATATTGATTGAATTATGACAAATATAAAAGACACTCGTGCCTATTAAAACGGTAAGTCGTCCACGTCTGAGCTACCTAAATCGGCGGAAATAACCGGCGATTCAGAACTTCCAAACGGATTGGGCGTAGACATTCCCCCATTCATGTCACCAGAACCGGACGAATTGTATCCTCCACCCATGCCACTGCCAGCAACCGCAGCTCCTTTTGTTACATTCCACGCCTTTACATCGGTATAATACTTACCCATGTATTCTCTACTTTCTACGTCAAAAAACACCGTAATCTCTTCACCTTCTCTAATTTGAAACTTAGCAATTTTATCACCCCATACAGCAAAACATAATTTCTTTGGATACTGACCTGTAGTTTGAATTACAAAGTCCTGTTTCTCCCAAGTATTTCCTGCTTTATTCGTTCCTGTTTGTTTTGGTAAAATAGCAATTACGGTTCCTGACATTTCCATAAATACAAAATTAACAATAATTCCAACAGGGTAATTCCCATCTTTTCAACGTAAGCGAACTTAAGCGTTTATAAACGTTTACATGGCGCCATCGCCCTCTGCTTTTTTCAAATCGTCATTTTGTAATTTACGCTTTACCTGATTGGGCTTCTCCACACTCATACTGCCAATCTTATAGTCAAAATTGATTCTAGCACCCCATAAATTCAAGCGCTGCATGCTGTAAAACGTAAAATCCGACCCTTGTGTTCTAGTGATGATATCAATTTGAGGCGTTAATGGATTATCAATTCCAAATCCTAAGCCACCACGATCTTCATTAAATCGCTTTTTAAATCCAACCATGTGAAAAAACCAACTCATGGAGTAGCCTTGTAATGAAATGGTGGGCGCATTAAATCTACCCCAAACCTCCATTTGCCAATTGTTTTTCATTTTTAAACTGCCTCTAATTCCGGCATTATACGTTAATGCCTGATTGCTCAAACCCGCAATAGATCCCGTATCTATTAAACTGCGGATCATCACATAACCCAATCCCCCATTAAAATTCAAGGTCCATTTACCAGTTTTCAAATTGGCATTCATATCCATCCCCACGGTATTATTTAAACCAACATTGCCATAGGTAGTTCGATAAACTCGGTCTTTGCCGATGGTTCGAATGGTTTCAATCGCGTTATCCGTATTTCGGTAATACACGTTAACCCCACCGCCCCCTGTTTTACCGTATTTACCCCAACTCAACTCTAAATTATTGCTCAACTCAGCATTCAATCTGGGATTTCCCGTGGTAATATTTAATGGATCCGAAAAATTTGTATACGGATTCAAAAAGAACAAACTCGGCCGCTGAATACGCTGCGTATACGTAAACTTTAAAAAACTCCCCCCATCAAAATTTCTATGTACATTAAAATAAGGAATGGGGTTGAAATATGGCTTACCTACATATTTATCCTCCGAAGGATAGTACAATTTCCCACCAAACTCCGTGAACTCAGCACGCATCCCAAACTTGAACGACAATAACTTGCTGGCATTGTAACTAAACTGCGTGTAACCCCCTAAAACATTTTGATAATAATCGAATTTGTTTTTTCGATAATCGATGCTAGCCAACTGTTGCAAACTGTAATCCATGCTATCAAAATTGTAATCCGAATTCACATTTCTCAAAATGGTCTTCAATCCGGATTCCATGATTAATTTGGCTGATAGGGGTTCTGTAAAATCGATCTGTGCCGTAAATTCTCGGTTTTGTCCAATATTTCTGCTTTGTTCAAAGCGAGTCTCTAGCCCGATGCTGTCGTAACGGTGAAGCTCGTAATCCGTATTATCTTGATCTACCGTGTACTGTGCCGAAATCCCCAAATCCCTGCCTGGTTTTTTAAAGGTCTTTCGGTAATCGGCATTCAAATCCATTCCCAAACCTGTGGTTAAATTATCCGTAGCCTGTTTCCAAAGAAAATAAACAGGATCGTTTTCAATCCCTGTAGAAGTATTCCAAGTATTATCACTATTCCGAAACCGCGATCGTACCGTAGCCGTAACATTGATGGCCGATTTTTTACTGATTTGATGGTCGATTCCCAACGTTAAACGTGGCCCACCGCCCCAGTTGTTTACCGAATTATTTTGCAACAGCAGATAATCAATTCCATTAATTTCGTTGGTTCTCCGCGTCCTGCCATCGCCCCAACTGCGCCAAAAATGCCCTCCTAATCGGGCCGTAATCCCTGTTTTACCGTTTTGATTGGTAACATCGGCACTAAAATTTGCACTCCGCGTCCCAATTCCAGCGGTATAATTGGACGTTGTACCTTTGATTTTTACATCCTTTAAGATAATATTGATGATTCCTCCGGTGCCTTCCGCATCGTATTTCGCCGAAGGATTGGTAATTACCTCAATTTTATCGATACTCGCTCCCGGCAAACTTCGCAGTGCATCCGCCACATTTCCCGCCATCATCCCCGAGGGTCTTCCGTTGATTAAAATTCGTAAATTCTGACTTCCGCGAATGGATACATTTCCGTCCATATCCACGTCCACCAAAGGAACTTTCGCTAATAACTCCGATGCCGATGAGCCCTTGGCCATGATGTCTGCCGCCGCATTGTACACCAACCGATCCGATTTATTCTCAATCAAAGAACCCGAGACCTTAATCTCAATCGTCTCCATCTTTTCGATTTTCGCAGAATCCACAACGCTTATTCCTGCGGAATCTGCCTCATGCCGTACCATTGAATCGTTTACACTTTGACCCGCCAAACCCGAGAAATAAAAGAACCCTATTAATAGAACAATAAATCGCATGGAAACAGTAAATATCTACAAAGTTAACATTGTTGTTAGAACAATTGTTCTGTTAAACGTTTAATAACACAAAACTATTGACAATAACACCAACTATTTAGCACGCATGGCTTCCACAGGATTCAATCGCGCAGCCCGAGTAGCAGGAATAAAACCAGCCAATACACCCACCAAAGCCGAAACCCACAATCCTAAATACGTATCAGACGGCGATAAAATAAGCGTCACGCCTCCATCCATCATGGTTTTCAACATGACATTCAACCCCAAAAAAGTGAGCCATACCAGCAACATCCCAACCAATCCGCCTAAGATGCACAACCAAACTGCCTCCAATAAAAATTGCAATTGAATAAAAATGCTGGGGGCGCCCAATGCCTTTTGAATTCCAATTTCCTTGGTCCTTTCCTTTACGCTCACAAACATGATATTCGCCACACCAAAACAACCTACCAACATGGCAAATCCACCAATTACTACCCCTATCTTCTGAATTTGTGAGAACAACTCGCTCACTGCGGAGGTAATCATGGTCATTCGGTTAACCGCAAAATTCGACTCTTTACCGGGTTTTATTTTTCGATATTGACGCAACAGCATATCCACCTCCACCGTTAGATCATCCAACGTAACCCCTTTGGCCGCTTTCACCAAAATTTGAGCGTCTTCGTTGTCACGGTAAGAATACATGCTTAACCCAAGATTTAATGGGATATAGACCTGGTCGTCTTTACTATTATTGATAATACTACTGCCTTCCAATTCAATCACCCCAATAATCGTACAAATCCGAGAGCCTACCCGCATTTTTTGTCCGATAGCTCGCCCTCCAAACAGCTCTCTTGCGATGGTTGCACCGATAATTGCCACCGGCTCACCGCTGTTAACTTCTTGGGATGTAAATAATCTGCCCGATTCTACCTGTATGTCTTGAATTTCGGTAAAATGCTCACTAATGCATTGCACGGTGGTTCCCGATAATGTTACCCCATTGGCTTGAATTTTTTCGTCGTTACTGAAGATGTATGCCACCTTATCGGCCATCGTACCCACTAATTTATCTTCCACAAATTTTGCTTCGGCAGGGGCAGATACCGGTCTACTTAAAAACTTCCACCATGGATAGTTAGAACCCCACTGATCCCAAGGCCATTTCTGAACAAAAACCACATCGGTCCCAAATTTCGTGAACTGCCGATTGATATTTATTTCCATGGAATGCACCAATGCATATACAGCGATAATGCAATAAATCCCGATGGTGATACCCAAAACGGACAAAATACTCCGTAACTTGTTTTGGCGGATAGAACCCAGGCTATACTTGGCTGTTTCGATGATAAATATACCCGGTTTCATAGTTAAAAAGCAAAGGTATCAAATAAAATTAGGGCGATTCCACCGTTGCCGGAGAATTGTTAGTTCTTCGTTTAAATGAATCAAATTCACGACGATAAACCAAACCGGTTCCCAACGTATTTCCCGAAACACCGTTGGTGGTAGTTCCAGCCTGTTGCAACAACATATTGCTCGACCGTGAAAATGCTTTCAACTTCCAGTGATCGTTCCGCGTCATGTATTCCAAATTTAAATTAAACGGCATGGCCAATCCCACCATGGAAACCGTGGGGTCGTAATTCACGTCCAAGCGCAAACGGTCCGATAAAAACCATTCGCTATTAATAAACACCAGTCCATTGCTTCCCCGCGAAGCGGATCGAACATCGTCATAATTTACTTGGATTCGGGTAGGAATTCCCGCTTTTGCAAACAAATCATTCACTACATTGGAGGCGATATTGGAAACGGAATTCCCAGCAACACCGGCCCCAGACAACATATTTGCCGCACCCGCACTTCCATTAGAAAACGAAGGAGGCATAAAATTCCCGAACAACAACAAGGCAATAGACTGTCGCATGGTTTCGTCTTTATCCTGACGAATTCGCTGTATCACCGCATTCACCTCGCTGTTACTACCACCGGATTTTTCTAACTCCGGCGCCAAAATATCAAAGCTGATATTGGGCCGCATCAAATTACCAGTCATTAACAATTGACTCACAATCAGCGTAGCCGGATAGTTTGTACCGCTACCGCCCATGGTTGACATCAACTGAGACGGTGAAATTCTTTTTTGAACCTTTCCAATCATGGAAACATTGGCATTGTAAGGGTCTCCTGTCCAAGTAATTAAACCCCCATCGTCCAACAACATTTTCTTGGTTAGGTTAATTCCAGGCAGTGAAAACTGGTACTCCCCGTTGGCAATCACATAGGCACCAAATAAGAATAGATCCTCGTTTTCATCGTACAACAAACGCAAATCCCCTTTCCCTCTACCTCGAATGATATCCCCCAATTTTTTATCGATTACAAACTCGGCTTCCAGGTTGGTGTTGGCGTGAATCACTACCTCTATTTTCCCTAAAACGGATTCTTCTTCATCGGATACGATTTGAGCCGATTTGATTTCTTTATCCTGGTTATCCCTGTCTCTAAAAACTACCCCATTGGAAATGTAATTTTCGTTAGACGAAGGATATAATATACTCACTTTTGCGTTCTTTTCTGGGGTTAAATCGGCGATAATATTGATTTTATCGATGGGTCCATAAATCCGGCAACTGCCCGCCGCTCTACCGCTGCCGTAGAACAAGGAATTATCCTTTTCGGTAGTTTCTAACACCTTTAAATTCTTGGCATCGTACACCCGAATATCCAAAGCGAAATCCGAATAATCCTTCCAAGTGAAGGCCAAACTCGCTTTAGCTTTCCCGTTCAACCCGGTTTTACCCGTTAAATCGATGGGTTTTTGGGTAAACACCCCGTTGGTATTGACATCAAATTTACCCGAAAACCTGTAAAATGTACCTAAATAATCCACCCCGAACAACACGTCACGGGCATTGATTTCACCGTCTAATTGTATCTTATTGGTAGGTCCTACAATGTTCACCACCCCATCCAAATAGCCCTCGTTCACCGTTACGGCTCCGTCTAAAAATGGCTTCAGAATTTTAGCAGGGGTCTTCAACGGTACATCCAAATACATGTCTACCCATTTTTCGCTATTCAACAAATCCACACTTCCCAACAAGGCCAGCCCTTTGATTGCTCCCTTTCTGCCTCTGGCCGCAATTCCTAACAATCCCTGCTTGCCCGCATCCCGCAAGTCCACATCAATGGAACCGTAATTGTACCCGTAATAGGTGAGATTATTAACCATGCAGGTCCCTAAAAATACCTGATCCCCCAATACGCCAGCCACTTTAAAATCGGCCGATGCATGAAAATCCAATGTATCAAACGTGTTCTCTGGGAAAAAAGGCGCCAATACCTGCGGCGTTAAATTGTGAAATTCAACATGCAACGTGTCCTTCAAACTCTTTGAAATTGCACCGCTCACCTCCAAATAATGGTCGGCATCGGCCATAACAAACCGATTTACATCCCAGCGCTTGCCCTTTACATAGTTTAATCGCGCATCCGGATCCACATACCAAGGATTGTTGTATAATCGCAACTGGGTAGAGGCAAACTGAGTATTCAACGAGTCCTTTTCGTTGGTACTTTCGGTTTGTAACGACAATTGGTATCTATCTTTTTCGTCATGCAAACCCAAAGCCAACGACAATTGACCCTGCTTTAACACCGCTCCAATGGCCAATTCATCGTATTTCGTTTTTCCTATGGCAGCAGAACCTGTAGATACTTGCAATCTCCCCGATTGAAATTCGTCTGTATGCAGTGAAACTTGCAGTTTTTGCAATTCGATATCGTTGTACGATACCTCCAACGGACCAACTTCCACATCCATTTTGTTCTTTGCGGTTGAAACACTACCAATGGCATTCACCAATCCCAAGGATAAATTTTTAACAACGAACTGGGAAATCCAATCCGTCTGTATCATCCGTATATTGAACTGAAAATCTTGATTTTGCGCAAAAACGGGCTTTTCAAAATCATCCGGAAATTGGCTATGCAACAGCAGTTGAACCAATTCTTCGGTTTGGTCGATATTAAATCCTGCCGTTATATTTCCTTGCAACCAAGACCCATCAAACTCCCATCCTTTCTCAGGGTCTTTGTTTATTTGCTGCTCTTTGCAATAGTATCGATTTTGTCCGATGTTGAACTGTGCATTATCGGCCGTTATCCAAAATTTGGACTTCGCCAAGGTAGAACCTGCAAAATCATAATCCACACTACCACTCATAGACAGCGGAACAGAATCCAAACCCATTCCATTTAATACCAAGCGTTGCACCGTGGCCCCGCCTTGGAAATGGGGATTGCTCGAAAGATTTTCAATGCTACCAATGCTGCTTAATCTAAATCCGGTGTCCTTACTGTCAACCAAATATTCAACGTTATCCTCCAACAAAGAAGCTGTGACAGAAATTCCTTTTAAGGTTCGATCCTCATACTGAAGATTGCCGATTTTCACTAGCGAATTGAGCTGCACATCGGGAAAGTAAAACCCCGTTCCATTTACATCTACTTTGGTATCATAAACTGCCACATTCGGAAAAAATTCCGGCAATTGATTCAATTCCAATCGCTGTAATTCGCCCAATAACTGATACTTCGTTAATTCTACCGAAGTGGTATAATCAAACAACGTATATCCCGAGTACGATGCGATTTTATTGTTCAACCAACCATCAAAATCAACCCAATTCAATGTGCCATTTAACTTTCCTTGTACCTCCAACGGACCGAATGAACGAACTACAGGGACCGAATCCAACTCGTACACTACCCTACTCAAATCGCCCATATCCACACTGGAATTTTCCAGTTGATAATGGTACTCAAACTGACTCAATTCCACCAAATGCTTCAATTGCAGGGCTCCCCGTAAGTTGGTATTGGACTCATCCCCACGGATCCAAACATCGTTGGACTGAAGGTTAGCAAACGTTCCGGTTGCCTTCCCACTCAACAGCAGCAATAATTTTCGTTGCTCAAACCACGGATGAAAAGCCACCAGCTCCTCCAAACAAATTTCCGAATCCTTGATATCAAATAACCAATTTACATCGGTTTCAACTTCATCAAAATCCGTCCAGCTGTCAAACATTATTTTTACCCGATCCCGGATTCGAGAACACGGAGTTTTTAACTCCATTTTTCGTAGGTCGATGTAATTGTTGGTAATATCCAAAACCGCCGTTCCTTCCATCACTTCCAGACCGGAACGTTCGCGCGTAGCAAATCGATAAATCTGACCGCGTATCAAGGATTTTTCGTCGATTTTCACATCCCGAATACCAATATTGATTCGATCGAACACCAAATAATCCGGGTCCATTTCTGGGTAAGCAGCTTGGGTTTGTCTGCGGAAATACACAAATTTACCATCAACCAACTCCAAGTTACCCATGGAGATTTCAAGGGCTTTTCCAGTGCTGGCGGTGGTATCGGAGGATGCAAAATAATCAATTAAAAAACCGTGGTTTAGATCTTCCCCTTTCTTGTGTTGCCCGTTTTTAAACAACAGATTTTTGATGCTCAAATTCTCTAAAAACAGATGCTTGCGGGTCCAACTGAATTCATCAATCCGCGCATCCAAGGCCCCCCACTGAATGAGGGTATCCTGATGTTTATCGTAGATTCTTAAATTCTCGATGTGGAAAGTTCTCAGAAAATCGATGGATACATAGCCAATCTCCACCTTGGTTTTCCATTCCTTGGATAAATAGGTGGCGGCTCTTTTGGCTAAATAATTCTGAACGATTTGATTGCGCGTCAAAACAGCGGCCATTCCCGAAAACATCAGAAATGCCAACAACGTCAGAAGTAAAAACTTCCGTAATTTTGTACGCCGTTTAGTCAATCCTTCAAAGTTAACATCCATACTTGCCTACCAATACACAACCCATACCGCATTCCATTATTTTGGGCATCGAAAGCAGTTGCGACGATACCGCGGCCGCGGTGTTTGAAAACGGCAAAATTCTTGCCAACATTACCGCAACCCAAAAAGTTCATGAACAATACGGCGGTGTAGTGCCGGAATTGGCTTCCAGAGCCCATCAAAGCAATATTATTCCGGTGGTTTCTGAAGCGCTAAACAAAGCAGGAAAAACCATCCAAGAGGTGGATGCCATTGCCGTTACCCAGGGTCCTGGACTCTTGGGTTCCTTGCAGGTAGGTTTTCAATTTGCCAAAGGGTTGGCTTTGGGTGCAGGAATCCCGTTTGTGGGGGTAAATCATTTGCAAGCACATATTTCGGCCTTGTTTATAGAAAACCCCAACCTCCAATTGCCCATGATTGCTTTGTTGGTAAGCGGAGGACATACGCAGCTGGTTTGGGTGGAATCGGTAGATTCCATGGAAATTATTGGAACTACTATTGACGACGCTGCTGGGGAAGCCTTCGATAAAGCCGCTAAATTACTGGGATTGGGATATCCCGGTGGACCCTTGATTGATAAATATGCAGCGCAAGGCAATGCAAAAGCCTATGATTTCCCCGATAGCCAAACCGCACCCTTGGATTTTAGTTTTTCTGGAATTAAAACTTCGTTACTCTACTTCTTGCGAAAAGAAATCGATAAGAACCCCAATTTTGTGGCCGATGAAATTGCCAACATTTGCGCTTCCTACCAACATCAGGTGGTATCGATTTTGATGAAACGACTTAAAAAGGCCATCGAAAAATACAAACCGGCCTCCATTGGTTTGGTAGGCGGTGTATCGGCCAATTCGGAACTCCGCCAAGCATTTAACCTTATGGGAGAGAAATTCAAACTGAGCAGCCACATTCCTTCCTTTGAATTTTGCACCGATAATGCAGCGATGATCGCCATGGCAGGCCATTTTTTGCTACAGGCCGGAATTCAATCTACCATGGATGCCGCGCCTTTTTCTAAAAACAATTCCCACAAGTTTCAAACCCAAATACCATAAAACCTTCGGCTTCCCTATTTTCGCCCATACCAAATGGAATTTCAACCTACCCCAGCATCGATAGCCAGTGGCAACGAAAAAGCCATCGCCCGTGCAATTTCGTGGGTTGAAAATCAACATCCACAGGCCCAAGACTTACTCACACAATTGTCGGGCAATTCGGTGGTGGTGGGCGTAACCGGCCCTCCTGGTGCGGGAAAAAGTTCTTTGGTGAACGCATTGGTGTTGCATTGGAGTGCTTTAGGTAAAAAGACCGCCATCGTGGCCGTTGATCCCAGTTCTCCGTTCAATTTCGGATCCCTGTTGGGAGATAGACTCCGCATGCCCGGCCTTTTTCTGCACGAAAATGTCTATATCCGCAGTGTTTCGGCCCGTGGTTCTTTAGGCGGATTAAGTACGGCAATTATTGAAATAATGGATGTGCTTAAGCATGCGCCCTTTGATTTTATCGTAGTTGAAACGGTAGGCGTTGGCCAGAGCGAAATCGAAATCGCAGGTATCGCCGATACTACGGTGGTAGTGAGTGTTCCTGAAAGTGGTGATGATGTACAAACACTGAAGAGCGGAATTATGGAAATTGCCGATGTTTTTGTGGTAAATAAAAGCGACCGAGATGGCGCGGAAACCTTTGCCAACCACCTTCGACAATTAGCGCATTCTACCGCCACCAACGCATGGGAAAAGCCCGTAATCGCAACGGTAGCCACTACAGGTCAAGGCATCCAAGAATTGAGTGATTCCATCTTCAAACACAGCCAAATTGCCAGCAAACAAGACCGGTACGTGCAGTTGCAGACGGAGAAAGTAATCAAACTCATTCAACGGGAACAGCTAAAAAAAATACCCGCCGAAGCGATTGCCGATTTAATACGAAAGGAATTATTGGAGAAGGGCACTTGCAATATTCATCGCATCGCCCAACACTATCAACGCAATACCTGAAACTTCTGCGCCACACCGTTCACGGTAAAGGAATAAATCCCACTGGAGAATTTACCGGTGTTTAGCGTTATCACATCGGAATTCATGGTCCCTGATGCTATTTGCTGACCCGAAGCATTGTAGATAATCCACGGTTTTCCCATCAGTTTGGCGGATCCTGAAACTTTCAATTCGTCCGATACTGGATTGGGTGAAAGCACAACATCCAAGCCCTTATTGATAGATTTTACCGATAACAAATCGGTTAATACCACACCGCAATTTTGAGAATACCCTATCCACTTGCTATCGTAATCCACAAATGCACGGTTATTAATCACAGTGCCGTTGGATAACGGATTTAATAATTCCAACTGATATTCAACGAAACCAACCGCTTTAGAAGGATTAGCTTCAAAAATCGCCAAATTAGCATCCGGGAAATCTACCACTAAGACTCTTCCCTGTTGAATACTCAATTTGGTATTCAACGGATAAAATCCGGTGACATTTACACGCATCAAGGGCAATTTCGCATCCAAGGTATCAAAGAGAACCGCGCGCTGCACCATTTGGTTTCCTACATTGGCAAAATCAACGCGATACTTCCACTTGGTGTTTCGGAAATCCACCTTGCTACCTTCCAAACTGTTCTTGGTAACGGCCGCTTTCCCTACCCTTCTGCTTAAGCCCAAAGACACGGAATCTTTGTTATCCAATTTATCTGCATCACCTGTAGACAACAAAGTCCCGGTGTACGCATGAATAAAATAATCGTCGGTTAAGCCTGCATTGGTAGGCAAATCAAATGTCACCTCCCAGATGGTTTCGGCGAAAGGCTTCAACCCAGTAAGTGTGTAGGTGGCTTCGTTTGCGGAATAGTTATCTGCCGGCGGATTGCTTTGAAAATTAACCAATTCTAACGCATGCTTTAGTTGCAAAGTTCCCGAAGTGAGCGCCATTCCCCCGTGATTTTTCACCGATATTAACGCCGTTACCTGCTCTCCAGGTTTGGTCTCCGATGGAACGATTCCCAAAGTCTTCACTTCTACATCCACGATGCTCGGAAGTTGGTAATACCCTAAAGTAAGCGAACTGTAAATGCCTTCTCTGATTCTCGCCGATGAGTTTCCTATACAATTGCTAATCAAGTGTTTTCCAGGGTTCAATTGCACCGTGTAATCCCCTGCGGGTAATGCTACAGAAAATCTTCCAGAACTATCGGTGAGGGCGAAATAAGAAATCCCAGTTACTTTGTTCATTAATCGAACCATAACCCTTCTTAATCCGATTTCATTATCGTCTTTGATGCAATTGGTATTCACATCGTAGTACACATCGCCAAACAGATTTCCAGCCTGTGATTCTATTTTGGAAAAATTGCGAATTCCTGTGTTGGATTCCATGAAATCACCCCAAATAAACGCTTCCGTACCTCGCTGTCCCAAAGTGAATGTACCGGAAATCTTATTACCCGTAAGCTGCAACTTGGTGCCGTTGTACGTTAACAAGGCGGTACCCGATCCATTTTTTACAAAACTACCGCCAATCAGCAACTGCTTGCCCGATCCGGCGATGGTGGTAGGACTAAAGATACTGAACGAGTCATCCTCGATTGGACTTCCCCAAGTGCCCTGAAATACATTTACTTCTCGTTTTCCAAGACTGTTATATCCGATCGCGGCTAACTTGCCGTCATAGGCAGCCAATTCCGTAACTTCTCCATCAAATGGACTACCAATACCACCCCAACCTCCGTTGGCTGCGGTGTAATACGCGATGTTACCCGTCTGAGTACCGCAAAACTTGGTGAAATCACCTGCGATGTAGAGTCTATTCCCCGAAACAGCTAAAGAACGAATCACCCCGTCTGTACCTTGCTGGGTGCCACTATTTCCTAAATACGACCATTTATTACCGTCAAATGCGGCGATATTTTGCACCAAGGTACCGTCTAAGGTATTGGAGAAAAGTCCTGCTACAATCAATTTATCATCAAATACCGTCATGGAAATGATACCGTTGTTTCGGGTATCTACCACACCGGTCTCAGGCACCCAATATTGTCCGGTCCATTTGTATAAATGACTGATGGCTACATCGGCATCACGCACCGCATTGGCAATGTAAGCCGCTGCATAAATGGTATCGCGATACAAGGCGATCGAATGGAAATTATACGTACCGCTGGTGGTGGTTACCGGTGGTGGCGTGGTTAATCCTGGATAATATTTCCAATAGACACCGTTCCAACGGGCTAAGGTGAAATCATTGTTGTCTGGGGTTGAAATCTCGTCGAACAAGGCCAAGTAATCGTTTCCGGAGGCAAACGATGCTACAACCTTACCCGGCAACGCCGGGCCCATAGGTTGCAGCACCTGAGCCTTCGTTAAACTGCTCAGAAGAAACATTCCTACGATGACCGTTAAGAACCTCATTCTTTGCAAGTTATTCCATATGAAACGATTTTTTCTCACTTTTTCTAATTTTAATCGATTTTAAACGAATAATACAACGTAACCCCAGAACTCCAACCTCTGGTCTGCACTGGGCTGTTGGCTGTATTCATTGAATTTAAAACACCTTGCGCATTCAGTTTAGCACCAATTGCGTGCTTGTAACTGAGTCGCTTTTGAATCCCTGCAGCCACCCGTGCACTCATTACCCAAGCACGGTAATTCACCGCATCCATGGGCTTTAGCAACAACGTTTGGTAATCCAAGGTTTGTGCACCGGTACTTAGCTGAATCCAATTGGGTTGCAGCACAGCTTCGGGCGTGAAGAATAAACTTTTCGATTGGCCGATAGGGAGATAACCCGTCCAACCCATGGGAACCGATAAAAAGCTATAATTAACTACTCCGTTATATTTCACTTCGGGGCCTAAACCCAAATAACCAAAGATGGGATAATTGCCATACGCATCCGGTGTTTGACCCGCAGATACCACCGCCGGCATGCTGTCGCGGAAATTGAAATTCTGTCCAACTTTGTTTTGCGCATAAGCAATCCCCACTTTCACACTGCTGTTTTTGGAGATAAACATATTCACCGCCAACTGAAATCTCGCAGCACTTAAGGCCGTTTCGCCGTTGCGCATCTGTTCTGTGTAATTTTTGTGAACGTACTGAGACAAATCATTGGCCGTGCGATACGTTAACCCCGTTTGGTTTTGGTCGGCCGATACCTCTATCCACCATTTGTCCAAATCCAGGGCATGGGATAAGTGCGACAGGGAACCCGCGCTCAACGGACTATTTTCAAATTCTTTATTGAGTTTTGCTAAATCCAATTGCGCTAAAGCAAAATCAGTTGGTAATTCCACTGCCTGTAATTCAAATCCGGCCGCATCCAACATCCAAGCCATTCCGGAATTGTTGGAATTATGCACATCCGCTACTGAAACCGGAACCATTTCTACCACCATAGGAGGTAGTTGAATGTCCGATTTATTAACAGTTTTAGAGGCAGACGCTATTACTTCGGACGCTGCCGTTATTTCATTTTCAATACCCGGTTTAACCGCTGAAACCGATTTTGGATTGCTGGAAGCAGCGTTTTGTATCTTGGGTGTAGTTATTGCCGATGTTTCTATTTGCGGAGCATTCGTATTGGATTGGGTAGCAGCGGATGACTGTTCCGCTTCATTTATCTGCTCATCATTTATCTGCTCATCAGAAACCGCTGGTTTTGATACCTCAACTTCTTTGGCAACTACCGGTTCTGTATTCTTTACTGATTTATCCGCAACACCAAACCAAGCGATTACCGCTGAAAAAACAAGAAGAACGCCGGCAGCGATACTATACCATATGAAACTTTTGCCCCGGCGTTCTTTTCGATCCAATGCGTTTTCAAACATCTCCCAAGGCGCAGGCACCAACCCCTGCGTGTCTTCCCCAGAAGAAATTTGGTCTTTCAACCAATGATCGATATGTTTTTTACTGTTTTCCAGTGTTGTTTTTTCTTAGTTCTACGATCTCTTTTAGCATCTTCCTCGCCCTGCTCAACATACTCTTGGTGTTGCTCTCCGTAGTTTGTAAGGCTTGTGCGATTTCTTTGTGCGACAACCCTTCCACGGCATAAGCATTCAACACCAAACGGTACTTTTCGGGAATCTCTTGCAAACACTGCATCACCTCGGAATAGGTCATGGGTTCGTCTGAGATTTCGTACACCGAATCTTCTTCGGCTACTTCGGCTTCCGATTTATCGATATCCAACCAAATCGGTCCCCGCTGTTTTTTTCGGTAGGCCGATAAGGCTTGATTGATAAATAATCGGGTAAGCCATCCCTCCAATTGCGCGCTGTTTTTTAGCGATTCTATGCTGTCAAAGACCTTCATGAATCCATCTTGTAACAAGTCTTGAGCCTCTTGAGGATTGTTGCTGTAACGTCTGCAGAACACCAGCATTTTTGTTGCATATTTCTCGTACAACGCTCGCTGAGCCTGCCTGTCTTTGCGAACACAACCCGCTATGATTTCCTCATTTGTTAACAAGTAGATTCGATTTAATGACGCACAATGGTGGAAAGGTTGCAAATAAAAATGTAAAATTGTGAAGATTATCCGCAAACATTGGCAGTGGCCTGTATTTAAGGCAGCTTCCAAATCGGTAATTCATTGAAAAATAAACCACTACCATGCAATTCCAACCCAACGACTTATCCGCTACCGAACTACTGAATCTTTATCGAGGGTTACTCAAACCCCGAATGATTGAAGAGAAGATGTTGGTATTGCTTCGACAAGGAAAGGTTGGAAAATGGTTCAGCGGCATCGGTCAAGAGGCAATTTCTGTGGGGACCACCATGGCTCTTGAGCCCGACGAATACATACTCCCCTTGCACCGAAACCTGGGTGTTTTTACCACCCGGTCCATGCCCTTCGCCCGATTATTCGCCCAATGGCAAGGCAAAAAAAGCGGTTATTCCAAGGGAAGAGAACGGAGCTTTCATTTTGGCAACAACGAGTATTCCATCGTGGGAATGATCTCCCACCTCGGTGCCATGTTGGGGGTCGCCAACGGAATCGCCCTAACCCACCTGCTCCACAAACGAGAAAAAGTTACCGTGGTTTTTTCTGGCGATGGCGGTACCTCCGAAGGCGATTTCCACGAAGCGCTAAACGTGGCCGCCGTATGGCAACTGCCCGTTATATTTTTAATTGAAAACAACGGATACGGCCTCAGCACCCCCTCCAACGAGCAGTTTCGGTGCAAGCAATTCATCGACAAAGGCATAGGTTACGGCATGGAAGCGGTTCAGGTAGACGGCAACAACATCTTGGAAATGTACGAAGCCGTTAATAACCTCGCCACCTCCATCCGCAAACAGCCAAGACCCGTTATATTAGAATGCATCACCTTCCGGATGCGCGGACACGAAGAAGCTTCCGGAGTTAAATACGTTCCCCCGCATTTGTTTGAAGAATGGGGCAAGAAAGATCCCGTGGTTAACTTCGAAAATTTCTTGCTGTCCAACCAAGTACTTACCCCCGCCATCATCGAACAATTTCGTACCGAAATCGCCCAAGAAATTGAATTGGGTTTGGAAGAAGTTTTCGCCGAAGAGGAAGTAGTGCCCAACTTGGAGGAGGAATTGGCCGATATCTATGCACCCTACCCCAGCGATTTTCCAACCGAAATCCCCAGCCACCCGCCTACGGACACAGGGCAAAAAGAATTGCGTTTGATCGATGCCATCCGCGAAGGTCTCTGGCAAGGCATGGAAAAACATTCCAATTTGGTGATTATGGGTCAAGACGTGGCGGAATACGGAGGCGTGTTTAAGATCACCGAAGGATTTTTAGAGAAATTTGGGAAAGCCCGGGTGAGAAACACTCCCATTACCGAAAGTTCCATTGTAGGTGCCGGATACGGACTGTCAATAGCCGGCATGAAAGCGGTGGTGGAAATGCAATTTGCCGATTTCGTCACTTGCGGTTTTAATCAGATTGTAAACAACTTGGCCAAAAGCCATTACCGTTGGGGGCAAGCCGCCGATGTGGTAGTGCGCATGCCAACCGGCGCAGGTGTTCAAGCAGGACCCTTCCATTCCCAAAGTACCGAGGCCTGGTTTTACCACGTTCCCGGACTCAAAATATATTACCCATCCAATCCGGCCGATGCAAAAGGATTGCTGCTTCGCGCCTTGGAAGACCCCAATCCGGTGTTGTTTTTTGAACATAAATACCTGTACCGAAGCATCAGCGGAAACGTACCTGCATCGCCCTACCTTATCGATGAAGCCAAAGCCACCGTGCACCACCTCGGCAGCGATTGCACCATTGTCACCTACGGTTGGGGCGTACATAAAGCGTTGGAAATTTGCAAGGAACACGCTATTGGAGCGCGAATTGTGGATTTGAGAACCCTGTTACCATGGGATCAAGAAACCGTGTTGGCCGAAGTGAAAGAAACCGGAAAAGTCTTAGTACTTACCGAAGATACCCTTACCGGGAGCATCGCTTCCGATATCGCCGCATGGATTTCCGAACACGCCTTCCAATATTTGGATGCGCCGGTAAAACGCGTGGGGAGTTTGGATACCGCCGTTCCTTTGGCCAAATCCTTGGAAGATCATTTTCTGCCTTGGAACCGATTGACATCTGCCTTGCAAGAATTAATCGAATTTTAATATCCGATGAAGTCCGCGGAGTCCACCGAAGAAAACCCCGAATACCTGCTGGCGTCGCAATTTGTTAACGATACCCATCGGTCTGTATTTCTCACCGGTAAAGCGGGTACAGGTAAAACTACGTTTTTGCGAAAACTCCTGAAGGAAACCGGCAAAAAAACCGTGGTGGTAGCGCCTACGGGGGTGGCGGCCATCAACGCCGGCGGTAGCACCATTCACAGCTTGTTTGGACTCCCTACCCGAGCATTTTTGCCCACTACAGCACCCTGCGACCCCAACGTAGCCAACAACATCGGCATGCTCCGCGAGCATTTCCATTACCCCAAAGTCAAACGCGATATCTTCCAAGCCCTGGAACTGTTGGTGATCGATGAGATTTCCATGGTTCGGGCCGATATTCTGGATGCCATCGACCATTCCCTTCGTTTTTCTCGAAATAGCAGTCAGCCCTTCGGCGGCGTTCAATTGCTGATGATTGGCGATTTATACCAGCTGCCTCCCGTGGTTACCGAATACGAACGACCTCTGCTGTACGAGCATTATTCCTCCGAGTTCTTTTTTGCTGCCAAGGTGTACCAGCACATCCAACCCATCACCATCGAATTAACCAAGGTGTATCGACAGCAGGACAAGAACTTTATCACCCTGTTGAACCTGATTCGAACCAATTCCATGGAAAGTTGGGATTACGAAAACTTGGCCGAAAAGGTACAACCCGAGTTCCGCCCCGAGGAAAGTGGCTGGATTACCCTCACCACCCACAACAAACAGGCCGAAGCCATCAACGAGCGCGAGCTGCAACGACTGGAAGATCCCGAACAAAACTTCGTAGCCAACGTAAGCGGCGAATTCAACGAATCGTCCTTCCCTACCGATGGTATTTTACGACTAAAAACTGGCGCTCAGGTAATGTTTGTGAAAAACGATTCTTCCTGGGAACGGCGGTATTTCAACGGTAAAATCGGTACCGTAATAAAGATTGAAAAAACCAAATTGCACATCGATTGCAACGACGGTCAACCGCCCTTGGAGATTGGCAAAGAAACGTGGAAAAACCTGCGTTACAGTTTCAATGGGGAAACGCAATCGGTGGATCAGGAAGAAATTGGGGAGTTTCAGCAGTTTCCGGTCCGATTGGCTTGGGCCATTACCATTCACAAAAGTCAGGGTTTAACCTTCGAAAAGGCCATGATTGATGCGGGAAAGAGTTTCGCTCCGGGCCAGGTGTACGTGGCTTTATCGCGTTGCGTAAGCTTGGACGGCATGGTTTTGGTGACGCCCATTCGATCCCAGAATATCATCAGCGATTTTCGGATTATCCAATTTTTTGATGCCCAACCCAAGGCTCGGGATTTGGAAGAAATCTTGGAGGAGGAGCGCAAGAAATTTCACCGAAACGAGTTGAGTCAGGTATACGGCTTGGGGCATGTATTGAGAAATTTCAACGGGTTGGTGGTGGCCATTTCCAAGGAGAAGAACCAAACGGTGGCGGGCAAGGTGAGCGAATTGGCGTATTTGCGGGAGATTTTGATCAATTTGAATGAGACGGCACAGAAGTTTCAGCTGTCGTTGCAACAAAAATTCCAGCAGCACGATGCGGAGGAGAAGCAAATTCGGGCGGAGTTATCCTCGAGCGAAGCGGCGTCTAAGCTCATCATTCAGCAAACGGAGTTAACGCATTGGCTGATGGATCGATGCAGCAAGGCGGGCAATTATTTTGTAGGCCGAATTGAGAAAGACGTGGTAAAGGTGGTGTCGGACACGATGAATTTAAAATCCAAAAACGGCAAAATGGTGGGAACGCAAAAAATCAAAGACCGGGTGGTAGAGTTTCAGGCCTTGTGCTTGCATTACTGCGAAAAACTCCGCCGCGTAAAATACGAAGAAACCCTGCTGTTCATCCCAGAGGAGTAGTTGATGGATTAAACAAATTCAGCTACTTGTATGGAAAAACGCTGGTCGATCTATAAATTCGCTCTGCATGAAAATAATCGAAGTAGTTGCAGGTGTGTTGAAATTTGAAAACAACTTTTTGTGTGTGCAACGCGGTCCAAGCAAATACGAATACATAAACCATAAGTTTGAATTTCCAGGAGGTAAAATTGAAGAAAACGAAACTCATGAAACTGCTCTAAAACGCGAATTATATGAAGAATTGAATATAGAATCTATTCAAATACTAAATAAAATTACTACTGTAGAACATGAATATCCTGATTTCAAATTAATCATGCATGCCTATTTTTGTATCCCCGAATCAAATCAAATTACTTTACGGGAACATATTGATTACAAATGGTTGAATGTATCAGAAATGGATACACTCGATTGGGCCGCGGCTGATATACCTATCCTCAAAGAATTAAAATGAACTTCAACGAATCTTTGCTTTTTGGATTTCAAGATTCAGAAAGTTTTAACCGGGGATATTTATCTCCTCGTTTGATTTCAAATAATATAGAAACCAACGACTTAATGAAAAACGTTCTTCGTTCTTTATTAAGTACTTGCGACGAATATTTTATTAATGTTGCATTTGTAACATCTAGCGGTTTGGCTCAAATACGAGGAATTTTAGTCGACTTGGATGAACGCAAGATTAAAGGCAAAATAATCGTCTCTAGCTATCAATATTTCACCGAACCACTTGCGCTCAGCTATTTGATGAAACTCAAAAATGTGGAAGTACGCCTGATTCGATCATTTGACTCTCATGCTAAATGTTACATGGTGAGTAAAAATCATTATCATGATATTATTGTGGGTAGTAGCAATTTAACCCAACATGCACTAACGAAAAGTAACGAATGGAATTTACATATTACTTCCAGTTCTAAAGGCGATATTTTCCACCAATTAAATAGGGAATTCAACCATACATGGTCACATTCAGAGCCCTTAACAGAGTCCATACTGAATTGGTATACGGGATTGTATATTGATAATCGGTCTCAACGTCCTAAATTAAAAGAACCAAAAATTCCATATGGTAAAAAGGCACAAATAGTTCCCAATTCAATGCAGCAAAAGGCACTGTCAAATCTTGAAAAATTGAGGAAAACAGGTGCTACAAGAGCATTGATAATTTCAGCTACTGGTACAGGGAAAACTTATTTATCCGCTTTTGATGTCCAGAAATTTCGTCCTAAGAAATTCCTTTTCATTGTACACCGTAGAACAATCGCCAAAGCAGCTATGGAAACATTTAGATCGCTTTTGTCGGATACAATTTCTATGGGACTTTATTCTGGTGAGCATATAGAACGGAACAATGATTATTTATTCGCCACCATTCAAACATTAAGTAGGGAAGATCACCTAAAAAAATTTAAGCCCGATGAATTTGATTATATCGTAATTGACGAATCCCATCGTAGTGGTGCTGAAAGCTACCAATTAATCATCGATTATTTTAAACCCAAATTTTTATTGGGTATGACAGCGACACCGGAACGAACGGACTCTTTCGATATTTTCAAACTATTCCACAATAATGTAGCACATGAAATTCGCTTGAATCAAGCTATGAAAGACAATCTGCTTTGCGATTTTCATTATTTTGGGATAACAGATATTGAGATTGACAATAAACAAGGCGATGTAAGAGAATTCACTGAATTAAACTATCAAAGACAAGCCCACCATGTGCTGGAAAAAGTAAAGTACTTCGGTGCAGATTCAAAAACAGTTAGGGGTCTAGTGTTTTGTTCAAACATTAATCACAGTAAAGAACTTGCAAAATACTTTCAAATAAATGGGTATCGTGTTGCTGTTTTAGATAAAGAAACACATATTGATGACCGCGAAAAACTATTTGATAGGCTAGAATCCGATGATGAAGATACTAAACTCGATTACCTATTCAGTGTGGATGTTTTAAACGAGGGGGTAGATATACCAAAAGTAAACCAGGTGGTAATGGTTCGCCCAACTCAATCAGCAATCGTTTTCGTACAACAATTGGGTCGAGGATTAAGAAAAGCAGAAAACAAAGAATTTCTAACGGTTTTGGATTTCATAGGTAATTATGAGGATAAGAATTTCTTGATTCCAGTAGCATTGTTCGGAGATCGTTCTTTTAATAAAGACAAATTGCGAAGATTAATGGTCAATATGGATCAGCATGCACCTTTGAGTTCTACAATTAATTTTGACGCCATAGCAAAGGAGAAAATTTTCAAATCCATAGATGCAACTAAATTGGATCAGAAGCGTTTTCTCGACTCAGATTATGCTTATCTAAAAAGAAAAATCGGTCGAATTCCTTTAATGTGTGATTTTCTAAAAGAAGAAGAACGCGATCCATTCACATTTGTTACTTATAGCAAATCCTACGCGCGCTACCTAATTAATCAAGAGTCAAGCATCCCCAAACTAGATGAAAACAAGTTGAAAATTCTGGATTATTTGAGCTTGGAAGTAAATAATGGTAAGCGTGTTCTAGAATCTGCTATATTACAATACGTTTGTCTAAAAGGTCAATTTAATCACAAAGATCTTATTCAAATTTCCAACCAATTCGGGGTGAATTATTCTGAGACGGATTTCCAATCAGCAATAAATAATTTGGAATTCAAATTCAATAAGAACTACAAATTAGAAAAACCTATTATTCAAATCGATGGTGATTATATAACTTGGGAATCTGAATTTGCCGCTTATATTTCCCAAAATGATTTTTTCAAAGAATTATTGATAGACAATATTCAATTTGGGCTAGAATACTTTAACAGGAACCGAGTTGAAATTACTACAGATGCCGGTTTTGGACTGTATTCTAAATATTCCCGAAAAGACTTCAGCAGAATTGCTAATTTAGAATCTAACGAAGAAGCTGTAATATTTGGTTACAAAATTTACCCTCATATTATACCACTTTTTGTAACATTAAAGAAAGATTTAAATATTTCAAAGGCAACTCAATACGAGGATTATTTCATTGATCCAAAACATTTTCATTGGATGTCGAAACACAGTAGAAATTTAAACAGCAAAGACATTAAAGCGCTGTTTGAAAATAATTACGACAATAGACCGGTAGTATTATTTATCCAAAAATCGAAATTGGAAAATGATTTTTACTTTATGGGGAGATTACGTCCAGCTAAAAATATTGAAAATTTCATTGAAGGTAAAATTGATGGGAAGGGTGTGGTTCAAATAACATGGGAACTACAACACGAGTGTCCCTCAAATTTGTATCAATATTTTAATGCCTTCTTAGGAAATGAGTAATCGAGTTATGATTAAATAAATCTGCAATTATTTTCCGCTATATACAATCAATGAAGTTTTCAACTTCAAGAACATCACATTTATTATTTTACCCATCATGTATTTATCGCTTTCACGGCGGTTTTGGCGGATTGAGAGGCGGTGTGGACCGAGACCCAATCTTCGCCGTCCGTGAATTCGGTGCCGGCAAAAAATAATTTATTATTCACGCTCTCCCCCAAGGTTTTTACCATTCTCCAATCGGCGTGATCGCTTAAATATCCTCCCTGGATAAACGGTTCATCGTTCCAATTCTGAACAGTATGCTTGATGTAGCGGGAACTTGCCTTGTTGTTATAAACGCCATCCATCTCGTTGAGAATGTAGTTCTTTAAATCGCTACCGGTTCGCGACAAATACGCTTGCGCTGGCTTGCCCACCACAAACAATCCGAGTATATTTTTCGATGTATTCTGTCCCAAAGCGGCATTGTAGTACAGCTTTTGACCGTCGGTTTCGGGTTTAACCGGAAAAATGAATTCGTTGTCTCCGTAAAAGTTAGACGAAAACTCGAAAAAAGCTTTGAACCCATCCCAAACCACAGCATCCCGTATGGCATCGGCCTTGGCTGTCGGTAAAGCAGGCGTAAACGAAATATTCCCTTTCTTCAAGATTTTTAAGGGTACCGAAACTACTACCTTGTCGGCCGTGAACGTGCCATTGGAAGTATTCACCACTACCTTGGTTCCGGAATAATCGATGGAAGTAACGGCGGTGTTGTATCGAATACTGTCTGCCACCGATGGATGAATGAAATCGTTAAAAAAGTTGTACCACGAATAATTGACAAATTTCCGATCGGGGGAATCCGCGATGGTCTGGATGTCAACCGTTACCGAATCATCGTTCACCATTTCCTTGAAAATACCCGTGTTTGTTTCTATCCATTCGGCACCCAAGGGTATGGGAAAATCGGCAAAATCCGGATTGATCCGCATTCTACCACCCCATTGCGAGGATGCTTCCAGCACTTCCACCTGCGTTCCTTGTTGTTTTAATAAATAGGCAGTGGATAGTCCCCCAGCACCCGCTCCAATAACCAACACTTTTCCCGTGAATGGCCTGTTCGTAGGAATGAAAGGCTCGCAGGAAGATAGGGTACTTTGTAATGGTACACCAATTCCTAAAATTCCGCAAATACGTAAAAACTCGGGTCGGGTCATTATTTACTGAGAATTCACCAGACAATATCGGTATAAATTCAGTACAACGTTGTTAATTTCTAAATATTTAATTTCCAGTTAATCACATCGTTGGACGAGGTAGTTTGATTAAATCCGTCTTTTTTCAATACTATACTCGACGCAACATTTTCGATATTTGTGGATGCAACAATGGCTTTAACTTTATGCTGTATTCTTACCCAATTAACAAAGGCCGAGACCATTTCAGTCATTAATCCCTTACCCTGAAATTCCTTATAACCGCATCAACTGTTTTCGAATCATCGATAAATTGATTAAAAGCTAATCCTTGAGTATATACTTTAATCTTGTCAGTTGCGACTAATATATCCTCTAATAATAATTTCGAGTCACGTTTAGACATAATTTAAATCCGACTCAATTTGTTTCAAATATTCTGGTCTCACACCATTTCTAGAAACAAGATCAACTTTGATATTCAACAATCCTTCTAACTCTTCGGCTAAATCAATAAACTCTATACCAACTGGTCTGCTAAACTCAACTAAGATGTCAAGATCGCTAGCATCGTTTTGTTGATCTCGACTATAACTACCAAAAATCGCAATGTTCTTCAATCCATACGTTGATATAAGTCTCGACTTATGAAGTTGAAGTAT
>JACCDL011286102.1_pt1 | contig 27118 bp, 27 predicted proteins | sample 7441931 | NCBI WGS metagenome assembly JACCDL01 (sample SAMN15323437, study PRJNA562643) | freshwater metagenome | isolation source: river surface water | place: USA:Blue River Watershed | collected 2017-08-16 | reverse complement strand
TCAGCCACCTCAGACAGCACGATGTCCCCCGTTCTGTAGGCGGTTACCTGATTGCAAAAGCCAGAGACGCGCTCGACGACGCGGACCTGTTGATCTTCTCGGATTTCAACTACGGCTGCCTTCCGCAGTACGTGGTCGACGATTTGACGACGTTCTGCAAGCACCGTGGCATCATGATAGTCGCCGACAGCCAGTCGTCCTCCCAAGTCAGCGACGTGTCGAGGTTCAAGGGAATGCACCTGCTGACGCCAACCGAGCGTGAGGCACGGCTAGCGACGCGCGACTTCAGCTCGGGTCTCGTAGTGCTTTCCGAGGCTTTGCGAAGAAAGGCCGAAGCAGAGCACGTGATCCTTACGCTGGGTAGCGAAGGGCTGCTGGTGCAAGTATCAGATCAGGTTAGTGGTCAGTTGTCTACCGATCGTCTGGCGGCCCTGAACTCTATGCCCAAGGATGTATCGGGTGCCGGCGATTCGTTGATCGCCTGCGCCTCGATGTCGCTCGCGGTCGGCGCAAGCATCTGGCAGGCTTCGTACCTCGGGGCGATCGCTGCCGCACTGCAGGTCAGCCGTGTCGGCAACAGCCCGCTCAGCGCAAAGGATTTGATGACGGAACTGATGCTTTGAAGGCGCTGCTGCTCGCCGCCGGTCTAGGCACGCGCCTGAGGCCGCTGACTGACACGATGCCGAAGTGCCTCGTCCCGATCCATGGCAAACCCCTCCTCGGCTACTGGCTAGAGCTCCTGTTGTCGGCAGGCATCGAAACCGTCGTAATCAACACCCATTACCTTCCGGACCGAGATCGTGAATTCGTCGCCGCCTCGCGCTGGCGAGACCGGGTCACGCTGTGTCACGAAGAGAGTCTCCTCGGAACAGGAGGCACCATATTGCGCACGCGGCATTTTTTCGAGGATGCTCCGTTCATTGTCGCGCATGCGGACAATCTGACCAGGTTCGACGTACAAGCATTCCTCAAACTGCACGCCAGGCGTCCGACGGGGACGGCCATCACGATGATGACGTTCATCACCGACCAGCCGCAGGCCTCCGGCATCGTTATCGAGGATGCAAACGGAGTGGTGCGGGAGTTCCACGAGAAGTCGCCAAATCCGCCCGGTAATCGGGCCAATGCGGCCGTATATATTTTCGAACCCGAGGTGATGCGCAGCATCGAGGCTATAGGTCGTCCGTTCGTCGACCTCAGCACCGAGATCCTGCCACAGTACCTTGGACGTATCTGCACCTTCTTCAACGACGATTACCACCGCGACATTGGTTCGCCGGAAAGTCTTCGTCGAGCCGAAGAAGAGTTCAAGGCTGCGTGATCCCGTGACGCAATCTGCGGCACGCGACCGGATCGAAGCGTATCTCGAGATCGTAATTTAGTTTCCCCCTAAATTAAGACACTGGGGTGACCTGTCACGGGGTTTCCGAACAAAGGTATTTTCTGCGTTTTACCCAACCCGGCAAACCCAGCCAGAACGCTTTTATCGAGCGCTTTAACCGAACGTATCGGCATGCGGTCCTCAATGCTTATCTGTTTGGAGACTTGAATCAGGTCCGTGACATCAACGATGAAGGATCACGGTCTACAACGAAGAACGTCCCAAGGGGCACTGAGAAAGTTGCCACCCAGATTGTTCAGGCAACAGGCAGAAAACTCTAAATCGTCACTTTCTACTTGACAGGGGGACTACATGCCTACCGGCCGAGTAGCCCCCCAAGTAGCGGGCAAAATAAATAAAAATGCTGCGCAGGTGCCAATATGCATGCCTCAACTCTCGATGACTCGCTCGTCGCGCATCGTGAACAACTTTGACGTCGGTAGCAACTGTGATGCGCATTTGCCTCCCCCAAGCCCTAGCACAGATATCTACATCCTCGTAATACATATAAAACCGCTTATCGAACCCACCAAGACTTTTAAAGTCTGAAGACCGAAATAACATGAACATGCCACCAATCCAGTCGGGAGAAAATCTGCCCTCGAACTTATATGACCCCTGATACCCAAAGAGAAGCTTTTTTATCAGCAGCGAAATGGTTGGAAATTGTCTTGCGCTTGGCTCTATCTGATCCCGAGGCGTAACTACTTGCGGAGCGACTAAAGATGACTCAGTCTCTTCGAGTGTGCGCACTAAGCGGGGAAATGGGTTGTTTCGCAGCTCAATATCAGGGTTGAGAATCAAAAAAAAGGGCTCATCACACCGCTCAAAGGCACGATTGTGGTTCTCGCCAAACCCTCGAGCCACCTCGTTATGGATCACTGTAATACGCTCACTGGACGGGAGGGCAGAAGATTCCGGAATATTTATAGTAATGATAATTCGGGCCACTTCGGAACAGTCTAAGAGCTGGCGAACTAAATTCTCGATCAGCCCCCCCTGATCATGGCTAATAATTGAGACCGAAATCAAAGCATAGCCTTCTCATGATGAAAATCCAATCCGTAACAAATCATCTCGAGACAGAATGCAAGCGATTAAAGAGCAATCGGTAACTGGCGACATATAAAACGACATGAGCAACACATGCTGCGCCCAGCAAAGCAGTGTTGCTATAAAATACAACAGCAATAATCACAGGCGGTATCGATAATGCAACGCACAACATGCCAGCCACCGAATTGACTAAGAGCCTTGAACTGGATCTAAACACGCCAATTGATCGTAAATAGTCATTCACTAGGGTGTGAAGGTGCCACTGATCAGGCTCTCCAGGGCTAGCGTTAGCTCGCATTCGTCGCCAAATTGAGTATAGTGTCTCCGTAATCGGATAGATGAGAATCAACAAGCTCGCCCAAGGTGAGACGGCGGGATTGTTCTGAGGCAGTAAAATTGCTAACCATCCAACAGTAAAGCCAAGAAAATACGCCCCGCCATCGCCCAGAAAAAGTTTTCCCCAGGGCCAGTTCCAAAGTAAAAAACCTGCAGTCGCTGAGGCAAGAAAAAGCGATACAAACGCAAGTGAGCTGTCCTGATTAGAAAAAGCGATCATCGCAATGGCAATGTAAAGCAGTATCGATTTGGTTGCCGCCAGCCCGTTGAGACCATCTATTAAATTGAATGCATTGCTCAGCCCCGCCAATGCAATGGCAGTAAATACGATTGCAATGGGGCGAATGCCTAAGATGGCATCAATATTATGCCCAAGACCAAGACTAGTAATAACGGTCCCTGAGCTCACAATGGCGAATATGCCTGCACTTGCCGTCACGAAGAGCCGGGTAACGACAGAGACACGCTTTGATAAATCTTCAGCAAGTCCGATCGCAAATGCGGGCCCGGCTGCAACGATAAGAAACTTTAGGGCTACAGCAGAGTCAGAGCCGTGCTCTTGCAGGTAATAGGTCGCAACTAGTGCACTGTAGATTGCGACACCACCCACTCTCGGAACAGACCCATTGTGCCGCTTCTGAGTGCCATCGATAGGATCGTGCGTCCATCGTTCGTGTAGGCTTGAACTGGCCACCAGGAATGCCCCAGCCATTGCCGCGAAGGCTACCGACAAAAGGCATGCGGAAATAAGCGCGCTTGGCAAAGGTAAATAAGCGCTGAGCATACTAGTCATATTCAGACTAAAAACAAGGTAAGTTGTCTAATTTTTTGCGCCACTGCCAAGTATCGTAGGCCATCTGCTCTAAACTGAACTTCGGCTTCCATCCCATCTGCTTATGAACTTTTGAGATGTCTGCACATGATATTGCAATGTCACCTTGCCTACGACCTAGAAATTGATACGGTATTTTCACACCGCAGACCCGCTCAAACGCCTCAATGATTTCTAACACTGAATAGCCTACACCGGAGCCAAGATTCCAAACATGCATACCGGCATTCTCCGCAACGTGGCTTAGCGCTGCTACATGTCCTTCAGCAAGATCCATGATATGGATGTAGTCCCGAATACCGCTGCCATCTTTTGTTTGGTAGTCACTTCCGTATACAGGTAAGTGCGGCGCCTTGTCCATTGCAACGTCGCAGACGTAGGGAAATAGATTCGTTGGGGTCCCCCTTAAAAATTCACCTATTTCGCCGCTCGCGTGCGCACCAACGGGATTAAAGTACCGGAGTACGGCAACAGAAAAAGACGGGAAGCTGTTGCAAATATCCGCTAATGATTGCTCAACCACCTGCTTTGTATACGCATACGGACTTAGCGGACGTCCGAAACCCGCCGTTTCTGGAATTGGGGATGAATGCGAGTCACCATAGATAGATGCAGAGGAACTAAATATCAATTTAGTGACATTCGCACTTTGCATCCACTCAAATAAAGTGATCGACCCAGAGATATTGTTAGAAAAGTATTTTGTCGGATTGGAAACACTCTCGCTCGGAGACTTTGATCCAGCAAAGTGTATCACTGCATCGATCTTTGAAATCCGGGAAATCGAGTTGTAAATTAGTTTGTCCCGTATGTCGCCCCTTACTACCATCAAGCGCGACCCATGTAAGCGCCGCATAAACTCGATGGCGTAATTCGTTCCGGTGCTAAAGTCATCAAGTACTACTACGAAGTGTTGCTCCTCAAGTAGACGCACAACTGTGTGGCTACCGATAAATCCCGCTCCACCCGTGACTAGAATATTCACTTACTCAATCCAGTCGAGCCGCCAGAGAAGTGTTGAACTGTGCGTCCGAAAACTTCCGTTAAGGGAATGGTATCCGGAGAGCTGAGCGAATTATTCCCTGTATCAATTAGGTATCCGGTCCCAGTGTGCTGACCATTCTTTATCGCGACAAAAGCAAGATACGACCTTAGGCTTCTCAGCAATATGCCCCCTTGATAAGTCAACGTAGATTCTAAATCTATATCTCTATCTAAGATAAGTGACAAAAAAAGATCTTTTCCACGGTTATCAATTGCAAAGAATCTGTCTGTATTGTCAACGCACAAAGCACCCAAGAATCTTGCTGCCTCAGCAGCCTGTTCGGTAGTATCAAATTCAATTACAAAGTCGCGCGACATACGGGGTAAAACTTGCCTAAACCTGACCCCGAGTAAACAAAGAAACTGCGTGTGATCAACAAGCCGCCAGTAGAAGGTAGCCTTCGAGCATGGGATCTGTGATAAACCTGTTACAATCATTAGTCTAGACGATGGAAAGCTCTTTAACATCCGCGATAAAACTGAGTCATACGCTTCATAGACCTCGAAAATCGGATCATAACCCTCCGGAACGTACCAATTTGGATTTTTAAGTGCGCCAGCGTACACCTGCGACGAGAACATATAGTGATGTTGAATATGTGCAGCCGCATTGAAGAACAGGGTAAAAAAACCACCCCTCGTTTTTTTTCTAAACTTCCAAAATAAATCTTCTAATAGAAGGTCCAAGAATATTGCTCTCCTCCACGGTCGATGACGCGAAGTAAAAGCGAGCTGAAGATATGTTAGCCACTTACATGGTCGGGCAACAGCGGCAAATCCCAACGCAAGCCAAATCGCGCTTGTTATAGACAACCTATTTCTCGCGTTGTCGTTTACGACCTGAGCCAGGGCCGCATGAAAACGTTGAATAACAAACCCACCCGACGCAGCTGTATCCGTCCAAGGGTCTGGTACGAACAAAACTGAATGCTTGGTGCGGTTTGCGGCATTAATTGGTGATATCGCTGCAACGGGGACTCCTGTCGATTCAAGCGTCTCCCAGATCTGGGGTACTTCTTTTTTTACAATATCGCCAAGACGGAACACCCTATGTTCGGCGTAGGACAGACCGGTGTGTGCAGACACCCACTGTATCCAGGGCTCCAGATTATCGTAAGCATGTTCCGACACTGTCTTCGTAATACCGTGCCTCTCGATAAGCTCTTTGAACCCCTTTAGTTTTCCGAGGCGTATGTATTTCTCGACGTACGGGAACATTACCTCATTTAGCTCAAACCAAATCAGAGCCGGAAATGTCATTCTTTGCGATTTTAAGCTCTTGCACAGGCTATCTGAATTCATCTGGAGCTCTATTACTACCCAGCTTTGAATGTAACGGGTCTACATTTCCAGAAAACAGAGAAAGAGAGTGTTTTCGGTAGCCACGAAAATGGAGAACTATTTGTTTCGGCTACGTGAAAGTTTTGTCTAATTGTGTGTGCCAACCAACGCCAGTCAAACCCTTTGTGATCTGTGCCGTGCCGCCCTACTCTCTCCAGTCTATATAGCCCAGCGTTCAATGTCTCATTCCATGAGTACTCTCTGTGGCGCATATACCCAAGCAGCATTGAGCCAACATTCTTGATCCACAAGATAGGGCCGACTTCATTCGGAACTGAGCACAAAAATAATCTTGGGGGCGACTGGCCGATCCTGCTGACGAGACGAAAGCAGTCAACCATTGGTATATGTTCGAGCGTTTCCAACGCGATTACGAGATCAAATTTCGAGTAATCCATATCCCCAGAATTCGCATCGGCAACCGTGGCGGAGAAGTTTGAAGCCTCACCATACCTCTGTCGCGCAAGCTCTATATAGCTCTCGTTGTGATCCACCCCATGATAGGTGATTGAAAACTCTGCATTAAGTGCTTTAAAAGCTGTTGCATGCGCACACCCAATATCAAGTACCGTAAAGGGCCGATCTTCAAACTCCTCTCTAACCGCTGAAATTAAATGTCGGTACCTAACTTTATGCAACTCCTTTACAAGCCAATTAAAGTTCTGGTTCTTCTCATAATCAGTGATTTTCATTCTGTTCAAGATATACTTTTCTCAGAGAATTTACAACGATTTGCTGATCGAATTTATCATAAGCTAATTTTATGCCATTTTTCGCAAACTGTTCTATCGTCTCCGGCGATTGCATCAACCGCCTCAGCCCCCCTGTAAGCGAATCGACGCACTTGACCCTCACAAGAATTCCTGTTTTGTTGTCAATGATTGCGTCACGACAGCCGGGGACATCTGTTGTTACTACTGCACAACCATGAGCTGCGGCCTCGATAAGAGCCCGAGGCAAACCTTCCCTGTAAGAGGGCAAGCACACTATCTTCGACTCAATAAACAGGTCGTCAATCTCCTGAACGTGTCCGGGGAATTCCACGCATCCGGAAAAAGCGTGTTTTAGGTGAGCAACATCAAGCCTGTCTGGACTCCTGTAATCCAAGGATCCAGCAACGATAAATCGCCAATCGGGAAATTCGAGTTGTAACAGCTTTGCTGCCTGACAAAATTCATGTACGCCTTTGGTGCGCAATACGCGCGCAGGCATTAGAACTATATTTTTCTTGCGCTCCGGGGAGTAGGCCACCTGAGATCGACATATTCCAATTCCAGGCAGCGTGATTGGTTCGAGCCTGCCATGAACAAGGCCCCTAATGAGCTCAAAATCAGACGTATTTTCTACAATAACTTCGGCTCTATTTAAGAGTAGAACCACTCTTAATAAAGCTTTATAGAGGACACGTGACATAGACTGCGAAAAGGTCTTGGCATCTGTATCTGAGAAGATAGAACCGAGCCCGCTTATTGTTACTAGAAATGTTCCACGCGATCTGGAAAACAATCTAGCTACTCCTGCAATTACTATACCGATGGGCGATACAGCATGGATTGGAATATTTATATTTTTGTTCAGGACTCGGCTCAAATTGCGCACCGAAACCAAGATGTTCAAGAGATTGAAACCAAATGAAGAAAATTCGTTTTTGGCAAGCGTATATCCCAGCCTTTCGATCCTTTCTCTGCTCGCCGACGCGGTTTCTGTGTTCAAGTCAGTCCCGAAAAAGACAAGAACGTTCTGCGGTAAAACGACCTGTGAGACTAAGCCGCTCCAATGTGAAGAAAAAAATGATAGATGATTGACGACAAAGATTAATTTTATTTCGCTTTTAGGGCACATTTGGGTCAGACGCTAGCGAACGCTGTCTATGTGAGCAATCGTTGCTTCAGTAACTGCAATCGGTACTTAAGCTTTTTTAATTTATGTGTCACGCTCGTGCTACCAAAGCGCGGTAGCACGTAACGCTGCTCAAATTCCAACTGATTTTTGAGTGCCCCTCTTGGGTTTGTTACGTTTCCGCCACCAACCCAGTAAACGCCCAAAACCTTGTCGATATAGGCAAACACTTCACTGTTCGCCACGCGAAGCCACATATCGTAGTCTTCCCAACCAATATAGGCAGGATCCTCGCTAAGTAAACCATACCGTTCAAAAATACTTTTCTTAAGAACCACCGAAGAATTAATGATGCAGTTGCCATTTTTAACCAAATCATCGAACACATTTTTATCAAGTGCTCGCGTTCTAACCTCTTTATTAAAATTATCTTGGCTAAACGAATGTCGCTTATACATACGATGATATACAAGGTCCGCACCTAATTTTATTCTTTCAAGACAACATTCGAGTTTATCGGGAAACCAGTAGTCGTCAGAATCCAAAAAAGCGATATAAGGAGCTTTTGCCTCCCGTATCGCAAGATTTCGTGAACGTGCGATTTGCCCCTGGTTGTCTATTGTTTTCATGACAATGCGACAGTCATTAAATCGTCTAACTACCTCTTTTGTATTGTCGTTGGAGTTGTTGTCGACTATGATAATTTCAAAATTTTGTAGCGTTTGAGCTTTAACCGAAGATATTGCATTTCCAATATGTAGTCCATGATTGTAGGTCGGCATTACTACGGTGACTTCTGGGTTAGTCCCGTTTGCATTTGTTAGTGCATCGCTATTAACGCTCATCAGTTCTCTCTCGAGTTCAGGCGGTGTTCCGGCAACGGGCTTCTGTTGACACTGTTTGATTCGCAAAATAGTAGCGTGTTCGTGATCTCCGTGCTTAGATCTGTAGCCATCTCAATTCCGAGATTGTTTAATCGGCTACAGTCAAAGGTATAGGTATCTTCCGTCGTGGTTTGCGTTTTGGTTTGCGTCTTGGAGATCAGATGTGGTGTATAGCCCATTAGTTCCTTACATAGCGTTTGCACCTGTATTGCCAAAGAGGCTAGAGTCTGTACTTTCCCCGACACAACATTGACTATTGTGTCTGACTTATTTAGTCTCTGGTTAGACAGTACACTTTTTACCGCTCGGGATAACTCGGTTATTGCTAGAAAATCGCGGATGTCGTTAGAGTTATTCTTTATTGTTATTGTTCGATTCTTTACAGCCTCGAGACAAATATTATTTACGAACAGGTCCCAGCAGTTAACTTGCGAATGAACAGGGGGACCGATCATGTTCGAGAGTCGCAGTATTACTGGTATGGTATTTGAGGATAAGCAAGAGTAGCGAAACGCGTTTTCGCCAGCCAAGTGAGAAGTTGCATAGGGGTGCAGGTTGATCGGAGGTTGATCCTCTGCTATTACTCCTTTTAACGCTGCCCCGTATACATGAATCGTCGAGAAATAGACTAGTTTATTTACGCCAACCGACAGTGCCGCTTGCGCGAGGCGTGCTGACCATACTCCATTGACTATTAACGCACCAGCAGGATCGTCAGCGCAACTAGGAGCGTTCATACCGGCCGTATGTATTACACAGTCTTGTCCGGCGCAGACTTCCTTTAGTCGGTTGCTATCATTCCAGTCGATTTCAATTATATTTGCTTGAGGCAACCACTCACACGTATTACTACGCAACTTGGATACGCCGAGAGTGACATGGAATCCTTCCCCCACAAGGTATTTGGCTAATCGACCGCCTAAGTAACCATATCCACCAGTAATTAGGGCTCGCATAGGCTTTCTACCTCGACCACACCCTCCAGGGTGCTCCCTCGAGCCACAGCTTCTCTAGTAGCTCATGATCTCTCTTTGTGTCCATACAGTGCCAGAATCCGTGATGCTTATACGCCATAAGCTGCCCTGACTGAGCCGCTCTTTCCATTGGCTGTCTCTCCAACAGTGTCTCGTCGCCATCGATCCAATCAAGAAATGATGGCTCCATTACGAAGAAGCCGCCATTGATCCATCCCTCGTGCAGTTGGGGTTTTTCTTTAAAGCTGTTCACCGTATTTTCGGCGATCTCAAGCTCACCAAATCGTGCTGCAGGTCTTACCGCCGTAACGGTGACTAGCTTTCTATGATCCCTATGAAAGTTGACCAAGGAGCCAATATCAATGTTGGCAACACCATCCCCGTAGGTAAGCAAAAATGGTGCATCCCCAACAAAGCTTCGTAGCCGTTTCAGACGACCACCGGTCATCGTGTGTTCCCCTGTGTTGATCAACGTAACGCGCCAGTCGACAGGATCAAGGTGCAGCGGCGTTATGCTTCCCTTGGCTAAGTCAACCGTAATATCTGCGTTCAGCGATCGATAATTCAGGAAGAACTCTTTAATCACTTCAGACTTATAACCGAGTGCAACATAAAAATCATTAAAGCCGAAGTGAGCATAACTTTTCATTATGTGCCAAAGTATGGGCTTACCACCGACTTGGACCATAGGTTTTGGTATTAAGTTTGTGTACTCGGATAACCGCGTTCCGAAGCCACCGGCTAAGATCACTACCTTCATAGAATTTGTCGATTTAAGCTATCTGTGCAATAAATTCCAGTTATACGGAATCGTGGGGTCGTTCGGCGATTTACGCTCTATCTCGCTAGGTTCGTGAGGCTGCGTCGAACAATTTGCAACTATCGAGGTTTCGGTGCCAACACATTTAAATCCGTTCCAAATTAGTGGGGGTACCGTGACTAGATAATAGTTTTCAGGAGATATAAAAAACTCTTGGACGATCCCTCTGGTTTTACTCATGGGTCTATCATCATAGAGGACAAACTTGATCTCACCCGAAATGACAGCATAATTTAAGGTCATCTCTTTGTGTAGATGCCACGCTTTAACGACCCCTGGATGCGTACACGAAAAATAAATTTCCCCAAAATCTGTGAAAACTTCAGAATCTTTCCGAAGCATGTGCATTACCTTCCCACGCTCGTCAAATATTTGACGCAGCGGAGTGAGCTTAACACCATCAATCATCACTCGAGCACCCCTCAGCAAGAGTTAAAATAACGCTCAATTTGCGACTTGGTAACGCTCTCTACATCACCGCCGCTCAGAAAGGTACGATACCACTCTGCCGTTGCCTGGAGTGTCTCCTGTGTTCTCCATCTTGGATACCATCCGAGCTGTCGATGGGCCTTTTCGCAATTTAATTGAAGCAGCGACGCTTCGTGCGGAGCGGTTGCGCTCTCTTTTGAAGAGAATGAACCGGATTCCATGAGCTCAAGTAACTTTTCGGTAATCTGTGCCACAGTGAAACACTCAGATACATTAGGCCCAAAATTCCACGCCCCGGAGTACTTCTTGCCTTCAGAATAGAGCCTCTCAGCCAACAATAAATATGCAGAAAGTGGCTCCAAAACATGCTGCCATGGCCTCGTTGCGTGTGGGTTGCGCAGGGTGATCTCTTCACCCTCAATAATTGCTCTGACGCAGTCAGGGACGATTCGGTCGATCGCCCAGTCGCCTCCTCCAATGACGTTACCCGCTCTCGCGCTTGCTGCTGCAAGGTTCTTTCGCTTCTGAAAAAAAGATCTCTGATACGAACTAAAGGCGAGCTCCGCCGCAGCCTTTGAGGCACTATAGGGATCCACACCTCCCAGTTGATCATTCTCCCGATAGCCCCATATCCATTCGTTATTTTCGTAGCACTTATCCGACGTAACGAAGACTAATGCTCTGACAGAGTCACTGCTTGCGACGGCATCGAGTAGATGAACCGAACCCAAAAGATTTGTCTTAAATGTACCTAGGGGATCCTCGTAGGACTTCCGAACTATTGCCTGTGCAGCGAGATGGAAAACATAGTCTGGCTGAAACTGTTTACACAGGTTTGACAAGGCACCGACTTGACATACATCCCCATAACGCTGATCTATTTTATTCTTCAGATCAAGCTGATCAAAAGCATTTTGCTCGCCGATCGCCGGCAAAGCGAACCCAAGCACTCTAGCGCCAAGCCCATGCAATATAAAAGACAACCAGCTCCCCTTAAAGCCCGTACTTCCCGTTACGAGTACGCGCTTACGATTAAAAACTTTCTCGAAAAATGTTAAGTTATGCTGGCTCAAAATTAGTTGGCTTTCAAAAAACTTTCTAGATTTCTACCAATACTCTTTGATCACGTCTGCTGAATCTGCGTACTTACGCCTGAAAGCTCGAAGTCCCCTGCGTAGACGGGCCTCGGACAGACGCCCCTTGGCCTGCATACGTTCTGTGACTGCGTAAATTATACCTTTTGTAGGCACCTTAAATCTATCGCAATGCCTCTCAACCCATAGTTTCTGAGCGGTCAAGTACCTCGGCTCGACTGTGTCTATAAACTGCGCTGCACGCAATGCCATATTTAGGTCTAACTTAGAATCTGTACCTATGCCCTCAATGACGGATATAAAGGATGTCAACATTTTCGATAGCGGACCGGCCGATTGTTGACCACGGGAATTATCTGCCATCAATTCGGAGTTCCTATAGAGTGCTCCTGGCTCCGCGGTGAAATCTACCGCAGTCGACATACCCGTCGGCGATGTCACACGTAGAGTACGAGACTTTACGAGCTCATGCCTAGATAGTTTAATTTCGCAGCTGTTTTGATAACTCGAACATTTTAATGTCACCGAGGCACCCCCATGATCTAGATCTAAATGATCTAAGTTCATTGGCCACAATTCCACGTAATCAAGAATTGAGACGATATGGGGTAACCAGTCATTATAAATCGGAACACTATCATCATAGAAGATATGGTTACCGCCAAGGACCCTTGTGCTCAGATTGTCAAGCCATTCAACGGCTATAGAAAGACCGTCTAAGGATCTCTCTATTTGTTCTGCATATCTAGCTATAGCACCACTGAACAAATAGACGTTAGAGGTGCATGCGATTGTGTCGTGTTCCTGCGACAACTTTACAAGTTCGGAAATTTCGATCATAGATAGTCCCACGGGCTTCTCTATAAGCGTAGGAATTTCACTACTAATCAAGAACTTTGCGCTAGAGAAGTGACTCCTCGCTGAATTCGCAACGATAGCGAATCTACAGTTGGCAAGATTCACGTGGTCAAGGCCGTTGACTACCTTGATACGTGGATTACTCTTATCTAATTGAAAGTGCTCTTTAGCTTGTATATAACCGGATGACGTCGAAATCACAATGTCGGTGTCGAACGTAGCGAGCTTTAGCAACTCGGCAACGACAGTAAACGCCCATCGACCCCCGCCGAGAACCAGTACAAACGGATTCATAGATCGGGATTTGTTGCGACTATCTCTCTGCGTTGAAATCGTGAGCATCAAGAACCGAAATCATCTCGCCAGAAAAGCCCAGACATTTCAGATAGGAGTCAATCTCAGACTCGATATGCCATGCAAGGTTTAGCAATGGCGACTTGAGCGTCTTATAATCGACATCGGAATCGGATATGATTGGAATGCGAGTTCCTGGCACATAGTGCCCTATCTTTGCTGAGCCAGGTTTCTCACAAACACACTTCACCTGTCTTACTGTTAAGCCTAGAAGCTTTACAAGTATTGCAGCGCGTCCCGGAAACGCCTTTGCAATCAGCGGACCATGCTTCTGAACAGCCTCATCTATTTCTAACTTTTTCTTATTCTTCCATAGAAGTATCTTTTGGCTCATAGACATTAGCTGATCTTGAAAGTGAACTTCATTCGCTTGCGCCGCTTGCGCCGCTTGTGTCTCACCATACCCGCATTCAGGAACCTCAGCCCGCTCCATAATCACACGAATATTTCCGCCATATCGCCGCGGGAACTCAAAATGGGTCAACTTACAGCCAAGACGCCTAGCAATATAGGCAAAGGATGTGAGTGAATAAGTTCTCGGATGCTCATGATAGAACGTATCAAACTGCCCGCCCGCCAAAACAGCTCCAAGATAATGGTTCTCGATTATAATCTTCGTCTCGTTCGAACTGAGCTCCATTAACGCAAGTATAAGTTCGTCTAAATTCTCAATATGTGCGAATACATTTGTAAACACAACAAAATCTACAATGCCGTATTCGTATTTTATTTCTTTTGCTAACTCGGGTGTGAAAAATTGTTGCTTTACCTTATGACCGGTACTTGCTGCATCAGAAGCCGCATCCGATGGCTCAACGCCAAACGTTCTTAAACCACGCTCCCTGAATAGACTTAGCAGTGTTCCATCATTGCATCCTATATCCACAACGAGCTTATCCGATAAATCACCGTACATACCGCATACGCGATTGACTAGGTCTGCCATACCATTTTTCACATCTTCTGTGAACCTAGATCGGTAATGATAGGAACTTGGAAACAAAACATTCTTTGCTACCTGATACTTTTGATGTGCAGTTTTACAAGTATCACAAAACACAATTTCGATAGGATAATCTTGACAAGACCTTGAATCTCCTACACTAATCAAGTCGTCGCAAAGCGGATGCTCCCCTAAGTTCAAAGCACTCGTAAGATTCACGGATCCGCATACTTCGCATGAATCGATCTGTTTCACATTTGCGAGCATCGTCCTATCACCTCTTGATTGTATTTCTCAAGCATTTCAATATGTATCGGAACACCGAGTAGTATATCGCTGGAAACATCCAGTTTTTATAAAATTGATGTCGAATAAAAATCGGAAATTCAAGTGTTTCTCTGTTTCTGTATAAGTAGACCATATCCCCAAAAAAATTTCTTAGCGCATAGTTCTTACTTCGAATATAGCGGGCTAACCCGAGTCCGCTTGCACGATAAACATCGAGTGCCTCCGGAAGCCGCACACTTGATATGAGAGGGTATAACGAAGTCCACTCACGCACCCCACTTAAGCAAATAATATGAGGACGTGAAGAGAAATAGACGTCTGAGTCTTTGAAGGCATAAGCCCAAACCTTTACATGCGGAAAGGTATTGTCAAACGAAGAGAACTGCCGTTGATCACGCAGCAGAAGATCATTCAGTTGCGGCAGACCCCTAAGCCACAGAGACTTCCTAAAAGCTGATAAAAACATTCCGCCAAGGAAGTCAAAGCTTATTTTTGGGCTTATAAGCTGATGAAATTTTAGTTTAGATGTGCGGGGATAGTTTGAGAATTTTTTTAAAGTATTCAGCTCATCTAAAAATTTACCGTTCTTGTAGCAGAGTTCTAAATCGTTTATGTGTAGGTGATAAGCGTTAAGATAAAAAAAATCGACATCCGCATTTGCATCTATCAATTTCACCACGTCACAAATCGAATTAGGTGGCATGAGATCGTCATCACCTACTAGCCATATAAATTCACCACTCGAAATTTCGATTGACTTTACAATATTCCTTGCCACGCCAAGATTCTCTTTATTTTTATGACTTATTAATCGAAAGTCATTTTTAAAACTCTTGATTACCTCTTGTGTGCAATCGGTAGATCCATTGTCACTAATGCAGACTTCAACACTGTCCTTACAGTCGGCTATTGCAGTCGAAACGGTCGTTAAGCATCTCTGTAAGTGGTAGGCTCTGTTGTAGGTTGGTATACAAATACTTAAAATCACAATTAATCGTAAAGCTTCGTAATTGTTATTCTTTACACAGATAATAGGTTATATCCGATAATGGGAAAATGTGACTTAAGTGATGCTCATACTTGCCTGGCCATCGATTTGCGAACCACAGTAATGGTTTCACATAAAAGCGGTTCTTAAGCTCTTCGTTGAACACAATCTTCTCAGTCTTAAATCTCGCGGAAGTATAGTCGTAACGCTTACAAATATAGTGACTAGAATCATAGAACGCAAAAGACATTGAGGTGAAGTAATGTTTGTGCGTTGGGTCCGTAAAAGCCCAAACAGAGCGGAAATAAGGTGTAATTACTTTAACCCCGCCCCCGCTTTTCAAGATTCGATATATTTCTTCCATCACATGAAGAGGGGACTCTAAATGCTCCAAAATGTTATCCAGATAAACGTAGTCAATCGATTTGGATTCAAATGGATATGGAAATTTATTCAAATCATGCAGCACATCTGGATTTTGCCTTTCAGAAAAGTCGACATTAATCGTTCCCGGTCTTCGCTTTTTTCCGCAGCCTAGATCAAGAATTATTTTTTTTGTCATTTGTTTTATCCTTGATAAGTTGACTCGCTTATGCCCGATTAAATATCCCCGTGTTTAACAGCTCCAAGCCTCGCTTTGAGGCACGTTCAAACGCCTAATGGCGAACGACATCGAAGTGGCTGTGTCGGAAGCCCGATTATAGAACACTTTGATATGATCAAAGATTCGCTTAGGAATATGTACTTCGGGGTCAGGTCTCAAAGTATACGACCCCATCCACAGCATCGTACATTCTATTTACACAAGACTAAGTACCGCTGGGCACAACCTTATGACGCCCCTGAACTCGTTGTTTCCTTACACGACAACAAGATGTGCTTTAAGTCACGCGCTGGACTTGCCGAAACGCGTGCAAACACTTGGCAGAATGTCTGTCTTGCCGTCTGTACAGCGTCGGATCTCCACCAAGCACTGACGTCATCCCAGATTTGATTAACATGCATGGCGGCAGACTCTGGGGTTAGATGAATAATGCCCACATCCAGCAGCGTTTGATATACCGGACAAATCGATTCACGAAGATGTTCAAATCCATGCTGCCAGAACGCAATCGTCGGCACGTTCTGCGATAGTGTTTCTAACATCCCAGTTGAGTCATAACTGTAAACCACTAGACGAGCTCTGGAAATTAATTTTTTAATTGGTTGACTTCGGTCATCGACTAACAATCGAGAATTAAACGCTGCCCAGCGCTCTTTTTCCCCCCACCCAAGCTGCCGACTGTTAGGATAGAGTCGGATCCTAAGTTTGCTCGCCGAAGTTTCTGAAAGTCCAATCACGAACTTTTTCTGCTCTTCAAAATACTCATCAAATTCGCTGTCGGTGTCCCACGTATGAATACGATGAGGTAATCCCATCTCGATAAGTAGCAGTTCGCCGTATGGGTTCCAAGTTAACGGGCTGCGCCCGTTAACCTTGAAAATGAAGCCCGGAATATATCCGGACGCGTGGCCACCCCAGCCCCAAGTAACAAAGAAGTCTGCCGTAGACTCCTCGATTGAGGGGTTCCAGTAACGATACGTTCCGTAATTATTACCATGCTGGCCGACGATATATTTTGTACCTTGGGTTATTTTCTCGGCCAGCCACACTTTGAACAACTCATCCGTGTCAAAATTGTTGCTTGTAAAAACGACACGCGAGTACGCCGGCCAATGCAGTTTAAGCGCAGTTTCCCGCGCCTGTGAAAATGACTCGAGATAACACGTAGGCAACAATTCAAATAGCAGTTCTCGCACCATGAATTCAGTGCTATCAGCGGCCCCTCCCGCTATCTGCTCAGCGAGGGTGCGCCGAAGCGTCAAGTTAACCTCGACCTCCGGCACCCTCGTCGTAGGTCCTAAACGGAAAGGGAATTGGCCCAAAAGAGCCCGCAACTTTAGCTCCTCGGAGCGGGACATGTAGCTATTCAGAATAAATACCTCATCTTTTCTTTGTAGCAGCGGTACCAGTTGATTAGCGAGCCAAATTAGGGATCTTCGTAAGCGTGATCGAAAATCGTATTGTTCTCCATTAGGTACACAAAAATCTGTTCTCACCGCGCCATCACGCAGCACCTCAACCGGAAAGTCCACCTGCGGTATACGTGCGAGAATCGCGGTGTAAAGCGCTTGATTCCACCGATCATTATCGGACGCTATTATTGCGGTGTATGAATCCTTAGTGGCAAGTCTGTAATCCGAAGAATCTATCACTGTGGTGCCGGCAACTGCGTAACGACTGATGCACTGCCTTAACGTAAGGGTTCTATTCAGAATAATATCTATATAGCGACGAAACCAGTGGCCGAGAACTATGCGCCAGTAGCGCTCTCCGTGGTCAATACCATGCTGAAGTTGCAGCAATTTACATAGCTTTGGGAACAGGTCTTTTTCGATGGCAAGCGCTTGTGCATGATCCGCATCCTTCTGAGCCTGCCCCAACCCGTAGGGCGCGGCAACGACTGCATCCAATCCCTGCCAGACCCCCCTTCTATTCCAGCGCTGGCACCATTTCCCCAAGAATAACAACGGCCGGTCGGTCGACCAAGTGCGCTCATCAGCGGAAACGACAAGATATCGGCTAGTCATAGGTGTCTAATCGGACAATCGGTAATTGCTCTGGAGTAGAGGTGCAATTTTCCAGTTTTTATAGCGTGGGCATTCACCGGTAAACCCGTTACACATCTTGCCCGTCATCTATGCGACTCATGCGGAAGTCTGCTTGCTTCTATACAAAGCCTCAGCAGCAATCCAGTCCGATTCGTTATCAATGTCGACCGCAGATCCCTTCTGCAGCACATACCCTATGTAATCTGCATCACTACACGCATCACGCGAACCAAGCACTGTGGCGGAGCTATATGCAGCGAAAGTCCCCGTGTCGTAAAATAGGGGTTCGATATCCTGAGAGCGTCGTGAGAACATGCCCGGTTGCAACGGCTGCAACCGGCCAGATGGATCACGGGAAAAGGCCCATTCGATAGGTACCGGGTACTCTGAAATGGACACCAGAGCCGTTTTTGGCGATGCCATCTCCAATAACCGAGAGGCATCGCGCAGATCAGATGCCAACAAATTTGGCGCGCAGGCCATCAGTAGCCACACTTGGTCAAAAACCATACCCTCCTGTATGAACCGCTCAAGAACGTATTTGAGCACCGGCATAATAGGGGTATAGTCGCCCGCCAACTCAGGTGGCCTCATAAAGTCGACGGGGAAACCGAGCCGATCCATTAAGTCTGCAACCTTAATGCTGTCAGTCGATACATGGATCTTTTGGAACAGTTCGCTTCTATGCGCCGCCTCCAGCGAGTACGCGATCATAGGCCTGCCGCAGAAGTCCCGTACGTTCTTGTTTGGAATGCGTTTGGAGCCGCCTCGCGCTGGAATGATGGCAATCCTACTGGTCATAATCTGTAACGATACCTCCTTCTATGACCTCCCTGCCGCCAGCGCCGCAATTCAGCAGCAAGTCGACTGCCGACATGTAGGGAATGAACTCTCCATGCTGCTGCCGATAGGGCAGGCACTGGAACTGAAAATACCGCACTGGTACACCGAGGCGGGAGAATGCGTCCGACTCTTCAAGGTACACCTTGGAGCCCGGCGGGGACACATACTCTGCCGCCCCCACTTCCACACAGATGTTCGCCAGCAGTCCGGCATTTTCCCCGCGCGCGGCCATCGCGCTGGAGCGTAGCATGGGTGTGCGGATATCCAATACCTCGCGCATGCGCTCCATAAGCCGAATGTTCAACCCCGCCAGCAGCGACGGCGGTTCGGACAGCGATTGCTGCAACAAGGGAAAGACCTGTGCGAAGCACGGCGCCCTGCGGTAGTTGAGTTCCAGCGCCTTCAAGTGCGACTGGTGGAAGTCACGCGCTAGGTCTACCTGCACTTCGTAGATCAACTGGTCGCGCCGGCCTTTGGACGACACCGGGACCGACAGCCACTGCGGCCCCGACGGTGTCTTGATCTGGTTGCGCTGCTGCCAGGACCGCTTAGCGAACTGCACCGAATCCAGCAGCACGAATAGGTCAACCGATGCCATCAGGCCGAAGTAACCGACCCAGGGCAAGTAGGTTGGCTGCATGATGGCGACCCGTAACCCATGGCGCGGTGCAGAGGACACCCGCGCTTGCGGCACCGACCGGGTGGCATCAGGGTTGGGCCCAGCTTGTCCGTTCACAGGGAACAGGTGGCAAGGCCGATACCTTCCTTGCCATATTCATTGCCGTTGTAGAACATGTATTTTGTACCGCCGTGGACGACGACAAATGCATATTCCTGCATGACCGAATCGAAGTCCGAAGTTATCACGTCAAGGCCCACCTTCTCGTCCATGCGCTTCCATTCGTATCCGTCCGTAGATTCGGCATAGCCGATACGGTAATCAGCACCCTTGTGGGAAAACCACATCTTGTACAAGCCATCTTCCTTGATGACACATGGCCGCGCCAGCGCATGCTCGTCATCATCCTTGTAGTCGATACAGACATGACCCTTGCGGTCCCAATGCACCGCGTCCTGGGATTCGGCGTACTTGATGTTGTACACCGGGATGGTTTCGCCGTTTCGTTCGAACCAGCTGTCACCGGATATGTACCACATGCGGTAGGTGTCCCCCTCCTTAAGGATACTGAGCGTCGCTGTCAAAAGCGGATCCACGCTGATGCGTTCGAGCATCGGGGCACGCGAGTGCCGTTGGAAAGTCCTGCCCCCATCCGAGCTAATTGCCAAGCCCACGTGGAGATGCATGCGCACCGTTGTTCCCATGTTCCAGCCGACGTAATAGAGGAACTTCTTGCCATCCACTTCCATGACCCACGTCGGTGTGACGCCGTTGTCATCAAATGCGCCGAGCTCACCCAACCCCAGTACCGGCTCGGGCGTCACTTGCAGCATCTGGGTGGGGTTGCGGATATCGAATTCGGAATACCCGATATGCGAACGGTTACTTGCATCGCGGGAGCAGAAATACATCCGGTAGATATCGCCCTGGACATGCTCCAAAGTCGGCACCGCGACATGGGACTTCATCCAGTACCGGTCGGGGTCGGGTTTAAGTATCACCCCGTGCTTGACCCAGGCCGCGCCATGCACGGGATTTTGAGTATTAGTGTTCATGCTTTCCTTCGGTTGTTCTTCAGCAGGAATATCGTGTTTTCATACAGGCCGTAGTCATGGCGCACCACGAAGTTCCTGCTGAACTTGGCCACCAGCACTTCCGCTATCCAGTTGAGATCCAGGTGGAACGCCCCGTCTTTCCTGTAATCCACCTGACCGGACATCGCATTGAACGCCAATCCTCTTGAAAAGTGCGGGTACAACTTCGTCAGGATGTTCAGCAGGAACTGGCGCATCTGCGCGTCCGTCATGGCCCGCTTCTGGGTGAACAGGCCATTGATGACCACGTAGTCATGCTCACCGATGCCATCGGTGCCCTCGAGAACGTCCATGCAAGCGTAGGTGTTGCCCGGGAATTTTTCCCTGGACATCGCGATTGCATCCGGGTTGATGTCTATCCCCGAATACCGGACCCTTGCGGCCAGCCCGCGCTCCCGCAAGTACTCGAAATAGTGCGAGGTACCGCAGGCAAAATCAAGCAACCGGATCGGGTCATTCCGCCCCCGAAGATCGTCTTGAAACAACTCGGTCATCAGGGCAAACCGTTTTTGGTTCTGTTCCTGGTCCGGCCAGTCCATGCCTGTCGCCGTATCACCGTGCTCCTGCAGGCAGGTCCGGTAATACATGGCAAGCTTAAGATGCGTTTTGTCGGATGTATTCAATTACACGTTCTCCACCATGGGTATCGACAGTTGCCCGGCCAACCCGCGACATTTCCACCAGCCTGCCCTGATCTGCGACGAACGCCCCGAACTGCCGGTGCAACTGCAACTGTGCCAGGTCCTGCGCCCGCCCCGCGTATGCCGCCGTTCCCATCGCGCAAAACCGCTCCATCAGCCGCGCTTCTTGGTCATTGTTGGCCAAAATCAGGCTTGGCAGACCGAACAGAGCAGTTTCAAACTTGGTGAGCCCGCCGGAGGTGATGGCCACATCGTTCGCAAGGTACAACGGCGCGAGCGTATCGGGTTGGATGGCACATTTCAGATTGCCTAGGCTCCCGGCGAGCGCCTGCAACTGCAGCCGATGGTCCGGTGAGAACCCGGGGCCGACCACGACCGTAAACTGCAAGCTAGGGTGCCTCTGCGCCAGCTGTTGCGCAATCGGCGCGGAAACGCCATGTGGGTCGCTGCCCCCCATGGACACCAGTACATTGCGCACCTCGCGTAAGGGCTGCTTGGTCAGGGACGCCTCACCCAGCGCCTCAGGGAAAACATAATAGCGAAGCCCAGCTAGCGTGTTCCTGGGTCCTTGCGGATTCTCGTGGAAGGGCCGCACCGTCACATCGAACTCAAGCAGGTCCTGGTAGAATTCATCGAAGCAGACTAGGACGCTTCCCGCATCCGCGGCACGGCGCAGGTACGGTACCAGGCTCTGGTAGCCGCCCTCTGGAAGCAGGTCGATGAACACGCATCTCCTTCTACCGTCATCCAGCGCCGCGCAAAATTCCTCTTCGGAATAGATCACGCGGATGGACTTTCCCAGCGAGCTTAGGTACGCAGCGTAGGGCTGCGCATTCGGCGCCAGATTGCGGCAAAAGATCGTTACGGCGAATCCTGAACGCTCCAGCACCCGGCCCATCGCCATGGCCCTGGATATATGGCCGTGCCCGATCCGTTCTGAGACATCGGCCCTCAAAACTGCGGTTGTTGGAATTGCCACTTGGATGATCCTAGCCTAGCCGGGCGTGCCAGCAGAAACCGGTCCAGTTTCCAATGGCTATTCGATATCGGACCAGTGAACCGGGGCATCCTGCGCAAGGTCATGCTGCAGCATTGCGCCCACAATGGATCTCTGGTAGCGCGACGCAATGGACGTGGCGGGCCGCTTGACGAGCAGGTCCGAGGCGCTGATCCGCTCACCCTGCTTCAGCGGCCGTGCGGCGTAAATTCCATCCCGGCGTCCCCAGGCCTTCTCCTCGGCATGCATGGTCTTGCCCGTCTGCCCCATGGCGGCTTCCACGTTACGGATATGGGTGACCATTTCCTTAAGTTCCGCCGGCTCCAGCGCATAGGAATGGTCCGGCCCTTTCATGGACCGGTCCAGCGTGAAGTGCTTTTCTATGACGCAGGCACCCAGCGCAGCAGCAGCGATCGGAAGGGCGATTCCAAGCGAATGGTCAGAGAAACCGACCGGCTTGCCAAAGGCATTGCGCAGCGTCTGCATGACCCGTAGGTTGGCATCATGGTATTTGGTCGGGTACACCGCGACGCAGTGAAGGATCGTCACCGACGAGCATCCGTTTTCGTCCAGGATCTCGACCGCTTCTGCAACATCGGCCATGGTGCACATGCCCGTCGAAAGGTAGACGGGCTTGCCTGTGCGGGCAGCCTTGAGCAGCAGGCGGTGGTTCACCGTCTCGGATGAACCCCATTTATACGCCTTCACCCCGACCCGTTCCAACTGATCTATCGCGTCTGCGTCAAAGGGCGTCGCCAGAAAATCGATGCCACATCGCTCGGTATAAACCTTGAGTTCATCGAGCCAGAACCGGGGCAGCTCGCAATCACGGACCCTAGCATGCACTGGCTGGCTGTTATCAGGATACAGGACGTCCGCGTCGAACAGCTGGAACTTGACGGCATCGGCACCAGCTTCCGCCGCCACCTCGATCAATTGTTTCGCCTGTTCGAGCTTCCCGTCAAAATTAGATCCGGCCTCAGCGATGATGTAAACCGCGTCGGCGCTTTTTTCGATTGAACTCATATGATTTTCGCAAAGTCCCCGCTGGTCATCGGCACCACCTTCGTGCTGGGTTGCACGTAGACGGCGTCGTTCTTGGTGCTCTTCGTAACAAGAGCACCGGCACCGATGAAATTCATGTCGCCGACATGCACACCGTGCCCGATGGTAGCGTGCATCCCGATGAAGCAACCCTTGCCGATCCTAACATCCCCCCCCACCGCGACCTGCGACGAAATCCAGACATGGTCCCCGACTACAGAGCGGTCGCCAATATGGTTACCCGACCACATCACCACGTTGTCGCCAATCTTTACGTCCAGGTTGATGGTCTGATTCTCTAGGATCAGGCAATTCTCACCCACCTGCAAGTCCTCAATGCGAAAGATGTTGGAGGCCACGTAGCTGACGAACGCATAGCCCTTGGCCTTAGCCTCCTCGTATTTTCTGATCCGCAATTCGTTCATTCCATCAAAGGACAGCAGGATGAACATCTTATATTCATCCGGAGGATAGATGTCCTGCACCGACTCGAAGTCGACCACCGGGCGGCCCTGGTGGACCGCACGATCCCGCCGCTCTGCATCTACCGTGTAGGCGACTACCTGGTGCTGGCTATCCCTGGTCAAGTAACGGCAGGCAGTATCCGCCCCGCCACCGACGCCAAACAAAACTACTTCGCTCAATCTGCGTCTCCTGTAAAACTAGGTTAAAAACATGCTGGCGAGCTGCTTGCGGTCAGTCTTGCCATTAGGGTTCTTGGGCAACTTGTCGAGCACGCGCACGACCTGGGGCACCATGTATTTCGGCAGAAAATCCGCCGCTGCCGCCTTAACCTCACCCCCCCTCAGGCCTGCAGTCGATGCGACGAAGCCCACGATCCGGCTGGTACCATCAACAAAGATCTGCAAGGCACAGGAATCGTCCACGCCAACGATCCGATTGAGTCCGTGCTGGATTTCCTCTAATTCGATGCGATAGCCCTGGTGCTTGACCTGGAAGTCCTTGCGCCCCACGAACTTGAGCTTCCCGTCAGCCGGATCCAGGCGCATGAGATCGCCGGTGCGGTAGACGATCTCACGGAAGTCTCGGTGGACAGGGTTCTGCACGAATACCTTGGCAGTCAGCTCGGGACTGTTGTAGTAGCCGTGTCCGACGCATGGGCCACCGAGGCACAGTTCGCCAACGGAGCCCTGTCCGACTTGTGCATCGTCATCAAGCAGGTAGTAGTCAAAATACGTCGCCACGCTGCCTATTGGCGGATAGCCCTCAGTGACTTCCAGATCGTCATTTGTCACTAAATAGGACGAGCATATGCAGGTGCACTCGGTCGGACCATAGACATTAATCAGCTGGGCCTGCGGGCCGATTGCAGTGCGCAACTCCTTCAACCTAGCGACGGGATAGCCCTCTCCGCCAAAAATAATCTTCCTCAGGCTCGGCATCGCACCCTGCCCGATCGCCTTGGTCGTCTGCAGGTAGATGAGCATCGACGGCACGGAGAAGTAAACCGTGCACTGAAGTTCCTCGATCCTTGCAACCACCTTAAACGGGTCCCGCAGATCCTCGGCACTGAACGGCACCAGCGCGCCACCTGAGAACAAGGTCGAATACACATCGAAGACGGAATTATCGAAATAGATGGGGTTGATGTGCGTATGCCGGTCGAGCGGCGTGAACCCGTACTCGCCAATGGCCCAGTCCAAGAAAAGATACAGGTTCGAATGCGTAATGACCACGCCCTTGGGCTCGCCGGTGGAGCCCGAGGTAAACATGATGTAGGCCGGGTCCGATGGGCTCGCCAGGTTACAGTCTAGAGGTCCTGCCGACTGTCCGAGACAGAAATCCAGGGTGCCTGCGGGGCACAACACAACCTTCTCGCGCACCCCGGGGAACGGTGCCTCGGACTCCGAGAAGATCAAATCTGGTGAACACCTTTGAAGGATACTTGCCAGCCTTGGCGGCGGGCTGGCCGGGTCGACCGCGTAGTAGGTGACACCCATCTTGATGCAGGCAATGAGCAGACAATAAGTCGCCAGGCTCTTCTCGAGGAAGATGCACACCCTGTCCCTGCGTGCCAGTCCCATGCCCAGCAGGAACCTTGCAACCTGATTGGAATACTCGTCCAGACTCCGGTAGGTAATTACATTGTCTGCCGCAAACATGATGGCTGGACGGTCCGCACACTCTTGTACTACCTTAGCGAACCGCGTGGCCAGGGTGTCCACATATCCCGGCACGGCGGCACGAGCAACCCGCCGTGAAGCGTTCGGGTTCAAATCGACAATCCCCCGTTTAATTCGAGGACCGCCCCGGTGAAGTATTGGTTTTCCACGATGAACGCCGCGGCATGGCAAACCTCGTCTACCCGCCCGAGGCGGCGCAGGGGAATGCTGTGCTTGAGCTTCTTCAGCGCGTCAGCCCCCATGGCCTGCAGCGTGGAAGGAGTATCGATAAATCCAGGTGCAATGGCAGCCACGCGGATCCCGAAAGCTCCGAGCTCCTTTGCCTGGGCCATGGTCATGCTGTTTACCGCGCCCTTGGCTGCGGAGTAGGCACTTTGCCCGGGATTGCCGCGGGCGCTGATCGAACTGATGTTGATTACTACACCCCCACCCCTCTCGACCATGGAGGCCATGCATGTCGTCGTCACATGGAAGGCCGTGGTCAGCGTAACCGACAACACGCGATCCCAGTCCGCCATAGAATGGCGGGTGAGCTTGCCATCTACATAACTCAGGACCGGGCAGTTGTAGATCAATCCGACGTTGTTCACTACCACCTGGATTGCCCCGTGGTCAGCCATGAAGGCATTGATCGCATCAGCGGTTACCCCGGGGTCGGTCAGGTCACAGCGCCTGTAGCTCAGTCGCTCATTGGCCTGGAGTTCGTCCGGCAACCGACTTGCCAAGTCCAGCCCCAGGACGCGGTGTCCCCGGGCCAGAAAGCAGGAAACAAGACCGCGGCCAATATCGCCAGCGGCACCTGTCACCAGTACATGCGGCAATTCAGCTGTTTGCATCAATGCCACGTTTGCTTAGAACCGACCGGATGTTGGCCACCGAGGTCAGCATCTGGATCTCTTCCTTATTTAGTTGAATCTTGTACGCCGTCTCTATAGAGACTACCAGGTTCACGTAAACCAAAGAATCCCAGATATCGGTTTCCCTGAAATCGCCCATTTCCACCACGTCCGAAAAATCCTCGCCAAATACGCGCTCGATCAAATCGGAAAGTTTGCTGCTCATTCGTTTCACTCCTTTTCCCTATTCCACCGCCAACCCACGTCACCAGACGCCGCCATGGCGACTCAAAGCCTATGCATTACCAGGTTGTCGGGCATCTACTACCTACTCAAATTTTGCCCCCACCCTGATGTAGTGCCCGAGCATGGATCGCTCCATGCTCGGGTATACATCATAGTCCTCCACCACCACTACGCCGTCAGCACAACTCACCGAAAACCGGCCATCCAAGGCGACCTCAGTGATCGTTCCTACCGAGTTAGCGGAAGATCCCGTAGGCTGGCTGAACGACACCTTGTTGATGTAAAAGCAATGGTTGATCAGATAGCAATAAGCCGGCAGGTAAGGCCGGGCATGCACGCGGACGAGTCGCTCGATCAACTGTCCGGCGCACTGCCAGTTAATGTGGCAGCGCGCATCCAGATGGGTGTAATAGGTTCCGTAGCCGATCTGCGGCATGCACTGCAGTTCCCCGCGGACCAGTCTGTCGAACTGCCCCATGAGCAGGTCACCCGCCTCGTGCATTGCCCGCAGGTAGAGCTCGAAACCGGTTTCGCCTGTCCG
>JACCDL010592226.1_pt1 | contig 27192 bp, 29 predicted proteins | sample 7441931 | NCBI WGS metagenome assembly JACCDL01 (sample SAMN15323437, study PRJNA562643) | freshwater metagenome | isolation source: river surface water | place: USA:Blue River Watershed | collected 2017-08-16 | reverse complement strand
TGAGCCAGCTCAGCGCAAGCTTGTCTGCCAATGGAGACACCCATGTTGCGTAATTTATTCAAACAGCCCTTGGTTTTGGCCAGTGCCATCATTGCACTGGCCTTGTTGGCATTCCCCTTTGCCGCTTCAGCCCAGGGTATCCCCATGGTCAACGTCACAGGCGGCCCCAAAGGCCAACAACAGTACAGCTTGTCGCTGCAACTGTTGGCCCTGATGACCTCGCTCACGCTGTTGCCATCGTTCTTGCTCATGATGACCGCCTTTGTGCGAATCATCATTGTGCTGTCTATTTTGCGTCAAGCCTTGGGCACTGGCCAAACGCCTCCCAACACCGTTCTGGTGGGTCTTGCCTTGTTCCTCACCTTGTTCATCATGTCGCCCGTTTTAACCGACATCTACAACAACGCCTTGGTGCCCTACATGCAAAAAGGCATGGCCTTTGACAAAGCATTGGCTGCAGCAGAAGAACCCTTGCGCAATTTCATGATGAAGCAAACCCGAGAAGACGACATTGGCCTGTTCATGCAAATGGCCAACAAAGGCGAGCCCGCCAATGCAGCAGCGGTGCCTTTCTCAACCTTGGTGCCTGCGTTCATCACTTCCGAGCTCAAAAGCGCTTTCACCATTGGCTTTCTCATTTACATCCCGTTTGTGGTCATTGACCTCATTGTGTCCAGCGTGCTCATGTCGATGGGCATGATGATGCTGTCACCCATGATGATTTCCATGCCTTTCAAACTGATGTTGTTTGTGCTGGTAGACGGCTGGAGCTTAATCTTGGGCTCGCTCGCTGCAAGTTTTGCCACTTAAATTTGGATACAACACATGGACACCGCCACCGTTGTTGACCTGGGTCGCCAAGCGCTTTGGATGACCGTCTTAATTTCTGCACCCTTGCTGGGCGTTGCCCTGTTTGTGGGTTTGGTCATTGGTATTTTGCAAGCGGCCACTTCAATCAATGAAGCCACCCTGAGTTTTATTCCCAAGCTGGCGGCATTGGCCATTACCTTGGCAGTCGTGGGGGGCTGGCAGCTCACGACCTTGGTCGACTACACGCGCAGCATTTTCCAGCGCATTCCTGGATTGTTTACCTGATATGGACATAGCAGTCACCGAACTGATGGAGCGCTTTTATGGGCTCCTTTGGCCGATGCTGCGAATTTCGGCCTTGTTAGTGGCTGCGCCCATTTTTTCTTTGCGCGCTTTGAATTTGCGCATTCGCATTGTGCTGGCAATGGCCCTCACTTGGCTGGTGTACCCCTTGCACGACTGGCCCGTCATTGACCCCCTTTCACCCAGCGGTCTTCTGGAAATCTGCAATCAACTCATGATTGGTTTGTTGATGGGTTTGATGTTGCAAGTGGTCACGGCAGCCATTGTGGTGGCGGGTCAGTCCATCGCCAACGCCATTGGCTTGTCAATGGCCACCATGATCGATCCCAACATGGGCAACGTGCCCGTCATTTCGCAATTCTTACTGGTGATGTCCACTTTGATTTTTGTTGGTTTAGGTGGGCACGCCTTGCTTCTCAATTTGGTGGTCGAGAGCTTTAACAGCCTTCCCATTGGTAGCAATTTGATGGGCGCCGAAGCCATGAAACAAGTCATCGCTTGGAGCTCCATGTTGTTTTTAGGCGCATTGCTCACCGCGCTACCTGTCATGGTGGCACTGTTGTTCATCAACATTGGATTGGGCGTGGCCACTCGCGCAGCGCCCAGCTTGAACATCTTTTCTGTCGGTTTTCCAGCCATGATTTTTGCTGGCTTCGGAGTGCTCATTCTGGCTTTGCCAAGCATTGGCGCGCGCATTCAATGGCTTTGGATGCAAGGCTTTTTTCAAGTCCGCACCTTGGTCGGCATCACTTAAAGGATGTGATACATGACTCAGAACTCCAGTGCTGAACAAACCGAAGAGCCGACGGCGCGAAAGCTTCGCAACGCCCGCGACGAGGGCCAAGTCGCTCGATCGATGGAGTTGCCTGCAGCGGCCGTAACCATTGGCGCCATTTTGGTCATGGTCATGATGGGCGGCTATTGGATCAAAAAAATGGCTGAAATTTTTGCATCGGGCTTCAAGTTCGATCGTAAAACCTTGGACAACCCTGACCTGATGGTCAGCACCTTTGCACATCAATTGGGCGAGAGTTTCCTGCTGATTGTTCCCGTTTTATTGGCCACCGCCATCTTGGCTATTTTGTCCAGTGGTGCAACAGGCGGTTATTTGTTCTCGTTAAAAGGCATCATGCCCAAGTTCAGCAAGCTCAGTTTGCTGGCGGGCTTCAAACGCATGTTCGGTGCACATGCTGCGATCGAGCTCCTAAAATCCATTTTGAAATTCACCTTGGTTGCCACCGTCCTTTGGTCACTGGTGACTCGGCAAATGGATCAAATGATGCAGTTGGGTCAAATGGCCTTGGAGCCCGCATTGGCCGCAGCAGGCTGGATGATTGGCGAATCGGCCTTGTGGCTGTCCCTGAGTTTGCTGGTCATTGCACTGATTGATGCGCCTTACCAACGTTACGCTTTCATCAAGCAAATGCGCATGACCAAGCAAGAAGTTAAAGATGAGATGAAGGACATGGAAGGCCGTCCTGAAGTAAAGCAGCAAATTCGCAGACGTCAGCGAGAAATGGCCAACAACCGCATGCTCCAAAAAGTCAAAGATGCCGACGTCATCATTACCAACCCAGAACACTTTGCCGTCGCTTTGTCATATGACCCCACTGGTGATGGTGCGCCCGTGCTATTGGCCAAAGGCTCGGATCACATGGCTGCCAGAATTCGCGAAGAAGCCCAAAAGCATGGTGTTGAAATTTTCGGTGCTCCGCCTTTGGCGCGTGCTCTGTATTTCAGCACCGAAGTCGATCATCCAGTGCCTGAGTCTCTGTACTTAGCGGTTGCGCAAGTCATTGCTTATGTGTTCAGCCTGGCCGACGTTCGACCCGGGGTTGCACCCATGCCCAAACCACAACCCAAGGTCCCGACCTCCATGTTGTTTGATGCCAATGGCAAATTAATGTCATCTTAAATTCAGGAACCCGTATGAGTGATACACCTAATCAAGACGAACCGATGATCATCAAGACTGATCGGCCGCATTCAGTCTCAATGTCTGAAGGGTCGAATGTGGCGGTTGGCAAAAAAGCTGAAGCCAGTGCACCTGCCATTCGCAAAGTGATGGCCGAAGGTGAAAAATTTGACTTCGAAGAAAACAACGTCATTGATGGCGGGCAAGACCCCGACAAAGACCCAAAGTCCGATGTGTTCGCCAAGGGCGACACCTACAAAGGCAATCAAAACGTCGCTGATGCTGAAGAAAACTTCAAGGGCTATCAAAGTGCCGCCGATGCGCCAGATCGTTTTGTCAATGTCCCCAAAGATACGCCCATCCCACCCCCCATTAGCAAACCTTTGGAGGTGACGCAGCTTGGGGACACGCCTCAAATTAAAGACGAGCCAGTTGGTGCCGATACTGTATCGAAGACGGAAGAAATTTTGGCAGCCATCGCAGTGGATGAGCCCATTGCACGAGCGGAGCCAATGCCTGAAATGAATTTTCCAGCGCGAGTGATCAAGGTCAAAATTGAAAATGACTTGGTCCGTGTGCGACTGGACAAGCTTGAAGAATAAAGGAACATGCCATGAGCACCCAACCGACAACGGGCGGTAACGAAAAAACGCAGCCAGCTGGCCAAGACACCTCGAGTGTTCATGCGGCGCAGCCTGCGTCAACCGATGCGGAGGAGCTTGAAGGCCTGAAAATGCTGGCGCTGGATTCGGCCGAATTGGCCACACGCTCTGCCAATGTGGCGGCTGGCGTGGCAGAAAATATGAAAAAAGCCACGCTGGGCTTGCATGACTTGATGAAGGTCAACAAAAAGCAGCACCTCATCATGATGGGCGTTGCTGGTGGTTTCATGTTCATCACTGGCATCATCTTCGCTACGTCAGTCTTTACCTTAAAGTCCCGTATCAACCAAATGGACAGCATGCTTGTAGCGCTCAGCAAGCGGGTGGTTGAATTAGACGAGTCGATGGAAATGGTGGGCTCGGTAAACGAGGGACTACAAGCCATGGTGGAAAAACAAGATGGCATCGCAAAAATGCAGGGGTCCTTAGAAGCACGCCTGAATGACGCCATCAAACAAACTGAAAGTGTGCCTGCCAAAACAGCTGAACAGGTTGGCGAAAAAGGCGAAATTTTGGCAGCCCAAGTGAAGTCACTGGAAGGCCGATTCATGCAGCAATCTCGCGCGCTCAATGCACTGGCCAACCAAGTGGGTGGCCTTCAAGGTGCCGTGGGCGAAACAGGTGGCTTTAAGAAAGAAATGGAAGCGCTTGCCCGCCTGCAACGAGAGCGTCAAGCGGCCGAGAACGCGGCAGCGGCAAAAGCAGCAGCGAACTTAAACGCAGCCAACAATGCAAGCCTCAATGCAGCCAAGCAAAGAGAAAAAATGGTGCAATATCCTCGCGCCCAGCAAGAAACGGGACCTGCAGGTTCAGCAGGCGTCTTAAGCAGTAAACCTTAATGATTGGCCGTCTAGCTGACGGCCAAATTCAAGACTTAATCAACCTGTTTTTCGCTGTCTGAACTGACCACAGGCAAAGTGCCTTGTCTTAAATCGTACTTGTTCAATTTTTCGATCAAGGTCGTGCGCTGTAAATTCAGCAAGCGCGCGGTTTGAGAGACATTGCCATCTGTGCGTGCCAAGGCCTGCACAATCAAATCGCGTTCAATGTCGGCCAATCGGTCTTTCAAAGACAAACCTTCTGGTGGCAAACTTGGTAAACCTTGTGCCAGCATGATGATGTCTTCCACCTCGTTGTGCATGTCCATGGACAAGGGGGGCGCAGGGTTGGCAAACGGATTCATGACATCCACACTGGCACTGTGATGCGTCTCTTTTTTACTCAAAGGCGCCACGATTTCCAAGTCATCCACAATGGGCGTGCTCACGCGCTGTGCCTGTAATACACGCAAACCCTTGGGCAACAAAGAAGACGGCACAGTGGACAAGCTCAACAACTGCCCACTGAACAAGGTGTTGAAGCGGTCCACCAAATTGGACAACTCCCGCACATTGCCTGGCCAAGCATAGTCTTTTAATGCTTCGACAAAGTCTGCGGCAAAGCTAATGGGCGTTTGACCCTTGGCTGCAAAATGTGACGCAAAATGTGTCAACAATGCAGGCACATCCTGAGCCCTTTGGCGCAAGGCTGGCGTATTCAGGGGCAAGACATTCAAACGGTAATACAAGTCTTCGCGAAACCTGCCGGCCTCTATCTCGGCCTCTAAATCTCTGTGCGTCGCAGCCACGACACGAACATCAACCGCAACAGATTTGAGTGCACCCACAGGATCGACTGTGCGCTCTTGCAAAACCCGCAACAACTTGACTTGCATGTCCAATGACAAATCGCCAATTTCGTCTAAGAAAATGGTGCCGCCGTGGGCCAATTCAAAACGCCCGATGCGATCGGCCATGGCACCCGTGAAAGCACCTTTTCGATGACCGAACAGCTCGCTTTCCAGCAGATCTTTGGGAATGGCGGCGCAATTGATGGGCACAAAATTTCCACCGCTTCGGTCCGATTGGTCGTGCAGCGCTCTAGCGACCAACTCCTTGCCTGTGCCACTTTCGCCCGTGATGAGCACGGTGGCTGTCGAAGAAGCCACGCGTTCAATCAAATGACGGATTGCTTCAGCGCTGGCACTGGCACCAATGAAAGCTTTTGAAGGAGGTTTATGCGCCATAGGGCCAAAAAAGAAATAACAAGTGCAAATTCAAGACACCACTGTATTGCAAATTTCATCAAAATTAGCTGAAATGTCGGAAAACCGACAATTTAAATTACTTTTTTGCAACAGCAACGGTATGAACGGCCTGGTTCTTTTTGTTCAATTCAGGGGCAAAAGGGCTCAAGCTTCTCAAGTTAATGCCGAATCAGAGGGTGTAGGACTTCGAGTCCCCCTCTTACAAGGAATGGCAAATGAAACGCACCGCTGCATCTTTTTTGGTTTTAAGCATGGTCGCCCTAACGGGTTGCAAATCTATCAACTTGGCCATGCCCAGCGCCACCAAGGATGCCTCGCCTTTGGCGCAGCCCATTATTGAAAAACGCGAAACCATTACGGCCACAGGCTATGCCGTGGTGACTGTTCAAAATCACAAAAATCCTGCTCAGCAAAGGCTCATGGCCATCCGTGCTTCCAAATTGGATGCCTATCGCAACCTGACGGAACAGGTTTATGGTCAGCAATTGGATGCCAGCTCAACTGTCGCAGACATGGTGGTGACCAACGATACATTCCGCGCCAAAGTTGAAGGTGTCATTTATGGCGCCAGGCTGATCAGCATCACGCCAGTGGGAGAAGACACTTACGAAACAACATTGTCGCTAGACAGAGATGTGGTGCAAGACTTGCGTATCCTGTACATGGGACAAATTGCCGCTAGAGGTCGTTGATCATGAAAGTACGCAGTGCTCAACCTCATTTATTCGTCTTGGGCTTTACGCTTTTGACTTGTTTGGTTGCAACAAACGTCAAAGCCGATCTCACCCCACAAGAACGTTTGGATGCCATTCGACAAGGCCTGGTTGACGCATCCCTTCAAACACCTACGCGCGTTCAAACAACAACTTGGATAGACAACCAAGGCAGTTTGCGTGAGACCAACAGTTTTAAAAATGCACTGGATGTCAAAAGCGTTCGCGTCGTGGCCTATGACCGCGACGACAAAGGCCAGCCCAAAGCCAAATTGCAACTGGTATCAGCCAATACCGAACTCCCCGGCCAACGACCCTTGCAAAGTTCAGGCAACAGCACCTTGCAAAAAATTAACAAAGCCTTCGACAAAGTTTCTAACTTTGCAAAGCAACTGTCACCTCAAGCATTTGCGGCCAACGAGGCTGCGCCTATTTGCAAAGTCAAAGCAGGCGGTAAACTCAAACACACGTTGAGCTTGGATTTGCAGACTGACGCTTCTGCAAATCCGGTTTTTTTAGCCAACTTCTTACCCCTCATTCAGTACCATTGGATTGGTGAGTCGAAGGCATCTGGTGGATGGCGCATGGTCAACTCTTTGCCCGCTGCAAGCATGTCAAACAACCTGTCGCGCTATGAGCGTGCACTGCTCAGCAACCGTCCAGAGAATTTGCCTTGGAATGCCAAACTGATGGTTCGAACCGAGCAACTAGAAGCATCAGGTTTGGCAGGTCTGCGCGGCGAAAAAAGTCCAGAAATGCTGGTTCACATGCAATTGCAAGTCACTGGCACCGAAGATCAAGGACTTGCTTACGAAGATCAAACCAGTTTTGCCGTTGAGTTGGAAACACCTGCTTGGTCAGCTCCCAAATTGAAATTGAGCAGTCTTACCGCATTGCAAAATGAAATTAACGTGATGCGAAACCAAGCTGAAGAATGGCTGGCATGCCAATCTGTTCAGCCGGTGGTCACTGCCGCCATTGCAAAGCAAATCGAAATCAATGCGGGCTCTATGGCGGGTCTCAAAAAAGGCGACGAGTTGTTAATTGCCAACCCAACTCGCTTTCCTGCAGAGCTTATGAGCAAAGACGGTGCGCCTCAAACATTACTGGCCCAAGTTCAGGCAGTGACCCCTTTCAACTCGCAACTGGTCGTTCTGGCAGGTCCTGCACAATCCGTGCAAGCCAACTGGCGCGCATGGCCCACTGAGACATTGGTCAAAGAACCACAAGTTCAACCGCCAGCGGTCACAATGTCCAAGCGTTCTACCAAAACCTTGACCCCACCCGCAGTCGTCATGACGCCTTATTGAATCATCCGAGCTTGTTATGAACTTATCTCTCTTCAAATTCATGGTGGTCACATTTGCTTTTGCGCTGAGCTGCTCAGTTCAATCTGCAGATGTCCCTGAACAAGCCAAAACGGCCGTGTCAACGACTCAACACAAAGTCTCTGAGAGCACGCCCATTGACCGGCTGGTTCAAAAAATATATGCCAACAGCCCATTGAATACAGCGCTGCTGCGCAAGGCATTGGTCGACGCAAACCCAAAGGTCATTACAGGCAACCCTCAGCAACGGGTCAAGGCGGGCACCACCCTCGTAGTCCCAGACCATGCTGAGTTGGTTCGAACAACTTTGACACCTTTTGCGGCACAAGATACTCAAGAAAACAGCGCAATTTCACGCGACTACTCAACTCGCAAGCAGTGGGTTAGATTCCCTTGATCTCAGGTCCCGAGGCGCGCGTCGCGCCAGGCCGAACAACGCCAATTTTTTTGGAAGGCAAACTGCTTTCCTTTCAGCCCAACAGTGCAGCTGATTTAGGGCTGAAAGACGGGCAAATCGTTCAAGCGTCCATCAAGTTGCAAAACGATCAGCCGATGCTGATGTTGCAAGGGCGAGCCTTGCCTGCACCAGGCTTGCAAATGTCGCAAGTTGGCGAATCGATTTGGCTAAAGGCGCAAGGCGGCACCTTGATTCCTATCAATGCGCCGCCAGTCTTTTCTCGCATCGCAAGCCTTTTGTACAGGCCCAATGTGAGTTCGGAATTGCTTCCGTTGTTTCAACCTGGCACACTGGATGCACTCCTCAAGACAGTGCAGCGACCCGATCTTCAGTCTCAATGGCGATCGCTGCAACTGAGCATGAACCAACTCACACCTAACGCACTAAAGCAAGCCATGATTGGTGCAATGGGTGCAGAGGTTTGGTTAGCCCGTGGCTTACAAGCCCCTGCGCCAGATCCCAAGCAAGTTTTGAGAAAACTCATTCAGGAGTTGAATTCTGAAAGCATTGGCGACAACTCGGACACTGATATTGTTGAAAAACTCACCAAGGCCGTTGATGACATTGAGGCCAGTCAAGTTCAAGCTGTCCAAGCACAAGCGCAACAAGAAGTTTTGTTCAGCATGACCTTGCCATTTGTAGACTCAAATCCTGTTGAGCTTTCAATCCGACGCGGCCCCAGACAAGATGGCGAGCAAGCCATTTTGACTGTCAATATTCATTCTAAAAGCGAAGACTTAGGGCCAGTTTGGCTCAAAACGCAATTGATGAACGCGCAGCAAATTGAGCTCACCATGTGGGCCGAAAAAGAGAGTGTGGTCACAGAAGCAAGGGCTCGCGCTTACTTGTTAGGCGACGAACTGAGTGCAGCAGGACTCAACATGCGATCGTTCAATGTGTTTCAGGGCGCTCGACCAACTGAACCCAGCAGTTGGGTGCCATCTGGTCGAGGTTTGGTCGTGGACGTTTCTGCATGAGTCGCTACATGCGTCAAGCTGTGGCCTTGGCCTACGGCAACAATCCCGTCCCAGTGGTTACTGCCAAAGGGGATGGTGAACTTGCTCGCCGCATGCTTGCAGAAGCACAAAAAGAAGGCATCTTCATTTCTGAAGATCCGCAATTGCTGGCGCTGTTAAGTCGTTTGGAAGTTGACCAGGAAATACCGCAAGAACTTTATACGGCCGTGGCGGTTGTATTGTCTTGGGTGTATTGGCTCAAGGGCATGAAGCCTGGCGACGAAAAGCCTTTGACACCCAAAGAGTCGGCCTCAGAAGAGGACGTTAAATTTCTTGATAACCCCGCCCGCGACTGAAGCGGGCGACCTGACCTAAGCGATCATAAACTTCGACTGTGCTGCCTGATTCACCAAATCGCAAACTGTGCAAGGTGCCTCGAATGGTGTCGAGTTTTCGTTCAATCAAAATGGCATTGCGCCTGTGAAGGTCTCGGCATTGAATGAGCGTTTCGCGCAAGTTTTCCCACTCTGGCAAATCTTGAAGCTCTTGGGCCGACGGGCATTTTTCGGTAAGTTCACGAAGTAATTCGTTTTTGGCAGGTTGCAAAGACTCGAACTGGTCTAGGTCTTGGCTTTTTAGAGCGTCAAACTCCAAAGCCAACAACTGGGCCAGTTGGCCGGTCAGTGCAAGGACTTGGTCACTCACGGATCATCTGCTCAATGGCGTGAAAACTCTCCGCAATCTTTCGCGGATTTAAGGGGTATTGACCGTTTTCAATGGCTTGTTTAATCGACTCAACTTTTACACGGTCAAAATCTGGCTCGGCCATGGCCCGAGCGGCCACATTGCTCAATTGCACTTGATCTCCCGATGCAGGCTTGGCTGCTGGCGTAGAAACTGAGACATTGTCTAAAGCTTTGGCAAGCGCACCGGCTTTGCGGTCGCTTTTATCTAGGGCACTGCGCAGCATAGGATCCGACTGGGCACGTCGTCCAAAGTTTGAAATTGCATCGGTCATCGCTGGCTCACTTTCTTATCTCTTCACACATCAACCCACAAATAGAAGGTTGGACATGCTCAGTATCGACAGTACATTCTAGAACTTGAATCACTTTTTGAAAATATTTGCGAGTAATTTGCAAAAAGCCTGTTTTCAAAGCCTCTCAAAGTCCTTTAACCGTGTTGGGCCCCGTCACCACGCCCGACACTTGCCGGCCAGATTCCGGATTTTTCAGCTTTACCTGATCCCCCATGCGGCCGTCTTGCATTGCTTCCATTCGAATCGTAATCTGAAAATCAGCACTGTTTCCAACCGACATCATGACCGTTTGACCTTGTTTTACCATCACAGCACGACGAATATCAGAAATTCGAAGTGGCTGGCCAGCGGCCATGTCCCGGGTCAATTCTGCCAGTTGGGCATCTTTGATCTGACTGAGTAATTGTGTATCGACATTTCCCGGAGAAGCTTGAACTTCTTCCAGCATGTCCGCTTGCAAAATTGTCCCCCTTTGCAGTAAACGACGCGCAACCACCATTGTTTTGGTGCTTTGACCTGAATTTTGCTGGGTGGCACTGGCTTGGCTACCAGAAGGTACGAAACTGCTGCTGGGTAAAGAAACTTGCAAATAAAGCTGCCATACAGGTTCCGGACACCTGACCCTGACGGTTTCTCTTGACGCAAACGGATGGTCCACCACCAAAGGTTTTTGACAGCCCTGAACTTTCAGGCGCTCATCCAAGGGGGCAATGACGATGTCTTTTGAATTAATCGTGTGCGTTTTAGATAACCATTGTGTTACTTGCAATCTCATACTTTCAGCCGGCGTCAATGATTGCGCTGCTATGGGCATTGGCTGAATTGAACAGAACAGCCAAAAAACCGTTAGGCACAAGATTTGCATCAAGCTGTGAGCAGGTGTAGAGGTTTTGACACTTGGTTTGAACATACCGGAGTTCATGCAATAAAGATGCCATCAATATGAGAATAGAGTCTAAATTACCGAATGCGCCTGTAGGCAATTCAGACAATGCGCCCAGCAGCGCAGTTGCTTTGTCACGCCCTGGCTTTGCAAAAGCCATGGAACAGGCTCAACAAAATCCTTTCACCCGTACCATTCAACCGGGCGACACCCTGACCAGCATCGTTCGGGAGCAGGCGCAAATGCACGGCGTCAAACTTACGCCCTCAGAAGAGTTCAAATGGACACAAGCATTGGCAGCCGACAGCGGCATACAAAATGCCAACGCTATTTTTCCTGGTCAAAAAGTCCAAATGCAAAATATGCTGAGCCGATGGCAAGCTGGCCAGACACAGCCCATCACAACAGCTGCAAATAGCCCACCTTCTAATCTGAGGGCAACAGTTAAAGCAAATGAGCCAATACCCGTCATTTCAATCACTGCGGCAAGAGAACCCATCCAAAAACCAAATTACATCAATGCGGTATCACACCCTGTATTGAGTCAAACGTTGGACCGTGCGGTATCCAGAGGGTTTATTCCCAAGGTAGAGCAACAAGATGTGTACAACAAAGTACTACAGGTTGCCAATAAGCACAACTTTTCACCCGATGACTTTGCCCGCTTAACACTGATGGAAAGCGATGGCATGAACCCTCAGGCCACCAACTCGCGCTGCCACGGCATCATTCAATTTTGTGATGGCCCCGATCGCGGTGCAGCTGAAGTCGGATTCGGTAAAGCGCCCAAATCAATTTTGGGCTTGAGTGTTTATCAACAATTGCATTTGGTCGATACCTATTTTGACAAAGTCGGCTTGAAAAAATCCGGGCCCGTTCCCTTGGATGAGCTCTATTTGGCTGTGCTGCAACCCGCAGCGCGTGTGGAAAAGCGCCCTGAAGAACCACTGGGAATTCCTGGTAAGCAAGCCAAGTACTTGTATGAAGGTCGCGATCCACAAGCGCCCATGACGCGAGCATCGATCACGCAGGGCTTGGTTCAAAATGCAGCCGATCGCCTTGGAATTAAGGGCATTAAGACACAACCCCCGGGTAACGCGGTTAACAACGCCATCCAGAATGCGCTCAATCCAACAGACGCAAATGCCAACGCAACTGCACGCATTCGCTTGCAAGTTCAAAAAGCGGCTGACTACGACGCCATAGAAGCACCCAAAATTTGGTTGCGATAAGCATTCTCTGAGACTGCATTTTCGCAAGCGGCAAAAACTTGCCGCCTGCACGCCTCCCTCCTCCTAAACGTCAATGGGCTGACAACCCGCATATTTACTTGCGATGACGCATTCTTGTGCATCTCAGACCTGTCGAAAAACAGCCTAATTGGCATGGCACGGCTCTTGCAATCGAACTCTTTGCAAAGAACTTTAATTCTTTGGGATGTCGGGTAACCGGCAATAAGAGTGACGCGAAGGAAAGCACATCATGAACATGATTGACAACGCACTGGGAGTACACGCTCAGGCATTGGTATTGCGCAGCAAGCGCATGGAAGTACTGGCGCGCAACATTGCCAACGCCGACACCCCTCACTTCAAAGCCAAAGACCTGGACTTCAAGTCTGTCTTGAAACAAACCAAAGAAGCAACGCTGAACACGACCAGCAACTTGCACTTGCCCATCCCCATGGACGAGAACCCCAGTGGCGAGAAGTACCGCATTCCTTTCAATGCTTCTTTTGACGGCAACACCGTTGAGATGAACATCGAGCAAGCCAAGTTTGGTCAGGTCGCAGCCGATTACCAAGCTACTTTGAACATTCTTGAAAACCGTGTCAGCGGCATACGCCGCGCACTGCGTGGAGATTAAACAGCATGGCACTAGACAACATTTTTAACATCGCGGGTTCTGCGCTGAATGCGCAAACCACGCGCATGAACACCACCGCATCCAACTTGGCCAATGCGGGTACCGTTTCTGGCAATGAGGGCGAAGCTTTTCGCGCCAAACGGGCCATGTTCAAAACCATTTTGCAAGAACAGCAACGCCCGCACGAGCAAGGTTTTGCAGGTGGCGTTCGCATTGAAAAGCTCACCGACGATCCCTCACCCATTCGAAAAATGTCAGACCCAGGTAACCCCATGGCAGACAAAGATGGCTATGTCTATTTGGCCAACGTGAACGAGATGACCGAGATGGTTGAAATGATGGCTGCTGCGCGCTCTTACCAAAACAACGTGGAAGTGGTTAACACCACGCGTCAAATGATGATGCGCACCATTGACATTATCAAAACTTAATTCACGTCAAACAAAGACGCCGATAGGAACTTAGCACCATGATGACCTTGTCCACAAACAACAGCTTGAATGCTGCCGCGAACACAGCCAACAGCAAAGCAAAGATCAATGCACCAGCCGGCATCAAAACCACTGCAGACGCTGCCAACGAAGCATTGACGGCCAAGACAGGTACGTCCGCAAGCATGGGACAAAAAGATTTCTTGACGCTGTTCACCACACAGCTGAAATGCCAAGACCCATTGGATCCCGTAAAAAACGAAGCTTTCGTTGCACAGCTTGCGCAGTTCTCGCAACTAGAAGCCACCACGGGCATGTCTGAAACACTCAAGGCCTATGTCGACAGCATGGCTGGCGAACGCATGATGAGCAGCACGAGCATGATCGGCAAAACTGTGGCGGTGCCAGACGCGCCAGCCATCATGACCGCCGACGGTCAACCAGCACAAGGTTTTGTGAGCTTGCCCACTGGCGCAGAAGGCGTGAAATTAGAAGTCTTCAACGACAAGGGCCAATTGGTGGCCAACCAAATCATGGGGCCTCAAAACATTGGCGACATGCCTTGGGTGTGGAACGGTGTCAGCGATGCTGGAAGCCCCGTTCCACCTGGCAACTACAGCTTCAAAGCGACGGTCATTAGCCAAGGCAAAACGCTTAAACCATCGGTCCATGTGCTGTCTACCGTCACTGGGGTCAATCAGCAAGCTGACAAAACTATTTTGTTGGAAGTTGCAGGTGGCCGGTCAGTCAAGTTGACTGACGTACAACGCATTGGTTCTTGAACACGTTTCGCCATTACCGATTTATTTCATTCTTTCAAACAAGACTCAACTCAAACTTAGGAGTTATCCACCATGTCTTTTTATACCTCGCTGACCGGATTGAATGCTGCCACCGCCATGTTGGGCGTGACCAGTAACAACATCTCCAACGTGGGCACCACCGGTTTCAAGCGTTCACGCGCCGACTTCGGTGACATTTTTGCGACTTCTCCGCTGCAAAAAGCTTCGTCTACTGTGGGTCAGGGTGTGTCTCTGAAACAGGTGTCGCAAGAGTTTAGTCAGGGCAATATTTCTTTCTCGTCTAATGCGCTTGACTTGGCGGTAACGGGAGACGGTTTTTTCCCGATGCGCTCCTCCGACGGATTGCAAGAAGTGTTTACACGAAACGGCTCCTTCTTGCTTAACGAGCAGTTCAACGTGGTGAACTCTTCAGGTCAGCGACTGATGGCCGCGACAGTTGACTCGACCGGTAGTGCGAATGTCAATGAGCGCGTGGTGCTGACCATTCCACAAAAAACATCTGGTGATGCAAAGCAAACCTCTCTTGTGTCATTGGGCCTTAACTTCCCAGCCGATGCCGAGGTGATTACAGAAACATTCAACCGCGCCAACCCGGCCACTTTCAACAAGTCAACGGCCTTCACGGTGTATGACAACGGTGGCAATGGCTATTTGGCAACCATTTATTACGTTAAAACAGCGAACGCCAACCAGAACGTGCCCTTTAACAAATGGCAAACACACGTGTTCGTGGGCGAAGATCAGGTTAACGCATCGCTTGTTCAGGCGACAGATGCCAACAACGAGAAAATCTATGTCAATCAGTACGGTCAAACGCAACCCTACAGCGCGATCAAGGATGAATTAACGACTGCCAAAACACAGCTATTTTCTCTGGACGAGTTAACCGCCAAGAAAACATCGATGGCCGCCGAAGTAGCTGGCGATCCCGTTCCCGAAAGCAATTACGATTGGATCGTTGGTAAAACAAAAAGCGAATTGACAAGCATTTTGGTACCCAATGCATTCAAGGTCGACATCGATGGCAGCGGCGTCCCTGTCTCGGTTGACTTGTCGAGACTGGCCAATCTACCTGCATCGACGAAGATCACTGGTGACATGATTGCCGAAGAGGCCACAAATCAGTTGATCAAGGGGTTTGGCGCGCCTCGCGTTGCAACGTCAGGCACTACCACCGTCACAGGCGGAGAGCGCTATGGCATGAAGGTGGAATTCGATGCTGTGAATAAAAGATTCCTTGTTTTATCGGGCACCACCGGTGACACATCAAGCATTGAAGTGACCTCACCTCTGACGGCCATTACACAAGCTTTGGGTTTAAAAGCAGACGCAACCCCGACTGAAACAGTTGCAACGCGCGGTATTCCCTCAACCCATGCAGTTGCTTATGGATCACCGCCAACCGTGAACATTGCATCCAACTTCAATGTTGACTCAACCAACAACAAATTCATTGTGACAGTTGATGGCATCAAATCGACCGTCACCGTAGACGTCGGTGAATATTCATTGGCTGAATTTACTTCTGCATTGCAAAACAAAATCAATGGGATGGCTGAAACACGCACAGATGGCTTGACGCCTAAAGAAATTAACGGTGTCAAAGTTGAATTTGACCCCATCAAGAAATCTTTCAAATTTACCAGTGGAACATCGGGTGCCGACTCATTTATCAAAATTTCAGGTGAACCTATTTGGGGCTTGTCTGCGGTTGAAGCGGGTCGCGGCACAACCTCCACATGGATTCAACCCACACAACACGTTGACTATGTCAACGGTACACCACAACCCAAATACATTGACGGTGAAGGCAATGAAACAACCAGCAGCGACGGCTATACCGGACTGCCCGCTTGGTCGCCTGTTTACTTGGACAAAGGTGAGCTGACTTTTGACACGGGTGGTAACTTGGTATCGCCTGTAGAAGGTACACAGTTGGAAACTGTTTATCTGGCGGGTGGTAAAGGTGCTTTGACCATCAACATTGACTACTCTGCTTCGACTCAGTTTTCATCTGCTTTTGCGGTGTTGTCTCAGTCTCAAGACGGTGCGCCTGAAGGTGACTTGGTGGGTGTGACCATTGGCAACGACGGCTTGGTCAGTGCTTCTTTTTCAAACGGCTCACAGAAATCATTGGCCAAAATTTTGCTGGCCAACTTCTCAAGCCCTGTGGGTTTGCGACAAATTGGTGACTCTAGCTTCTTGACCTCTGCAGCTTCTGGTAAACCTATTTTGGGTACCCCAGGTTCTGCTGGCTTCGGAACTTTGCGTGCGGGTGCCACAGAACGTGCCAACGTGGACTTGACACAAGAATTGGTCGATTTGATTACCGCCCAACGTAACTTCCAAGCCAATGCCAAAGCCATTGAAACATCTAGCACGATGACTTCGGCCATTATTAACTTGCGCTCGTAATTGATTGACGCACTGAATTAACACCAGGACTTCAACATGGATCGTTTAGCCTTTAACGCTGCTGCTGCCATCAATGAAGGGCGAACCGCCCGTCAAATGACGACCAACGAGTTGGCCAACGTTGCAACCCCAGGTTTCAAGCGAAGCTTTGAAGCCGCCATGTTGACCTTGAAAGTTCAGGGTGCAGGCTTTGAATCGCGCTTACAACCACAAGCGTACAGCACCGACAGCATCAACTTAAAACCTGGTGTGATCATCAAAACGGGGCGCGACTTGGACGTGGCCATGGATGAACAAGCGGTCATGGGCGTCACAGCACCCAATGGTGAGCTGGCGTTTACAAGGCGCGGCGACTTGAAACTCAATGGCAACGGCGTCTTAGAAAACGGCACGGGTGCCTTGGTGCGCGGTCAAAATGGTGGGCCCATTACCATTCCGCCAGGATTTTTAGTCAACATCAACAAAGACGGTTCCGTCTTTGCAACCAATCCAGCTCAAGTGGGTGTTGCTGCGCCCGTTTTAATTGATCGAATTTTGTTGCGCGATGCGGGCAAAACCGAATTAGAGCGTCGTGAGGATGGCCTGTACCGCGTTGTGGGCAAGCCTAACGAAGACATTCCCGTCACGGGCAAGTTAACCACCTTGACCCCACAAACTTTAGAAGGCTCCAACGTCAACGCCATGGAAGTGATGGTGAAGTTGATGGACCAAAGTCGTTCATTTGAAATGCAAGTGAACGTGATCAAACAAAGCAAAGACGTTGACGAAGCCGGTGGCAGCATGATGCGCGCTTCGGGCTAATGACGCTTTGAACTCTTAACAACGAAATAACACATCAAAGGAGCTTGCCATGGACGCTAGCATGTGGGTTGCCAAAACAGGCCTAGACGCGCAACAAACGCGTATGAATGTAATCTCCAATAACTTGGCCAACGTCAACACGACTGGCTTTAAGCGCGACCGCGCAGTTTTTGAAGATTTACTCTATCAAAACATTCGCCAAGCAGGTGGCCAAACGGGTGCCAACACACAGAACCCGACAGGCCTGATGCTGGGTACAGGTGTGCGCGTGGTGTCCACTGAAAAGCAACACGCACAGGGCAACATGGTCAACACCCAAAATCCTTTGGATGTGGCCATCACGGGTGAAGGATTTTTCCAAATTGCACAACCCGATGGCACCATTGCTTACACACGCGACGGTAACTTCAAATTGTCCAACACAGGTCAAATTGTCACGGCCTCTGGCGCCTTGCTGCAACCGGCCATCACGATTCCAAACACGGCATCCTCGGTTACCTTTGGCCGTGATGGCACAGTTTCAATTGAACTTGCAGCCGGTGGTTCGCAAGTGATTGGCCAGATTCAATTGGCCCGCTTTGTCAATCCAAGTGGCTTGGAATCCAAAGGCCAAAACCTGATGAAAGAAACACCTGCGTCAGGTGCACCTCAAATCTTGCAACCTGGCGTCACAGGTGCGGGCAACCTCATGCAAGGCACCTTGGAAGCTTCTAACGTGAACGTGGTGGAAGAGATGGTCAACATGATCGAAACCCAACGCGCTTACGAAATCAACTCCAAAGCCATTTCCGCAGTGGACGGCATGTTGAAGTTCATCAACAACAACCTGTAAAGCACAACATCATGACACTGCTTCGAACTCCCGCTTCCAAAACTGTCTGCTTGTTAGGCCGCAGTTTGGCGTTGCTGAGCACCGCTATGCTGGCTTTGAGCATGAGCGCTTGCACAAGCGTCACGCCGCCACAGGCCATGACGCACTCTCCTCAGTTCGAGCCAGTTTATCCAGCACCCAACGCCCGCGAGACGCTTGCAACAGGCGCCATTTACGTTGGCCGTCAAAGCGACAGTTGGTTTGGCAAAGGCCGTAATTTTCAAGTTGGCGATGTGATCACAGTCTTGCTGAACGAGTCGACACAAGCAGCACGCACTCAAAACGGCACCATCACACGTGACTCGTCCAATACCTTGGTACCCCAAGGTTTGCAAAACTATGGCGCAGGTTTGGGCGGCTTCATGAAAGGTATCAACCTCACAGGTGGCTCTGTTTCCAACAAGGGCACGGGCGCTGCAGATCAGCAAGCCAGCTTGAGTGGTTCTGTGGCCGTGGCCGTTGTCGAAGTTATGCCCAATGGCAACTTGGTGTTGCGCGGCGAAAAACAATTGGCACTGACCGAAGGCACCGAAGTGATTCAGGTCGCTGGCATCATTCGCCCAGACGATGTGGCCCCCAACAACACGGTTCAATCTCGTCGGCTGGCCAACGCTCAAATTGCCTATCGCGGTACTGGCGATTTGGCTAATGCCACCAAGGCCGGCTGGGGCACCAGTGCGTTGCTGAAAATCTGGCCTTTCTAATTTGGCCACCCTCATTACAGGCAACTCTGATCATGACAAAACTCTCAAACTTGTGGACTGCACCTTGGACAGTATTGGCATTGGTGTTAACGCTTGCTTGCTCCAATGCATCGGCTGACCGCATCAAAGACTTAACCACCGTTGCAGCCATGCGCTCCAACCAGCTGATTGGTTACGGCTTGGTGGTGGGCTTGCAAGGTACAGGTGATGGTGCCGATGTGTCGTTCACGGCGCAAAGCATGAAGACCTTGCTCAATCGCCTTGGCGTCAGCATGGAGGGCCCGCTGTCAGACTTTGAAACAGCCACCAGCTCTGGCAAGCTCGACATTAAAAACGTTGCCGCGGTGATGGTGACCGCAGAATTGCCGGGCTTTGCCAAGCCAGGTCAAAAAATTGACATCAATGTGTCAGCCATTGGCAAAGCCAGCAACTTGCGCGGCGGAACTTTGCTGTTGAGCAGTTTGCGCGGTGTCGATGGTGAAATTTATGCGCTGGCACAAGGCGCACTGACTGCAACCGGCATTGATGCAGCTGCAGCGGGTAGCAAAGTGAACATCGGTGTGCCCACAGCAGCGCGCATTCCATCTGGCGCTACCGTAGAGCGCATTGTCGACAATCCCTTTGACAAAGCTGATCGCATTGTTCTGAATGTCCGCGAAAGTGACTTCACAACCACCAACGCCATCGTGACCGCCATCAATAACCGTTTTGGCGCTGACGTGGCGCGTGCTTTGGATGGCGTCTCGATTACCTTGCAAGCGCCTCAAGATTTAACGCAGCGTGTTGCCTTCATGAGCATGATTGAAAACATGGACGTGATGCCTGGCGAGCCCACCGCACGGGTGGTGGTCAACGCCAAAACTGGCACCGTGGTTATCAGCCGCAATGTTCGAGTTACGGCAGCAGCTGTTACGCACGGCACTATTTCTGTGTCCATTGCGGCAACCAACGAAATTTCACAACCTGGGGCTTTCAGCCAAGGTCAAACTGCGGCTGTACAAAACGCCGAAGTGAAGGTGTCCGAGCCCAACAAACCCATGTTCCTGTTCCAACCGGGTGTCGACCTCCGCCAAATTGTGGACGCTGTGAACCAGGTCGGCGCATCGCCCTCTTCTTTGATCGCCATTTTGGAAGCCCTCAAAAGCTCAGGCAGCTTGCGGGCCGAATTGATCGTGATCTAAGGTCCAAAAGAACGACACTTTTCTGGCACAAGATTTGCTGTGTCATTTAACTGAACAACATACCAGTCAATACACGAGCAAATCATGGACGCCATTAGCACCCCTTCACCCAACTCTTACCTGGACTTTGATGGCCTGGGTCAGCTGAAGGGGCAGGCGCGTCAAGATGCCAAGAGTGCCATCAAGGAAACCGCTCAACAATTTGAAGCTTTGTTCCTGCAGATGATGATGAAATCGATGCGGGAGTCTATTGTCAAAAGTGAAATGTCCGAATCGGGCACCATGGAAACCTTCGAGGGCATGTTTGACAAAGAGGTTTCTGTTCAACTGGCCAAGAAAAACAGCATGGGTTTGGCCGACATGCTGGTTAAGAACTTAGAGCAGCAGCAAGCCAACATTGCCACAACGGCAGAAATTTTGCAGCAACGGCAAGATCCTGCCGCTTTCAATGCCGCTTCTAAGGCAATGGCACTGAACCCCAAAGCTGCTGGCTTCTCATTGGACAAGTTGCATGACAAAGCTGGTGGCATTGCATTGCCCAAGCCGCAAATTTTGCCTTTGAACTTGCCACGCAAGCCCATTAACGGGAGCGGCACATGACCGACTTAGTCAGTGTCGCCTCCAATGCCGTAGCCTCTTATCAGCGAGCGCTTGGCACCGTCAGCAACAACATTGCCAACGTTTCCACTGAGGGTTACTCAAGGCAAGAAGTTGTCCTGCAATCCAACCCAACAGCCAAAATTGGCAATGTCTATTTGGGTACAGGTGTCATGATTGATCGCGTCAAGCGTCAGTACGACACCTTTGCAGAATTGAACCTGCGCAACAGCAACAGCGACTTGGCCAGTCAAGAGCCCATGGTGAACTACGCCAATCGGGTGATTGACATCATGGGCAGCGACTCCATGGGTCTGAGCAGTGCCTTGGACAAGTTTTTCAATACCGCTCGCGAGTTGTCAGCAGACCCAGCCTCTACGGTTAAGCGCACCAGCTTTATTCGAGACTCACAGGGTTTGGCATCTCGATTTGGACAGCTTTCTTCTCAGTTGGACCTGGTTCAAAGCGAGACCAATGAGGCCATCAAAAGTTATGTCAGCCAAGTGAACACCTTGGCCAGTCAACTTGCACAGGTCAACCAGCAAATGACCAAGCAACAAAAAGCGGAGACACAGCCGCCAGACTTGCTAGACCAGCGCGATCTCCTTCTCAAATCATTGTCTAGTTTTGCCCACATCAATACCCGGTTCAATGAAAACGGCTCGGTCAGTGTCAGCTTAGGTCCATCATTCTCACGAGAGGTGATTGTTGAGGCCAGCAGAGCGACACAGATTGGTTTTCAACTGGATGAAAAGAATCCAGAAAAAGTGAGCCTGATTCTGGACCCCTATGGCAATCCACAACCCTTAACGTCCATTACAAGCGGCAAGATTTCGGGCATGTTGGCGTTTCGTGAGCAGATCTTGGGAACAAGCAGAAACTCACTGAATCAGTTGGCTGAACTGACGGTGCACAAAGTCAATGAACTGCACGAAGCCGGCATTGATGCCTACGGCATTCCAGGCCAAGCACTTTTCAAAATTGGAACCCAAACACCCCATGCCGCCGCCAACATTGAGACGGTCTTTGAAGACCCACTGCGCGTTGCTGTGGCCAGTCAATTTCGAATCATTGAAGCCCCTGAAAACATCAGTGGTATTGATGCACACTTAAGCTTCGAAGAGCCTAAACCCATAGGCCCACCTGCCATTCAGACCCTTGTGGCCAACAATGGCACGCCTGAAGTAAGTGTGCCCATCAAAATCACAGGTGCCAGCAATTTAGCTGCAGTGGCCACTGTGCCCAACGGGCTCACCAATGTCAGCTTGCTGCTGTCTGGCGCAGACGCAGGCCAAACCCTGCAGGTGTTTACGCGTGATGGCCGACATATTGCTGGTACGCCCCTTACTGAAGGTGCACAAGCGTCCTTGCTGGGCACCCCTGAGAATGGTTTCAATGCAGGTGCCAGCTACAGTTCCGAATACATCAACAACCAAAACAATGCCGCCGACCCTGACTACAAGGGCTACCGAAACTTGCAGATTTTTTATGGGGCCAGGGCCGAAGTAGGTCGGGAATTGCAATGGGACATGACCGAGGCCGATCCCACAGCCCACGTCTCAAAAACTTCCACACTCGTTGCAGCCACGCTTGCGGGTCACCGCATTCCAAGTGGCCAAACATCTTTAGATGGCGGGTTGTTTAAGTTGAATGGCACCACCCTTGAATTACCAGTATCTCCTGCAAATGGTGAAACACTTCAAGCCAGTGACTTTGCCAGTTGGATCAACGATTCCGCGGTACCCGGTATTTCAGCGTCTTCTGACAACAAAATTTTTGTGCCGCAAAGTCAAATTAAATTGACTTCGCCGCTGTTCATTAACGGCGTTGGCATTTCTCCCTCGGGCACCAGCTATCCTGTAAGCGCGCAAGCTTTGGTCAGCCTGATCAATGCAGAAAGTGCAGAAACCAATGTCGTTGCATCACTTTCAGATTCTGGCAATTTAACGCTCACAAACGCAACCGGCTACAAAGGTAACGACATTGTCATTAGCAATGGCCTGGCCACAACCAACGCACTGGGGCTTAAAGCACAAACTTACACGGGTACTTTGTCAATTACCAGTCCCTTAGCAGATGGCGAAGGTAGCCCCATTGAATTGACTTTTGTAGAGGGTGCAGGTTCTCCTGCCGAGTTGGACAAATTAGGCATCAGCACCGGCGTTTACATCAAGAGCAACGACACTTCGTTTGGTGAAGATCTATTGGTATTTGCAACCGGTACAGGCTCTGCGGCATTGTCTGCCACATACAGTGGCGCCCCGGTCAGTGCCAAACAATCGTTGCGAGCTCAAAACTTAGTTTTGAAATTTGATGCAACCAACCCTCTTACAGGCAACGCATCTCACTTCACCATCACAGACAAAACAACAGGCACTGTGCTTGCCTCGCGCGAGTTTGACGCCAGCATTTTGGACCCAGGCATTGAATACTTGGGCTTGGCTCTGTCATTCAGCAACCCGCCTGTAGAGGGTGACTCGTTTGAAATTAACGGCAACCAAGACGGTACGGCCAACAATGAAAACATGTTGCTCATTGCTGGACTGGACACTCAAAGCGTCACCCCCAGTGGCAAAACACTTAGCGCGTCGTACATCGATCAGGTGAACGACATGGGCAACATCGCTAGACAAGCCACCATTGCCAAAGAAGCACTCACCGTGGTGTACGACCAAGCTGTTGCCTCCAGAGACGAAGTCTCTGGCGTCAGTCTTGACGATGAAGCTGCTGATTTGATTCGATATCAGCAAGCTTACCAAGCTGCCGCAAAAATTTTGCAAATTTCCAGCCAACTCTTTGACAGCGTTCTGCAAGTTCGTTGATTGTTTCAGAACAGGATCGCCATATGAAAATTTCAACTCAATTACTCTTTGATCGTGCTTCCGATCAAATGAGCCTTGTTCAAAATAAGTTAGCAGCAAGTCAAGCGCAATTGGCGCAAGGCAAACAGTTGTTAAAGCCCAGCGATTCACCCGACCAAGCCGCGGTCATTCAACGCATGAAATCGGTCATGAGTCGACAAGAGAGTTTCAAGACCTCTTTGTCTACGCTCAACTCTCGTCTTCAAAATGAAGACACCACGCTTAAAAGCGCCACCAGTCTGCTGATTCGCGCCAAAGAGCTTGCGGTGCAGGCCGCCAACGACACCTTGGCACCGGTTAACCGCAAGGCACTGGCAGCCGAAATGCAAGGCGTTCGCGATCAGTTGTTAAGCTTGGCCAATGCCAAGGATGACAACGGCCACTTTTTGTTTTCAGGCACGCGCTCGGACAAACCCGCATTTGCATCGCCAGGCCCCGGTCAAACGCCTGTATACCAAGGGGACCAAACCCGGATGACCGTGATGGTGGGCGAGCAACGCACCATTCCCATCAACCGAACAGGAACCGATGCCTTTGTGTCTTTGTCTCGCATCAATGAAGAAACAGGCAAGCCTGAGGGGGTGAGTTTTTTCAAAGTGATGGACGACTTGGTTGCCGGCATCAACAACTCCAACGACGTTGCCATGCAGCGCGGTGTGGTGGAAATGACCAGCTTGCTCAATGGTTTGACATTGGCACATGCCGACATTGGTACCGACATGAATGTGGTGGAGCAACAGACCAGCGTTGTGGAAGACACCATTTTGAATTTGAAAGTCAATTTGTCGACTGTTGAAGATCTGGACTACGCAGCAGCCATTACCAAAATGAACCAACAAATGTTGAGCTTAGAAGCTGCACAAAGCAGCTTCAGCAAGATGGCGCAATTGACCTTGTTCAATTATTTGAAATAAATCTAGTCTTTTAACATGTTGCGTCATTTTGATTCTTTAATTTTCTGCAGTGAGCACCGTTCATGAGCACCACCACTTCGGCCACATCCAATGCCATTAGCGCTCTTGGCGCTGGCTCTGGCATGGACGTCAAAGCATTGGCCAACAGCTTGGTGGATGCCGAACGCGCCCCAAGAAAAGACATCATTGACAAAAAGATATCCAAATCTGAAGCAGGTATTTCTGGCTATTCAGCCATCAAGTTTGTTCTTGAAGGTTTGAAGACGTCCTTAATGGACATCAAGGACCAAAGTGACTTTTCGTCCATTACGCCTCGCAATAGCCAATCAGCAGCGTTTACGGTTACGGCCAGCGCAACAGCCAGTGCAGGCAGCCACTCAGTCAACGTTCAAAGTTTGGCCAAGGCTGAAAGAAAACTCACAGCAGGCTTTGCGGCCACCACCACCACGCTCAACAATGGCGAAGCGTTTAACCTCAACCTGTCAATTCATGGTGGGGCCAATCAGTCCATTTCGGTGGCTACAGGCAAAGACACACCCAGTGGCATCGTAGCGGCAATCAATGAAGCCAACTTAGGCGTTAAGGCCCAACTGGTTAATACCGGCGAAGCTGGCGCCCCCTACAAAATCATGGTCACTGGACAAACAGGGGCTTTGAATGATTTTGTACTTTCGGCAGAAGCTGTTGCGCCAGCCACTACATTGAGTGCCGAAACCAGTATCTTGTTTGACACCACGCTTCAAAACGCGGCCAACGGCATAGTAACCGTCGATGGCATGCGCTTAACGCCTAGCTCCAATCAGCTCACAGACCTTATTCCAGGCGTTACTTTAGACTTGTACGCCACCACATCAGGCGATGCGTCAGTCGATTTAATTCGTGACACATCTTCTGTAAAAACCAAAGTAGCGGCGTTGGTCAAAGCATACAACGATGCCAACACCATGCTCAACACAGTGTCTGATGCCAAGTCATCTGTGGAGACTTATGGTGGATCTTTGGCTGGAAACTCTGTGGTCAACAGCCTGCGCACGCAAATGCGTGAGCTCATTTTTCCTTCTACGGGCTCTGTTTCAAATGAACTGAGCAGCTTACGCGACATTGGCCTCTCTCTTGACAAAGACGGCACCATGACCTTGGACAATGTTAAGTTAGATTCTGTCTTAAGCTCGCGGTTTGACGAGGCGGTCACCATGCTGACAGGCAACTCAGAAAATTTGAGCGCTTACAGCAGTGCGCCTTCAGGTGCTGTTGGGGCCGCATTCAAAGGCATTTCGTCCATGTTGAGCAGCACGGGCACTGTTTCTCAACAAAGCACCAACCTAACAAAAAGAATTGCAGAATACAAGGACGAGCTGGCCAAACTCGAAACCCGCATGACCCAACTGCTAGAGCGCTACAACCAGCAATTTGGTGCCATGGAAAGCATCGTGGGTCAGAGTAAGAGCCTCCGAACCAGTTTGTCTAGCACCTTCGAAGGCATGATGGCGTCCTACACAAAGGGTTAACCCTGTAGTTTGTGGCTATTTTTCAAACTTTGCCAAAAAGTCCTTAAGTTTTGAAAACACCTGCCGATTCCCAATCCACGAAACGTCTCTTGTTGCAAGTCGCGACAGAGTAATTGGGTCTCCGCATGTCAATCATGCTTTTTTTTAAAAGGACGGACGAACATGGCTTCCGAATTTTCAAGTATCTCTGCCGGTGGCGCAGGTGCGGCAATCAGTCGCACACAAGCTCCTGCGCCTGCAGCTCAATCAGCAACTGTACAGACACCATCTGTGACCAAAAAACCAGATGTCTCTATTCCTCAAAAGCCAGAAATTGCGATTCCCAAAAGACCGCAACTGAACTTTAACGAGGCTGAGAACAGACAAAATCTGAAAGAAGCAGTTGCCATGCTCAATGAGCAAGTGGCCTCTCACAAAAATGGTTTGGGCTTTAGCCTGAACGATCACATCGATGTACCTGTGGTCACCGTCAAAAACACGGTAACAGGTGAAGTCGTAAGACAGATCCCTAATGAGGTTGTCATTCGTGTTGCGCAGAACATTGACGTTGTCAAAAAAGGTTTGCTGCACAACTCTCAGGCTTGAAGAAATATTTCAAATAGTTCTCAAGTAAATCGAAAAAGTTCCGAATCATTTTTTAACAAGAAGTCAAAGTTGATTCTTGTCAACCTCTTAGATTTCTTTAAAGGAGAAACCAAATGTCAGTTATCAATACCAACGTTAACTCCCTGATTGCCCAAACTGCAGTCAACGTGAACGCTCGCAATTTGTCTAGCGCCATGGAGCAATTGTCCACAGGCAAGCGCATCAACGGCGCCAAAGACGACGCAGCGGGTCTGTCTATTGCCCAGGTGATGACTTCACAAATTCGTGGCTTGAACCAAGCCATTCGCAATGCCAATGACGGTATTTCTTTGTTGCAAACAGCCGATGGCGCTATGATTGAGCAGTCCAACATGCTTCAGCGCATGCGTGAACTGGCAGTGCAAGCATCTTCAGACACAGTTACAGAAACTCAAAAAGGCTTCCTGAACAATGAGTTTCAGGCACTGAAGACTGAGATTGACCGAATTGGCGCCAACACATCT
>JACCDL010530580.1_pt1 | contig 27251 bp, 25 predicted proteins | sample 7441931 | NCBI WGS metagenome assembly JACCDL01 (sample SAMN15323437, study PRJNA562643) | freshwater metagenome | isolation source: river surface water | place: USA:Blue River Watershed | collected 2017-08-16 | reverse complement strand
CTGCGCGAAATAAGTTGTTGCTGTGTAGCACCGGCGTAGCTTGCACCAATCAAAATCGGAGCCTCAAGCCTGTACTTTGCAGTTTTGTAGAGCATTACTCGATTTGCTCTTGAAACAGATTCAGCCGGAGTGCGCAGCGGTGCGGCATTTTCTTCCAGCACGTCTAGGTACTGACCCGCCATGACTTCAAAGCGCATTTTCCCAAATTCAGTTCTGCAGGCAGCTTCTATTTCTGAGGAAGGCGATCTGAGTAGCGCATCGCCAAAAAGCTCACTTGACCAGGAAAGCATCAAGTCTCCAACCAAAACTGAACCGGCGATTCCAAAACGTATCGGGTCTCCTGCAAAACCCTTTTGACCATGGAGCGTCTCGAAGCGCTTATGAATTGCTGGTGCTCCACGCCTGGTGTCGCTCTGGTCCAGGAGATCGTCGTGCACCAGTGCAGCGGCGTGGAACATTTCCAGGGCGGCCGCGATCCCGACCACGCCATTCGCGCTTGATTCAAGATCAGAAATGTTGTTCTCTGCGTATCCCGTCCAGGCAGCGTGGCAAAACAGGGCTCGGAATCGCTTTCCGCCTGCCAGCAGTGACTGGGTGTAGTCAATCAGCGGCTCAATTTCCTCGGAGATAACCCGAAGTTCTTCGCGTTTTTGCTCGCAAAAGGCGTCTAGCTTCTCTTGAACCAGAACTAACAGGGAATCTTGAGTCACGCGGGATAGCCTAGCGAGCCTGGCTTGTTTACTATTAGTAGAGATTGGAGCCAAAATGGGTCTTTCCGAGCAAGAGAAGAAGCTTCTTGAGGAGCTCGAGCGCAACCTGATGTCCGAGGACAAGGACTTCGAGTCCCGAGTCCGGGCGGTTGACTCAACCAATAAGTCCGCGGGAAAGCTGGTCGCGGGAGTGCTAATCATGCTCGTTGGACTGGGCCTATTGGTCTTTGCCGTGATGCTCCAGGTGGCATTTTTTGGGGTTGCGGCCTTCCTGGTAATGCTGGTCGGACTAGTAATTGCCTCAGCAAATTTCCGACTTCCGGAGCTAAAAATAGAGGCCCCAACCGCTGGCCCAGACCGAAAGAGTTACTTCGAGGACCGCTGGGACCGTCGATTCGGTGATCAGTAGCCAAAAACCTAAGTGAAGCCCCCGGAAACGGGGGCTTTTTTATTTCGAAAAATCTTTGGAAAACGCAGGGAAAAAGGCGTTTAATTTGTATCTAAGTGGAGGAAAGTGGAGTAAAGTGGAGAAAATGCATCGAAAGGGGTAGGACATGTTGCTAGGCACGCACACCCCAAAACTCGATGAAAAAGGCCGATTGATACTGCCCGCGAAGTTCCGAGATGAGCTATCTGACGGGGTTGTGATCACTCGTGGCCAGGAGAGATGCCTCTATTTGTTCAGCGCCAAAGAGTTCGCGGTCACCCTAGAGAAGCTAAAGACCGCGCCGTTGTCTGTGAAGCAGGCCCGCGATTACATGCGTGTTTTTCTATCTGGCGCATCGGATGAAACCCCTGACAAACAGGGCCGAGTATTGGTCCCCGGTATCTTGCGCGAGTACGCCTCCTTGACCAAGGAACTGGTAATTATTGGCGTCGGCTCCCGAGCAGAAATCTGGGATGCCCAGAGTTGGCAGCAGTACCTAGCCAGCAACGAAGAAGGTTTCGCCACCACTGCTGAGGAGGTGATTCCGGGACTGTTTTGATCCTGCGTTTCGGCCCCTAGCCGTGGGCCGGCTTACTTCCCAGAAGTCGGACTGTGAACAACCAAGCTCACAGACGGAGAGGGACCGAGATGCAGGGCCAAAGACCCAAGAGTTATGACCAGCTCGGTAAACCAAATCCACATCCCAGTCATGCTCCAGCGCTGCATTGATTTGCTCGCACCTGGCTTTAGGTCCGAAAACCCAGTCGCGATTGACTGTACGCTTGGGCTTGGTGGGCACACCGAAGCCATGCTGGAACAATTCCACAACCGCAGAGTGATTGGCATTGATCGCGACCCTGTCGCGCTAGAACTTGCCTCCGAGCGCTTGGCGAGATTTGGTTCCCGTTTCACACCGTTCCTCGGTGTCTACGACCAAATCGAAGAGGTCCTAGCCACTAACTCTTTAGAGCGAGTCGATGGAATTCTGATGGATCTCGGCGTGAGCTCTATGCAGCTAGATCAATCAGATCGCGGTTTTTCCTACGCGCAAGATGCTTATCTGGACATGCGCATGGACCAGACCAAGGGCCTGACCGCGGCTGACCTAATTGCAAGCCTCACTGCAAACGAACTCACACGTATCTTCCGAATTTATGGTGAAGAAAGATTTGCTCCACAGATCGCTCGAAGGATTATTTCGGAACGTGAAAAGTCCCCGGTCACTCGCTCCACTGAACTAAACAGCATCGTTGAAGCGGTGGTTCCGAAAGCGCCAGGGAAAACTCTGGGTCACCCCGCGAAGCGGGTCTATCAAGCCCTTCGAATTGCCGTTAATGACGAGCTTGGTGCTCTTGAGCGTGCGCTGCCTCAGGCAATCGAAGCGCTAAACATTGGCGCCCGAATCGTTGTGATGTCTTATCACTCACTGGAAGACGGAATTGTGAAAGAGGCTTTCCAGAGCGCGGCAACCTCCAAGACGCCGGTCGAGATGCCTATAGAACTTCCCGGAACCTCTCCAAGCCTGAGGGTGATAACCAAGGGCGTTGAGCGCGCATCTGAATCAGAACTTCAACAAAACCCAAGAAGCGCATCGGCGCGCTTACGTGCAGCAGAAAAACTGGAGGTCAGGTAAATGTCGGTGTACATGGTTCCTAGGGGGCAAGCAGCACGGCTCAAGCCGAAGCTCTCCGCGCCAGCCATTTTGCTGTTTGGTTTCATCGGTGTCCTGGTGGTTCAGCTAGTTCTGAACATGGCTCTCACCCAGGACGCTTACTACCTAAAGGATCTAAAGAGTGAAAAGCGCGACCTTGCAACTCAGGTGCAAATCATTTCTGAGCAGGTTGACTCACTCGCTTCGCCACAAAACCTTGCGGATGCGGCCCACAAACTTGGCATGGTTGCCAACCCAGCCTCGGTAATGATTGACCTAGAGAGCGACCGAGTCTTTGGTAAGCCCAAGCCTGCTGATGCATCCAGCGCAGCAGTTTCAGCCAATCTTGTTGCCAACTCGGCTCTGGTGAACGTCAGTGAGATTGAGTTTTCTCAACCGGTGGAAGAAGTGGCCCAGGGGAGTGTTGCTCAGGGGGAAGCTTTGACCCCCGCCTTACCTTTGAAGACAGGCTTAATTCCAGCATCACCAACCAGATAGGCATCAAATGGGTAACCACGTCAAAGGCGGCGGAAGGCTAACCGCTTTTGCGATAGTTCTGGTTTTAGTTGTTGTCGCTCTCGGTGTTCGACTGGTCGATTTCCAAATCGTCCGCGCTGCTGAAATCCAAAAGGAATCTTTTGAATCGCGCTCGGTGACAAGAACTCTCACCGCACTGCGCGGAGAGATTTTGGACTCAAACGGTCAGGTTTTGGCTCGAACAGTCTTTCGTTATGACGTCAACGCAGCACCCAAGAACGTGGGTCCGGTCTACAAAACAGTTGATGGCGTGAGAACCGAGCGCAGTGTTGAACAGATTGCCACCGAACTAGCACCACTGGTTGGCCTGGAGGTATCACAACTTCTGCAGAAGCTTGAGGGGGAATCGGAATACTCCAACCTCGCAAAGAAGGTCGATGGCGCGACGTATAACAAGATTCGTGAACTTGAGATCCCTTGGATTTATTTTGATCAATTCGCAGATCGCCTTTACCCAAATGGTGCGGTTGCCGGAAACGTGATTGGTTTTGTGGGTTCTGATGGCGAACCACTGGCGGGCATGGAGCGCCAATACAACACATGCCTTGCCGGAGTTGATGGGCAAGAGACATACGAACGAAGTGCGGAGGGCGTGAGGATACCGACTTCGAATGTGATTACCCAGCCAACTCAAAACGGCGGGACTCTGAATCTCACAATTGACTCGAACCTGCAATTCTTTTCGCAACAGATACTCGCGAATGTAGTTGCAGATACCAATGCGGAGTGGGCGTCTGCGATTGTGGTGGAAGTTGCAACCGGAAAAATTTTGGTCGCGGCAGAGGCTCCATCGGTTGATCCAAATGACCCCGGAGCTGTCGATCAAAAAGATCGCGGAGCGAGAATTTTTCAAGCCGCCTATGAACCAGGTTCCACCATGAAGGCGCTTACCTCTGCCATGGTTTTGGATTCCGGTGTCGCAAATGAATACGACCTGCGCAAATCACCGGATTACATGAAGCTCAACTTCCCTGGCGGCTGGATCAAAGACTCCTACGCGCACGAGACGCACAACCTAACTTTGGCTGGAGTTCTCAAGAACTCAAGCAACACCGGTATCTCAAACTTCGGTATCGATGTTCCATCCGAGAAGCGATACAAATACCTGCAACGCTTTGGATTCGGCAAGAGCACGTCATTGAATTTTGAGGGCGAAAGCTCGGGAATTTTGATGCCGGTTGAAGACTGGGACAAAATGACCAATTACGCCAGCATGTATGGCCAGGGAATTTCGGTCACGATGGTTCAGATGGCCTACGCCTACCAAGCGATTGCAAACGGCGGTCTGAGACTTGATCCCCAGTTGGTTGAATCCTGCGTTAAAGAGGATGGCACGGCGATTGTTCCGCAAAAATCCGAGGGCGTTCGGGTCCTAAAGCCTGAATCCGCAAACCTGAACCTGGAGCTCATGGAGAAGGTAGTCGAGTATGGCTCGGTGGGTAAAAATGCCGCCATTCCTGGATACCGCGTTGGAGGAAAGACCGGAACCGCTCAGGTTTCTGACGGTCAAGGCGGTTACGGTGCGAGATTCGCAATCTCCTTCTTTGGTGTTGCCCCGATTGAGGATCCAAGGTTTGTAGTTGGTGTAACCATCTATAGACCAGTTGGTGAAACCAACTCCTTTAGAACAACTGCACCATTCAGACAGATCATGCAGCAAGCCCTTAAGGCTTATCGCGTTCCTCCATCAACCTCGGAGTCCAGAAAGATCCCCCTTGATGACAAGGGCAGCGGTCTTGACTAATCTCTCAGCCCTCGCGCAAGAACTCAACCTCGAGCACTTAGGTCCCGATGCCGGCGTTTTCGGAGTCGCGCAAAACTCTTCACTAGTAAAACCCGGCTATCTCTTTGCGGCACTCTCTGGTCAAAAGTTCAATGGACTTGATTTTGCAAAGGATGCAATCGCAAGGGGAGCAGCCGCACTCTTGGTCTCCAATCAATCAGTCGAGCAGGCGAAAACTTTTGGTTTACCACTGTTGGTCTGCGATGACCCGCTGTTGGTTTTAGGAGATGTGTGCCAAAGAGTTTTTGACATTTCAGGTTTGAGACTTTTTGGCGTCACAGGAACGAATGGAAAAACCTCAACAGTGAGCTACCTATCTTGGTTGCTCGAGAAGCTGGGCTTATCAACTGGATTCAGCGCATCCACGATGCGCAAAGTAGGGGATGAGTTCGTTGAATCAAATCTCACCACACCTCAAGTGAGTGAAGTGTATGAGCTGCTTAGCCAGATGAAGCAGGCCGGAAACAGGGCAGCCGTAGTCGAAGTATCTGCGCAGGCACTAATCAGACATCGAGTCGATGGTCTGAGGTTTGAAATTTCTGGCTTTACAAATCTTTCACGTGATCACCTCGATGATTTTTTGAGCATGACCGATTATCTCGAGGCGAAGAAAATGCTTTTCACAAAGCACTCCCAATTCTCTGTAATCAATGTTGAAGATGAGTACGGCCGAGCCTTGGCTCAATCCCTGCCTGATTCGGTGACAATCGGACCAGCGGAAGAATGGAGCTTCAACACTTCGACCGGGATTCCCGCGAAGCTTTCGGCGCAGTTCAACTCCAGACATTTTGAATGCGACGTGCCGGCTGGGTCGCTCATGGCAAAAAATTTGGCCCTTGCCGTTGCGATGGCAGTAGCTGCAGGTTTTCCAAGTCAAGATATCCAAAAGGCGCTGGATGATTTTGATTTGGTTGTGCCAGGCAGGCTGCAGCGAGTTAGTGAAAAGTCACCGGCGGTTTTTGTGGACTACGCTCACACCCCGGCAGGCGTTGCGGGTGCAGTTGGGGAACTTAGGAAGAGCTTCAGCCACTTGGTTGTGGTGCTGGCGGCATCTGGAAATCGCGACCAGGGAAAACGCCCGGCCATGGCCCATGCGGCATCAAGCGCAGACCTGTTGATAATCACAGATCAGCATCCCAGGGATGAAGACCCAGCCGCGATTCGAGCGACTCTAGTCAGTTCTGCCCTGGAGAAACTTCCAAAGGAAATGGTGATCGAGATCGCCGACCCCACAGACGCAATATCCCACGCAATTTCAAATGCCTCAGAGACTGGTGCTGTGTTGTGGTGCGGCCCCGGGCACCTCAAGTACCGAGAGGTAGCAGGTTCCAAGCTGCCCTTTGATGCACTCTCGATTGCAAAACAGCTCGTGGAGGGAAAGTCATGATCCAGATGTCTAACTCCGCAATTGCGACTTCGATATCCGGTCAGTTGATAGTTGGAGAACCCGATGGCACCGTTAACGGCAGCGCAGAAACCGATTCCAGAGAAGTAAAGCCGGGATCAATTTTCTTTGCAAAGGTTGGCGCAAAGGATGACGGTCACAATCACGTCGCCGACGCAAAGGAACGTGGAGCGGTTCTTGCAGTTGTGCAACGTTTGGTCCCAGAAGTTGACATCGCACAGATTTTGGTAACCGACTCAGTTGCCGCGCTGAATGACTTGGCTAAGCACGTATTGGCGGAAGTTCGATCGCTCGGGGCTCTGCAGGTGGTCGGAATAACTGGTTCGAATGGCAAGACTTCCACTAAAAACATGCTCCGTGAAGTTCTTAGCCAGGTGGGTAAAACTATTGCGCCTAGAGACTCTTTCAATAATGAAGTGGGTCTTCCTGTAACAGTCTGTCGTTTGGAGGCGGACACAAAGTTTCTGGTTTTGGAACTCGGTGCCGCGGGACTTGGCAGCATTGACCAACTTGCTAGCTGGACCACTCCCGACATAGGTGTGGAGTTGAAAGTGGGAATGGCCCACGCCGGTGTTTTTGGCGGAATTCAAACAACCGCGCTGATTAAGGCAGAACTGATGCCGCACATTAGAAAGTGTGCAGTTCTGAACCTCGATGACCCATACGTAAGCGCAATGCGACCCTCAGAGGGCGTTGCCACGGTTGGCTTTGGAATTAGTGAGGATGCGGGGTATCAAATCCTCGGAACCGAGATCACGCTCTCCGGAACGAAAGTCAGAATTCAATTTCCGGACTCCGAAGTGCGATCGCTCAATCTGAGGATTCTGGGAGAGCACCAGGCCATGAATGTTGCAGCGTCTCTCGCGGTTTTGGATCAGCTCGGAGTCTCTCGGGATCTCAGCTGTTCGGTAATTGAAACGCTGGAAATGGCAGAGCGCTGGCGCATGCAATTAACCAAGCGCCACGACGGCGTGTATGTGATTAATGATGCCTACAACGCCAGCCCGGATTCCATGCGGGCGGCGCTGCAAACCCTTGCGACCATAGGACGCCAAGGGCATCGAACTATTGCGGTCTTAGGTGAAATGGCCGAACTGGGGGAGTATTCGGTCACGGAGCATGATCAGTTAGGAAGATTGGTCGTCCGCTACAACATAGATCAGCTATTTGTGATTGGTGAGGGGGCAAAACTAATTCACATGGGGGCTACTCAGGAGGGATCCTGGGGTGGCGAATCTACGTTTATCCCCACAATCAGCGAGGCTTTTGAGCAGGTTAATGGAAAGCTATCTGCCGGAGATGTGGTCCTGGTGAAGTCTTCAAATTCGGCGAATTTGAGATTTCTAGGAGACGAATTAGCGGAGGCAAAGAGTTGAGAGCACTGATTCTTGCCGGCGGAATTTCACTCGCCTTCTCCTTATTCATAACCCCGGCATTTATATGGCTGATGAAAAAACTTCAGTGGGGTCAGTTCATTCGTGATGACGGCCCGAGTGCTCACCACACCAAGCGCGGTACTCCCACTATGGGCGGAATCGTAATTATTAGCGCAACGGTGATTGCCTACTTTGCTGCGAAATTGATAAACGGCGAAACTCCAACAATTACTGCGTTGCTGGTGTTGTTCATGATGGTTGGGCTTGGACTTGTCGGTTTCATTGATGACTTTTTGAAGATCAGTAACCAGCGCAGCCTAGGTCTAGGCGGTTGGGCAAAGATTGCCGGTCAGGTTTTGGTAGCCGTGATATTTGCCATTCTCGCTCTGCAGTTCCCAGACGAAGATGGACTGACTCCTGCATCCACTCATATCTCACTTTTCAGAGATCTTCCGATTGACCTGTTTATCTGGGGCTCAGTTATCGGAATGGTGCTGTTTATCGCTTGGATTTCATTTATTGTCACAAGCACTTCGAATGGTGTGAATATCGCAGATGGTCTGGATGGACTAGCCTCAGGCGCTTCAATTTTGGCAATCGGTGCGTACGTGATCATTGGTTTTTGGCAGTTCAACCAGAGCTGTCAGGCAGTAGTTGAAAATTTCTCATCCTGCTATGAGGTTCGCGATCCACTCGACATTGCGGTTGTGGCATCCGCGATTGTTGGAGCGGTGATTGGTTTTCTTTGGTGGAACACCTCTCCCGCACAGATCTTTATGGGCGACGTGGGTTCTCTTGGTCTAGGCGGCGCGCTCGCTGCACTAGCTGTTGTCTCAAGGACAGAGTTACTTCTGATCCTAATTGGTGGACTTTTTGTGATTGTCACTGGCTCGGTAGTTATTCAAAGAGCCTTCTTCAAGTTCACCAAGTGGCGCACCGGAACTGGTAAGCGAGTGTTCCTGATGTCTCCGTTGCATCACCATTTTGAACTCAAGGGATGGGCCCAGGTCACGGTTGTAGTGCGGTTCTGGATCATTGCTGCGCTCTGCGTTGCCTCTGGTATCGGCCTTTTCTACATCGAATGGATCTACGGAATATGACCAGGAACCTGGTGGGCTGGCAGGGTGATTGGGCCGGTCTGCGAGTTGCCGTATTAGGTGTGGGCGCCTCGGGCTTCTCCGCTGTTGACACTCTGGTCGAACTCGGTTGCGACGTAAAAGTATTTGCAAAAAAGGTGGAAGCGGAATACTTAGAGATTCTTGAAGTGCTCTCAGTTCCGGTCACAAAATCCGACCAGGTTCAAAATTTCAAAGATTCATCTTGGATTCCAGAACTTGCGATTGTCTCACCGGGATTCCCGCCCACTCAGGAATTAGTGCAAGAACTCTCTTCGCTGGGCGTTCCAATTTGGACAGACATCGACTTGGCATGGAACTTGCGAGACAAAGTTCAGGTTGCCAAGTGGGTTACCATCACCGGAACCAATGGGAAGACCACCACGACCGAGCTAACTGCAGAGATGCTTAGAGCTGCAGGTCACAAGGTTGCGGCCTGTGGAAATATCGGCAACCCAATTTTGGATGCGGTTCGAGACCCGGAGGGTTTTGACTACCTAGTTGTTGAGCTGTCATCTTTCCAACTGCATTACATGCAAGAAATCTCTGCGGTGGCATCTGCATTTTTAAATCTTGCCCATGACCACATCGACTGGCACGGTTCCTATGAGGAATACGGCAAAGCGAAGGCGAAGATTTACCAAAACACTCAAATCGCTTGCGTATATAACGCTGCAGATCCGGTAACCGAGAAGTTTTTGGAAGAGGCGGATGTCGTGGAAGGCTGCCGCGCGATTGGCTTCACTGCTGGGCATCCAGCAATCAGCATGGTCGGTTACGTTGAAGATATTTTGGTCGACCGGGCATTCCTGCAAAATCGCCAGAACGAAGCATTGGAAATTGCAAAGCTGGAGGACTACAGGGGTATCGGTGTGGTTTCTCCGCATCTGATGCAAAACATGGCTGCAGCTACCGCTTTGGCAAGAGCCTGCGATGTTTCACCGCAAGAAATTGCCAGCGCACTTCAGAACTTCAAGCTTGCTCCTCACCGAATCGAACTGGTTGGAGAGTTTTCTGGCGTTCAGTATGTGGACGACTCCAAGGCCACCAATGTTCACGCTGCCCGCGCATCGCTGCGTTCGTTTGACAAAGTGGTTTGGATTTGCGGTGGTCTTCTAAAGGGAGTCGACCCAGCCCCGCTGGTCAAGGAATTTGCAAGCAAGCTCTCGGCAGCAATAGTTATTGGTGCTGACACCTCTGCCTTTCAGGACCTATTCGCAAAGCTCGCACCCCAGGTGCCAATCCACGTCATGCCTAATACTTCGAATGTGATGCAGTTGGCCGTCGAGAAGGCGTCCGAGATTGCTCAGCCTGGGGAGACCGTGCTCCTGGCACCGGCCGCGGCATCCATGGATCAATTCCGGGATTATGCGGATCGTGGGGATAAATTCAAGTTGGCAGTGAATCTGATTGGAGGCGCAAAGTGACCAATGTCGTTGAAAAACTGCGCCCCGGATTCAAGGCGCAGTCCAGACACTTTTATGTGTTGCTTGGCTTGACCGGATTGATTGTTTTCATAGGCCTTGGCATGGTCGCGAGCGCATCCGCAGTGGACTCCTTCAAAGAGACCTCAAACGTTGGCTACACCTTCTTTAGGCAGGGATTCTTTGCTTTGGTAGGTGCGGTGGCGTTGGCAATCGCAGCCAACTTGCCCATTGCCTTTATAAAGAAACTTGCTCCGCTGCTATTTCTCGGTTTCCTCGCTTTACAAACTTTCACTGTCTTGTTTGGAACAGAGATCAATGGAAACAGAAACTGGATTGACTTAGGGCTTTTCTCTATTCAGCCCTCAGAGTTTTTGAAAGTGGCGATCATTCTTTCTTTTGCACTGATCCTCAGTGACATGGGTTATGACGAATATGAGGACCGTCAGAGATGGACCAAGCTGTTTTTGCAAGCTGGAATTGCACTTGGTTTAGTTGCGCTTGCCGGTAAAGATATGGGAACCGGTGTGGTCATGGGCCTGATGATCATGGGACTGTTTCTTTTTGCCGGCATGAAACTTCAGAATTGGTTCATGCTCCTATTCGGAGTTTTTGCGGCGGGAGTAATTGGTATTTTCATGTCGCCATCGCGTCTGGTTCGTTTCCAGGCCTGGTGGAATCCGGACATGGCTGACCCTATGGGCGTGATGTGGCAGTACGAGCATGGAACCTGGGCGCTAGCCGCCGGAGGCATCTTCGGCACTGGACTGGGCAGATCGAAACTGAAGTGGAGCTGGATTCCCGAGGTTGAGAACGACTTCATTTTCGCCATCATCGGAGAAGAACTAGGACTACTGGGTGCGCTGGTAGTTATCCTGCTGTTTTTTGCATTGGCCATGACCATGTTCGCAATAGCCAAGAAGCAAACCGAACCATTCAATCGGTTGGTTGTGATCGGAGTCATGCTGTGGATTGTGCTTCAGGCCTTCATCAACATCGGTGTTGTGCTCGGGCTTTTCCCCGTGCTCGGAGTGCCACTGCCATTGATTTCTGCAGGTGGATCCTCTCTAATTGCGACGCTTGGAGCAATTGGTCTAGTGCTTGCAATGGAACGTGACTCCAATGAAAAGCCTCGAAGAAGAAGATGAGTGTTTTTCTTCTGGCCGGAGGTGGCACTGGAGGTCACGTTAACCCGCTGCTATCGCTGGCCGAAATGCTTCGCAAAGAAGGTCATGAAGTAATCGCTCTTGGCACCAAAGAGGGACTCGAGACCAGACTGGTTCCGCAACGCGGATTTGAACTCGAAACCGTAGCTCGCTTGCCGTTTCCTCGCAAGCCATCCCTGTATGCGCTGAAGTTTCCCTTCAGATTTATAGGCGCTGTTTCGAAAGTTAGAAAGCTGATTCGCTCCAGAAATATCAAAGGCGTTGTTGGATTCGGAGGTTATGCGTCTGCCCCTGCCTACGTAGCGGCTTGGCTAGAGAAGACACCGATTGTGGTGCATGAGGCTAACGCTTTGGCTGGGTTTGCCAATCGCTTGGGTGCGCGCTTCACCAAGTATCTGGCCGTTGCATTTCCCAATTCCGACTTGAGGGCCGCAACTTTGACTGGCATGCCATTGCGCAATGAGATTGTTGCAGCGATTGGTACCTATGACCAACAACAGGCTCGTGTGGAGCTTGGGCTGGATCCGCAGACCCCAACGCTACTGGTTACCGGTGGATCATTGGGGGCTGCGAGCATAAATCGAGCGGTAGTGGATGCAAAGGAAGTCCTGCTCGCCGCCGGAATTCAAGTGCTCCATATAGTGGGCGATAAGTCTGAATTCACCGAACTTGACGAAGCCGGGTACAAAAGAATCTTCTACTGCAATTCCATGGATGCCGCTATTGCCGCAGCCAGTTTTGCGATCTCGAGGGCCGGTGCATCAACTGTTGCTGAATTTTCTGCATTTGGATTGCCCGCGCTCTATATTCCTTATCCGGTGGGCAACGGCGAGCAGAGATTAAATGCCAAAACTGTGGTCGAAGCTGGCGGAGGAATCATGCTCGAGGATAAAGATTTCTCATCTGATTACATTGCGCAGAAATTGATTCCAGTTATTTCCAGGGCGTCGAAACTCGCCGAAATGTCCAAGGCTGCCAAATCAACCGGCATCGTTGACGCTACCGAGCGTCTTCGGAGTATTTTGCGTCAAGCCGTGGATACTGGTACGCGTGATTAAGCCCGACTATTCCCAGCCAATTCCAGATGATCTAGGAACCGTGCACTTTATTGGCATCGGTGGCTCGGGAATGAGTGGTATAGCTCGACTCACTCTCGGCATGGGGCATAAGGTTACCGGTTCTGATCTTCGGGACACAGCTGCCGTTAGAGCACTGCGCGAACTTGGTGCAGAAATACACATCGGTCACGATGCTTCTCATTTGGGCAATCCAGACACCGTTGTGGTGACCTCGGCGCTCTGGCCTCACAATCCCGAGTTGCTGCTGGCGAAGGAAAAAGGCATTCCGGTCCTGCACCGCTCTGCACTGTTGGCGCACTTAGCCTCCAAGGGAAAACTTATTGCGATAGCCGGTGCGCACGGAAAGACCACATCAACCGGAATGGTCATCACGGGCCTTAATCAAATGGGTGCAGATCCAAGCTTCGTTAATGGCGGCGTGATTAGGGAATACGGAGTTTCTGCTCGTTTTGGCAAAGGCGAACACTTTGTGATTGAAGCCGACGAGTCAGACTCATCCTTTCTGCACTACAAGACCCAAGTCGTACTGATTACCAATGTTGATCCGGATCACCTGGACCACTTTGGTTCACTCGATGCATTCGAGGGGGAGTTTGCGAAGTTCGCCGATGCGGCCGGAAGCTTCGTTGCAATCTCCTCCGATGACCCAGGGGCGGTAAGGGTCACTTCTCGACTCAAGCACAGCAGGGTACTGACATTTGGTGAGGCTGAAAATGCGACTTTCCAAGTTTCAGGAGTGGATGCATCCGGTCCTCGGGTTGCGTTCACACTTTCACACGCAGGCAAATCAGTTGCCTTGGAACTTTCGATTCCGGGCCACCACAATGCTTTGAATGCCGCTGGAGCGGTTGCTGTCCTGGTGGGTCTGGGTTTTGATTTTGAGCAATCGGCGCGATCTGTCGCAACGTTTGCAGGAACCGAACGAAGGTTTGAACTGCACGGTGAAGTCAGGGGAGTGCGGGTTTACGACGATTTTGCACACCATCCAACCGAAGTCGTAGCAGCACTAAAGGCGGCTCGCGCTGCTGTTGGGGAAGGAAAGCTGGTCACAGTGTTCCAGCCACACCTCTATAGCCGAACCAGAATTTTTGCGCAGGAATTTGCGGATGCGCTGAACTACAGCGACGAAGTAGTGGTGCTAGATATTTACGCAGCCCGAGAGGATCCCGAACCTGGTGTAACGGGTGAATTGATTAGCTCTCGTTTCAAAGATGCCAATCGCATGCACTACGTGCCGCTGTGGGAGGATGTTCCCAAGGTAGCTGCCGGACTTGCCAAGTCTGGAGATTTCATCATCACGATGGGTTGCGGTGACATCTACAGAATGGTTCCGGAGCTCCTGGGCGCACTGGGGGAGTAGCACTTGAAAAAGCCTCAGCGTGAGTTGATCAAGCGCCAGAAGAATCGCCTGCGCGTTGACAAAAAACCAAAGACTCAGAAAACAACTGTTGGCGGCGACGGCGTCTTCGCTAGAGCGGTCAAGTGGTTTTTGATCGTTGGGTTCACTGGTCTAACAGGTTTAGTTTTGGCAGCGTTCTTTACTCCGCTCTTGGCTGTCGAGGAGGTAGAGGTGGTCGGCACTGAGCGGTTGAATGCTGCCTCGGTCTCGGCGACCCTGGAGGTTTTGCAAGGGGTCCCACTAACCATGGTCTCGGATGACAAAGTGGCAGAACTTTTGAACACATACGAGCTGGTTGAGACTTTTGCTATCCAGGCTCAGCCGCCACACACTTTGAGGATAAAGATTCGGGAGCGTCAACCGATTGTGATCATTCCCCAGGCTGGCAAGAACCTTTTGTTTGATCCCGCTGGAATAAAAATCGGCGAAGTCGCCAAGGGAGACCGTTTCCCATACTTGAAGCTGACCGGTTCGGTGCAAGAAAATCCGCAATTTGAAACCGCAGTGGAAATTCTGCTGGGTTTGCCACTTGAAACTTACGACCAGATCTTCTCGCTAGAGGTCTCTCAAAAACTAACTGCCGTTTTCAAACTTCGCGATAGTGAAATCTCGGTTATTTGGGGCGATGCATCAGATGCGACTTTCAAGGCCGAGGTGCTCCAGACCCTGCTGGCCACCGGGCAAAAGAACGGGGTCACGATCGACGTGAGCTCACCTTCTGCTCCAGTTGTCACTCACCCTTAGGGATATCTCCGACACGCCCATTGATTTAGGGCCGGTGAGGGGTTTCAGAGCATACCTTTCTGGCGCAAATTGAAAACACACCAAAAAGTTAAGCCTCAGGTTTAGCTTTAGGGTTTCATGAAAGAGGCACTCACGTGACACAGATTCCTAACTATCAGGCGATTATCAAGGTCGTCGGCGTCGGTGGCGGTGGAGTAAACGCGTTGAATCGAATGATTCAGTCCGGTTTGCGCGGTGTGGAGTTCGTTGCAATCAACACCGATGCTCAGGCGCTTTTGATGAGCGATGCCGACGTGAAATTAGACATCGGCCGCGACGTAACCAGAGGCCTTGGAGCCGGGGCTGATCCAGAGATTGGCCGACGCGCAGCAGAAGAGCATGAGTCCGAAATTGAGTCTGCACTCAAGGGTGCCGACATGGTGTTTGTCACCGCCGGTGAAGGTGGCGGAACTGGAACCGGAGGTGCTCCGGTCGTAGCACGAATAGCTAAGCGTCTTGGTGCCCTTACCGTCGGCGTCGTCACTCGTCCGTTTAACTTTGAAGGTAAGCGCCGTGCCGTGCAAGCCGAAGAGGGAATCAAGGCACTGCGTGGCGAAGTCGACACTTTGATTGTGGTTCCAAACCAAAGACTTCTGGAAATGTCTAACAAGAAGATTTCGGCTCTAGAGGCATTCATTACCGCTGACGATGTACTACGCGCTGGAGTTCAGGGAATTTCGGACTTGATTGTTGTGCCAGGACTTATCAATCTGGACTTCAATGACGTCAAGTCGGTAATGCAGGGTGCTGGTTCAGCGCTTATGGGAATCGGAACTGCTAAGGGTGAGGACCGTGCGGTTCGCGCGGCCGAGATTGCAGTCTCCTCACCACTACTCGAAGCGACCATTGAGGGTGCGCACGGTGTATTGCTCTTGGTTCAGGGTGCCTCAGACCTAGGTCTTCACGAAATTGATGATGCAGCGCGTTTGGTCCAGGAAGCCGTTCACCCAGAAGCCAACATCATCTTCGGTGCAACCATCGATGACACCTTGGGAGACGAAGTACGCATCACAGTCATCGCTGCCGGATTCGACGGCGGAGCGCCTAAGTACCGCAAGTACGAAGCAGCAGCAGTAGCCGAGTCACTAGAGGCGATGGCATCAACTGCCAACATCCCTAACGACTGGGAGAGCGCAGACGCTGCTGAGGTAGAGGTTGTCAGCTTCTTTGAGGAAGAAGTCAGATACGAAGAGTCCGAACCTCAGACTGCATCGCGCGAGAAGATCAGCACTCCGGGACGCTTCGGCGACGACTTGGATCTACCTGAATTCTTCAGGTGATTTCACAACGACTCTCCTCTGTTCGAGAACGAATTGCGAACGCCGCTGAACGTGCGGGTCGCAATTCGGACGATGTTGAACTGGTAATTGTCACCAAATTCCATCCCGTGGAGTTGGTTGCAGAATTGGTCGACCTGGGAGAGCGAAACTTTGGGGAAAACAAAGACCAAGAAGCTTCGGCCAAATCGGATGCCCTCTCGCTTTTGAGATCAGACGTTGAAGTAAATTGGCACTTTGTTGGGCAACTTCAGAGCAATAAGGTGAAATCTGTATTGCGTTATGCCTCAACCATTCACTCGCTCGATCGAGATTCCCTGCTTGCGGAATTGAAGAAGCAGCTTGAAAAAACTGACCAAACGGTTGGTTGTTTTATCGAACTGAACCTCACCGATGACCCCGGGCGTGGCGGTCTGGAACCAAGCAATCTAGGAATGTTTGCCGAAAAGGTATTGGCTGTTCCGCAAATAAATCTGTTAGGCGTGATGGCTGTTGCGGGGCTGGGGGTGGACCCTCGTGTTGATTTCGAAAAAGCAGTCGTAGCCAGCGAAAAATTGCGTTCAATTAGTCCGGAGTCTCGATATTTGTCGATGGGCATGAGCGAGGATTTTGAGTTGGCCGTTGAGCTTGGAGCGACACACGTCAGAGTTGGCTCGGCAATCACGGGCCCCAGGGGCTAGCTGACCTAGTCTTAGAGCAAGATTTTTGAGGAGTAAATCATGGGTGCACTAGACGGAGTTATGTCCTTCTTTGGATTTGGTTCAGCTGAGCCGGCACCAAAGTCCGAGGCCCCACGAGCCCGCGCGGCCGCTCCTCGCTCCCGCAGGGCATCAGATATTTCTGAGATTGTGACCCTGGAACCGAAGTCCTATGCCGATGCTGTCGAGGTTGCGGCTAATTTCAGAACGGGTGTGCCAGTTATCGTGAATATTGGCAACCTGAGCGAAGCCGAAGCTAAGCAGATGCGGGATTTCATGCTGGGACTAAAAGAGGGACTTGAAGGACACCTACGCCGGGTAACCCCGAAGGTCTTCCTGCTATCCCCAAGCCATGTCGCAGTCACCGATTCCGACCAAGACGGCGAAGATTCAGACGTAACCATCTAAATGTCCGTCCTGGGGTTCTTGCTCTACTGGGTAGTGCAGCTCTATTTCTATGCGCTACTAGGTCGATTCATTTCTGATTTGGTCATGAGCTTCAACCCGAGTTGGAGGCCAAGGGGCCTGCTTTTGCCGATTCTGGACATGATTTATACCATCACAGACCCTCCCTTGAAGTTTGTCCGTCGCTTCGTGCCCCCGCTCCGCCTGGGGCCTGTGGCGCTGGATCTGGCCTGGACGATAGTCGTCATAGCAGTGCTTTTCTTGCGGGGACTAGTCCAGAACCTTTGAGACCCATAACATAGAGGGGTTGCCCTGGGGCGTATAAGGAAGGTCCGTCATGCCGCTAACTCCCGATGAAGTAGTAAACAAGCGTTTTCAGTACACCAAATTCCGTGAGGGCTATGACCAGGACGAAGTAGATGACTTCCTTGATGAAGTTGTAATTGAACTTCGCCGACTAAACGCCGAGAACGAAGAGCTTAAGCAAAAGCTGGCCCAGGCGCAGACTCGCTTGACCGAGCAGGTTTCCGCACCAGCATTCCCAGAGCCAACCTCCGCTGTTGCAGCGAGTATTCCTGCTCCAGAGGACACCAACAATTCAAACAGCCTCTTGCAGCTGGCAAGAAAACTTCACGAGGAGCACGTCCGCGAGGGTCTAAACAAGCGCGACCAGCTAATTCGCGATGGACAAGAGAACGCCGCTCGTATTGTTCGCGAGGCAGAAGCGCAGGCACGTGCAGTGCTTGGTCAGCTCGAGCGCGACCGCAAGGCTATCGAGAACACCATCGATGAACTCCGTGAATTTGAGCACGACTACCGAGGCAGACTTCGCGACTACATCGAGAACCAGCTCGAGACACTCCTGCGTGAGGAAGCATTCGAGTCTGCACCTTCGGCGGCAGCTAGTCAGATTGAGGTCGAGAGTGCTGCTTCGGCTCCGACTCCGGTCTCCGCTTTCACAGAATCTGCACTGACTGAATCCAGTGAGGAAAAGTAGCGCTAAGACAGCGCTCTTTTTTGCAATCGCGGCGCTAATAGTTTTCTTTGATCAATTAGCGAAGAGATTTGCTGAACTTTATTTAATCGACGCTCCCATCCAAATCTTTGGTGAGGTATTGCAGTTTCGACTCGCTTATAACGACGCCGCAGCTTTTTCGTTGGGCTTTGGGCAAACCTGGATACTCGCGGTGATTGCTACCATCGCAATTCTCGCTTTGCTCTGGTTCGGCCCGAAAGTGGCAAATCTAACCTGGGCCACAATCGCGGGCTTTGTATTGGGTGGAGCGACTGGCAACTGGATAGATCGCATTTTCCGAGAGCCAGGGTTTTTGAACGGGCACGTCGTTGATTTCATCCAGATTCCCTTCAACTTCCCAATTTTCAATGTTGCGGATATCTTCCTGGTTGTCGGGGTCTGCTTGGCAATAATCCGTGTTCTTTTGGGAGACGAGATAGGTGGCCATGAGCGCTCCTAAATTGCTCATGGTTCCCGAGGGCCTCAATGGCACTCGCGCAGATGCTGCATTAGCAAAAATGCTGGGCATCAGTCGAACCGCTGCGGCGGAACTGGTTGAATCTAACTTCGTAACTTCAAACGGAATTGCGATAACTAAGTCGGACAAACTGCTTGCAGATCAGGTTATAGAGGTTGTGTTGGATGAAAATCCACAGAACCCCTTGGAAGTTATCGCCGAAGATGTCCCGGAGTTAGAAATTATTTATCAAGACTCCGACATCATCGTTGTGAACAAACCTGCTGGTGTGGTCTCACACCCTTCCGTTGGATTCGAGGGACCCAGCGTTCCGGGGGTGCTGTTGGCCCGCAAGATTCAACTCTCGACATCTGGGGCGCAGGAGCGACAGGGAATTGTCCAAAGGTTGGACGTTGGAACCAGCGGTTTGATGGTGTTGGCCAAAAGCGAACGCGCATATTCGGTGTTGAAGCAAGCATTTAGAGACCGAAGCGTAAAGAAGACTTATCACGCCATTGTTCAAGGGCACCCGGATCCTGACTCTGGCACCATAGACACTCCTATTGCCCGCTCCACCAAACACGATTACAAATTCACGATTTCGCGTGAGGGCAAGCGAGCCATTACCCACTACAAAACCCTCGAGATCTTCCCTGGTGCCGCTCTGCTAGAGATTGGGCTTGAAACCGGTCGCACTCATCAAATCAGGGTGCATTTTTCTCACTTCAGACATCCACTGGTTGGGGACCCGCTGTATGGGGCTGACCCCAAATTGGCGGACCAGCTAGGTCTGGATAGGCAATGGCTACATGCCAAACAATTGAGCTTCGCTCACCCAATTGCGGGGGAGTCCATGACCTTCTCTTGTGACTACCCAAAGGACCTTGAACTCGCGCTGAGCCGCCTTCGCAAGCATTCCTAATCCAACCTCTAGGCTGGTCATCCGATATAAGGGGTTGGTGTGAGCTCAGATTCATTTGTGCATCTGCACAATCACACCGAGTACTCCATGTTGGACGGTGCTGCACGAATTAAGCAGCTGGTTTCAAAGGCAGCTCAATTAGAAATGCCGGCAATTGCTATCACCGATCACGGCAATACCCATGGTGCATATGAGTTCTGGAAGCAGTCCACACAAGCCGGCATCAAACCAATTATTGGAATCGAAGCTTATGTCGCTCCGGGTTCAAGATTAGAAAAGAGTCGAGTTCGCTGGGGAGAGGGTGGAGAGGATGACGTCTCCGGTGGTGGTGCGTTTACCCACATGACCATGTGGTCAACTGATAACCGCTCAATGCAGAATCTCTTCCGTTTATCCTCAGAGGCTTATCTCTCTGGCTATTACTTCAAACCAAGAATTGACCGAGAACTGCTCGCTAAGTACGGTAAAGGCCTTATCGCAACCACTGGTTGTCCAGGTGGAGAAGTACAGACTCGACTAAGGCTGGGTCAGTATCAAGAAGCAGTGCAAGCAGCTTCTGATTACCGAGACATCTTTGGCGAAGGAAATTATTTTGTTGAAGTAATGGACCACAATCTTGGAATTGAAAAACGTGTCCGGGATGATTTGCTGAGACTGGCAAAAGAACTTGCAATTCCACTGGTCGCGACTAACGACCTGCACTACACAGAGCAGGCAGACTCCCAAGCGCATGACGCTCTACTTTGTGTGCAAGTCGGCTCCACCATCGATGACCCAAATCGTTTCCGGTTTGAATCACAGGAGTACTACCTAAAAACCGCGCAACAAATGCGGGACATCTTTGCCGAGCTACCAGAGGCAGCCAACAACACTCTTTTGATTGCCGAGCGCTGTGAGATTAATTTTGAAAAGCGCGACCTGATGCCGAGGTTCCCAGTCCCAGAGGGCGAGACCGAGGCAGGTTGGTTTGAAAAGGAAGTCTGGAAGGGCATGGCCAAGCGCTACCCTCAGGGCTATTCCGAAAAACACAAACAGCAGGCCGCCTACGAAATCGAAGTAATTATCAAGATGGGATTCCCCGGATACTTCCTTGTGGTTGCTGACTTCATCGCTTGGGCGCGAGCCCAAGGTATTCGAGTTGGCCCCGGACGAGGCTCCGCAGCCGGCTCAATCGCATCGTATGCGTTGGGCATCACCGAATTGGATCCACTCGAGCACGACCTAATCTTCGAGCGTTTTTTGAACCCAGAGCGCTTGTCAATGCCCGATATCGATGTTGACTTTGACGATCGAAGACGTCCCGAGGTTATCCGTTATGTCACGGAAAAATACGGTGATGACCGAGTTGCGCAAATCGTCACTTTCGGAACCATTAAGGCAAAGCAGGCTCTAAAGGACGCAGCCAGAGTTCTCGCCATGCCTTACTCGGTGGGAGAGAAGCTCACTAAGGCCATGCCTCCCATGGTTTTGGGTAGAGATGTCACACTGACTGAACTCGTGGACCCGAGTGCTGAGCGTTATTCCGAAGCGGCCGAGTTCAGAGAAATCATCACTTCCGATGACGAGAGCTCGAAAGTATTTGAATTGGCCCGAGGACTTGAGAGTCTGAAGCGCCAATGGGGTGTGCACGCCGCGGGTGTCATCATGTCAGCAGAACCTCTGATGGATGTCATTCCAATCATGAAGCGCGAAGAAGACGGCGCAATCATCACCCAATTTGACCAACCACCCTGTGATGATCTTGGTCTTTTGAAGATGGACTTCCTAGGGCTCAGAAACCTAACTGTTCTTGACGATGCGCTTGAAAACATCAAGAACAACAGGGGCGAGTCGGTCGTACTTGAAGATCTAGATCTCAATAAAGACGAAAAGACTTTTGAACTGCTCTCGCGCGGTGACACTTTGGGTGTATTCCAGCTCGATGGTGATGCAATGCGTCAGCTGCTTAGAATCCTGAAACCAACCGAGTTCGAGCACATCTCAGCGGTAATCGCACTTTATCGCCCAGGACCTATGGGCATGAACTCGCACATCAACTACGCACAGCGCAAGAACGGCCAGCAACAATCCGAAGGAATTCATCCAGAACTGACAGAACCATTGCGGGAGATTCTTGACCCGACCTATGGCTTGATTGTTTATCAAGAGCAGGTAATGGCTGCAGCTCAAAAAGTGGCCGGGTACTCGCTTGGACAAGCAGACCTGCTGCGACGAGCCATGGGTAAGAAGAAACCCGAAGAACTAGCAAAGCAGTTTGAGATTTTCTCAAAGGGAATGTCGGATAAGGGTTTCAGCAAAGGCGCCATCAAGGCACTCTGGGACACTCTGCTCCCATTTGCTGATTACGCATTCAATAAAGCGCACTCTGCGGGTTATGGCGTGCTGTCATACTGGACCGCTTACTTGAAGGCTAATTTCCCTGCAGAGTACATGGCGGCTCTGCTCACTAGCGTGGGGGATTCCAAGGACAAACTGGCCGTCTATCTAAACGAATGTCGCCGAATGGGCATCAAGGTATTGCCACCCGATGTAAATCAATCAATTGGAATCTTTGCCGCTGTGGGGGAGAACATTCGCTTTGGTTTAGGCGCAATTCGAAACGTTGGTAAGAACGTTGTGGATGCGATTGTCGCAACCAGGGAGTCCTCGCCATTTACCTCGTTCCAAGACTTCCTTACTCGAGTTCCCGCACACGCAGCAACCAAGCGCGTGGTGGAGTCGCTTATCAAGGCCGGCGCCTTTGACTCCCTTGGTCATGCAAGGCGCGCATTGTTTGCAGTCCACGAAGAAGCAATCGAATCTTCTGCTGTACTAAAGCGCCAAACGGCAAACGGACAGATGGATTTATTTGGAGACCTTTTCGAGGACGATCCAGCCGCTATAGCCATTCCGGATTTGCCAGAGTGGACAAAGCGAGATCTTTTGGCGCACGAGCGCGAAATGCTTGGCTTGTACGTCTCGGATCATCCACTGGCTGGCCAAGAGAGCATGATTGCAAGAAACTCTGATATGACTATCGCCGCACTCCGAGAGAGTTCAATAGCCGATGGTGAAACAGTCACGGTTGCAGGCTTGATTACTCAGGTGCAGCATCGCGTAGCAAGATCAAGTGGAAATCCTTACGGACAAGTAACCGTTGAGGACTTCACCGGTGAGATTCAAATCATGTTTATGGGTAAGACTTACCTGGAGAACAAAGAGCTTCTTGTTCCAGATCAAACGGTGTCGATAAGGGGAAGAATCTCAAGGCGTGACGAAGAAGTGCAGCTCCAGGTTTTCTCTTTGGATGTGCTCGACGCCGGTCGCGAGCAAGGTGGAATCATCCAGCTTTCACTGCGCGAGTCCATGGCAACCAGAACACGACTGGAACAACTTAATGCGATTTTGGACTCTCACCCAGGACCAGTGGAAGTTCAGATCAAGTTATTTGGAGGGGCGGAGCCAAAGCATTTCGTTTTGCCTCAGCGGGTAGCTGTTGGTCAAGACCTGTTTGGCGAACTCAAGGCACTACTTGGCGTCGATGCCGTCAACTAAAAATTGTCTGCGAGCCTCTCGCCAGAGGTGAGATAACCTCGGCGATAGTAGAGAAGTGGCGAGTGGCTCTCGCCAAATTCGCGCCCTTTGATGACATCGACCACAACCACCGCATTCGCTTCAACGGCAATTACCTGGCGAATTTTTCCTATCAGCACAGCAGAGGCGCAATCGAATACCGGGGCCTGGTCTTGGAACTTCCAGTCACCAGCCGAAAATCTTTCGGTGGCAGGCCCTGCCATGCGCTGTGCCAATCCCAAGTTGTCCGCGCTGAGGGTGTGGATTGCTATGGTTCGTCCGGGCACCAATGACGGGTAGCTGCTCGAACCGCTGGCGACATTGAATGAAACCAATGGCGGGTTCGAACCCAGCGAAGTAACCGAGGTTGCGGTAAAGCCAAGCGGGTTTCCGGTATCCGAGCTCAAGGTGATAACGGATACTCCCGAGGCATGCAATCTAAAAGTTGCCTTAAGTGCGTCCGCGCCTTCAAGCGGGAAGCTCAAGTCCTGATTAGTCATATCGGGATAAGGTTAGGGCATCAAATAACACTTCGTTGGGGAGTACGCTTTGCGCAAAATCGCTTGGGAAGGTCCAGTAACAGCGGACCGGGTGGCAACCTTGCTGCCGCGAGCTGAGCTGACCATCGAAAAGGCCCTGGCAGATACCGAGGTGCTGGTCGATGAGGTTAGAACCAAAGGCCAGGCTGCCCTTCTCTCTCACGCCGAGAAGTTTGACGGTGTGAGGCCTGGATCCTTGAGGCTTTCTCCCTCTGATCTCAAATCCGCTGCTGAGAATTTAGAACCCAAATTGCGAGCGGCCATTGAGATTTCGATTGAAAGGGTTCGAAAGGTATCCGAGTCGAATATCCCAGTTACCAGCGAGACAGTTCTCTCTGACGGGGCAAAAGTAATCACCCGTTACCAACCCGTCGAATCGGTTGGGGTATATGTTCCCGGTGGCAAAGCTGTCTACCCATCTTCGGTTGTGATGAATGTGGTTGCCGCTCAAGCAGCAGGGGTGAAACGGATTGCGCTTGCCTCTCCGGCACAAAAACTTTTTGAGGGCAAACCTCATCCAACAATTTTGGCCACCGCACACTTGCTCGGAGTCACAGAGGTGTACTCCATTGGTGGAGCAAGTGCTGTCGCTGCGTTCGCCTATGGCGTGAAGGAAATCGGGTTAGAGCCTGTGCGAATGGTTACTGGTCCAGGCAACATTTACGTCGCATCCGCAAAGCGGCTGCTTCGCGGAGTGATTGGCATTGATTCCGAAGCTGGACCAACCGAAATTCTGATAATCGCAGACAATTCGGCGAATCCTGACTTTATTGCCGCAGATCTAATCTCTCAGGCAGAGCACGACGAAAATGCTGCAGCCGTATTGGTAACTGATTCCGAGCAACTTATTGCTTCCGTCGAGAAATCACTGGAGCGACAGATTCAAAAAACGGCAAATCGTTCTCGTGTTGAGATTTCCTTGTCAGGTGCTCAATCGGCACTCGTGCTGAGCGAATCGCTTGATCAGTCAATTGAGATTGCGAATGAGTACGCAACAGAACACCTGGAAATTCAAACTAGAGCACCTGAAGAAGTTGCCAAAAAAATCTCGAATGCTGGTGCGATATTCCTCGGCGACTTCTCTCCTGTGAGCCTGGGTGACTACCTAGCAGGGTCAAATCACGTGCTACCCACTGGGCAGCAAGCGAAATTTGGGCCGGGACTAGGACCGCACTCGTTCCTTCGCCCGCAACAGCTGGTTAGCTACACCAAGACTGCGCTGCTAGAAGTTACCCAAGAATTGGAAACATTTGCCAAAGCCGAGGGTTTGAGCGGGCACGGAGACGCGTCTCGAATTAGATTTAGCTAAGCGAGGAAATATGCACTGCCCATTTTGTAGACACTGCGACTCTAGAGTCATCGACTCTAGAACTAGCGATGACGGTTCCTCAATTAGGCGTCGCAGGCAGTGCCCTGAATGCAACAAAAGATTCACCACTATCGAGACTGCCAGTCTTATGGTGACCAAGCGCAGCGGAGTAGTCGAGCCATTCAGTAAGGACAAAATTGTTGCGGGCGTGAGAAAGGCGTGTCAGGGGAGACCGGTAACTGATGCAGACTTGGCGCTCCTGGCACAGCAAGTTGAAGAAAACCTTCGAGCTACGGGTGCGGCAAGCATAGAGGCACAAGACATCGGCCTTGCAATCTTGGAACCACTAAGAAATCTTGACCAAGTGGCATACATGAGATTCGCGAGCGTTTACCAAGCTTGGGACAATCTTGAAGACTTCGAATCAGCAATTCGCAATTTGCGAGGAGATTAGAACTTGTACAAGTTTATTTTCAAGCTTGTATTTACAAAAATTGATCCGGAATTAGCACATCATCTAGGTGCTTTTGCACTCAAATTCTTTTCCGCAATTGGCTTACTTCGAGCCAGAAATGCCAGGCGTGATCACATAGTGATGGGACTCAAGTTTGAAAATCAACTTGGAGTAGCTGCCGGCTTTGATAAAAATGCCAAACTGATAAAGCCCTTACACGCATTGGGCTTTGGTCACGTTGAAATTGGGACTGTAACTGCGCTACCGCAACCCGGTAATCCCAAACCAAGGTTGTTTCGCTTGGTGAAGGACCGAGCTTTGATTAACCGAATGGGGTTCAATAACGACGGTGCTGCGGCAATTGCTACTCGGCTCGCAAAACTTCGCGCGAATTCAAAAAATCTCCCCATCATTGGGGTGAATATTGGCAAGAGCAAAGTCACACCTTTGGAAGAGGCTGTGGCAGATTACAGTCGCAGTGCATCGCTACTGGCAAAGTACGCCGACTACATAGCCGTTAACGTTTCTTCGCCAAACACCCCGGGTCTTCGAGACTTGCAGCAGGTGGAAACACTCAAACCAATCCTGAAAGAAGTGAAGGCTCAGTCGCTTGGGAAACCAGTGCTTGTGAAAATTGCACCTGACCTAGACAACGGGGACATCGAAGCTGTCGCTTCTTTGGTTCAAGAGTTGGAACTCGCAGGAGTGATAGCCGCTAACACCACAATCTCCAGATTGGGAATTTCTGAAACTGCTAAGGCGTCGGAGTCCGGTGGCCTCAGTGGACCAGTTTTAGCAGAGCGCTCAAAAGAAATTCTTAGGCTTTTGCGTTCCATGCTGGGCCCCAACTACGCGGTTATCTCTGTTGGGGGAGTGTTTACCAAGCAAGATTTCCAAGAACGAATTCGGCTTGGTGCTGATCTAGTCCAGGGCTACACGGGCTTTATCTACGAGGGCCCTGGCTGGCCAAGAAAAATTACAAAGGCCTAGTCTCAGGGCTCTTGGTTAGTTTTGGATCGGTAGCAATCACTCCCGCAAGGACTTCATCAATTTGCTTCATGAGTTCATGAGGTATTTCGATTCCCAATGCCTTTACGTTGTCTGCAATTTGTTCAGGTCTTGACGCCCCGACAATTGCGGAAGCAACATTCTTGTTCTGTAAGACCCAGGCAATTGCAAGCTGGCCCATCGTTATGCCGAGTTGTTCAGCTATTGGCTTCAATCCTTGAACTTTGGTCAGGGTTTCTTCACCCATGTATTTCTGGATGATTGAACTAGTGCTCGGGTCGGCAGCTCGCGAACCACTTGGAACTGGCTTACCTGGCAAGTACTTACCTGTTAGAACGCCCTGCGCCATTGGAGACCAAACGATTTGAGAAATGCCCAACTCCTGGGAGGTAGGGATTACCTCTGCCTCAATGACTCTCCAAAGCATTGAATACTGCGGTTGGTTAGAGATCAATTGGAAACCAAGTTCTTTGCTTAGCTTGTGACCGGCAGCGATTTGCTTCGCGTTCCACTCTGAGACACCGACATAGAGGACTTTTCCTGCACGAACCAAATCGGCAAACGCCTGCATCGTCTCTTCTAGGGGAGTCTCGTAATCAAAACGGTGAGCTTGATAGAGATCCACGTAATCAGTTCCGAGTCTCTTCAGCGAGCCATTGATTGACTCCATAATGTGTTTTCTGCTCAGACCGACATCGTTAGGTCCCTTGTCGGCCACTGGCCAGTAAACCTTGGTGAAGATTTCAAGGCCCTCTCGGCG
>JACCDL010243099.1_pt1 | contig 27264 bp, 25 predicted proteins | sample 7441931 | NCBI WGS metagenome assembly JACCDL01 (sample SAMN15323437, study PRJNA562643) | freshwater metagenome | isolation source: river surface water | place: USA:Blue River Watershed | collected 2017-08-16 | reverse complement strand
TCCCCGCCCGCCGCGCGGCGCGGCTCGAGACGGGCGACATCATCCGGGGGACCTCGCAATGAGCGCCGCGCTGCGCTGCGAAAGGCTCTACCGCTACCTCGGCGAGAGCGAGGGCCGGGTGCACGTCCTCAAGGGCGTGTCGTTCGAGGCGCACCGCGGACAGGTCTACGCGATCGTCGGTCCCTCCGGCTGCGGCAAGAGCACGCTGCTCTATCTGCTCGGCCTGCTCGATCAGCCCGACGGCGGCACGATCGAGATCAACGGCCGAGCGATGTCCAACACCGACGATGCCGCGCGGACCGCGGCGCGCGGCGAGCACATCGGCTTCGTTTTCCAGTTTCACTTCCTGATGCTCGAATTCTCCGCGCTCGAAAACGTGATGATGCCGATGCCCAAGCTCGGCCATCTCACTCCCGAGGCGATGAAGGAGCGGGCGCATTCGCTGCTCGACGCGGTGGGCCTCGGAGCGAAGACGCACCGGCTCGGCACGCAGCTCTCGGGTGGCGAACAGCAGCGTGTGGCGATCGCGCGCGCGCTGGCCAATCAGCCCACGATCCTGCTCGCGGATGAACCGACCGGAAATCTCGACGTGAAAAACTCGGGCCTGGTGTTCGACCTCCTCACCCGCCTCGCCAAGGAGAACGGCCAGGCGGTCGTGCTCGTCACGCACAACCCCGATATCGCCACCCGCTGCGACTTCACGCGCCCGATGCGCGACGGTCTTTTCGTCTGACGCCCCGGCATTGGGCGCGGCAGCAATAAGCGCCACCAACGAAAACGAGCGTGTGCGCTAATTACTCGGCTCCGCGAATTGCGTTTGGAAAATTTGGTTTACAAGCCAAACGCCGACGCCTTGTTTCGGCGCGCCTTTTGTCCACTTGCTCCCGTTTCCCGTGACCCACCTCCCGACGCGAAAGCCTGCCTACTGCCGATTCGACGCGGCAATTTCGGCGGCGTTCCCAGCCGCTAGCCCGCTCGAAGGCGCGCAATACTGGGAATTGTGTGATGGCGTGGTGTCTGCTGACGGTTCATCGGCCTGATTTCGCGGCCTCCCTGACCTTTTTCGCACATGTCGAAACTCTTTCCGAAGTCGGCGAACAAGTTGCCGCTCCAGATTATCATCTATCTGGGTGTGCTGGCGGGCATCGCCACGGCGGGCGTCACCTATTACATGACGCCGAAATATACGCGCGTCGGCTATGCGCCGGTGCAGCCCGTGCCTTTCAGCCACGCGCAGCACGTGCAGGAGGTCGGCCTCGACTGCCGCTATTGCCACTCGCACGTCGACAAGTCGGGTCACTCCAACGTGCCGTCCGCGCAGACGTGCATGAACTGCCACTCGATCATCAAGCCCAACAGCCCCGCGCTGGCGCCGGTGCGTGAGAGCTACGAGAAGGGCACTCCCGTTCCGTGGGTCTGGATCCACCAGACGCCGGACTTCGCCTTCTTCAACCACGCCGTCCACGTCAACCGCGGCATCTCGTGCGTCGAATGCCACGGCAAGGTCAACGAAATGGACACCGTGATGCACACGCAGCCGCTGAGCATGGCGTTCTGCATCGAGTGCCACCGCGATCCGACATCGCGCCTCCGTGACCCGAAAGACGTCTATAACCTCGATTCGAAGCGGTTGGTCGAGCAGGGCGAGGCCGGTGTGGCCAAGGCCCAAACCTATCACAAAGACTGGAAATTGATGCCCCCGCAGAGCTGCTCGGGCTGCCATCGATGAAACGCAAATTTGATCATCCTGCTCCGACTGCCCAGGAGCAGCTCACCGGCCCGAAATACTGGCGCAGCCTCGACGAGCTGGCGCAGACGCCGGGCTTCAAGGCCCAGCTGGCGCGCGAGTTCCCCGAGGGAGCCTCTGAGATCGACGGGGTCGATCGCCGCAACTTCATGAAGATCATGGCAGCCTCCTTCGCCCTCGGTGGCGTGGGTCTGGCGGGCTGCCGTCGTCCGGAAAAATACATCATGCCCTACGGCAAGTCCGTGGAAGGTGTAATCCCGGGTCTTCCCTCCTACTACGCGACCGCGATGCCGGTGCGCAAGGCCGCCATCCCGCTTCTCGCGGAAACGCACCAAGGGCGTCCGACCAAGCTCGAAGGTAATCCGAGCTACGCGCCGCACGGCGGTTCCGCGTCGGTGCAGGCTCAGGCTTCGATTCTCGACCTTTACGATCCTGATCGGTCGACCGCTCACACCAAGGCCGGAAAAGTTCTCGATGCGGCCGCGGTGAACGAGGTGCTGGCCAACGTCAACCGCACCTACGCCGGCAACGGTGGCGCGGGCTTGGCGTTCCTCGCCGACGAATCCTCCTCGCCCACGCGGGCCCGCTTGGTGCGCTCGCTCCGCGCTAAATTCCCCCGTGCGATCTGGGCGGAATACGAGCCGATCGCCGACGAACCGCCGGTGGCGGCGGCGCAGGCTGCCTTCGGCAGTGCGGTCAAACCGGTCTATCATTTTTCCAAGGCCAAGCGGGTGATCTCGATCGACGCCGACTTCCTCCATAGCGAGGCCGGCAGTCTCTACTACGCCCGCGGCTTCTCGGAAGCCCGGCGCGTCGTGAAAAAGGGCGATGCAATGAATCGCCTTTATTCGGTCGAAAGTGCGCTGACGCTCACCGGCATGATGGCGGATCACCGCCTGCGGCTCGCCTCGAGCCAGATGACGGCCTTCGTGGCCCAGCTCGCCTCGGCCCTCTTCCCGGAAGTCGCCCAGACCCTCCAGCCGTTCGCGCAGGGCCTGCAGTTGCCCGCCAAGTGGCTGGAGACCTGCGTCGCGGACGTGCAGGAAAATCGCGGCCATTGCCTCATCGTTGCGGGGTCGCACCTGCCGGCGGAAGTCCACTTCATCGTGCACGGGCTCAACTCCGCTTTGGAGAATGTGGGCAAGACCGTGACTTACGTGCCGGTGGAGTCCGCGCCTGCGCTCTCGAACATCGGCGCGCTCGCCGCGGCGATCAAGGCCGGCTCGGTCAAGACGTTGGTCGTTCTCGGTGGTAATCCCGCTTTCAACGCTCCGGCCGATCTCGACTGGGCGACGCTGCAGAAGTCGGTCGGTGAGGTGATCCGTTACGGCTACTACGTCGACGAAACGTCGATGGTGAATCCCGCTTCGACGACCCATTTGGCCGCGGCCCACTACCTCGAATCGTGGGGCGACGCCCGCACGATCGACGGCACGGTGGTCCCCGTGCAGCCGATGATTCTGCCGCTCTTCGGCGGCATCACCCAGATCGAGGTGCTCGCGCGCATCGCGGGTGAGGCCAAGACCGACTCCTACCAGCTTGTTTCGGAGACGATCGTCGGCCTCGCCGGCGCCGGTGCGAACCCGGAGAAGACCATGCAGAAGTTCCTGCACGATGGTCTCCTTGAGGGATCCGCCTTCCGTCCGGTTTCTGTCCGCTTCAACCTTCGCGGTGGTGACAGCGTGTTTCGTCCCGCTCCGACGCCGACGATCAACAAGGACAGCCTCGAGGTGCGCTTTGTCGCGGACTTCCGTGTCGACGATGGCCGCTACGCCAACAACGGCTGGCTCCAGGAGTGCCCGGATCCGATCACCAAAATCGCCTGGGACAACGTGATTCTCGTCAGCCCGAAGCTGGGCAAGGAACTCGGCATCGATCCCGCGGGCTCGCTGATTCAGGTAGCCCGCAAAGAGGAAGCCGAATACACGATGGGGAAGCAGAAGGCCCCGGTGTTCGAACTCTCGGTAAACGGCCGCAAGATCCGTGGCCCGGTTCACATTCAGCCCGGCCTTGCCACTTACACTGTGGTGGTCTCGGTGGGCTACGGCCGGACGATTATTGGCAATGTCGGTAAAGATGCCGGCTATAACGCTTACCCGCTGCGGACAACGGCCGCGATGCATGTCGCGACTGGCGCCAAGCTGACCAAGACCGGCGACGTCAAGCTCCTGGCCAACACGCAGGAACACTGGTCGATGGAAGGCCGCGATATCGTTCGCGAGGCCAACCTCGACGAATACGAAAAGACCCCGAATTACGTCGATACCATCGGCATGGAGTCCCACGCGCCGTCCAACTTGGGCGCGAAATATTCCATCGAGGAGCTGAACAAGATGACGCCGGCGGAGCGGATCGCGGCTCAGGCCAAGATCAGCTCCGAAATCCCGCGGGGCAATTCGCTCTACAAGACCCCGCAGTTCGACGGCCACCACCAGTGGGGCATGTCGATCGACATGAACGTCTGCATCGGCTGTCAGGCGTGCGTGATTGCCTGTCAGGCGGAAAATAACGTTCCGATTGTCGGTCGGGAACAGGTTGCTCGCGGTCGTGAGATGCACTGGCTGCGCATCGACCGCTACTATTCCGATGGCAACATCGATGCCGAGGCGTTCGGCGGCGAAGGCAACAAGGCGCTGCCGGAGGATCCGCAGGTCTCCGTCCAGCCGATGACGTGTGTGCATTGCGAACTCGCTCCGTGCGAGACGGTGTGCCCCGTCAACGCCACCGTCCACGACGAGGAGGGCCTGAACACGATGGCCTACAATCGTTGCATCGGCACCCGTTATTGCGCGAACAACTGCCCGTATAAGGTGCGGCGCTTCAATTTCTTCGACTGGAACCAGCGCCGTCTCGACGAACTTTATCTCAGCCAGCTGGCCGACTTCGGCATGCCGGAACTCGTCTCGATGGGCAAGAATCCGGAAGTCACGATCCGCATGCGTGGCGTGATGGAGAAGTGCACCTACTGCGTGCAGCGCATCGTCAACGGCAAGATCCGGCACAAGGTGCAGATGGCCAAGGAGGGTCGGCCTGGTGATGTCGTGGTGCCCGATGGCACCATCCGCACGGCCTGCCAGCAGACCTGTCCGGTCGACGCTATCGTGTTCGGCAACATCCTCGACAAGGACAGCGCCGTCGCCAAGGCCAAGGCTCGCGAACAGGACTACGCGGTGCTGGGCTACCTCAACATTCGCCCGCGCACCACGTATTCCGGCAAGCTGCGGAATCCGAATCCGAAGATGCCGGATTACAAGGCACTCCCCGCGAGCCGCATCGAATACAAGAAGAAGAACGATCCGCACTACGGCCACGATTCGCACGGTCACGACGCCCACGGCGCCGCCGGCCATGGCGGTTCGAAAAAGGCCGAGGCCAAGAAGGGTGGGGCGCACTAAGATGAACGTTTCCTTCGGAGGACTCACCTAATGGCCCACGCCGCCGATCACACCGCCGACGCGCACCCGATTCTGCGGGAGGTCAAGCCCGCAGTGCTCCCGCGCGCGGTGCTCGTTGAAAACAACCGCAGCTTCGCGTGGATCACGGAGAAGATTTGCAGCATCATCGAGGGCAAGACGCCCACCTGGTGGTGGGTCTGCTTCATCCTCGCCTGCTTCGTCGCTTCGTTTACCGTCGCCGGTATTGTCTACCTCGTAGCCACGGGCGTCGGTGTCTGGGGCCACGCCAACCCAGTCAACTGGGCGTGGGACATCGTTAACTTCGTCTTCTGGATCGGTATCGGCCACGCCGGCACCTTGATCTCCGCGATCTTGTGCCTTCTCCGCCAAAAATGGCGGACCTCGATCAATCGCGCCGCAGAGGCGATGACGATCTTCGCCGTGGTCTGCGCCGCGATCTTCCCGGTCTTCCACGTCGGCCGGGTGTGGTATGCTTGGTATCTGTTCCCGATTCCGAACTCCAACGTCATCTGGCAGAACTTCCGTTCTCCGCTGGAGTGGGACGTGTTCGCAGTTTCCACCTACGGCACCGTCTCGGTCCTGTTCTGGTATGTAGGCCTGATTCCTGACCTCGCGGTCCTGCGTGATCGGTTCTACGCTGCCGGCAACAAGTTCCGGTCATTCCTCTACGGTCTCTTCGCCATGGGTTGGCGTGGTTCGAACCGTCATTGGAGCAACTACGAGATGGCCTACCTGATCCTTGCCGGTATCAGCACGCCGCTCGTGCTTTCGGTGCACACGATCGTTTCGTTCGACTTCGCTGTTTCGCTTCTCCCCGGGTGGCACACGACGATCTTTCCCCCTTACTTTGTAGCGGGTGCCATTTTCTCCGGTTTCGGCATGGTGCTGACGCTCATGCTCCCGCTGCGTGCCGTCTATGGCCTGCAGGATCTCATCACGCAGTATCACATCGACTGCATGTGCAAGATCACGTTGGCCACCGGCACCATCGTCGGTTACGCCTACGGCATGGAGTTCTTCATCGCGTGGTATGGCGCGAATCCCTATGAAGGCTTCGCGTTCGTGAACCGCGCGTTCGGCCACTACGCGTGGGCCTACTGGATCATGATCTCGTGCAACGTGATCACGCCGCAGTTCTTCTGGTTTAAGAAGATTCGCGAGAACACCGCACTGGTCTGGATCCTCTCCATCTTCGTCAACGTCGGCATGTGGTTCGAGCGCTTCGTCATCATCGTGACCTCGTTGGCCCGTGACTTCCTGCCGTCGAGCTGGGGCTACTACAGCCCGTCAATCGTCGAAATCTTCACGTTCTTCGGCACCTTCGGAGTATTCTCCGTCCTCTTCCTCCTCTTTATTCGTTTCCTGCCGGTCATGCCGATGGCCGAACTGAAGGCCGTCACGCCGCAGGCTGACGTCCATGCTGGACACGGCCACGACTCGGAGCACGGCCACGGGGACGTGCACGGGGGCAAACACTGATCACGACCATGGCTGCTCAACCTTACGGCCTGATCGCCACCTTCGAGACCGCCCCGGAGCTTTATCATGCCGCGGAAAAAATCCGTGATGCAGGATACAGGAACTGGGACTGTATCACGCCCTTTCCCGTTCACGGCTTGGATAAGGCGATGGGCGTCAAGCGCTCGATCGTCCCACGCATTTCCCTCGCTGGCGGCATCACTGGCTTCACTACCGGCATGTCCCTGATCTGGTGGACCGGCGCCTACGACTACAAGTTGATCGTGGGCGGCAAGCCCTACTTCAGCCCGATGTTCGCGTTCCCTGTGAGCTATGAGTTGACGATTCTCTTTACGGCCTTTGCCACGATCATCGGCATGTTTGTGCTCAATGGCCTGCCGATGCACTACCACCCGGTGCTGAAATACGACCACATCCGTCGCGGCATGGACGACCAATTCTTCATCGTCATCGAAGCGCGCGACCCTCGCTTCAATCTCGCCAACACCAAGGCCCTTCTCGAAAAGGCCGGCGGCAAGGCGATCGCCGAGCTGGAGCCCTGAGCGATGCGCCACGTATACCTCGTCACTCTCTTTATTGTCGTGCTGCTGGTGTCCATCCTTGGATTCCGCGGCAAGGCGTTCACGCTGCCGCCCCTGGATCAGTGGCCGGAATGGGCTTTCCCGAGTATGGAGCATCAACCGCGTCCACGTCCGCAGTCCTCGAGCAACTTCTTTGCCGACGGTCGCACGGACCGCGTTCCCCCTCAGCATACCGTGGCGCGAGGCTCTCTCCGGCTCGATGATCATCGCTACGCCGGCAAGGTCGGCGAGCAATTCGCCAAGGGTTTCCCTGCCGGCATTACCGTGGACGGCAAACTTCTCGCCCGCGGTCGTGATCGCTACGACATCTACTGCGCCGTTTGCCACGGAGCGAATGGTGACGGCAATGGCATCACCAAGAAATATGGTATGGGCGCCACGCCGACATATCACGATGATCGCCTCCGCAGCATGCCGGAAGGTGAGATCTACAATACTATCACTAACGGTAAAAACACGATGCTGCCGTATGCGGATAAGCTGAGCCCGGATGATCGCTGGGCGGTGGTCGCCTACGTCCGCGCGCTCCAGCGCTCGCAGCAAGGCTCGGCCGCCGATGTTGTCGACGCTGCCGCCAAACAATCCCTCGGTCTCCAATGAGTTCGCACGCAGCCACCGCATCCTCCGCGGCGCTTCCCGCCGAGTCGGCCTCCGCTCCCGCCGCGGGCAAGGCGCTCATGATCGGACTCATCGGCATCGGTCTCACTGCTGTGGGTATCTTTGTCTCCGGCACAAAGGTTGTTGCCCACTCCTGGCTCGTCGGCGTGACTTTTTGGACGGCCATTGCGATCGGCATGCTCATGCTTTGCCTGATCCATCATATCTTCGATGCATCATGGTCGGTCGTCATCAGAAGGCAATTCGAACACGGGCTGTCCGCCTTCAAATGGCTGGCGGTGCTCTTCCTTCCCCTCGCGGTAACGCCGTTCCTCGGAAACAATGCCGATCTGGTGTGGCCGTGGATGGACCTTACCCATGAGATTCACGGCGGCCATACTGTCGGTCATGACCCTCTCTACGTTAAGAAGTCCGCGTTCCTGAACTCAACGGCCTTTCTGATCGGAACGTATGGATCGTTTCTGCTGTGGATGTGGCTCGCGTCCCGCCTTCGCAAGGCATCGTTCGCCCAGGATACCGACGGAGATCTGAAGTGGACATTCATGAACCGGAAGACGGCGGCTTTCGGTTTGCCGATCGGTGCGTTTTCCCTGACGGCGATCGCTATCTTTTGGGTCAAGTCGCTCGAGTATCACTGGTTTTCGACCATGTATGGCGTGTGGTTCTTCGCCAACTGTGCGCGGGCTGCCCTTTCAGTCGGCGTTATCATCATGGTCTGGCTGGCCGCACGCGGCGATTACAAGGGTATCCTGAACAAGAACCACTACCACAGTATCGGCATGCTGATGCTGGCGTTCACCGTGTTCTGGGCCTACGTCACATTCTCGCAATACTTCCTGATCTGGAACGCCAACGTCCCGGAGGAAACCTTCTGGTATAACCTGCGTGAACTGAACCACGACGGCAGCACGAATCAGTGGTGGTATGTCGGCCTTGCCCTCTTGTTCGGTCATTTCTTCCTGCCCTTCTTCTTCCTGCTCTCGTATCGCTACAAGATCACGCCTCACATTATCCGACGTATCGCGTTTTGGATTCTCGGCACGATCTTGGTCGACATGTGCTACAACATCCTCCCGGCGCTGAAGGATTCGCACGACGATCCCTTGCCCTTCCTCTCGCTCAACCTGGTCTGGACGCTAACGGCGGTCGTCGGTGTCGGTGGCGTCTGTGTCTGGTCCTATCTGCGCAGCTTCCCGACCACGAAGCTCATTCCAATCCGTGATCCGCGGATCGGCGAGAGCCTCACGCACCATGAGTGATCATTCCGCCCTCCCGGCGCGGCCGGTTTCGCTCTTCACGATCGTGTTCGTGTTGTTGCTGCTGTCCTCGCTCCTGCTTCTTGCCCGGTATTTTTACCGCCCGGTCTCCGCTCCGCCCCACACCGTCGCGGCCGAGAATTTCAGCACCGAAAAGGACGCGCAGTGGCGGCTGGACTCCGAAAACCGCCGCAAGGCCCTGATCGAACTCCGAGAGTCGGAGACGAAGCAGCTGAATTCCTACGGTTGGGCCAACAAGGAAGCCGGCAAGGTCCATCTTCCCATCGAGCGCGCGATGGAACTCACCGCGAAGCAATACGGCTCCGCCAGCACCTCGAAGTGAGGCCGTTGCCGAACTATTTCCTGAGATGATTAACGCTCCGACCAACGCCGCTTCGGCCGAAGTCACCACGATCGATACCAGCGCCCGGATTCCCCTCCTGCTGCTGGTGGGATCCGGCTTGGTGTGGCTCGTCGTCAGTGGCATCTTCGCGCTGATCGCGTCCATCCAGCTCCATTCGCCGCATTTCCTCTCGGATTGCTCGTGGTTCACCCACGGCCGCGTGCAGGCGATCCGTGAATCGAGCTTTATCTATGGTTGGGCAGCCAACGCAGGCCTCGCTCTCGCTCTTTGGGTTCTCGGCCGTTTGGGCGGAAATCCCCTTCGCGCCCTCAACTGGGTCGTGATTGGCACGCTTTTCTGGAATCTCGGTCTGGCCCTTGGTCTGGCAGGCATTGCAGGTGGCTACATGACTTCGTTTTCGATGCTGCAACTTCCCGCGGCGATTCAACCTCTGATGCTCTTCGCCTACGCAGCGATCGCAATCTCGGGTATCCTGGCATGGGGTGGCCGTCGCACGGATGGAACCTATGCGGCGCAGTGGTATGCAGTCGGCGCTCTGTTCATGTTTCCTTGGTTGTTCTCGGCGGCGCAGGCGGTGCTTATTTGGACTCCGGTGCGCGGCACCGCACAAGCGATTGCAGCGAGTTGGTTTGCCCAAAGTGCATGGACACTGTGGCTCGCCCCTCTCGCGTTGGGAGCTGCCTATTACGTGGTTCCAAAAACATCGGGTAAGGTGGTTCCCGGCTACGAGTTCGCCCCGCTCTCCTTCTGGGTGCTGGTGTTCTTGGGCGCATGGACAGGCGGACGCCATCTCATTGGCGGCCCCGTGCCGGCGTGGGTTCCGACCATGGCGGTTACTGCGGCTTCCATGCTGATTTTCCACTACGTGGTGGTTCTTGCCAACCTCCGCGCGGGTGGACGGGGCGTATCCGGAAGCTATCTTGGATTTGGGTTGATGGCCTACCTCCTCTTCGGAGTTTTGGAGTTGGTGCTTTGCTTCCGCGGCACTGCGCTAGGTGTGCAGTTCACCTTCCTTTCGGTCGCCTTAGAGCAGCTTGGTCTTTACGCGGCGGTGTCGATGATGCTTTTCGGTTCCCTCTACTATATGGTTCCGCGGGTAGCGGGTGCCGCATGGTCTTCCGGTTCACTTGCGACCGGCCACCGCATCGGTGTGATGATTGGAATTGTCCTTCTCTTGGTCTCCCTCGTAGCCGCCGGCTGGACTCAATCCGGCAACCTGCTCGATCCCAAGGTCTCTTTCGCTCAAATCAACGAACACATGAGGACGCCGTTACTTGGTGTCACCGCTGCGAATTTGATGCTGCTGGGAGCCAACCTTCTCCTTCTCGTGAATTTCTGCAAAACTGCGTGTGCCTGTTCCGCGCCTGATTCGCGCCAGGCACTCTTCCGTCAGCCGGCGGCGTTGGAGGTATCGGCGTCATGAAAAACGGCCCCGTATTCTTTCTTGGCCTTCTCTCCGCCGTCGGTGTTTCCTGGGGCGGCTTGGCGATCGGGTCGCACAAGCAGCTTAGCGCGCTTCCGCCCTATTACGATGACGCGCAAAGTCAGTCCTTCCCCGCGCGGATGAACGGGATCGCGGCCCGTGGCCAGTATGTCTACGCCGACTTGGGTTGCGCAGCCTGCCACACTCAGCAGGTCCGCCGACCCGGATATGGCTCGGACAAGGAGCGCGGCTGGGGCGACCGGCAGAGTGTCGCCCGCGATTATATCTATCAGCCGCGTCCGCAACTCGGTGCCTCGCGCGTTGGCCCTGATCTTGCGACCTATGGTGCGCGCATGGAAAAGAATCCTGACGCCGCTTCCCAGGTCTATTCGCTGCTCTACAATGGCAGCGCCTCCCATCCCAGCTATCGGTTCCTGTTTTCCGAGGAGCCCTTGGTGGGTCAACGCTCCATGAAGGCGCTCAACGTTGCTTCGCCGGCTGGAACTCAGGTTGTTCCCTCGGAGCGCGCGCAATCCCTCGCCACCTATCTCCTCAGCCTCCGGCATCCGTTCGATTATCCGGAAGCCAAGCCCTTCACCCCGCCGGCCAAGGTCGCCGACGCCAAGCAGAAGGAACAGCAGAAGAAATGAGCACGCCTTCCCAATCAGACGCGCGCGTCGATCAAGCGGCGGTGACCGATGCCAGCCTGCTGTCGGTGCACGAAAAGATCCTCGGCAAGCAACCCGACGAAAAGGCGCATTACCGTCTGTCGCCGCTGATCGTTCTCTTCACGTTCTCCGGCCTGATCTTTTTCGCCGGCACGTATCTCGGCCGCTATTCCGGTCACTTCCATCCGTTGGTTTTCAACGAAAATGCTCCGCCTCCTTCGGCCAAAAAGGCCGGGGCGACCGGACCGAAGACTCCCGAAGAACTCATGGCCATTGGCCAAGGCGTCTACGCCCAGGTTTGCGTCAGTTGCCATCAGCCCAACGGCCTCGGCCTTCCTCCGGCGTTTCCGCCCTTGGCGGGATCCGAGTGGGTGGTCGGTTCCGAGGAGCGGCTCGTTCGCATCATCCTCCACGGCGTCCAGGGGCCGATCAAGGTCAAGGGCACCGACTACAACGGCGTCATGCCGGCTGCCGGCCCGGGCTCGGGCTTCAACCTCAGCGCGGAGAAGGTCGCTGCAGTAGCGACGTTCGTCCGCAAGCAGTGGGGTAATGATGCAGCGCCGGTCACACAGGCGAAGGTCGACGAGATCCGCGGCAAGGAAGGCAACCGCGGTGCTTGGACCGCAGCGGAACTCGAGAAGATTCCCTAAGTCGCCCGATCTTCGGACGTAAATGTCGGCGCCGGACCTTTGTCCGGCGCTTTTTGTTTTCCGCCGCGGCCGAGGTTTACTCCCCGAGCTTTTTGCCGGGCACGAGATAATCCTGCACGTAATCGCGCACGGCTTCAACCAGAGGGGTCATGGCTCGCGCATAACCGCTTCCGCGCAGCTTTCCGATATCCGCGCGCGTGTAGTATTGATACTTCCCCCGCAATGCTTCCGGCATCTCGATGAAGTCGATCTGTGGATCCCGGTTGAGGGCCGCAAAGATCGCGCGCGTAAGGGTAAGCCAGGTGTTGGCCTCGCCGCTGCCCAAATTGTAGAGGCCGCCGCTCTCCGTCGCCTTCTCGGCGAAGTGGAGGGTCATTTCGACCGCATCCTTCACGTAGAGAAAGTCACGCATCTGCTCGCCATCCTTGAACTCCGGCTTGTGGCTGCGGAAGAGCTGCACGCGCCCGGTCGAGAGGATCTGCTGGAATGCCTTGTTCACGAGCGAGCGCATGTCCGCTTTATGGTCCTCGTTCGGACCGAAGACGTTGAAATACTTCACGCCGACGATCCGGTGCAGGAAGCCCATGCGCTGCGCATGCAGGTCGAAGAGGTGCTTCGAGTAGCCATACATGTTCAGCGGGCGCAGCCGGGCAAGATCCTCGCCGGTATCGTCCATGCCGGCTGCGCCGTCCCCGTAGGTCGCGGCGGAGGAAGCGTAGATGAAGCGCGCATCGCGGGCGAGTGACCACGCCGCGAGTTCCTTCGTGTAGGCGAAATTGTTGTCGGCAAGATAGCTCGCATTCCGCTCGGTCGTCGCGGAACACGCGCCGAGGTGAAACACGGCCGAGAAGCGCCCGAAAGCGTCCGGGTTGGCACGCAAGCCCGACCTGAAATCGCTCGCCTCGATATAGTCCACGTAGCGTAGCGGAACGAGGTTCTTCCATTTTTCGTCCGTGCCGAGGATATCGGAGATGACGATATCCGAATGGCCGCGCTGGTTGAGCGCCCAGACCAACGCACTGCCGATGAAGCCGGCGCCACCGGTCACGAGGATCCTGCCGTCGAGTTTGCTCATGATGGGTTCAACTGTCCTGCGAGAGCTCCTTCGAGCGTTCCGTGGCGGCAATGACAGTCTCCTTGATCAACCCCCGGAAATCCCGGGCCTTCATCCGCTGCAGCCCGGCAAAGGTCGTCCCGTTGGGCGACGTCACCTGATCGCGCAGGATCTCGGGGTCGATCTGTTTGCGGGCGAGCAGCCGCGCGGCACCGAGCAGCGTCTCGACCGCGAGTTGGTTGGAGGTTTCGGGAGTGAGGCCTGCGGCAACACCGGCATCGCGGAGCGCCGCGGCGAATTCAAACACGTAGGCCGGGCCGCTGCCGCTCACGCCGGTCACGGCGTCGAGATCGGGTTCGGGCACTTCGACCCGGCGGCCGAGGGAATCGAGGAGGGTCTCGACGATTGCGCGGTCCGCCGCAGCCAGGGCGTCGCGCGTGCACCAGGCCGTGATCCCGGCGCCGATCTGTCCGGGCGTGTTGGGCATCGTCCGCACGATGTTACGGGCCTCAGGGAACGCCCGGGCGAGGCTGGCGATGCGTTTGCCCGCGAGGATGGAGACCACGAGCTTGCCGGCGGTCAACGGGGCCAGCTGCGGGTCGGCGGACGCGAGGTGCTGGGGCTTGAACGCGACCACGAGGGTGCCGGCTTCGCGCAGCAATTCGTCCAACGAGCCTGCGACTCCGATGCCCGTCCGCGCCTGGAGCTTCGCGGCCGTGTCGTCGTTGCCGCCGAGGCACACGAGCTCCGCGGCCGTGAGCGCGCGGTTGGCGAGGAGACCGTCGACCATGGCGCCGGCCATGTTGCCGGAGCCGAGAAACGCGATTTTGCGCATAGGTAAGGGGAAATCGGATACGCTGGCCGGCGCGATCCGGGAGGGTCCGGCCACGCGCCCGGATCGGTCAATCTTCGACCGGCCGCTTCACTTTTTTCTCGAGCGGATGCAGGCAGAGCGCCGTCGCGCCGCCGCCCGGAGTGTCGGTCATCGTCACCTCGCCGCCCAGATTGCGCAGGGCATGCCGGGCGACCGTGAGTCCCATGCCGACGCCCACGGTGTTCTTCGTGCTTACAAAGGGTTCGAACATCTTGTCGCGGATATCCGGGTCGATGCCCCGGCCGTGGTCGACTACGCGGATCTCCACGAATTTTCCCTCGTCGGGTTTCTCCACGATGCGCGTGCGGACCGACAGCGGCCGCGGATCGGTCGGCTTGTTGTCGTAGGCTTCCCAGCCGTTGATCAGCACTTTGGCGAGGACCTCCTCGAAGATCTCGTAGTTGGTATCGACCGTCTGCTCGCCGAGGGGATTGTCGATGGTCACCGGCGCGCTGAGCCGGTAGTCCTCGTGGAATCGAGCGATGCCGCCCTCGAGCAGCTTCTGGACGCCCGCCTTGATGAGGGGCGGGCGCGAACGCACGACCAGCGTGCTCAGCTGTTTGATGATGGTGACGATCCGCTGCACCGCATCCTCGACGTGCTGGGCGTTCTTCTTCACCTGCTCCGGCTTGTCGTAGTAGGCCTTGACCAGATCGAGGTAGCCGATGACGACACCGAGGAGGTTATTGAGATTGTGGGCGATACCCTGCGTGACCGCACCGATTGTCGCCGCCTTGCGGGACTCCTCGAGGCGGCGGGTGAGATCGACGAGTTGGCGGTTGATCTGGACGAACCGCAGCTGCGTCTGCACCCGGGCGAGCGTCTCGTCGAGGTCGATGGGCTTGGTGATGTAGTCCACGGCGCCGACCCCGAGGCCCTCGAGTTTGCTCTCCTTGGTGGTGCGGGCCGTGATGAAGATGATCGGGATGCCGTGCGTGTCCGGATTGGCCTGCAGGCGCTGGCAGACTTCGATGCCGTCCATGTCCGGCATCATCACGTCGAGGAGGATGAGATCCGGCTTTTCCCGCTTCACGGATTCGAGCGCCTCGATGCCGTTGTAGGCGGCGGCGATCCGGATGCCCTCGCGTTCCAACTTTCGCTTCAGGAGCTGGACGTTGATGGGTTGGTCATCGACGACCAGAATCAGGGGGGCGGCCATTGGGCGGGCAGGAAAGCGGCTTGCACCGCGGGGTGCAAGTCAGCGGGCGGAACCTTGGGCAAACGCCTTGACGGTGTTCTTCATCAGCATCGCGACCGTCATCGGACCGACGCCGCCGGGCACGGGCGTGATCCGGGAACAGAGGGGCGAGACGGCGGCAAAGTTTACGTCCCCTACGAGACGGTAGCCGGTTTTCTTTGTCGCATCGGGCACGCGGTTGATGCCGACATCGATCACCACCGCGCCCGGTTTCACCATCTCGGCGGTGACAAACTCAGGCCGGCCGATCGCGGCGATCAGCACGTCGGCCTGCCGGGTGAGCGCGGGCAGGTTGGTGGTCGCGGAATGGCAGATCGTCACGGTGCCGTTGGCGCCGGCTTTCTTCTGGAGGGCGAGCAGGGCAATGGGTTTGCCGACAATGAGGGAGCGGCCCAACACCACGACGTGTTTGCCCTTCAGATCGGTGCCGCTGCGGGCGAGCAATTCCATGATGCCGGCGGGCGTGCACGCGACGAACCCCGTCTCGTCCTCCTGTGCGACCTTGCCGAGGTTGAGGGTATTGAAGCCATCGACGTCCTTCTCCGGGGCCACGCGGCGAAACACCGCCACTTCATCGATGTGTTTCGGCAGCGGTGACTGGACCAGGATGCCGTCGACGCCCGCGTCGGCATTGAGATCGTCGATCAGCCGGAAGAGATCCGTTTGGGAAATCGACACCGGCGGCAGGATGATGCGGCTGGTGACGCCGATCTCCTCCGCGGTCTTTTCCTTCTTCTTCACGTAGGAAACCGACGCCGGATCGTCGCCCACCCGCACGAGGGCGATGCAAGGTTTGCGGCCCGGCAACGCGGCCACGGTGGACTTGAGCTCAGCGATGATGTCCGCGGCGATCTTGTTTCCGTCGATGATTTCCATGAAAGGCGCGTGGTTGGGCCCGGCGGGTGGCGGGCAGATCGACCTGCGGCGCCGGGAGGGTCGGGCGGCCGCAGATCCGACGGCAGTTCACCGGAGCTGCAGCGTCTCGACCTCGATCACGATCTCGCGTCCGTCGGCGGTCGCGCGCGCGGCTCCGAAAACGACCACGTTGTGATCGATGTATTTCTCGATCTGCTCCGTCAGCAGCAGCTTCGAGATGTCGAGGTAGGCGTAGCGCTTCCCGGCATTGTCGTTGAGGGCGTAATCGTAGGGGCGTCGCGGGGCGAGCGGACGGCGCGTCGATACAAACCGACCGGCAAACTGCCGCGGCAACGTGGTCGAGCCGCCGTCACTGAGCGTGAGCATCGGCGCGGCCTGCCCTGGGGTGGCGACGCCGTAGACGCTGGGAGAAACGGGGGGTGGCGCCAACGGAGCGGCGGCGGACGGGGCGGCGGCGACCGGCGTGGGAGCGGGGGCCGGAGCGGGAGCGATGGCGCGGATGTAGCCGACGAGTTTCTTCTCCAAACTGATCTGCGTCCACTTGCCGCGCAGGCCGGTGATCGTGGTCTTGTCACCCTTGGCGGCCGTGGCCAGCACGGCGCCATCCGCCTTGGGCGTCAGCCGGATGGCTGCGCCTTCCTTCACGTCGAGGCTCTTCTCGAGATCCTTGTTCTCGACGTAGCCTTCGAAGGGACCGGGCAGTTCGACCGCCATCCAGCCCGTCGGCGCGCTTGTGCCCGGGGCGGCCACCGGCGAGGTCCCGGCCTTGAGACTGGCGATCACGGGTGCGGTCGCATCCGGCTTGGTGTGCACGGTGGTGTTGCTGGCCAGGGACGCCGCGACCGCGGAGGCGATCGTGGCGGCGAAGAACGCGAAAAGTTTAATCTTCATCGAGAGTCGTGGTGGCGGCTGCAGTCGCCGGGCGGGAATACGCCTCATGGGCGGCGCGCGGCGTGCGTGGATTGAGGAAGAGCGAGGCGATTTCCTTCGTAGAAAGGACTTTTCCGGCCCGCAACGGGATTCCCTTCAACTGCAGCGCGCCGATCTGGTAACGGCGCAGCCGCTTCACATCGAAGCCGAGCGTGGTGAAGAGCTGGCGGATCTCGCGCTTCTTCCCGTGGTGCATGTGCACGTCGAGGTGCGACGAGGTGCCGCCGACGCTGGCGTTGATCAGTGCCGCACGCTCGACCTTGAGCCGTTCGCCCTCGAGTTGGACGCCGCGGATGAGCTGCGGGAGGCGCGCGGAGGGAAACTCCGACTTGAGCACCACGTGGTAGCGCTTCACCACGGTTTTTGAGGGATGCATCAGGCGATTCGCGAGATCGCCGTCGGTCGTCAGGATCACGAGGCCTTCGCTGTCGAGATCGAGGCGGCCGGCGCAGAAGAAACGAAACTTGGAAAACTCCCTGGGCAGCAGATCGAAGACCGTGGCCGAGTGGTGCGGATCGTCGTTCGAGCAGACCAGCCCGCGCGGCTTATGCACGGCGACGGTCACGCGCGGCTGCGCGGTGGTGCGCACGGTTTTTCCGCTCACCGTCACCTTGTCCACTCCCGGCGTGATCTTCTGGCCCAGCGTGGCGGCCTGACCGTTGATCCACACCTCGCCCTGGGCGATCAGCGCTTCGGCGGCGCGACGTGAACACACGCCTGCGTCGGCGATGAATTTTTGAACGCGGATCGGCTCCATGCAGGCCAAGACGAATTGCCGGAATGCCCTCCTGAGGGAAGCCCTTTCGCAGGACGCGGCAAGTTATCGACACCGCCATCGCGATCCTCCAGTGCGTTGCGACCCACCCACCCAAAACCATGTCCGCTTCCGCCCACGACCCCGGGACTGTGTCGGCCTACTCCAAGGATCGTCCTTTCCCCGCCCGCCTCACGGAGAATCGCCTGCTCAACAAGCCAGGATCGGCCAAGGAGACGCGGCATTTCGTCGTGGATCTGCGCGGCAGTGGACTGCACTACAAAGCCGGCGATTCCCTCGGGGTTTTCCCCTCCAACCGTGCGGCGGAAGTGGACGAGGTGCTGCGTCGGCTCGGCGCCAGCGGCGACGAACCGGTGTCGCCCGCGTTGCTGAAGCTGGTGGCGCCGATCCCGTTGCGCGAGGCGCTCACGCACCGGATGTCGTTGGCGAAACCGCCGCGGCGGTTCGTCGAGTTGCTGGCGGCCAAGGCCACCGATGCGGCCGAAAAAGCGCGGCTCGCCGCCCTGCTCGCGCCGGAGGCGAAGGAGGGGCTCGCGCATTTCCTCGAGGAGCGGGAGTTTGTCGACCTGCTGGCGGAATTCCCGAGCGCCAGGCTCACGGCGCAGGAGTTTGCCGATCAGCTGCGCAAGCTGATGCCGCGGTTGTATTCGATCGCTTCGTCGGCCCGGGCGCATCCGAGCGATGTCCACCTGACGGTCGCCGTTGTCCGCTACGCCACCAACGGCCGTGAGCGTGTGGGCGTGTGCTCCACGTTTCTCGCGGATCGCGTGGAGTCGGGGGCCACGCCGGTGCCGGTGTTTGTCTCCGATTCGCATTTCGGGCCGCCCGAGGACGGCGCGCGCGACTGCATCATGGTCGGACCGGGCACGGGCATCGCGCCCTTCCGCGCTTTTCTCCAGGATCGTGTGGCGAGCGGCGCCACCGGCCGGAACTGGCTTTTCTTCGGCGATCAGAAACGCGCGACGGACTTTCTCTACGAGGAGGAGTGGCTCGAGTATCAGGCGCGCGGGGCGCTCACCCGGCTCGACACGGCTTTCTCGCGGGACCAGGCGCTCAAGGTCTACGTGCAGGATCGCATGCGTGAGAACGCCGCGGAGCTCTGGCGCTGGCTGCAGGGCGGCGCCAATTTCTACGTTTGCGGCGACGCGAAGCGGATGGCCAAGGACGTCGACACGGCGTTGCACGACATCGTGGCGGAGCAGGGAAAGATGAGTGTCGAGCAGGCCGCGGACTTCGTGAAGCAGCTGAAGAAAGACAAACGCTACCAGCGCGACGTGTATTGAGGCGTGGATTGGCGATTGCGGAACGGCGAACGGATCGGCAATCCAAGAGGTTCAACGTTCCGCAACCCGAAACCCGCATTCAATTCATGCTTACGTTCAAAAACCGAACCGCCTTGGTGACCGGCGCTGGCCGGGGTATCGGCAAGGCCATCGCCGAGACCCTTGCCCGCCACGGAGTGACGGTCATTTGTGTCTCCAAGTCGGCGGACTCCTGCGGCGCGGTGGCGGCGGCGATCGTCGCGGCCGGCGGCAAAGCGAAGGCGCTCGCGGTTGATGTGGCGGATGGAGCGGCGATCGCGAAGGCGGCCGAGGAGCTGCAGCGCGAGTTTCCCGCGATCGATATCCTCGTAAACAATGCCGGCATCACGCGCGACGGGCTGCTGTTCCGCATGAGCGAAACCGACTGGAACGACGTCATCGCCACCAACCTCACCAGCTGTTTCCATTGGACGAAGCTGATCGGGCGGCCCATGACCCGCGCGCGCTGGGGCCGGATCGTGAACATCACCTCGGTCAGCGGCGTGATGGGCAACGCCGGCCAGGCCAATTACTCCGCGGCCAAGGCGGGCATGATCGGTCTCACCAAGACCCTGGCCCGGGAGTTCGCCGGTCGGAGCGTGACGGTGAACGCCGTGGCGCCTGGATTCATCAAGACGGACATGACGAACGAATTTGTGAACAACCCCGAGGCTTCGGCGAAGATTTTGGAGGCCGTTCCGCTGCGCCGTTTCGGTGAGGCGGCCGACATCGCCAACCTCACGACTTACCTCTGTTCCGAGGAGGCCAGCTACATTACCGGACAAGTTTTTAACGTTGACGGTGGAATGGCGATGTGAAGCCTGCGCACGCACGCCCACCCTCTCAATTTCACGCAAATGGCTGACCAAAAAACCATCGAACAACGCGTCAAGGAGATCATCGTCAATCAGCTCAACGTTAACGAAGAGCAGATCACTCCGACGGCTTCCTTTCTTGATGATCTCGGCGCGGATTCGCTCGATACCGTCGAGCTGATCATGGCCTTCGAGGAGGAGTTCAAGGACGAGATCAAGGGTGAGATTCCGGAGTCCGACGCCGAGAAGCTCCAGACGGTCGGTCAGGTCATCGACTACATCAAGGGCAAGTCCGGTCAGGCTTAAGTCACCCGCAGAATTTCAGGCGTTCTGCCGATTTCCGACGAGGAAATGACTGGCAGAACGCCTTTTTGTTTTCTGAAGTTGGCGTTTCGTTTTTGCGCATGGACCACCTGCCTTCCTCCCAACGCGTCGTGATCACTGGACTCGGGGTCGTCACGTCCCTGGGGCACGAGGTCGGCTCCTTCTGGGCCAGCCTGATGGCGGGAAAATCCGGGGTGCGGCGGGTCGGGCTCTTCGATCCCTCGGAGTTCGCCAGCCAGATCGGAGCGGAGGTGCGCGACTGGGATCCGGCGCAGCATATGGATCCGAAGGAGGCGCGGCGAAACGACCGCTACACGCACTTCGGCTTTGTCGCGGCGAAGCAGGCCTTCGCCGATTCCGGCCTGGCGATGGCCACGGAGGATCCGGACCGGGTGGGCGTCATGATCGGCTCCGGTATCGGCGGAATGTATACCTACGAGTCGCAGCTCAAGGTGCTGGCCGAGCGCGGGCCGCGGAAGGTCTCTCCGTTCACCATCCCCTCGCTGATCGGCAACATGTGCTCGGGCCTCTTCGCGATCGAGATCGGGGCGCGGGGACCCAATTTCGGCGTGGTCTCGGCCTGCGCGACCGGCACGCATGCGCTGGGCGAGGCGGCGCACGCGATCCGGCGCGGCGAAGTCGATGTGATGGTCGCCGGCGGCAGTGAGGCGGCGATCACGCCATTTGCCTACGCCAGCTTCTGCTCGATGAAGGCGATGAGCACGCGCAACGACGCGCCGGAGCGCGCCAGCCGGCCGTTCGACCGCAATCGCGACGGTTTCATCATGGGTGAGGGTGCCGGCGTGATGGTGCTCGAATCCCTCGAGCATGCGCAGCGGCGCGGCGCCCGGATCTACTGCGAACTCGCGGGCTACGCGGCGACGTGCGATGCGTTCCACATCACGCAGCCGGATCCGGAGGGGAAGGGGCTCTCGATGGCGATGAAGCGCGCGCTCGCCAGCGCCCGCCTCGCGCCCGAGCAGATCGACTACATCAACGCCCACGGCACCTCGACGCCCTACAACGACAAGTTCGAGACGCTCGCGATCAAGAAGGTCTTCGGCGATCACGCGCGCAAGGTCGCGATCAGCTCGACGAAATCCATGACCGGTCACCTGCTCGGCGCCGCCGGCGGGATCGAGTCGGTGATCTGCGTGAAGACGCTGCAGTCCCAGACGATTGCGCCGACCATCAACCTCGATGAGCCGGATCCGGAGTGCGATCTCGACTACGTGCCGAATGTCGCGCGGCCGGCCAAGGTCGCGGCCGTGCTGAGCAACAATCTCGGCTTCGGTGGCCAGAACGCCTCGGTGGTGTTCCGCGCGATCTGACGGGAATAGTCCGCCGGCGGCGCCTCAGCTTCTGGCGGACAGCCAGCGTTCGAGGCAGGCCCGGAGTTCGTCCTGCCGCACCGGCTTGGCGATGAAGTCGCTCATGCCGGCGGCGAGACACCTATCGCGGTCGACCGTCATCGCGTTGGCCGTGAGGGCGATGATCGGCAGCGGATTGCCGGCGAGGTGACCGCGGATGAGCCGGGTGGCCTCGAAGCCGTCCATCCCCGGCATCTGGCAGTCCATCAGGATCGCGTCCCAACGCTCCCGGCTTGCCACCGCCACTGCGGCGGCGCCGTCCGCGACGACCACGGAATTGAGGCCGAGTTTCCCGAGCATGAGTTCGACCACCCGTTGGTTTACACGGTCATCCTCCACCACGAGCACGCGGCCGGAAAGGTGCCGCGCTTCCGGGGCAGTGGCGACGGGCGACGGCCGGGCGGGCGGTTTCGCAATCGTGAGGGTGAGTTCGAAAGCAAACTCGGAGCCTTTGCCGACCGCACTGGTCACCGTGATTTTGCCGCCCATGCGGTTCACGAGCCGTTGGGAGATCGCGAGGCCGAGTCCGCTGCCGCCGAAGCGGCGGGTCATGGAGCTGTCGCCCTGGGCAAAGACCTGGAATAGTTTCGCCTGCGTCGCCCGGTCCATGCCGATACCCGTGTCGCCGACCGTGAAGCGGAGGGTGGTCTTTTGCTCGGACCGGTCGACCGCCCGGACGACGACGGCGACGCGGCCGCGTTCGGTGAACTTCACGGCATTGCCGATGAGATTGAGGAGGACCTGCTTCAGCCGCACGGCGTCGCCGACGACCAGCGCGGGCAGATCGGGTGCGAGTTCGAGGGAGAGTTCGAGGCGCTTTTCCGCGGCCCGCGAGCGGAGCAGCGCGACTACCTCGGTGACGGTCGGGCCGAGGGCAAACGGCACCTGTTCGAAATCCATCTTGCCGCTTTCGATCTTGGAGAAATCGAGGATGTCGTTGAGCAGCCGCATCAGGGTGTCGGCTGATCCGGAGGCGATTTCGATGTGCGCCTGTTGTTCCGGGGTGAGGTGCGAGTGCTCCAGGACCTGCAACATGCCCATGATGCCGTTCATAGGCGTGCGGATCTCGTGGCTCATCGTGGCGAGGAACTCGCTTTTGGCCTGATTGGCCGCCTCAGCCTGTTCCTTGGCCTGGCTCAGGTGGGTCACGAGGACTTCGTGTTCGTAGATCAGTCGCCAGAGCTGCCGCAGGTCGGCGTGGTGGAGTTTTGCCGTGTTCAGCAGGAACAGGGCATACGTGACCATGATCATCGTCAGCGTCCATGCCGTGGGGTCCGAGAGCGTGGCGAAGCGGATGAGCAGCGGCGTGAGCGTGCTTGCGACATAGATCCGGTAGCTGAGGGGCACCGAGGCGAGCGAGCGGGCGGCGCCGGCGTTCATGCCGGCGAGAATCACGACCAGCAGCAGGGCGGGCAGCAGGTGATCGAGCTTCAGGTAGAACCAGCCGGCGAGACCCCAGCTCAGACCGGCGGCGACCAGCCCGATCAGGAAATACCCGCGCCAGCGTGGGAGGTCCTCCGGCGGCGGCTGCGCGCGCATGAACGCGGCGTTCAGCGCCCAACGCGCGGCGGTCACCAACAGGATCACGCCGAGCCAGGCGACGTGCTGCTTCACCGGGTGAAAGGTGAACGTCCCTGCCGCCAGCACGACGGCGAGGACGAAGTTCGAGAACAGACCGAAGCCGGCGGTGCGGTAGAGCAGCCGCGTCATTTCCGCCTCTACCTTCGCATCGATGTTCGTGGCCGGCGGGGAGGCCGGGCGTGGCGCGGAAGGTGGCACTAGGTCCATTCGGGGGCAGATTGAACAGGTCGCGGCGCGAGCTGAAGGACGAATCCGCCCAGCTCGCGCGGACGGTGGGAATCCTCGGCCACAAAAACGCCCGCGGCTCGGGAGAGCGGCGGGCGCGGGGAAAGAAACGGATGCGGGAAATCAGGCCTTCTCGACCAGACCGGCTTTGATGGCCTTCACGGACACCCACACGCGCTTCGTGCCGCCGTTGGCGGTCTTGATGCGGATGCGCTGCAGGTTGGGGCGGAATTTGCGTTTCGTGATGCTCGTCACGTGCGTGCCGATACCGCCGCTCTTCTTGGACTGACCCTTACGATTGATGATCGAGCCCTTGACGGGCCGGCGACCGGTGACTGCGCAGATTCTGGCCATGGTGGTTTCGCTTTGGTTAAAGGGTCGGGAGTAAAGGGCGCGGAAAAAGTGAAGCAAGGGGAATTTTGGCGCCGGTGCTTACCGCAGCGCATGCAGCACCTGAAACTTCTGCCCGAGGTGGGTCGGGTGCAGGAGCTGCATCAGCGCGAGCTTCCGGGGCGTCAGGCGGGCGGCGTCGGCCGCAGTTGCCGCCGCGATGAATCCCCCCGCGTGCCGGATGAGAAACGACTCCTGCGTATCGAGTCCCGGGTGGGTGAACCCGTTCTCCACCAACGCCTGCTCCAGCCAATCCCAGCACACATGGCACGTCAGGTCCTGCTCGCCCGGTCGCGCGAGCAGGGCGTTGGTCTGCGTGTGGCGGAAATACGCGCGGACGGTGCCGGCTGGCGTCTCGGTGATGAGCTGTTGCCACGTTTTGCCGTAGTCGAACGCCAGAAACAGGCCGCGCCACGGCTGACCCGCGATCGCACGCGCCAGCGCCGCCGCGGCGAGCGGACGGTCGATGCAGTAGCCGTCCGGCAGAACCTCCGGAGCCAAGTCCGCTTCCGCCGGGCGCTCCTCTTCCTGCAGCTGGCCCGCGCGCTCCACCACGTGGATTTCGCGCCACCCGCCCGGGCGATACACGGTCCGCCGGCACGGCTGGGCGTCGAACAGCTCGTTGGAAAACACCACGCAGTCGCCGGCGAGGTCGATCTTCGCGCCGAGCCGCAGCGTGCGCACCCCGGCGAAGGGATGCGCCACGCCCGCCAGCACGCCGCCCTCGTTCTCCGCGCCGATCTCGACAAACGTGCAGGCCTGCGGCTCGCGTCCGGCATCGCGCAGGCGTTTCGCCGCGGCTGCGGCGACGAGTTCGCCGAAGATCGGGCCACTCGTGCTCGCGGTGAAAAAATCCGTGCCGGCGGCATAGCCGACACGTGGCCGCGCGGCCGGGTAATAGCCGACCTCCGGATGGTAGAGCGCCAACGCCATGAACTGCGCAAACGGCATCGCGCCCGTGGCGTCCGCCTGGGCGCGAAACACCGCGAGAAACTCCGGCGACGGTGCTGCGCTGGCCGTGGTCGACAGTCCCATTTACAAAGGGATGCCGATGCCCACAGTGCCCCGGATGTTCAAACGGATTCTCACTCTGGTCGCCGGCGTGGTGCTGGGAGTGACGCTCACCGTCGCCACCGTGCGCGTCGCGACGGCGTGGAATCTGTTTCCCAGCCGCGAACTCACGCGCTCCGCCGCCTACGTGCGCGATGTGATGCGGATCGTGAACGAGAACTACGTCGACGAGAAGGCCGTCGCCTACGACGGGCTCGCCCGCAACGCGTTGCACGGGATGATCGAGGCGCTCGATCCGCATTCGGAGTTTCTCGAGAAGAAGCACAACGAGGAGTTCGAGGAGGATCTCACGGGTGAGTTCGGCGGCGTCGGCGTGCAGGTCGAGACGCGCAACAACCGCATCGTCGTGATCGCGCCGCTCGCGGGCGGACCGAGCGAGCGGGCCGGCGTGCAGCGGGGCGACGAGATCGTGAGCATCGACGGCAAGCCGGTCGACACGGGCGGCAATATCGACGGGATCGTGAGCCAGCTCCGCGGCAAACCGAAGACCAAGGTCGTGGTCGGACTCTTCCGTCCCACGAAACAGGAGAAGCTTTCCGTCACGCTCGTGCGCGAGATCATCAAGATCGAGAGCGTGCGCGGCGTGCGCGTGCTGGACGACGGCGTCGGCTACGTGCAGCTCACCGAGTTTTCCGACCACACCGCCGATCAGTTCCGCCGCGCCCTCGACACGCTGCTCGGCCAGGGCGCGACGAGTCTCGTGATCGACGTGCGCAATAACCCGGGCGGCGTGCTGGAGGCGGCGGTCGAGGTGGCGGAGCCGTTTTTCAAGAAGGGCGAACTGATCGTCTACACCAAGGGCCGCAAAGCGGAGGACCGGGAGGATTTCCGTTCGGAGCTCACGGTGCCGCCGATCACGCTGCCCACCGCGGTCCTGATCAACGCCGGCAGCGCGAGCGCGGCGGAGATCGTGACCGGCGCGCTGAAGGATACCGGTCGCGCGGTGGTCGTCGGCGAGCGCTCCTTCGGCAAGGGCTCCGTCCAATCGGTCTTCAAGCTGGCCAACGGTGAAGGCCTGCGGCTCACGACGGCGCGCTACTACACACCCGGCGGCGCGACGATCCACGAGAAGGGTATCGCGCCGCATGTGGAGGTGGTGATGACGCCGGAGGAGGACACGAAACTCGCGCGGCAGCGGGCGCGGCCCGACATCACGGATCCGCAGGAATTCAAGGAGCGCTTCGGCTTTGAACCCGTGGCGGATCGGCAGCTGGAGACCGCGCTCGCGATGCTCAAGGGCCTGCGGTTGCTCGATACCGGAAGCGCCCCGCGCGGGACCGCGCAGTGAAATGATCCTGGCGCTCGAAAGCTCGTGCGACGAGACCGCCGTCGCGATGTTCGATCCGCAGCGCGGGCTGGTGGGCGAATGGGTGCACAGCCAGATCGCGATCCACGAGAAACACGGCGGCGTGGTGCCCGATCTCGCGACCCGCGAGCACCTGCGGACCTTCGGGCCGCTGTTGGCGCGGGCGCGGAGCGAAGTGGGCTTCGACGCGGTGCAGTCGATCGCCGTCACGCACGGGCCGGGGCTGGCGGCGTGTCTCGCGATCGGCGTGGCGGCCGCCAAGTCGCTGGCGCTGGCGCTGCGCGTGCCGCTGGTCGGCGTGAATCATCTGCGCGGGCATGTGTGGTCGCCGTTCATCGCGCTGCACGCCGAGGCGCCGGATAACTTCGGCCGTCGTTTCGACGCGCTGCTGCCGCATCTCGGTCTCGTCGTCTCCGGGGGCAACACGCTGCTCTTCCAGATCGATGCCGCGCGGAAGTTGGACGTGCTTTCCTCGACGCGCGACGACGCGGCGGGCGAGGCCCTCGACAAAGGTGCGAAACTCCTCGGGCTCGGTTACCCGGGCGGTCCGTTGATCGAGCGGCGCGCAAAGAACGGGCGTGCGGATGCGTTTGATTTTCCGCGCGGGATCGGGCGGCGGGATGAGTTGGATTTCAGTTTCTCGGGCCTGAAGACGAGTCTGCGCTACCTGCTGGAAAAGATGACACCGGCCGATGTGGAGCAGCGGATGGATGATCTCTGCGCGAGCTACCAGCAGGCGGTGATCGATGCGCTGGCCCGGAAGACGCGTGCGGCGCTGCGGCTCGGGGACGGCGCGCATCGCAGTCTCGGGCTCTCCGGCGGCGTCGCGAACAACCGGACGCTGCGGGCTGCCTTGGAGGAGGAGGCGCGGCGGGCACGGATCCCGTTTTTTGCGGCGCAGCCGAAACACACGGGGGACAACGCGGGGATGATCGCTTTTGCCGCGTGGATCGATGCGGCGGGTGGCGACGC
>JACCDL010213925.1_pt1 | contig 27324 bp, 22 predicted proteins | sample 7441931 | NCBI WGS metagenome assembly JACCDL01 (sample SAMN15323437, study PRJNA562643) | freshwater metagenome | isolation source: river surface water | place: USA:Blue River Watershed | collected 2017-08-16 | reverse complement strand
TTGGAAAATTGGAGCTGACAGGCTTTGGAGACCCTGATTACGATGGAATTTATCCCATGGTGCCGGTTGATGATCCTGCTGCCTCTCCCAATGCAGTCGACTTTAACAATGGTAAATATGTGCCTGAGATTTTTACTTCTTCTGGAAAATTCACAACAGATATTTATTTCAATTGGCACATTTTCAAACAGTTACATTTGATAGCAGGCGTTGATAATTTATTCAACGTTCATCCTGATTTTGCGGTGAACCCTCAAGCTAAATACTGGGCAGGAAATAATGAAACTGGCGGTCCATGGGATGGCGTCCAAATGGGCTATAACGGGATGAGAATTTTCACTAGATTGCAATTCAGATTTTAACCATTACCCATTTTTAAATATAAACTAACAGCATGAACAGCTTAATTTCAAGAGTTTCGTTAGTGCTTTTTGTACTGACTTTAACCATCTTTCAAAGCTGTGAAAAACCATCCAAATTTAAATCCCAATTACAAGTAGATGAACCTCGCAAGGTTTCTGTTTTCTTGACCGATGGTCCAATGGATCTTAAAAATGTATTCATCGATGTTCAAAAAGTAGAAATCAAAATTGATAATGAAAGTTCTTCTTCATCTACGCCTGATGATGACGATGATGATGACGACAAAGATGATGATGATCATTTGAAGGATAGTGATGAATATGGCGAATGGAAAACCTTGGTTTTTGAACCAAAGGTTATTGATGTACTCAAACTTCAAAATGGTGCTGAAATGTTGTTGGGAAGTATTGATGTTTTAAAAGATGTAGAAAAAGTAAGAGTCACCTTGGGTCCAAATAATACAGTCGTTGATGAAAACGATGTAACACACAATCTTGTACTAAACAACGCAACTAATAATTTACTCTACATCAAAATTGGTGATGACGATTGTGATAAAGATGATGACAACAACACCGAAGAGATCAGAGTTGATTTTGATTTATCTAAGTCCATACAATACTTGAATGGCAAATATTATCTCAAGCCAAAATTGTCTTCATTCAGCAACTCTGGATATGGTGAAATAGAAGGTAAAGTTTTACCTGAAGGCATAAAAGCAAAAGTGACTATTTCAAATGGTCAGGGTGATCCTAAAATAGCTTATCCTGATAAAAAAGGTCGCTTTAAAGTTAGAGGACTAAAAGAAGGCACTTACTCTTTGTTATTTGAAGCAACTGGAAAAACTTCTAAGACCGTTAGCGGAGTTGTAGTAACAAAAGGCAAAGAGGTTGAACTGAGCACAGTTACCCTCAATTAGTAATATTACACAATCATGACACAAGGAATTATCCTGAAGGATAGTTTCGCACCATGAGTTTAATTTATTTTATTCCTATTGGGACATTCTTCATGTCCATGGTCTTTTCTTATGTGCTGTTTAAGCATTACCAGAGGAAAAAAGAAGCGACTTATATTTTGTGGTGGTTGATTGGCGTATTGACTTATGGCGCTGGAACATTCACTGAGAGTTTTAATACGCTCAACGGATGGACAGAAACCAATTTCAGGTGGTGGTATATCACGGGAGCATTGTTAGGAGGTGCGCCTTTAGCACAAGGCTCTGTTTACCTTTTGCTCAATAAGAAAGCAGCACACGTACTTTCTGCAATTTTGGTTTTGACAGTTGTCATTGCTTCTGTGTTTGTTTTAATGTCGCCTATAGATTATACAGCAGTGGAGCCAGAACGCATGTCGGGTAAAGTATTCATTTGGCAATGGGTTCGATCTTTCTCGCCCTTCATCAATATATATGCAGTACTATTCTTAGTTGGTGGTGCCATTGCATCAGCTGTAAAATACTTTAGAAATACAGGCACCAGTGTTAGGTTCTGGGGAAATGTCTTGATTGCAATTGGTGCAATACTTCCTGGTATAGGTGGAAGTTTTACAAGATTGGGTTATGTGGAAGTTTTGTATGTGACGGAATTTATCGGACTATTGATGATCATCATTGCATACACCATCATGAAAAATGAAAAAATGAAATCAGTCCACGCTAATCAATTATAATAACGGTATATGGGTTTTAAGAGGGCGCTAATGTTTTAGCGCCTTTTTTTTGATCATACCACCTTTGGTGTCCTTGATACTGTTCATCACCACAAATGCATGTGGGTCGATAGTTTGAATTTCTGTATTGAGTTTGTTCATTTCTAAACGGGTGATGACCGTGAATAAAATATTGACTTCCCCCATCTCACCTCTTGTGCCAAATCCCTTTTCGCCTTTATAAACAGTAATACCTCTTCCCATTTTTTCAATGATCATCTGTCTGATTTCTTTATAATGGGAGGATACAATAGTAACACCCATATACTCGTCAATACCTTCTACAATGAAATCGAGCATTTTAGATGCTGATAGATAGGTAATCATTGAATACATAGCAATTTCTATTGAGAGGAGATAGGCTGCGGCAGAAAAAACAAGAATATTGATCAGTATGATGATATCACCTATTGTAGTTCCTAGTTTTCTACTTAAAAAAATTGCTAATATCTCTGTGCCATCAATCACTGCACCACCTCTAACGGCAAGTCCAATACCTGTGCCTAAAAAAAATCCACCAAACACCGCTACTAGAATATTGTCATCTGTCACGTTAGGGAACTCAACATTTGCAACAACTAAGGCCAAACCAATGATAGCCAATGTCGTCTTTATAGCAAAAGCCTTACTCACCACCCTGTATCCCATAAAAATAAATGGAATGTTCACGCAAATGATGAGTAGGTAAAGTGGAATACCAGTTGTATTTGAAATCAATAATGATATACCAGTTGCACCACCATCCACAAATTCATTACTAAGTAAGAAGCCTTTGAAACCGAATGCTGCAGAAAATATTCCAGCTGTTACTAAAACAAAATCCTTAAAATTTCTTTTCGTTAAAATGGCTAGTTCTCGGTAACCTTTGGCATAGGTATAGGGACTAATCTCTATTCCCTTGGCTACTTTGCTGCGTAGCGTGGTTAAGGCAATAATCTTTTTTAACAATCCACTCATTTCCATGTACACTAAGTTATGTAGTTTATAATAACTTTATCCTCGATGAAAAAGCAAGATAGCGACCAGGGTATTCAAATTAACAAATACATTAGTAATTCAGGTTTCTGTTCCAGAAGGGAAGCGGATAAACTGGTAGAAGATGCACGAGTAACCATCAATGATGATATCGCACTGCCTACTTCACGTGTACAAGCAGGCGATATTGTTGCCATCGATGGTGAAAAAATCAAATCGAAACAACGGCCCATCTACATCGCATTAAACAAGCCAGTTGGTGTTACTTCCACTACAGACATGAGTGATAAGACCAATATCATTCGATTCATGAATCATCCCAAAAGAATTTTTCCTGTCGGCCGTTTGGATAAAGATTCTGAGGGTTTGATTTTATTAACCAATGATGGTGATATTGTCAACAAGATTTTACGTTCTAGTAATAATAATGAGAAAGAGTATGTTGTTACAGTTGATAAGGAACTCACCCATGAGATGATCAAACAAATGGGAACTGGTGTCCGTATACTGGGAGAGGTTACTAAGCCCTGTTACATCAGGCAAGAAGGACAAAGGCGCTTCAGGATTATTTTGAAACAGGGACTGAATCGACAAATTCGTCGCATGTGTGAGACTTTTGGTTATAAAGTGAAAACACTAAAAAGGATTCGCATCATGCACATTCATTTAGGAACCCTAGCTACAGGCAAATGGCGTTACCTCACTCCACAAGAAATGGATGAATTGGAAAGAGCATTAGAAAATGCAAGAGGGTAGCTAAAAGGTCGTTAGAATAGTGTCACTTCTTTTTTTTATATTCGGTATATAAACATGCCATCATGAAAAAACTATTTACTTTTTTTGCCTTGCTCTTTTCTTTTTTTGCAACTGCACAAGATCATGCTGCACCTCCACCACCACCAGCTATTATTGGGCGTTGGGACTTAACTGTTGATCAGGGGGATAAAATAGTTCCTTCATGGTTGGAAGTAGAGCTTTCAGGAATTCGCACTTTGGTTGGACATTTTGTTGCAGAGGGCGGAAGCGCAAGGCCCATTGCTAAAGTAAATTTTACAAATGGTAAAGTGAATTTCAGTATCCCTCCACAATGGGATATGACTGATATTGACTTGGTGATGAATGCTGAAATAAAGGATGGTAAGTTAGTCGGCACTATACGCAACAATAGAGGTGAAACACACCCTTTTGTTGGCGAACGCGCACCTTCTTTAGTGAGAATGCAAAATCCAGTATGGGGTGCACCTATCACTTTGTTTAATGGCAAAGATCTTACTGGTTGGCATACACAGACCAAAGACAACCAATGGGTGGTTGAAAATGGTGTCATGAAAAGTCCTCGTTCTGGTTCTAACATCATGACAGATCAAAAATTTGAAGATTTCAAATTGCATATTGAAGTGCGTTATCCTAAGGGAAGCAATAGTGGTGTTTATTTAAGAGGAAGATATGAGGTGCAGGTGGAAGATAGTTATGGTAGAGAGCCGAACTCTCATTTGTTTGGCGGTGTGTATGGTTTCCTAACACCAAATGAAATGGCAGTAAAACCAGCTGGGGAATGGCAAGTATATGATATTACTTTAATTGGACGCCGCGTGACTGTTGTTGCGAATGGTAAGACAATTATCAATGATCAAATCATTCCTGGTATTACTGGAGGTGCATTGGATAGCAAAGAAGGAGAGCCAGGTCCAATCTTTTTACAGGGTGATCATGGTCCCGTTGAATATAGAAATATTGTGATTATTCCTGCAGGAAAAAGAACTAGAGGTTAGTTTTTGATTTCTTCAAACTCGATGTAATCGTCGTTGTCCACTTTTGGTTGCTTCTTTTCAGGCGCAGGTTGTTGCTGACTTTGCGTGAATTGCTCTTGCTGCTCACGCATTGCATCAAATTGTTTTCTAACCTGCTTGGTAGTTTTGTAAACTGGCCATGCGAATCCTACAATAAACCTGTAGGCGAAATAAATGGCAAAGCCCAATAAGATATAACGTAACATGTTGCGAAGTTAGTCAAATGCAAAATTTGGCGGACAGCTTTTTGAGGAACGGAAAATCTGATCCCTTTTTATTTTTCTTTATCCCCCTTTAGTACATCCCCAACTTTATCTGCCATTTTGGAAACAAGATTGCTTACACCCTGTTGCAGTTTTTCGCTTTCCATAAATCGACTTACAATATCCGCCCAAAAATTGGTTGCGCTGCGTTTCCCACCAAAGACACTGTTGAGTGTCATGCTGAAATAATTGCCTTTCAGGTTTTGGAAATTATTATCGAGCGTGGTTTCCAAACTCTTTTGCTTCATTCGCAATTCACGAATGGTCATATCGAGCTGCTCTATCGTTCTGATTCGTTTGTTCATCTTAATAAAATTCATCTTCCTCCTCCTGTGTAGCAGTCCGGATAAACAGGCGGATCAAAGGGTTAAGGAATAAGGCTTTTCTAAATGCAACACCCAATAATAAGATTAGTAGAAAAACTCCGCCCCCACATAAAAATCCCATAGCAGCACTTCCCAGCAAATCTGCCATCAACCAAGAGAAGGCAATCACCAAGAAAAGCAGAAAAAACAGCACCATGAAACTGATCAGGGTGATGAGAATCAGCATGCTGAGCGTTCTAGAGAGACTTCTTACAGAAGTCAGCTTTAAAATTTGGAGTCTGGTTTCAAAATAATCCGCAACCAAACGTTTGTTTTCTTTGTAAAAATCATTCAGGTTGTCCGACATAGTTAGTCCGGTTAAGCATTTGTTCAAGACAAATTTGTCTTAAAAGTGAAGTTAACTAATCCAAATTAGTAATTCATGATGGTGGTCAGCTAACTGCCTGATCAAGAACTATTTTGCCAATTTCCCCTTTTTCTCTATCTTTGTATCCGAAACAGGAACAATTGAAGGGAACGGAATCGTTCCCTTCTTTATTTCTATACCATGTCGAACGAAGCAAAAACATTGAAAATCAAGGAGTTAGTAGAGGTCCTCTTAGAGGCAGATCCTTCTATTTTCCTTGTTCGGGTCCATATCAGACCCATCAACAATATCTCTGTGTATGTGGATGGCGATGAAGGAGTTACGATTGATAAGTGCGTCAAGTTGAACAGGGCACTGTACAAAGGAATCGTGGAGCAGGGGGTGTGTAATGATGGAGAGTTTGCTTTAGAAGTTTCTTCTCCGGGTGTGGATGAGCCCTTGTTATTGACTCGTCAGTATAGAAAGAACCTGGGCAGAATGGTTGAGGTAACAACAAATGAAGGGAAGGAAATTGAAGGGAAGTTGTTGGTTGTGGGTGATCAAGAAATTGAAATAGAAGAAGAGAAGGGGAAAGGGAAAAAGAAAGAGATGGTCAAGCACGTGCTTCCATTCTCTGAAATAAAGTCAACAGTGGTTAAAATCATATTTTAATAAAACAGACAAGAAAAAACGATAGGCTATGGCAAGTATCAATTTGATCGAGTCCTTCCAGGATTTTAAAGATGCGGAAAACATCGATCGTCCCACGCTCATGAAAGTACTTGAGGATGTATTCAAGACTTTGCTTCGTAAGAAATATGGCTCTGATGAGAGTTTCGATGTAATTGTAAATACTGAGAAAGGTGACTTGGAGATTGTTCGTCACCGCATGATTGTTGAAGATGGAAAAGTAGAAAATCCTTTGATGGAGATCGAATACAGTGATGCAATTAAAATTGAGCCTGACTTCGAAGTAGGTGAAGAGTTGTATGAAGAAGTTGATATCATGGATTTTGGTAGAAGAGCTATTCTTGCTGCAAAGCAGACGTTAGCAAGCCGAATTGGTGATTTGAAAAAGAATGCACTTGTAAAAAAATATGGCGATCGTGCTGGTGAAATCATCAATGCTGAAGTATACCAAGTTTGGAAGAAAGAAGTGTTGTTGATTGATGAAGATGGCAATGAGCTAATTCTTCCAAAATCAGAACAGATTCCATCTGATTATTTCAAGAAAGGAGAGAGCATTCGTTCTGTAATCAAGAAAGTAGAAATGAAAAATAACACTCCTGTTATTGTTCTTTCTAGAACGCATCCATCCTTCCTTGCCAAGTTGCTTGAAATTGAGGTTCCAGAAATATTTGATGGTTTGATTGTGATCAAGAAAATTGTACGTGAACCAGGTGAGCGTGCTAAAGTGGCTGTAGAAAGCTACGATGATCGTATCGATCCAGTAGGTGCTTGTGTGGGTATGAAAGGTAGCCGTATTCATGGTATTGTTCGTGAGTTGAAGAATGAAAATATTGATGTCATTAACTTTACCAACAACATTCAGTTGTTGATTCAACGTTCTTTGACACCTGCTAAGATCACACGCATGAACATTGATAACGAAGGAAAGCGTGCTGAAGTTTTTGTTTCACCTGATCAAGTATCATTGGCCATTGGTAAGCGCGGTGTAAACATCAAACTTGCAGAAGAGTTGACAGGTTTCAATATTGATGTGTACAGAGATAATGAAGGTGAAATGGCTGAGTACGATATCGACTTGGATGAATTCAGCGATGAAATTGAAGGTTGGATCATTGAAGAGTTGAAGCGAATTGGTTGTGATACAGCACGCAGTGTGTTGGATTTGACTGCAACTGAGCTTGAGCGCAGAACAGATCTAGAAAAAGAGACCATTGAAGAATTGCGTGATATTTTGAGAGCTGAATTTGATAAGGACTAAGTCTCAACAGTATTAAAGCAACAAAAAGAAAAATAGCATAAAAGCTTAAGGAGGATAAATGTCAGAATCAAATACACCCAGGTTAATGGCTGCGGCCAAAGAGTTCAACATCGGAAAAGACACGTTGGTGGACTTCCTTGTATCGAAGGGATTCAGCAAAGATGATCTGAAGCCAACATCCAAGTTGACGGAAGACATGTACCATTCTTTGCAACAAGAATTTTCTTCAGACAAGGCCGCAAAAGCAAAGAGCGACGCCATTGAAATTCCAAAGGGCGCTGCTACGGAAGCAAAGAAGAAGAAAGATGAAGAAGAGATTGTATTTAAAAAAGATACAAAGAAAAAAGCTGAAGTAGTTGAAGCAGAACAGCCTAAGGTTGTAGAAGCTGCACCTGCACCAGTTGCAGCTCCAGCTCCAACTCCAACAGAAGTAGTTAAGATTGAGGCTCCTGAATTAGGTGGTCCAAAAATTCTTGATAAAATTGATCTTGATAACCTCGATTCATCAACCCGTCCAAAGAAAGGAGCGGCCAAGAAGAAAGATGCTGTTGTAAAGGAAAAAGAAGAAGTTCAACCTGTTTCGGCTCAAGAGCCAGAGGTTGAAAAGGCAATTGATACAGCTCCACCTGCTCAAGATATCATTGAAAAAGTAAAAATTGAGGCACCAGAATTAGAGGGGCCAAAGATTATAGGTAAAATCGAATTAGCACCTGATACCGAAGATAGAGGTAGAGCTGCTGATGAAAAGAGAAAGAGAAAGCGTATTCCAATTGAGAAAAAAGAAATTGAACGCTCTAAGCCTTCTATTCAAAAAGGAGGATCAGCTCCAGCTCCTCAACGTCCTTCTGCGCCAAGAGCTGGTTCGGGAATGCGTGCAGTTAAGCGAGGTGAAGTAAAGGAGATTGACGAAAAAGAAATCCAGAACAAAATCAAAGAAACGCAAGCCAAGCTTTCAGGCGGCGGCGGATCAAAAGCCAAAATTACCAAGTCGAAATTACGCCGCTTGAAGCGCGAGGAAATGGAAGCTGGTGCTGAAGGTGAAGTGGATAATAAAATTCAACTGACTGAATTTATCAGTGTAAGTGAGTTGGCGAGTTTATTGGATGTGAGCTTTGCAGATATTATTGGCAAGTGTATGGGCTTGGGTATCATGGTATCCATCAACCAACGCTTGGATGCTGAAGTGATTGAATTGGTTGCAGGTGAATTTGGATATGAAGTTGAGTTCATCGATATGGAAAAGCAAATGGAAATGGAAGAAGAGGAAGAAGCAGATGATGCTGATGACCTCAAGCCCCGTGCTCCAATTGTAACCATCATGGGTCACGTTGACCATGGTAAGACTTCTTTGCTCGACTATATCCGTAACGCAAATGTGGTAGCAGGTGAAGCGGGTGGTATTACTCAGCACATTGGTGCATACCATGTTGATCTTCCAAATGGAAAGTCGATTGCCTTCCTTGATACTCCTGGTCACGAAGCCTTCACCGCAATGCGTGCTCGTGGTGCCAAGGTGACCGACCTTGCTGTAATTGTTATTGCCGCAGATGATGCCGTGATGCCACAAACAAAAGAGGCTATCAGCCACGCTCAGGCAGCTGGTGTTCCAATGATTTTCGCAATCAACAAAATTGATCGTGAAGGTGCTAATCCACAGAAAATCTATGAGCAACTTTCTGGCATGAACATTCTCGTAGAAGAGTGGGGTGGTAAATTCCAGAGCCAAGAAATTGCAGCTAAATCAGGATTAAACGTAGATAAGTTATTAGAGAAAATATTGCTTGAAGCAGAAATGCTTGATTTGAAAGCAAATCCAGAAAAAGAAGCATCCGGTACGGTTATTGAAGCTACGTTGGATAAGGGTAGAGGTTATGTTGCTACTATCCTTGTTCAGAATGGTACCCTGCACCAAGGAGATTTGGTGGTAAGCGGACAATACTATGGTAGGGTTAAAGCGATGATGAACGAAAGAAATCACCGTGTTGATACCATACCACCTTCAAGTCCAGTATTGATTCTTGGTTTGAATGGTGCACCACAAGCTGGTGAGAAGTTTAAGGTATACGAAGATGAAGCTGATGCAAAAGAAATTGCAAACAGAAGAGCACAGATTATTCGTGAACAAGGTATCAGAACGAAGAAGCACATTACACTTGATGAAATTGGTCGTCGTTTGGCTCTGGGTAACTTCAAGGAATTGAACATCATCATCAAAGGTGACGTGGATGGTTCAGTGGAAGCCTTGAGTGATTCACTTCAGAAACTTTCTACACAAGAGGTGGCCATTAAAGTGGTGCATAAGGCAGTGGGACAAATCACGGAGAGTGATGTATTGTTGGCAACAGCATCTGATGCCATCATCATTGGTTTCAATGTTCGTCCTTCTATACAAGCAAATAAAATTGCTGAAAGCGAGGGTGTGGAGATCAAATTGTACTCTATTATCTATACAGTTATTGAAGATATCAAGAGTGCGATGGAAGGTATGCTTGAGCCGAAAATTGAAGAGAAAATTGTGGCTAACGTTGAAATACGTGAAGTGTACAAATTCGATAAGGCTACAGTTGCCGGTTGTTATGTACTTGATGGAAAAATCAGCCGTAACAGTAAAATCCGCGTTATCCGTGATGGTATCGTTGAATACCCTAAAGGTGAAGGAGCAAATGCCGAATTGGGCAGCTTGAAACGCTACAAGGATGATGCTAAGGATGTGAGTGCTGGTATGGAGTGCGGATTGACCGTTAAAAACTACAATGATATTCGCGTGGGCGACGTAATTGAAGCTTACGAAGAAACAGAAGTTAAGAGAACGCTCTAAATGGATAGGTAATCCTAAGATGCCTAGGCGAATTAGGATTATCTTAACCAATAAGCCATTAACTTGGTGATTGAATTATGCGCATGAAAAGGATACTGACTTTAATGTTTTTTGTAGCGATGGCCTTTTCTTCTAAGGCACAATCAGCAAAGCTACTCGCTGATAAAATTATTGCCATTGTTGGTGATAAGATTGTCTTGAAAAGTGATATTGTCAATTATATTGATGATATCAAACGCCAAGGAAATGAAATCCCTCCCAATACAGAGTGTGTTTTATTAGAAAAAATGATGCAGGACAAAGCTTTGATTCTGCAAGCTGAAAAAGACTCACTTCCTATTTCTGATGAAGAAGTTGAAGCAGAGTTAGATCAGCGTATTCGTTATTTTATTTCACAGTACGGTGGTAAGGAAGCTTTCGAGCAAATTGCAGGGCGTACAATTTATCAGGTAAAAGAAGATTTTAGAAAATCCATTCGGGAAGGTCGTTTAGCAAGATCAATGCGTGAGAAAATTGTAGAACTTGTCAAAATCACTCCTAACGAAGTTCGTGACTACTATAACCGTATTCCAACTGATAGTCTTCCATTCTATGAAACAGAATTGGTAATTGGACAAATTGTGATGCATCCTAAAGCTGGACGTGAACTAGAGAAATTTGCCCAAGATGAATTAGCTGATTACAAACGCCAGGTTGAATCTGGTCAAAAATCATTCGAAACACTTGCTCGTCTCTATACTGAAGATCCAGGAAGTAAGCAGAATGGCGGTCGATATGAAATCAACCGAAACGAAAAGACCTGGGATCCTGATTTCAAAAATGCGGCATTCCGTTTAAAAGAAGGTCAGATTTCACCTGTTATCAAGTCCAAATTTGGCTATCACATCATTCAAATGGTGAGTCGTAATGGTGATGATGCAGTTATTCGCCATATTCTGAGAGTACCTCAGTTGCAAGATTAAGATATTGAACTCACAAGAGTTAAACTTGATTCCATTCGCACCAAACTGCTTGACGGTTCAGTTGCTTTTGGTGAAGCTGTTGATAAATTCAGCGATGACCAAAACAGTAAGTTTACAGCAGGTATCATGATGGGACAAGGAGGGAATTTTGTTACGATTGATGAATTGGATAAAAGTCTTATTCCTTACTTGGATAAATTAAAGGTAGGAGATTACTCTACACCTATTGTTTACAAAGACGAACAGGATAAGCAGGCGGTAAGGATTGTTTATTTGCAAGCTAGGACCGAACCCCATAGAGAGAACATGAGGGATGATTACGATAGAATCGCTCAGCGTGCATTGGAAGAGAAAAAGGATAAAGTGATTGAAAAATGGTTCCAGAGCAAGCTTCCAACCTATTATGTGATGGTGGACAAGGATTTTCATCAATGCGAATCCCTAAAATCGCAGTTTCCAAACTACGTGAGCAAATAACAGATTGATATTTTTTTAATGTTCTGTTTTTAAAGTGTAATTTAGCTGCTCTCATTTTGCCTTATGAGTGATGCAATCAAACACGAGTGTGGTCTGGCTTTCATCAGACTCCGCAAGCCTTTTTCCTACTACCAGCAACAACACGGTACGGCACTTTATGGCCTAAACAAACTGTATCTCCTAATGGAGAAGCAGCACAACAGAGGTCAGGATGGCGCTGGAATTGCCGCAGTTAAATTAAATGCAGAACCTGGTTACCCCTTCATGCATAGATTACGCAGCAATGCAACACAATCTATTGCTGATTTATTTAGTCAGGTAGGTAAGGAAATCAATGAATTGGAAAAATTCCAACCAGAAATCAGAAAGCACCCTGGAATGATGAAAGGGCATCTGAATTTTATGGGGGAACTGTTGTTGGGGCATTTGCGTTACGGGACACAAGGCAAGAACAATGTTGAATTCTGTCATCCCTTCATCAAAAGAGATATTATTCCTGCAAGAAATCTTGCATTAGCTGGAAATTTCAATCTTGTTAATACTGAAGAACTATTTGATCTTCTCAAATTAACGCCAGGTGATTTTCAAAAACAAAGCGACTTGGCTGCTATGATGGAAGTGGTGCATCATTATCTTGTTAAAGAAGATGAGGCCAATCCAGATCAAATGGATGTAGCTGCTGCATTGAAAAAAGCTTTTGTTCATTTTGATGGTGGTTACCATGTAAGTGGATTAATAGGTAATGGATATTCATTCATTGTTAGAGATGCACATGGAATAAGACCATCTTATTATTATATCAATGAAGAAGTAATTGTTGCTGCATCTGAGAGAGCGGCAATCAGAACCAGTTTCAATGTTGGTGAGAATGAAGTAAAAGAATTGATGCCTGGACAAGGTCTTATCATAAAGAGTGATGGCACTTATTCAATAGAACAAATACTAGAACCAAAAGAAAGAAGGGCTTGTAGTTTTGAGCGTATTTATTTCTCTAGAGGTGGTGATGAAAAGATTTACAGAGAGCGCATCGGCCTCGGTTATCGATTGAGTAACAATGTGCTCAAGGCAATTAACAATGATTTAAAGCATACTATTTTCTCATTCATTCCTAATACTGCAGAAGTTGCTTTCTATGGATTATTAAAGGGTATGGAAGATTTTTTGAATCAGATCAAGGTTCAAAGAATCATGGCTTGGGGCAAAGACTTTGATGAAGAGAAGCTCTCTGAAATGGTGAACAGGAAAATACGTGTTGAAAAAATTGCCATCAAGGATGTGAAGATGCGTACGTTTATCACGGAAGATGCCAATAGGTCTGAAATGGTCCAGCACGTGTATGATATTACATATGGTACTGTTGAGAAGGATGTTGATACACTAGTAGTGATTGATGACTCAATTGTAAGAGGAACAACATTAAAAGAGAGTATTGTAAGAATGCTTTCTAGGTTGTCGCCTAAAAAAATAATCGTGGTTTCTTCAGCTCCTCAAATTCGTTACCCTGATTGCTACGGTATTGATATGAGTAAGCTAGGTGATTTCATTGCCTTCAAAGCAGCATTGGCTTTGCTTGAAGATAGGGGTCAGCAATCTTTACTTGACGAAGTATACAAAGAGTGCAAGCAATTGCAGGAAGAGAATGCTTTGCATACAGTGAACCTGGTTAAAAAAATCTATGGTTCATTTACGCCAATTGAAATATCCGCAAAGATTGCAGAACTGATTACTCCTAAAGAAGTAAAGTTGCCCGTTGAAGTTATCTATCAGACCATCGAAGATCTACACGATGCTTGTCCGGGTAACCTAGGCGATTGGTATTTCACAGGAAACTACCCAACACCAGGCGGTAACCGTGTAGTAAACAAAGCTTTCATTAACTACATGGAAGGTAAAGATGTAAGAGGCTATTAATAAATTAATACAACTCAAAAAAAAGCCAGGTAGTTTTTACCTGGCTTTTTAAGTTGTATGAAATACTTATTTTAAGTTATACTTGTATTTGTATCGCTCATACAATTGTGTATGCTTACTTGTGAGGCTGGCAATACGTCCTTCAATCATTACAAAAGAAATATTGCTACTGCGCATATCTAAAATGTCACCTTCGCTGATCACGATGTTGGCATCTTTACCAACTTCCAGTGATCCGGTTCTGTCGGCTATACCTAAAATCTTTGCAGCATTCAACGTAATTGAAGCCAGTGCATCCTCTTTAGGTAGTCCGTATGCCGCTGCAGTACCTGCATTGAAAGGGAGGTTCTTTCCACGGTGCTGACCATCTTCGTCATTGATAGCAAATAATACACCTGCTTTATGCAAGAGTGCAGGAAGCTGATAAGGAAGATCAACTGCATCATCTGCTAAAGTTGGCAATGCGTGCATCTGACTCAATATTACTGGTATGTTGTTCTTTTTCAAGAGATCAGCTACTTGGTAGCTTTCACCTGCACCCACCAATACAATATCAAAGCCAAATTCATTTTTGAAATCAATTGCTGCTAAGATTTCGCGAACAACATCACAATGTATAAATAGCTTTTGCTTTTTGCTGAAAAGACCTCTAACTGCTTCAAACTTCAAATTAGTAGTAGCATGTTGAGATTGACTCAAGTAAGCATTTGCTTCACGGAAGAATACTTTTACTTCTTCAATTTGCTCAAGACCTCTTTTGATGGGATCTTGTTGCGGACCTTGCTGACCTAAGAAGGCCGCAAAACGATTAGGTCTATTGAAGAGCGCAGGCATATTCATGTGCATACCATTATCCGAAGCATAAGCTGCATCTTCCCAGTTCCATGCATCAAGCTGAACAACAGAAGAACTACCACTGATGGTTCCTCCTTCTGGGACAATGTTTGCATGTGTGATACCATTTGATTTTAAAGTATTGATCACTTTAGAATCGGTGTTGTAGGCAACAAGAGAACGAATAGAAGGATTGTAATCTCCGATTTCAGTTGCGTCTGCAGTTGCACGAACGCTGTTGATTTCAATCAATCCAAGATTGGAGTTGGCAAGAATAAGTCCTGGATACACATGTTTTCCTTTAGCGTCTGCAACAGTTGCACCAGCTGAAGGAGTGATGTTGTTCCCAATGGCAGTAATCTTACCATCTTTGATTTCAATAGAAGTGTTGTTCAACACTTGACCGTTTCCAACATGTACAGTTCCGTTCATGATGAAAACCGGACCTTCCTGTTTTTTTGCAGGATACACTGTCTCCTGTGCGTTGATGGAAACAACTGCAATCAGGGCAAGTAGGTTTAATAATATTTTTTTCATTTGAATTCGTTTAGAAGTTTAGTCTTGTTCGATGGTGAGGATACCATGGCTATGATCGTGGTCGCCACAATTCAACAATACAGAGTAGCTTGGCGTTGGAGCCATTGTTGGTCCACCTGCTCTTTTCTCGCCATTCATTTTTTGAATGAGCCTGTTGCGTTCTGCAGTTTGTTGTTTTCTCATTTCAGCATCAGCTGTTCTGTCGAAATAAACGATACCATCAACAATTGTTTTTTCTGCCTTTGCATAAATACTCAACGGGTTGTCGCTCCAGAGAACAAGGTCAGCGTCTTTACCCACTTTGATACTTCCTACTTTGTTGTCAACGTGTAGCATTTTTGCTGGGTTGATGGTAACCATCTTCCATGCATCTTCTTCAGACATGCCACCGTATTTGATGCTCTTAGCAGCTTCTTGGTTCAAGCGACGAGCCATTTCAGCATCATCAGAATTGATGGCAACATTCAAACCGACTTTAGTCATGATGGTTGCATTGTAAGGAATGGCATCCACCACTTCCATCTTGTAATTCCACCAGTCGGAGAAAGTTGAAGCAGCAGCACCATGTGCTTTCATTTTATCAGCTACTTTATAACCATCTAAGATATGCGTGAACGTATTGATTTTAAATCCAAGTTTATCGCCTACTTTAAGTGCAGAATTGATTTCACTTTGCACGTAAGAGTGACAAGTGATGAAACGTTTTTTGTTCATGATTTCAACCAGCGCTTCTAATTCAAGATCACGGCGAACAGTGCTATAAGGATCAACAGTTACTGTTGCGGTTTTCTTCCCTTTTGCAGCTGCTTGAGGTTGAGCAGAAGCAGCAGCAATTGCTTTTTCATAGTCTTTTGCTCTGGTAAATGCATCTTCAAGTACTTGTTCAACACCCATACGTGTATCAGGGAATCTGTTGTTGCCCATTGCAGCTGAAGAACGTTTTACGTTTTCCCCCAAAGCAAATTTGATGAAACCATCAGAACCTTCAAACTTCAATTGCTCATCGTTGGCGCCCCAACGTAATTTGATCAATTGTGTTTGTCCGCCTATGGTGTTTGCACTACCATGCAGGATATGTGATGATGTAACACCACCACTAAGTTGTCTGTAAATATTGATATCATCTGGATTGAGGTTGTCGGCTATTCTAACTTCTGAGGTAACCGACTGACCACCTTCGTTGATGGATGCAGCTGCAATATGTGAGTGTTCATCAATGATACCAGCAGAAAGGTGTTTGCCTGTTGCATCAACTACTTTAGCTGTTGCATCTTGTAAGCCTTTTCCAATTTGTGCAATCTTGCCATCTTTGATCAATACATCTGTATTTTCTAATTTACCTTCTGCTTCACTGGTCCATACAGTTGCATTTTTAAATAGAATGGCTTCTTGCTTAGGTGCAGTTGTCCAACCAAATGGTGTAAATGGATAAGTAACTGCGCCTAATTTTGATGGTTCTTTTTTCTTTGCAGAATCCACTTTTGCTGCTTCCCCTGCACCAGTTAATGAGGCAGTCCAAGTCATCTTGTTGCCATCATTATCCTCTCCGTAACCATTCCATACATCGCCATTGGCCATACCGCTCAGGCGCATCATATTTCTTGATTTCTTTTCAGGAGCAAAATTTATTTTTACCATCTTGCCATCGAAGCTGAACTTGGCGGTGATGGTGTCAGTTGCGATGATGTTGGCTGCAGAAGCTGATTTCACATCAAGGTTAAATGTTTTAGCTCCTTGAGCAGATTGTACAGTCAAAGTATATTTTCCAGCAGCTTCTTTCCACTTGTCGCCTTTCACAACATATTTCTCACCTTGAATCCAGTTTTCTACTATAGCAGTTTTTTCATTGAAAACATTTCCAGTGGTGATGAGGAAGTTGGCTAGTTTGCCATCTTCAAGACTACCTACCATATTCGATACACCCAAAACAGATGCAGGAGTAGCAGTAAGTGCTTCCAAAGCTTTTGCTTCCGACAAGCCATTATCGATTGCTTTTCTAAGGTTGGTCATGAAAGCAGCTGGTGAGCGAAGATCTGCTGTGGTTAAAGCAAAAGGAATTCCAGCTTTCTCGAGTGCTGCAGGATTGGTTGGAGCAAGTTCCCAATGTTTCATATCTGAAACAGATACAAATCTTGCATCATTAGGATCTTCAACATCCATGGCCATTGGAAAATTCAAAGGCACAATCAAGGTTGATTTTGTTGCTGCAATTTCATTTACGCGCTGGTATTCATTGCCACTTGATTTGATAACGTATTGTACACCAAATTCATCTCCAATTTTATCAGCACGAACAATATTCCATTTATCGTTGGCTTCAAATATTTGTGGTAGACTTTGCGTATTGTTCCATGCAATCAAACTAAGGTTTACGCCTTCATTATCTGCATTGTTTTTATACCACTTCGCATCGATATAGGTTTGACGCAACAAAGAAATGTTACCCATCATAGAAGAAGGATAGCTTTGTTGAGATGAACCTTTGTTAAATGAATAATGTGCAGAAGCTTTTTCTTTTAAGATGACTTTGTTCTCTTTCATATTGGCAAGAGAAACAAAAGTTCCTGTACCTCTTGCAATACCATCACGCTGATGAGTAAGCACAGCACCAAATCCAATTTCACGCAGTGGTTTAGCTTTTGCATCGTCAGTTACAAATAATTTTCCTCCTTCAACATCTGCTCTGATGGCCTGGTTCCAACCAAATGCGCCTTTAGCATTTGAGGTCAATTGTGCAGGGGCAAAAAAGTTTCTTTGTCCTTGTCCTTGTCCCATTGATGCTGAGGCAATGCCATAATCAGCATAGAGGTCGATAAACGAAGGGTAAATAAATTTACCGGTGCAATCAACAACTATTGCATCAGCTGGTATAGTAACCATGGTGCCTACAGCAATGATTTTGCCATTGCGCACCAACATGGTTGCATTACTGATTTGTTGTTGTGCATTCTTGACAATTGTTGCATTTTTAAATGCGTAAGTCGTTTCCCTTTCATCACCAACGCCGTTGACAGGAAAAGTGGGTTGAGCGAACAGGGACATGCTGAAGCATCCTAATAGGATGGCCAAACAAAGTTTTCTCATGTTCATTTAATTTCGGTTTGAGGAAGTCTTCAAGATAAAGAAAATTGCCTAAAGGCAGTTCTTTATTGGGTGACTAATTCCAATAAAACCTGCTTGTGTAGTTCAAAATTTAAAGCGGGAGCTACCAGTGCTTTTTGAAGACAAAAAGGGATGGCGGTATTCAGTTGAAAATCATGTTGTTGATGTACAACAAACCAATTTTTTTCCTGCAACAATTTAGCCAAGTAAAGCTGCTCTGTTTGTCCGGGTGTTGGAATTAAAATGGCCTTTTTCTTCAACCTGAGCAGATCCATTATCGACGAATAACCCGACCTGCAAATCACCAATTTAGCGCTAGAAAGAGCAGCCGAAAGATCATCCGAGGAAAGGTGATTTTTAAATTCTATATGTGCGGAGTTTGATGGTTGTCGAATATCCGTTGGGAGTCCACGCACCACCAGAAACTCCTCATCGATGTCCTTTATCTGTGCAATAATTTTTTCTTCTAGTAAACTTCGCTGTGGTTCTGGTCCGGATAGGAGAACTAGAATTTTGTTGCCCTCCTTTTCACTATTGGGCCTAAGGCGGGAAAGGGGACCGATATATTTTAAGGGAATAGGGAGAATGCCTGCCAAACAAGTTCGGTAAACCTGCCGGTAGGCAGGGGAGGAGGGAATAGGATGATGGGAGAGGAGTCCGGCTATTCCACCATCTTTCTCTTGATCAGGTATCCAGCATTGATCAAATGAATTTATCCAGTTATGTAACTGTTTGTTCAGGATTTTATCGATAGGATTACCCCATCCACTCAGTACCCAAAGTTGATGGGTCATGAAAATGCATGTTGCATTGGGAGCCGACAAACCATAGCGGTTGTCGCTGATGATGAGGTCCCATTGGTGTTCTTTTTGGGCTTTTTCAAGCCATTTCTTTTCTGAACGGATGGTTTGGACAATTTTGGGGACCTGAAGTAGGAGGTTGGGGATCAGCCAAAATCCATTTTTAGGGTATTTGATGCTGTATCCTTTTAAGTTTAAAGTAGGAAGTTCTGGGAATTCTTTGGTCAGGATATTTAAAGAGGGACCTTCTCCAGCCAAAGTTATATTCCAGCCAAGTTGTAACATGGACTGTACCAATGGCACGCATCGTGTTGCATGACCCAATCCCCAGTCCAATGGTGCTACTAGTACTTTCAACTTTTAGCTTTTTTTATTGTTTACAAAGGTTGAAAAACATTAATAAAATTCCTACTTTAGTAAAAGATGAGAAAAGGTAGAAAACTGATTTTTCCTTTGCTGCTAATGTCGATATTTTTTTCCGTTATCCTAACTTCCTGCTTCTTAGCAAAGAAAAACAGTTGTAATTGTCCCAGTAAAAAAGGAATGGTAGGGTATTAAATAATGAAACGACTGAAAAGAGATTTAATCTTGCTCCGTAAGGAAGACCAGCTTGATGATTTGAATATCGAGCGAGAGGTGGAGTGTTTGAATCACATGCTACAAACAGTTGAAACCATTTCTTCTCTTTGCAAGGCGCATGAGCTAATCGACATGAACCGCTATAAGATTTATCAGGATACGTTAACGATCACAAAGGCGTTGAAGCAAAAAGACATCAAGCCATTTCAATTTATTTTCAATAAAAACTAAAATTGGATGCCTGTCGTTTTGAACGACAAGCACCCAACTAGTGAGATTTATTTTTCAAACGGATCAAGCTTTGTAGCTTTTACCAATTCCATGTAATTCTTCCAGATACCGTCTTTGATCACGTTAGCCTTTTTCACTGCTTCTTCAATCATGGTTGCAGCTCTAGCTACCAAATCCTTCTCTTGCTGACCTGGTTCGATTGCTTTTGAGCTGATGCCCATGTTTGCTTGTTGGTATTGGTTCATTACAGTAACCTGTGGAACTTGTCCATATCCTTGTTTGGTTTGTGGTGTACCGCTAATAAATTCTCTTAGCTTTTTGATTTCCTCGTTGAGTGTTTTGCTCATGTTTTTCAAGGAATCAATTTCTTTGCCTTTCATTCCCGTCAAATAAGTATCAACTTTTTTAGTTGCATCTTCTGCTTTCGACATCATGTCCATTACTTCAATTAACTTATCGCCACTCTTTTTCAATTCATCACGAAGAGCAGCCTGAGCCAATTTGATGTTGTTGCGGTTGCCCATTCTTGGATCATCAACAACAGTAACCATGGTAGAATCCTTAGTATCTTTATAAGATAACACAACTTTGTAGGTTCCAGGAAGAACAGGTTGTCCCGCAGGTTCGCTGCCACCACGGCCGCCACCGCCTCCGCCCATGCGTCTTCCGCCTCCACCACCTGGTGTGCGGAATCCTTTGGCTTCCATACCCCATGTGCGCTTGTTGAATCCAGAGTCAGCTGCCCACTTGAGGTTTCTGATTACTTCGTTGTTGTTATCGAATATCTGGACAGACACCGTATCTTTTTTCGCTTTTGCATCTTCACCAGATTTATCATTGATGTAATAAGAGATGTGCGCACCTGATGGTCTGTTATCAGCATCCCAGATTCCCCATGTGCTCCATTCATAACCAGGAGCATTTCGGAATTGTGCTTGCACTGCTGTTGGTGCTGCAAAGGCAGTCAGTTTGTTATTCAACATACCTTTATTAGCAGCTAACTTGCGAAGTGGTCTGATATCATCCAAAATCCAAAGCGCTCTACCGAAAGTAGCAATGGCCAAATCAGCTTCTCTTTCTTGAATAGCAAGATCATAAGTTGAAACACTTGGGTAGCCGTTTTTCCATTGTTGGAAACTTGTACCATTGTCCAAGCTAACCCAAAGGCCATGTTCTGTTCCTGCAAAAATCAAGTTTGGTTCAGTCGGGTCTTGCAATACACACAAAGCATAACCTACGGCCTTCTTTTCATCCAATACTCTTGTCCATGTTTTACCATAATCACTTGTTCTGAAAATATATGGTTTGAAATCACCTCTTCTGTAATCATTGGCTACAACAAAAGCTTCACCTGCATTGAACCTAGATGCTTGCACTTGTGGAATCCATGCACCAACTGGTAGTCCGGGTATCTTACCTCGGAAGTTGGTCCAGGTTTTACCACCATCTCTCGTCATTTGCACATTACCATCATCCGTTCCAATCCAGATCACATTCTTATCGACTGCCGAAGGGGCAATAGCGATGATGGTGCAATAGTTTTCAGCGCCAGTAATATCAATAGAAATGCCACCATTGTTGGTCTGGTCGATTTTTGCACTGTCATTGGTCGTCAAATCTGGTGAAATGATTTCCCACGAAGCACCTTTATTTGTTGATTTGTGCAAGAACTGACTTCCAAAATAAATGGTTGAATTGCTATGGGGGTCCTGCGCAATTCCTGCGTTCCAGTTAAAACGCAATTGTGTTTTCAAATCTGGAGGAGTTGGTTTGATGTACCAGCTTTCACCGGTTTTTACGTTATAACGACCAACAGATCCACCCTGACTCATTGCATAAACCCAAGAGGCATCGTCTTTATCAGGCATCACATCGAATCCATCACCACCCCAAAGGTTGTCCCAATAGTAATTTTTAATACCGGCACTCATCCAAGTGTAAGCCGGACCTCTCCAGCTGCCATTGTCCTGCATACCACCCATTACATTGTAAGGCATTTCATTGTCGACATTGATGTGGTAAAACTGACCAACAGGTAGTTTTTCATCAAAAATCCAAGTCTTTCCTTTGTCACGCGTAATACCAATACCACCATCGTTTCCATCAATGATGAAATTAGGATTGGTAGGATGGATCCAGAAGGCATGGTGATCTGGGTGGATACCATTATAAGGAATCACCACTTCAAAATTCTTACCTGCGTCTTCACTCTTTCCAATCATTTGATAAATCAACCAGAGTCTGTTTTCATTTTCGGGATCACAAACGATTTCCTGGAAATAGAAAGGACGGGTAGAAACGAACTCAGGATTGCTGTTCATCAAAGTCCAGCTCAAACCACCGTCATCACTTTTATACAAGCCGTTTTTGGTCGCCTCCACCAAAGCATAAACCCTGTTTGGATTGCTTCTTGAAATGGCTAAACCTATTCTACCAAAATTACCTTCGGGCAAACCTTCTTTAGCTCCTAATTTCTTCCAGGTCTTACCACCATCGAATGTCATGTACAAGCCACTACCCGAACCGCCACTGCTTAGGCTCCAAGGAGTTCTTCTGTGCTGCCACATGGCCACAAATAACTTATTAGGGTTAGAGGGGTCCATGATCATATCAGCTACTCCCGATGTATCGTTGGTATAAAGTATCTTGTTCCAGGTCTCTCCGCCATCAGTTGTTTTAAATACCCCTCTTTCTGGATGCTCCGCATAAGGATTGCCTATTGCACCTGCATAAACCGTGTTTGGATTGGTTGGATCTACAATGATGCGGTGAATATTCCTTGTTTTCTCAAGACCCATTCTCCTCCAATTTTTACCGCCATCGATGGTTTTATAGATACCTTCACCGATATTGATGGAGTTTCTAGGGTTGCCTTCGCCAGTCCCTACCCACACCGTAGAGGGGTTGGATTGCTGGATGGCGATAGAGCCAATGTTCAAAGTAGGTTGTTCATCGAACACAGATTCCCAACTACCTCCGGCGTTGAGTGTTTTCCAAACACCACCTGAGGCGGCACCTAACCAGATTTGGTTGGGGTCGGCTACCACTGCATCGATGGTGGTAATACGACCACTCATGCCAGCGGGACCAATATTCCTAGGTTTCCAGGATTTGAATTGATCTAAAGAAACTTTCTGAGCGACTGCAAGGGCTGTTATGCATAAAAACAGCGTAAGTAAGGAGAGCGACCTTTTTATCATGTGTAAAAATTGAATTTTCTGAAATTTATGGATTTAAACTTTTGGGAAAAAATCTCTTTTTTATCCAAACAATTTGATGATAAAAACTGTCTAACCTTTTACAAGATTTGGACAAATAAAATAAACGTCCTAATTTAGTGTTTAAACATCAAATTTAAAATCATGAAAAAACAAGTATTGAGTATTGTTGCTTTCCTGGCTTTTGCAGTAACAGGAGCATTCGCGCAAACAACCTGGAAGGTTGACAAAGGACATTCTAATGTAAAGTTCACCGTAACCCACATGGTGGTTTCAGAAGTTGAAGGTGCATTCAAAATGTTTGATGGTAGCTTGGTAGCTTCTAAGGCAGACTTATCTGACGCGGTGGTGAATTTTTCTGTTGATGTAAATTCGGTAAATACAGATAGTGAAAGAAGAGATGGGCACTTGAAGAGTGATGATTTTTTTAATGCTGAGAAGTTTCCTCAGATGAAGTTTGCAAGTAAGTCGATGAAGCCATTGGGTGGTAATAAATATGCGCTTACAGGCGATTTGACTATTCGTGATGTAACCAAGACAGTAACTTTTGATGTTACTTATGGTGGGCAAATCAATACCCAAAATGGTGGTGCTAAGGCTGGTTTCAAAGCAAAGACTACTATCGATCGTATTGCATTTGGTTTGAAGTGGGATAGAGCTTTGGAAACTGGTAGTTTGGTTGTAGGTAAGGATGTTGAGGTGACTGTTCTTGTTGAAATGGATAAAGTGGTTGCAAAATAATTATACAGTTTTATAGAAAAAGGCGTTCAGATTACTACTGAACGCCTTTTTTATTTGAAGTATTTAGGATAATTAACCTTTTTTCTCAAACCCTAGTATCACACCATTGATGCAATAGCGTAATCCAGTTGGGGGCGGACCATCTTCGAATACGTGACCTAGGTGAGCTTTGCATCTTCCACATTGTACTTCTGTTCTTTGCATGCCAAGGGTATTATCAGGCAGGTAAAGCAAACTTTTTTTATTGACCGGTTCAAAGAAGCTTGGCCATCCACAACCGCTTTCAAATTTTGTATTGCTTTGGAAAAGTGTATTCCCACAAGCGGCGCAATAGTAAGTACCCTTTTCATCAAATTTTTCAAATTTGCTGGTCCAAGGCCTCTCTGTTCCTTTCTGACGGGCAATATAGTATTGCTCTGGGGTAAGGACTTTTTTCCATTCTTCTTCTTTCATATCTACTTTCTCTTGGCTATTTCTAGAGAAGGCTGGATTGTTTTGAGCTTCTGACATGGTCTTTACGTTTTTTTTGTTTTTAATCTGTGCGTTGCTGCAGCTAAACTGCAATGCAGCAATTGTGGTAAATAAGAGCATTCTCATTATCATAAAACATATTTTAAATATCCGCGATTCATTGGTCTTTCACTTGTGTTTTATTCACTTAAACTGTATTTTATTGGATAAAATTCAGTCGATTAAGCAATTTCCAATACATCATAAATCTAATTATATTTGTCACACATAAATGTTAAGGAAAGCCTTGATTTTTCCTCATCAAACTAACTTCTAAACGCTTAAACAGAACAAGATGTTCAACCTCATTCTTTTTGGTCCCCCTGGTAGTGGAAAAGGTACTCAGTCGGAGAAACTCATTGCACAATATGGTTTTAAACATATTTCAACTGGTGATCTTTTGCGTTCTGAGATAGCCAACAAGACCGAATTGGGTTTAAAAGCGAAAGGATTCATGGATGAGGGTAAGCTTGTTCCTGATGAGGTGGTGATTGGCATGGTTGATAATGTAATTATGAATAATCCAGGTGTGTATGGTTTTCTGTTTGATGGATTTCCTAGGACAAAAGCGCAAGCTGAGGCTTTGGATGCCTTGTTACGTCAGCATGAAGAAAACATCAATTTGATGTTGGCTTTGGAGGTTCCAGAAGAAGAATTAGTTGCGAGAATGATCAATAGGGCCAAGACTTCCGGCAGAACCGATGATGCAGATCCTGAGATTCAAAAAAGAAGAATAGGTGTATATAAAAACGAAACCCTGGCTGTTGCTTCCTATTACGACCAATTTGGAAAGGTCACAACAGTAAACGGCCTGGGTTCCGTGGATGATATTTTCTCTGCTTTATGTGCAGAGATTGATAATCACTATGCTTAATTATAGGTTATCGAACTCATAGAGTTCATCAAAATGTGATCCTGCTTCCATTTCAAAAATAGGGTGAATCAATCCATCGCTTAATCCGTATACCCAACCATGAAGATGCGGACCTTGGCGATCTTTCCATGCTTGTTGGATGATGGAAGTTTTTGCAAGGTTCATCACTTGTTCAACTACGTTCAATTCAATCAGCTTGTTTACGCGACTTCCCTCATCATCTAGAGAATCAATTTCAGATTTGTGAAAACGATATACATCTTTGATGTTACGAAGCCATTTGTTGATGATGCCCAATGATTTCCTGGTCATGGCTGCTTTTACACCACCACAACCATAGTGTCCGCACACAATGATGTGTTTTACTTTAAGTACTTCAACGGCATACTGTAATACAGATAACATGTTTAAGTCGGTGTGCACCACCATGTTTGCAATGTTCCTGTGGATGAAGATTTCACCAGGTTTAGTTCCGGTGATTTCGTTTGGCGGAACACGACTATCACTACAGCCAATCCAAAGGTATTCTGGGGTTTGTACATTTTCTAATCTTTTGAAAAAGTCGGCATCATGTTTAACTGTATCAGCTGCCCAAGCTTTATTTGAATCGAGTAAGTTTAAATAATTTTTCATATTGATTTTTAGTTATAATTGTTTAGTGTATTTATTTAGAGTGAACATGTCCCGTGTCTTCCATTTTATATTCTTCTTTGAAATTAATCAATTGGAGTTTGATTTTTCTTTCATCAGCTCCGAATAATGCAAAATCTTTTATCAGCTGAATAATATCAAAGTCAATATAAACTGTATTACCTGCGTCAATAATTACATTGCTGTTTGAAGGTAAATCACTAAGTGTCTGTTTTAGTGCAGCCTTGTTCAAAAAGGAAACTTCCTGCGCCAAGTCGATGTGAATGGTTTCACCTTCGTGGTATTTCTCTTTCGAAAAGCGGTAGGCGAGTTTCATATTTCCTTTGAGGATATAGAAAATACTCACAACTAGACCGACACCTACACCTTTTAAGAGATCAGTAAATACAACAGCAACAACAGTTATGATAAAGGGAATGAATTGCTGTAAACCGCTATGCCACATGTGTTTGAAAACCTTAGGACTAGCCAGTTTCCATCCTATCATCAATAAAATAGCAGCCAAACTTGCCATTGGAATCATGTTTAAGATTCCTGGAATAAGAATAACTGTTAGCAATAACATCAATCCATGAACAATAGCAGAAAATTTAGTTTTTGCACCTGCGTTGATATTCGCGGTTGTTCTTACAATTACTGAAGTCATGGGTAGACCTCCAATTAATCCTGATAAAATATTCCCGACTCCTTGTGCTTTTAATTCTGTATTGGCATTACTGTATCTTTTATACGGATCCATTTTGTCGCCAGCTTCTAAACACAACAGTGTTTCAATGCTTGCAACAATTGCAATCGTAATTCCTGTAATCCAAACTTGAGGGTTTGAGAAGCCAGCAAAATTGGGTGTGCTAAACTGATTGATGAAATCTCCAATGCTTGCTGCTTTTGGTAATGTTACAAGATGCTCATTGGCAATGATGAGTGAAGGTTGTGTAAATTCAAAAACTTTGTTCAATACTATCCCTGCAATAACTGCTACCAATGCACCTGGCAATGCTTTAATTTTTTTAAGCGCAGGTACTTTATTGAAAGCGATTAGGATGACTAATGAAACTATTGCAACAATCATTGCACCTGTATGAGCAAAATTGAAAGAGTGAATGAGGTCTCCAAAAAAGCCTTCATCCTCTTTTAGTAGTTGATAAGAGTAAAAATCGCCTTCATTTTCTAGATCATAACCAATAGCATGAGGTAATTCTTTTTTGATGATGATGATGCCAATGGCAACCAACATTCCTTCTATCACGCTAGTTGGAAAATAGCTGGAAATACCACCTGCTTTAGCAAATCCTAGTGTCAACTGAATTAAGCCAGCGATAACCACAGCTACTAAAAATGTTTCGTACCCTAATTGTGTA
>JACCDL011041109.1_pt1 | contig 27352 bp, 26 predicted proteins | sample 7441931 | NCBI WGS metagenome assembly JACCDL01 (sample SAMN15323437, study PRJNA562643) | freshwater metagenome | isolation source: river surface water | place: USA:Blue River Watershed | collected 2017-08-16 | reverse complement strand
CCCACACAACGCATATTGGCGAAACGCGACAGCACCTGCGGACTGGGCGCTTGAATGAAGAGCACCGTGGGCACACCCGCCGCGGTAAACGCCTCCATGACATCGGTGGAGCCGGTAAAGTCGTCCCCGTAGTAGGCCAATAGCGGGCCTGATGGCAGACCGGACTCAGGGTCACGGGCCATGGGAGAAGATGTCATGGTCTCATCCGGCACTGGAGGGCTCACCAGAATGTCAAGGCCGAGCGCAATGCCGCACGCTCCTTCGCCGCCTCTTGCAAGGACTGACCGCTGCGTGCAGCCTCCCAGGCTTCTCGCAAGGCGGTCACGCCGGCGGCTACCCCCTGTGGGTGGCCAAAGATACCGCCGCCCGCCGTGACGATCAAGTCGTCATTCCCCAACGCGGCATAGGTATCGTGGGCTTGCAACCCGGTTTGTGCCGAACTGAACACGGGCACCGATGCGGTGAGTTGCCCCTCAAACCAGGGCTCCTGCACCGATCGTGCGGCGCGTACCACCACCTCGTCAGGCTCGCTGAACTTGTTGCGCAAGCCGTTGACGTGCAAATGATCAGCACCGGCCAGACGCCACAGCAGTTGCCAGGGACGAAAGTCCCAACCCAGCGCCGGGCTGCGACTGAGATAGCCCCACCCCGCGCGGTGTGCGTGCAAAGGCAGTTGGGCATACCGGCGCAAGGCCGTCATGCCACTCAAGCCCACCGAATGGACACACACCATCACGCACGTCCCCCCATGCTGGAGGACCCAGTCATGACGACGTTGCATCTGATCGAGATCGCCCGTGATGTTGAAGGCCACCATCACCTGACGCCCTTGGCGATCGGCTGCTTCGTTGACCACGCGCATGACTTCCACCACGCGCTCGTTGAAAGGGCAATGGGGACCATCGGCCTGCAACTCGTCGTCCTTGATGAAATCGATACCGCCCTCCACCAACAGCCGAACCTGCTCGGCCGTTTCGCGAGGGTTCAGGCCCACACTGGGTTTGATGATGGTGCCGATCAAGGGCCCCTGCGACACACCACTCAATTGCCGCGTCCCTGGCATCGCAAACGCCGGACCCGGGTAAGCGCGAACAAACGCATCGGGGAGTTTCAGGTCCAACAACCGCAAGCCTGAGACCTGACGCAACTCGAACAGATTGCCCGCAACGGTGGACATCAGGGTGGGCAGACACGGCCCCAGGTTCTCCAGCGGCCAGGACAATTCCAGTTGGCATTGCGTGTACCGGGCAGACGCCATCCCCCCTGGCAAGCTGGGTTGGGCGGACGTGCCAACAACATCCAGGCGTTCCACCCGTGCACCCGCACGTTCTTTCAACTCGGCCGTTTCGGTGGCCAGTTTGAGAAAGGTGCCGCTTGACTGCTCGCCTGCAATCACTTCGGCAGCACGCTGGGGATCATCACCGGTTTCCAGCCAGTAGGTGGCGTGAATACGTGGGCTTGTCATGAGAACTCGCGGTTATTCGTAGCCCATGGCACGAGGAAGCCAGGTGCTTAGCCACGTTTCGAAGGTCAGCAACCCCAGCACCACGCCATGCGCCCACAGGAAGGGTTTGAGTTCACGGGTCAGGTCTGACAGCGGCACGCGCGATTCCTTGAAAGTGCCGTTCAGGTGATGCGCTCGATGCTGTCGGCGATTTCCTGACGCTCGAAAATCTGTTTCCAGTCGTCGCGCATCAGGCGGGGTTTGCCAAAGGTGATGGCCTTGTTGCAGGCATCCGAGAACTGTCCTGGTATCTGCTTGAAAATGACCGCCGACAAAATGGTCATGTGTCCCAGCAGAAAGTCGCGCGCGGCTTCGGCGGGCACCCCCCGCGCCACCACCTCGTCCATCGCCTCACGCATCACATCGAGCAAGGTGGCGCAGACAGTTTCGGACAGACCCGGCTCGAGCAGCGCCATCTGCTCCACCGTCACCCGGTAGGAGCGCAGCACCGGTTGGTAGATCGTCTTGGCAATGTCTTCGCCCAAGGCATAGGCCTCATCGGGTCCTTGCATCAAGGCGTTGACGATGGACTGCGGGGCGTTCACGCCGCCAAAATAGTCCGGGTCGCCCTCCTGGTGCACACGCGGATGGAAGATGCTGGGATGGCAGGGGTGAGCCACAAAGTACACCAAATCGGGACGCTGGGGCAGATGACCGGCGAAGGGGGCCGCCGCGTCCAGCGTCATCACCAGGGTGCCCGCTTTGAGCTTGGGCGCGATCTCCGCAGCGAGTTGGCCAATCAACGTGTCAGGCACGGCCAGAATCACCACATCGACGTTGTGCAGCGCATCGTCCACCGGGCAGCATTCCACGCCGAGTTCGTCGCGCAAGCGCTGACGACCCACCTCGCCGACTTCCACGTGACGCACCTGGTAGGACGAGCCCTGGAGGTTTTTAGACAAGCGCACGCCCATCTTGCCGCCGGCGCCAAACAAAGCAATCGAAGTCATGTCATACCGTCCACTCGAAAAGTGGCGTGATGGTATGATGAGTTACCCTGAAATTGATCAGGGTTAACACTAATCATAGTCATTTTAAATGTTTAAAAAGACAATCAAGAGTCAGCGACCGCTCACCCTCATTGCAGGCGTCTGCAAACGGCTGCGGTGAACTCGGTGCAGCGGGTGGTCCCGCCCTGGTCATGCGGCACGGCCTCACCCTCAGCCAGCACCGCTTCCACCGCGTGTTCAATGCGTTGCGCCGCGCCCAACAGGCGGGTGTCCTGGTGCTCGTCGCCCAGCCAGCGCAACATCAGCGCTCCCGAGAGGATGGTGGCCACCGGACTGGCACACCTCGGGGCCAATGCCGTCGCCGTCGATGGTGACAATCTGGTAACTCACGACTTCTCCGCCAGGTAGCCAATCAACTCTGGCAGGAAAGCATTGGGGTCACCGGCCTCACAGGCCCATGCCAGCGTCTGCTGAACGGCCTGTGCAATGTCGTGATGCGCCTGTGTGTCCGAGGCCATCTGGTTGTAATAGGTCAGGTCCTTGAGCGCGTTGGCCACACTGAAGCGAAGATTGGACGAATCCCCCGAGGTGACAAATGGCTTGATGCGGTCCAGCGCCGCGCCCCAGCCACCGCCCACCGACAGCACTTGCACAAAGGTCTCACCACTCACACCGGCACGGCGTGCGCAGGCAGCGGCCTCGGACAACAACGCCACCGAGCCCAGCGACACATAGTTGTGCAGCAGTTTCATCTGATGCCCCGCGCCCACCGGGCCGGCGTGTACGATGTTCTCGGCAAAGCAGGCCAGGATGGGATGGCACAGGGCCAACAAATCGGCATCGCCACCCACCAACAAATTGAGCTTGCCAGCGGCGGCCTCCTTGGGTGTGCGCGTCATGGCGGCATCAAGGAAGCGACCTCCCGCAGCGCTGACCTGCTGTGCCAGCTGAACCGTGGACGCGGGCACCGCCGTGGAGCAATCGATCACGATGGAGCCGGGCTTGAGCCCGTTGAGCACGCCCGCTTCCCCCGTGAGCACAGCTTCGACTTGGGGTGAGCCCGTCACGCACAAGATGATGATGTCCGAGTGCTGCGCCACCGCCATGGGGGTTGCCACTGTCTGGGCACCACCCGCGATCAGCGCCTCCAGGGGCTGGTTGCCCGGGTGCTCCAGCAAGGTCAGTGCGTGGCCATGCTTTTGCAGGTTGGTGGCAATGCCGTGGCCCATGAGGCCAATGCCAATCATTCCAAGGTGTGTCATGTGCAACTTCCTGTAGCAGCCTCAACGGGCCGTGAAGGTTCAGGCCAGCAAGGCCCTTGGCATGACTGTACCCGCAGTGCGCGCGACGTCAGGGCGGCAGTGTTGCGCCCGCGTCAGGCGGGGCGTCATCGTCATCGCGTGCCGCCTCGGCCCAGGCGGCGGGCAGGGTTTTGGTGGGTCGCAAGCCCAGTTCGCGCAGCATCTCGGCCTGGCGCACCAGGTTGCCGCGACCGGAGGAGAACTTGCCGCGCGCCCGCTCGTAACTCCTCTGTGCCTGACCCAGACGCTCGCCGAGTTGATCCAGGTCCTCGACAAAACCCACCAGCTTGTCGTACAGCTCGGCCCCGCGCGAGGCGATGTCCTGGGCATTGCGCGATTGCGCCTCTTGCCGCCACAGGTGTTCCACCGTGCGCAACACAAACAGCAAGGTCGAGGGACTGACCAGCAGCACCTGCCGGTTCCACGCTTCCATGTACAGGTCCGGGTCGTGGGCAATCGCCATCATGAAGGCTGGCTCCACCGGGATGAACAGCATCACGAAGTCGAGCGAGCGGATGTCGTGAATCTGCTGGTAGTTTTTGGACGACAAACCGCGAATGTGGTTGCGTAAGGACTCCACATGGCGCTTGATGGCCGCTTCGCGCTGTATATCGTCTTCTTGCGTGGCCGCCTGCTCGTAGGCCACCAGCGACACCTTGGCATCCACCACCAGAAAACGTTCATCGGGCAGGCGAATCACCACGTCGGGCACGGCCCGGCTGCCGTCTTCGCGCGTGTGGCTCTCCTGCACCACGTACTCATGGCCTTTGCGCAATCCCGAGCCTTCGAGCACACGCTCCAGAATCAATTCGCCCCAGTTGCCTTGCGCCTTGTTCGAGCCCTTGAGCGCTTGCGTGAGGTTCTTGGCGTCGGCACTCAGCACCTGGTTAAGTTCCATCAACTGCTTGACCTGCCCCGCCAGTTCAGAGCGCGCGCGGCCTTCGGTGTCATAGACGTGCTCCACTTTTTTCTGAAATTCGGCGATCTTCAAACCCAAGGGTCCTAACAGCTCTCCCAGACGAACGGCGTTGGTTTCGGTGAAGCGTTTGCTCTTGTCTTCCAGGATGTCGTTGGCCAGGTTGCGGAACTGTTCGCTCAAGGATTCGCGCGCCTGGGTGAGCAGCTGAATTTTTTCCTGCGTGTGCCGACGCTCGTTATCGAGTTCGGTGGACAGCGAGGCAAGTTCACGGGTCAATGCCACTTCGCGTTGCCTCAACCCCTCGAGTTCGCGCTGCACCTGTTCGCGCTGCTGCCGCATCTCCAGGGTTTGCTCCTCTTTCGCCTGCAGTTGGGCGATGTGCGTCGCGAGTTGTTCCTTGAGTGCGGTCAACTCGGGGGTCTGGACTTGCGAGGGCGCACGGCGCGCCCACCCAACGGCCAGCCCTGCGCCCAGCAACAGGCCGAGTACACCGATAAGCGTCAGCGTTGTCAGATCCATGATGCGTCCGTGTGAAGCGCCGATGTTCAGCGGCCAGTTTCAGGCCTTGGGCACTCGGCCCACCGTCGTGGGAGCGGCCAAGAAGTCAAAGTCCACGCCTTTGTCGGCCTGGGTGACGGTCTCTAAAAACAGCTTGCGGTAGCCGCGGTCGGCCTTGGGCGCCACCACCGGGCGAGCCTCCTGACGACGCGCCAATTCTTCATCGCTGACCAGCAAGGCAATCTCGCGCTGGGACACACTCAGGCGGATGCGGTCGCCCGTTTGCACGAAGGCCAACGGCCCTCCAATCGCCGACTCGGGCATCACATGCAGCACGATGGTGCCAAACGCTGTGCCGCTCATGCGACCATCGGAAATGCGCACCATGTCTTTCACACCGGCGCGTGCCAATTTGCGCGGTATCGGCAGGTAGCCGGCCTCGGGCATGCCGGGCGCTCCCTTGGGGCCGATGTTTTTCAGGACCAGCACATCGTCGGCCTGCACATCCAGGTCATCGGCGTCGATGCGCGCAGCCATGTCGGCCAAGTTTTCAAACACCACGGCACGGCCTTCATGCTCCATCAACTCGGGCTTGGCGGCCGACTGCTTGATGATGGCGCCCCCGGGGGCCAGGTTGCCGTGCAACACAGCGATACCGCCTTGCGGGTAGATCGGGTGGGAGCGAGGGCGCACCACGTCTTGCTTGAACGACGGCGGCGCGAGGTCAATCTCTTCGCCGAGCGTGCGCCCCGTGACGGTCAAGGCATCCAGATGCAGCAAAGGCTTGAGTTCGCGCAACAACGTGGTCATGCCACCCGCTGCGTGGAAGTGCTCCATGTAATGCTGTCCCGACGGTTTGAGGTCAACCAGCACCGGTGTCTCGCGGCCCATGCGGTCCAGCGCGTCAAGATCCACCTCCAAGCCCATGCGACCAGCAATCGCTGTCAGGTGAACAATGCCGTTGGTGGAGCCCCCAATGGCCAGCAACACCCGCATCGCATTTTCAAAGGCCTTGGCGGTGAGGATCTGATCAATGCCCAGGCGTTTTTTGGCCAGCTCCACCGCTTGAGCCCCGGTGCGCTCGGCCACGCGCATGCGGTCTGCCGTCACGGCAGGCGGTGAGGCGCCGCCCGGCACGGTCATGCCCAGCGCCTCGGCGATACAAGCCATGGTGCTGGCCGTGCCCATGACCGAACACGTGCCCACGCTGGCCACCAACTGGTTGTTGACCTCGGTGATCTCGGCCTCGTCAATGTCGTCGGCGCGGAACTTGCCCCAGAAGCGGCGGCAATCGGTGCACGCACCCACCGTCTCTCCCCGGTGCGAACCGGTCAACATGGAACCGGTGATGAGCTGGATGGCGGGAATGCCCGCCGAAGCGGCCCCCATCAACTGGGCCGGTACGGTTTTGTCGCACCCCCCAATCAGCACCACCGCATCCATGGGCTGGGCGCGAATCATCTCTTCGGTGTCCATGGACATGAGGTTGCGCATGTACATGCTGGTGGGTTGCGCAAAGCTCTCCCCGATGGAGATGGTGGGGAACTTCACCGGCAGACCGCCCGCGAGCATGATCCCTCGGTTCACCGCTTCAATCAGCTGCGGCATGTTGCCGTGACACGGGTTGTAACCACTCCCCGTGTCGATCACGCCAATGACCGGACGGTCCAGCGCTGCGTCGGTGTAGCCCGCACCCTTGATGAAAGCCTTGCGCAAGAAGAGCGAGAAACCGGCATCCCCGTAGTTGGTGAGGCCTTTGCGCATGCCAGTGGCTTGCGCGTGATGAGCAGTACCGGTGGGGTTCTTGGGATCAGTCATGAGGTCTTTGTTCTGTCGAAGGAAGAAACATTGTCACGCCCCGGACGGAGGAGTGCGCACAAAAAGGCATTTCAGTCGATAATTTTCCGAATCGCCCAGGGCGGGCGCAGCCTCAACCATACACCACAATGAATACTCTCAAAGGCATCTTTTCCCCGGTCCTGACCCCCTTCAACGAGGACTATTCGCCGGATGCGGACCGGTTGGTGCGGCACTGCCGCTGGCTGGTCGACCAGGATGTGGGGCTGGCTGTGTTTGGCACCAATTCGGAAGCCAACTCGCTCGGGGTCCAGGAAAAGCGCGCACTGCTCGACGCCTTGCTGCAAGCGGGCATCCCGGCTTCGCGCATGATGCCCGGCACCGGCAGCTGCGCCTTGCCTGAAGCCATCGAAATGACCCGTCACGCGGTACAGGCAGGCTGCGGCGGCGTGCTGATGCTGCCGCCCTTCTACTACAAGGGGGTCAGTGACGAGGGCATTTACCGTTACTTTGCCTCGGTGGTGGAGGCGGTGGCGGACCGTCGGCTGCGTGTTTACCTGTATCACATCCCGCCGGTGTCACAAGTGCCGATCTCGCTGGGTTTGATCGGACGGTTGCTCAAGGCGTATCCCGGCACCATCGCCGGCGTGAAGGACAGCTCGGGCAACTGGGACAACACGGCCGCCATGCTGCGCGAATTTCAGCCGCATGGGTTCGACGTGTTTGCCGGCAGCGAAAACTTCCTGCTGGCCACTATGCGCGGCGGCGGCGCCGGTTGCATCACAGCCACCGGCAACGTCAACCCCGGCCCCATCGTGCAACTCTATAAGACCTGGCAACAGGACAACGCCGATGAACAACAACAACGCCTGGACGCCACCCGCGCCGCCTTTGCCCAATTCACGCTCATCCCGGCCATGAAAGCCGCGATTGCCTGGAAGTCAGGACGTGAAGACTGGACCGTGGTGCGCCCGCCCCTGGTCGAACTCACCGCCGAGCAACGGCAGAAACTGCAAGCCTCGCTGGACCAGGCCGGCTTTGACATGCCCAAGGCCGCCACGCTCGGCTAAGAGGCTCACCCATGGCCTCACAACGTCACTCACACGCACGGCGTCGCCTGACCCCCGAGCCGCCACCGGTTTGCTCGAGGCGTCGTCGGTGTGCAGCGTTCAACTGCCTCTCAACTTTGGCCCTCGACATCTGGCGTTCTGCCAAGACGGGCGGTTTCTCTACCTGCTGGGCGAGATGAGCGGCCTGATCGCGGTGTTCGAGCGCAACGCCACCACCGGCGGGCTGGAGCGGGTCCAACGGGTTACGACTGGCGCAGGCGCCAACTGGATTCAGGTGGTGCGCGTGGCCTGAGCGGTGAGACGATAGCCTGTCCCGCGCACCGTCTCCACCATCACCCCCGCTTTGCCCAGCGATTCGCGCAAGCGCTTGATGTGCACATCCACCGTGCGCTCCTCGATGAACACGTGGTCGCCCCAGACCTTGTCCAACAACTGCGAGCGGGTGTGCACACGCTCGGCGTGGTGCATGAGGTAACTCAATAGCTTGAATTCGGTGGGGCCGATCTTGAGTGGCTCGCCCTGGTAACTGACCCGGTAGGTGGCCCCATCCAGCGTCAATTCACCGACCGACACATTGGGTACCGCCTGCTCGGGGGCACGACGACGCAACACCGCGCGAATACGCGCCAGCATTTCGGACACCGAAAAAGGCTTGGTGATGTAGTCGTCCGCACCGGCATCCAGGCCCTTGACCTTGTCGTTTTCATCCACCTTGGCCGTCAGCATGATGATGGGCACACCCTTGGTCCGAGGATCGCTGCGCCACTTGCGTGCCAGCGTGACCCCACTCTCCCCTGGCAACATCCAGTCCAGCAGGATGAGGTCGGGCAACACGGTGTCAATTTCTTTCTGCGCCAATTCGCCGTTTTCGACCCACAGGGGCGATAACCCGTTATGACGCAGGTTGATGGAAATCAGCTCGGCAATGGCCGGCTCGTCCTCAACAATCAAAACACGGGGCGTCGACTTGATGGGCATGGGTGGTTTGCAAGGGGAACGTCACAGCACGTTCGATTCGATGTAGTCGACCGAGGTGTGACGCACGTCCGCCCCTTTGACGATGAAGATGATGAATTCGGCGATATTCTTGGCGTGATCCCCAATGCGCTCGATGGCCTTGGCAATGAACAGCAGATCAAGGCTCGAGGAGATGGTGCGAGGGTCTTCCATCATGTAGGTGATGAGCTTGCGCACAAAACCGTCAAATTCGGCATCCACCTGGCCGTCCTCGCGCAGAATCTCCACCGCCGACACGGCATCCAGTCGGGCGAATGCATCCAGCGCCTTGCGTAGCAAAGCGCTGGCAAGCTCGATCGCCGTGCGCAGGTCCGAGGAGGGCAACGCGCGCGGCATGCCATCAGCGATGATGGACTTGACCATGCGCGCAATGCGCTCGGCCTCATCCCCGACGCGCTCGAGGTTGGCTGTGGTTTTGGAAATGGCCAGGAGCAAGCGCAGATCCACGGCGGTGGGCTGACGACGTCCGATGATGGAAGCCAGTTCGCGGTCAATGTCGACTTCCATCATATTCACGCGCGCCTCGTCCGCGATGACCTGATCAGCCACCTCCACACTGAACTCCGACAGGGCATACACCGCCTGGCGAATCTGGGACTCCACCAGACCACCCAACTCCATCACCCGCATGGAGACGTTGTTGAGCTGAGAATCAAACTGGGTCGAAAGATGTTTATCGGGCATGATGCTTCCTTGATAACCGTGGGCGCGCAAGCGGGCTTCAGCCAAAACGGCCGGTGATGTAGTCTTCAGTTTCCTTGCGCTGCGGCTTGAAGAACAATTGTTCGGTGGGACCAAATTCCACCAGGTCGCCCAAGTACATGTAGGCGGTGTAGTCGCTGCAGCGGGCGGCCTGTTGCATGTTGTGGGTGACGATCACCACGGTGTAGTCCTGCTTCAACTCGGTGATGAGTTCTTCAATCTTGGCGGTGGAAATCGGGTCCAAGGCCGAACAAGGTTCATCGAGCAACAACACTTCCGGCTTGATGGCCACGCCACGCGCAATGCACAGACGCTGTTGCTGACCGCCTGAAAGGCCCGAACCACTTTGCTGCAGCTTGTCCTTGACCTCGTTCCACAAAGCCGCCTTGCGAAGTGCCCACTCCACGCGGTCTTCCATGTCGCTTTTGCTGAGGTTCTCAAACAGCTTCACGCCAAAGGCTATGTTGTCGTAGATGGACATCGGAAATGGCGTGGGCTTTTGGAACACCATGCCGATCTTGGCGCGGATCAGGGCCACGTCGCGCTTGGACTGCAGCAGGTTTTCGCCTTCAAACTCCACCAGACCTTCAGCGCGCTGCTCGGGGTAGAGCTCAAACATACGGTTGAACACGCGCAACAAAGTGGACTTGCCACAGCCCGACGGGCCGATGAATGCCGTGACCTGTTTTTCCGGAATTTCCAGATTGATATTTTTGAGCGCGTGGAACTTGCCATAATAAAAGTTCAGATCCTGAACCTTGATCTTGGCTTGCGTTTGCAAAGCGGTGTCCATGTTGAATGCTTTCAATCAGACTTTTTGACGGGTAATCACGCGGGCCAGGATGTTCAGGCCCAACACGGCCAAGGTGATGAGAAATACCCCCGCCCAGGCCAGTTGCTGCCAGTTCTCGTAGGGACTCATCGCAAACTTGAAGATGGTGACCGGCAGACTGGCCATCGGCCCCGACAGGCTGGACGCCCAAAACTGGTTGCTGAGCGCGGTGAAGAGCAAGGGTGCCGTCTCACCAGAGATGCGCGCTACGGCCAATAAAACCCCCGTGACCACCCCTGCACGAGCCGCGCGCAAGGTGATGCTGGTGATGACCTTCCACTTGGGCGTGCCCAAGGCGTAAGCGGCTTCGCGCAAGCCCGCCGGCACTAAGTGCAGCATGTTCTCGGTGGTGCGAATCACCACCGGCACCACGATCAGCGCCAGGGCCACCACGCCGGCCCAGCCGGAGAAGGACTTGTACCGTGCCACGATCAACGTGTAGACGAACAGTCCTATCACGATGGAGGGCGCGGACAGCAAGATGTCGTTCACAAAACGGGTGATGGAGGACAGTAGGCTGCGCGGGCTGTACTCGCACAAATAAATGCCAGCCAGGATACCAATCGGGGTGCCCACGAAAGTGGCCAGCATCACCATCAGAAACGAGCCGTAGATGGCGTTGGCCAACCCGCCCTCTTCATTGGGCGCTGGGGTCATTTGAGTGAGCACGGACAGTTGCAAGCCGCCGACGCCTCGCCAGAGCGTTTCCCACAGAATCCAGATCAGCCAGACCAGACCGAAGGCCATCGCCACCATCGACAAAGCAATGGCGATCTGGTTGACCCGTTGACGGGACTTGAATTTAACCAGTCGCGGATCGCTCATGACTTGGCTCCTTCCTGACGCTGCATGCGTGCCAGCAGCCACTTAGACAAGGCCAGCACCACGAAGGTGATGAAAAAGAGAATCAGGCCCAAGTAGATGAGCGAGGCTTGGTGAAGACCATCCGAAGCTTCGGCAAACTCGTTGGCGAGTGCCGAGGTGATGCTGTTGGCCGCCTCAAACACACTCAGCGAATTGAGCTGGTTCATGTTGCCAATGACAAAGGTCACCGCCATGGTCTCACCCAGGGCACGACCCAAGCCCAGCATGATGCCGCCCATCACGCCCGCCTTGGTGTAGGGCAATACCACCTGCGACATCACCTCCCAGGTGGTGGAGCCCAGGCCATAGGCCGATTCCTTGAGCATGGGCGGGGTCACCTCGAACACGTCACGCATCACCGACGCAATGAACGGGATGATCATGATGGCCAGGATGATGCCCGCCGACAAAATACCAATACCCACCGGCGGGCCCGACACCAGGGCGCCCAGCACCGGCACATGGCCCAACCATTGCTGGAGGGGAATTTGCACGTAAGTCGACAGAATGGGGCCAAACACCAGCAACCCCCACATGCCGTAGACAATGGAGGGGATGGCCGCCAGGAGTTCAATGGCCGTGCCCAGCGGTCGTTTGAGCCAGGCCGGCGACAGTTCCGTCAAGAAAAGGGCGATGCCAAAGCTGACCGGCACAGCAATCAACAGCGCGATGATCGAGGTGGCCAACGTGCCATAAATCATCACCAGACCGCCGTAATCATTTTTGACCGGATCCCACACAGAGCGGGTCAAAAACCCCAAGCCGTATTCGTGGATGGCTGGCCATGCACCTGCGACCAATGACAACAGGATTCCGACCAACGCGGCCAGGGTCAAGATGGCTGCGCCCAGGGCTGCCCAGGCGAACAACTTGTCCATCAAGTCGGTCAAGAACCGCGCGCGTGTTTCAGGAGGAGTTGTCATGGGTTGGGCAGTCGGCTCCCGCCCCAACGAGGAGCGGGAGGGGTCTGTGATCAAGGTCGACATGTGACTGTACCGTCAATTGAGCAACATCAGCACAAGGCCAACAGGCTCAGTAGGCAATGGGCTTGCCCGCGCCGTCCTTGATATTGGCCCAGGACTTGCGAATGACATCCTTGACGCTGGCAGGCATCGGCACATAGTCCAGGTCGTCTGCCGTCTTGTCACCGTTCTTGTAGGCCCAGTCGAAGAACTTCAGGGTACTGCTGGCATGGGCCGGCTTGTCTTGCACCTTGTGCATGAGAATGAAGGTGGCACCGGTGATGGGCCATGCATCCTTGCCATTCTGGTTGGTCAGGATCTGGTAGAAAGACTTGTTCCAATCCGCCCCATCTGCTGCGGCTTTGAAAGCGGAGTCATCGGGCGACACAAAAGCGCCCGACGCATTTTTCATTTGCGCAAACACCATTTTGTTTTGCTTGACATACGCGTACTCCACATAGCCAATGGAGTTGGGCAGGCGACCGACAAAAGCGGCCACGCCCTCATTGCCCTTGCCACCCGCCCCGGTGGGCCAGTTCACCGCCGTGCCATCGCCCACTTTGGCTTTCCATTCAGCGCTGACTTTGCTCAGGTAATTGGTGAACAAAAAAGTGGTGCCCGAGCCGTCCGAGCGGCGCACCGGTGCGATGGCCGCATCCGGCAGGTTCAGCGTGGGGTTCAAGGCCTTGATGGCCGGGTCATTCCACTTGGTGATCTTGGCCAGGAAGATGTCGGCGATCAATTCACCGGTCAGCTTGAGCTGTCCCGGGGCAATGCCGGCAATGTTGACCACCGGCACCACACCGCCAATCACGGTGGGAAATTGCATCTGGTTTTTCTGCGCCAACTCTTCGTCCTTGAGCGGCATGTCCGATGCGCCAAAGTCCACGGTTTTGGCATCGATCTGCTTGATACCGGCGCCTGAGCCCACCGACTGGTAATTGACCTTCAGGTTGGTGGCTTTGTTGTACTCGGACGCCCATTTGCTATACAGGGGGGCTGGGAAGCTGGCCCCAGCACCCGTGATGTCCTGGGCATAGGCCGAAAACGACAGGCCCAGTGCGCAGGCCAATGAAATGAATGAACGTGGCAAGGTGGTCATGAGAAAGTCCTAGGGTGTGTAATAACTGGCGTGACTCTAGTGGGCTTGTGTGACAGTTGCGTGACATATGGCCAACAGACGTCTGGGTTGTGACGAGGGCCCGTTGAGGGGGTCCTGTCCCGACGTGTGATGCCCGTGAAGTACTCGGGACCTTCCCTGTGGCATCAGATTTCCAGGACATAGTGCCCAGGCGCATGGCCCAGCGATGCATGGCCAGCAGCAGATTTCCTCCCCTGGGGCGCTTTGCGCAAAGGTCCGGCCTGCCGCTCCAGCCACTGGGCCCAGGCGGGCCACCATGACCCTGGGTGGAGTGCAACTTCCTGAGCCCAGGTGTCCGGATCCTGGTATTTGGCCCCTTGCTTGCGCCGCGACAACTGGTAATGCCGCGGGGCACTTCCCCCGGGTGGGTTGACCACGCCCACGTTGTGCCCCCCGCTGGTGAGACAAAACGTCAACTCAGTGGAGGTGAAGAGGTGCAGTTTGTACACCGATCGCCAGGGGGAAACGGTGTCGTGCTGGGTGCCCAGACAAAATACCGGCCACCGAACATCCCGCAGCACCACCGGTCGACCCTCGACGAGATAACGCCCCTCGGCCAGATCGTTGTGGCGATACAGGCTGTGCAGGTAGTGGCTGTGCTGACGGTAGGGCATGCGGGTGGCGTCGGCATTCCAGGCCATCAGGTCCGTCACCGGTGCGCGCTGTCCCAGCCAGTAATCGCGGACGATGCGCGAAAAAACCAGGTCGCGCTGATGCAGCCAAGTGAAAGCGCCCGCCATTTGCTTGCCGTCGAGAAAGCCCTGGTCTGACATCACGCCATCCAGAAAGGTCAACTGGCTGTCGTCGATAAACAAGGCGAGTTCGCCCGGTTCGGTGAAGTCCACCTGCGACGCCAGCAGGCTCAAGGATTTCAAACGCGTGTCATCGGTGCGCGCCATCAAGGCGGCGGCAATCGACAGCAAGGTCCCGCCCAGACAATAGCCCACGGCCTGTATCTTTTGCTTGGGCACCCTCTCGCTCACGACGCGAATGGCTTCCATCACCCCATGGTTGAGGTAGTCGTCCATGCCCAGGGCCCAATCTTTGGCCTGTGGATTGCGCCACGACACCATGAACACCGTGTGTCCCCGGTTGACCAAATACCGGACCATCGAGTTGTGGGGTGACAGGTCCAGGATGTAGAACTTCATGATCCACGAGGGCACCATCAGAATGGGGCTGGCGAACACCGCGGGTGTTTGGGCGTTGTACTGGATAAGTTCAATCAGGTGATTCCTGTACACCACCTGCCCAGGTGTGATGGCCACCTCATGACCGGGTCGAAAGTGATCGGTGTTCATCGTGGGTTTGTCGGACAGTCGACGCAGCACATCCTCCCACCAGTTGCGCGAGCCTTCCAGCAGGTTGAGCCCCCCGCGCTCGGTGGTGCGATGTAACACCTCGGGATTGGTCCAGAAGAAGTTGGAGGGTGATACGACGTCCAGCAACTGGCGCGAGGTGAAATCCAGCACCCGCTCATGGTGGTGGTTCACGCCAGGCACATCGGTGGTGGCGTTGTGCCACCACTGTTGTTGCATCAAAAAACCCTGGTAGATGGCCTGGTAGGGCATGTGCTGCCATTGCTCAGCGGCGAAGCGAGTGTCCTGCGGCAGAGGATCGATACACGACTCGCAGGGCCGCCAGCTGCTCTGGATCAGGTGCGCCATCAGTTTGCGCGCCTTGTTGCCCGCCTTGAGCGCCAGTTCACGCTGCTTGCCTGGCGAGAAGCTCAGGTGTATGAGCCAATCCACATACGCGTTGAACAATGAAGCCGGCGACAGACCCGAGGTGATCCGAGCGATGTTGGCGTTGATGATCTTGTCCAGATCACACGGAGGCGCAGAGACCGCTTTGGCACTCATGTGCAGTTCTCGATCAGTTTCATACAGGACTTTCCCGTTACAGGGCGCACAACACCCGGACAGCGCCCCCAGCGAGTCGCCCACGCCATTTATCGCGCCTGTTCACTTGAAACTCTGTTCGATGACGCACGAGGTGCCGGACCACTGCGGCCCATCGACTACCATTCAGGCCATGTCTGTTGAACAATCCCCTGGGGTGGCCGTGATCGGCGGGGGGCCTGCAGGTCTCATGGCAGCCGAGGTTCTGGCCAGTGCCGGCTGCGCTGTCGACGTGTATGAGGCCATGCCCTCGCTGGGCCGTAAATTCTTGCGCGCTGGCGTGGGGGGGTTGAACATCACCCACAGCGAAGCGCCTGATCGTTTTGCGCGCCGCTATGGCGATCGTCAATCGGTGCTCCAACCCGCGCTCGATGCCTTTGACGCCTCGGCTCTGTGCGCCTGGGTGCACGGCTTAGGCATCGAGACCTTTGTGGGCTCATCAGGACGGGTGTTCCCCAAGGCGATGAAAGCATCCCCGCTCTTGAGAGCCTGGCTGCACCGCTTGCGCGATCTGGGGGTGCGCACCCACGTGCGCCACCGCTGGCAAGGCTGGCATCCAGATGGCAGCCTGCATCTGGCCCATGAGGGCAAGACTATGTCGTTACAGCCTGCAGCCACCGTCCTGGCCTTGGGCGGAGGCAGTTGGCCGCAACTCGGTTCAGACGCGGCCTGGGTGCCCTGGTTGCAAGACCGCCAGGTGAAGGTGCAACCCTTGCAAAGTTCCAACTGCGGATTTGAGGTCCCGTGGAGTGAACATCTTCGCACCCGCTTTGCGGGCTCACCCGTCAAACCTGTGGTGCTGAGCGTGCAACACGCCAATGGGCAGTGGGAGCGCAAGGCTGGCGAATTCGTGATCAGCGAGTACGGCGTCGAGGGCAGCCTGATCTACGCGGCGTCAGCAGCCTTACGCCAGCAGTTGACCACTCAAGGCTTTGCCCAGCTCACGCTCGATTTACTTCCTCAGCATGACCTGGCGCGTGTTGAAGCCGAGTTGCGTCATCCGCGTGGCAGCCGCTCGATGTCCAGCCATCTGCAAAGCCGCCTGGGACTGCAGGGTGTGAAAACAGCGCTGTTGTTCGAGGTGCTGGGCAAGCTCGGGTGGCAAGACCTGGCCCACGTGGCCCAGACCATCAAGGCCCTGCCATTACGTGTACAGGCTGCGCGACCCCTGGCCGAGGCCATCAGCACCGCCGGTGGCGTGGGTTTCGAGGCGGTGAACGCCAGCCTGATGCTGCTGCCCTGCCCCGGTGTGTTTGTGGCGGGTGAAATGCTGGACTGGGACGCCCCCACGGGCGGCTATTTGCTCACGGCGGCCATGGCCACGGGCCGTGCAGCAGGGCTGGGGGCACTGCACTGGCTACGCACCCAACATCCGGATCAGTTCGGCACTGCGTGACGACCGGCGCGGTCACGCGCCCCAAGGGTCTTCATGATTTGCGCTGTGCCGGGCCGCCTGCAGGTTCATGTCGACAACCGCCACGCGCGCCCCTTCAGCGGCGAAGCGTTGGCTGGTTGCGCCGCCCAGGTCACCGGCACCGCCGGTGACGCTACATGACTCAATTCTTGAGTCCTTGCGTGCTGGTGTACAGTCATTTCAACCCCTAACCCCGCTCCAGCGCCACCCAATTTTTCAACTGCCCATGAACCCTGTCTCCCCCCCTTCCCCCGTGGCTGTTGTGACGGGTGCTGCCCGCGGCATTGGACTGGCCAGCGCCCAGTGGTTTCTCAACCACGGCTACCGCGTGGCAAGACTCGACAACCATGAGGCCGCCCTGAAGGCCAGCGCCCATGCCTTCTCAGACCCCAGCACTGCCCGGGATGTGGTGTGCGATGTATCCGATCCGGCGCAGGTCGAGGCCGCGGTCACCACCCTGACTCAGCAGTTTGGCCGCGTCGATGCACTGGTCAACAATGCAGGCGTGGCCGTGTTCAAACCCATCGGGCAAACCACGTTTGAGGAGTGGCGCTACGTCATGAGCACCAACCTGGATGGCGTTTTTCTGTGCTCCCAGGCGTTCGTCCCCCTGATGAAACAAAGCGGCGGCGGTGCCATCGTGAACATCGCGTCGATCTCCGGTCTGCGTGCCAGCACCTTGCGCGTGGCCTACGGCACGAGCAAGGCCGCGGTGGTGCATCTGACGAAACAACAGGCCGTGGAATACGGCCAGGACGGCATTCGTGTGAACGCCATTGCGCCCGGCCCGGTCGAGACCGAGATGGCCAGGCAGGTGCACAGTCCCGCCATTCGCAAGGACTACCACGATGCGATTCCGCTGAACCGCTACGGCACACTGGAGGAAATTGCGGCTTGCATCGGCTTCCTGTGCAGCCCCGCCGCATCCTATGTGAATGGTCAATTGCTCGCCGTGGATGGCGGCTTCGATGCGTCAGGCATTGGCTTGCCTTCCTTGCGCGCCACGGGGTCGTAACACCTCGCCGGCAGACAGTTTTCTGACCTATCTCCCCCGGCCTGCGCTATGGCAAGGGCACAGCCACCCATTCATCACCATACACCTCAGGCTCAGCATAGGCCTGCATGCGCTCGAAATGGTGTTCGATGTCTTCAGCCCACAGCAAGCCTGCCAATGTGGTGGCCAAACGCAGCGCCCCTTCGCTGATCGCAGGAATGTCGCCGGTGATCACCCCCAATGACAAGGCTGCCGGGTAGTTGAAACAGTGAATGCGATCCAAGCCCGGGCAATCATGCCCGGCTTTGACTTGGAACTCAAAGTGACCTCCCAAATCGGGGCAGGCCTCGAGCTCAGCATCCTCCTGACCGGGTTCGACTTGCCATCGATCGCCCCAGGTGCGCACATGCGCAGCAAAATGGCGCAACATCGGGCGCTCGGCCCAGTTCACCACAAATCCAGTGGCAAAGATGAGGAAGTCCAGTTCGATCGGTCCGACCGATGTACTGACCTGCAAGGCAGTCCCTTCTTGCCGTGCGCCTTGAATGGCACACCCCAAATGGAAATGGGCATTGGCATGTTGCGATACACGCAGTGTGCTGCCCCGCGGGGGCGGTACCTGTTGCACGTTGATGTAATGGCGAACGCGCCATTTCCAGGCATCGGGCAATTGACCATGGCCGTGGATAAAACCTGGATTGCCAGCCCCTTTGCCTTTATTGATGCGCGGAATGTCGGTACGACGAACCAACAAATGCACGCGCGCAGCACCCACTTCCAGCGCGGTGGCCGCACTGTCCATGGCAGAGGCACCCGCCCCCACCACGCCGACCCGCAGCCCTTGGAGGGTGCTGTAGTCGTGGGGGTCTGACGAATGAGCCCAGTGTGTTCGCGGCAACTCACGTACCCAGTCAGGTACCCAGGCGCCGCCCAGACCGGCTCGTCCCGTGGCCACCACCACACGCCGAGCCCAGCGCTCCAGCACCACGCCTTGCGGATCTTCCAGACGCAGCTTCACCAAGTTGTTGGATTGCGGCCAAATGTCTGTCACGCGATGTCGGTTATGCACCTCCAACCCCAGCACACGTCGATACCAGCGCAAATAATCCATCCACTGCAAACGGGGAATCTTGTCCATCGCATCCCAGGCCGCGGTGCCCCACTGGGCTTCAAACCATGCGCGAAAACTGAGCGACGGGATGCCCAATGCCGGGCCGGTCAACTGCTTGGGTGATCGCAGGGTCTCCATGCGGGCTGTGGTGGCCCACGGCCCTTCAAATCCTTCGGGGGCTTCGTCGTAGATATCGACCTGCATGCCACGGTGCTTCAGTGCAGCGCCCAGTGTCAGGCCTGACATGCCCCCACCGATGATGACCACATCCGCGATCGAATGACCTTCGTGTGCCAGCTCGGGCGTCCAACGTGCAGCAGGCAGTTGCAAGGCCGCCAGCTCCCAGGCCAAACGGGCTTCCAAGGCCGCCAGCCCAGGTTCGATACCGGGTCGCAAGGGCTCGCTGGGGGCGTGACTGGCTGGCAGTGTGGCCTTGTCCGTCATTTATTTCACCTCGATCCTGGCATCGCGCACGATGCGTCCCCAACGCTCGATTTTTGCGGACCGGTGATCCACCACGACAGCTAACTTCAGGCGCTTGGACAATTCCTTGGCGAACAAGCGGCCAATGGTGTCGCCGGTATCCGACTCCCCCATAGACGGCACAATGGGTCGAACGTTGCGCCCGAGGGCAGGCCAGTCATCGTTTGCCACAGTGGGGGCGAGGCGACCAGCCGCCACGACGCGCAGGCTCGCCTGAGTTGGTTTGCGCGCTCGGCGAAGTCGGTAAATGTTGGTCGAGTAATCCATGAATTCCGTGGCCTGTGTGCGTGGTTAGGCTATCGATGGGGCTGAATGGTCTGGAATTGCGACAGCGGTCAGCGCCGAATCCCGGCCCGTCGCAACATCGCGTCAAAGATCAGCCGATGCACCTCGCCACTGCCCGCCACTCGCATGGCGGGGACATCCTTCAGGATGTTCATCGGGATCGACCGGTTGGGCCCAGACCCGGCGTCCGATGCAAGCTGAATCTCGCAGGCGCGCTGCAGGGTCCAGAGGCGATTGAACGCAGTCGGAATGGTCGGCCCCACCACGAGCAAGCCGTGGTTACGCAGAATCAAATGATTGGAATTCCCCAACGATGCCACCAGACGCGGTTGCTCATCCATCCGGGTAGTGACCCCTTCGTAGTCGTGATAGGCCACATCACCAAACATCAGGGCACTGTAGAAGTTGTCATGCCGCAAGCCCTCTTCCTTGCAAGACACGGCGCTGCCGGCCGTGGTGTGTACATGCATGATGCAATGCGCATCGGCACGAGCGGCATGAATGGCGCTATGGATCACGAAGCCAGCCCGGTTGACCTGTCCCGTCTCACCGGGGCGGTGGTTGCCGTCGAGGTCGATGGCCACCAGGTTGTCGGGTGTCACCTCGGCGTAGTGCAAACCGAACGGATTGATGAGGTATTCGGTTTTCGACCCTTCACGATCGGGGACCCGTACTGTGATGTGATTGAAAATGAGCTCGGACCAGCCCAGCCAATCAAACAAGCGGTAACAGTCAGCGAGATCCCGCCGCAATTCGGCCTCAGTTTGCATGAATCACCTCCAGGTCAGTACACATCCGCAGGTTGTCACGGTCTACCAGCCCGCGACCTCCTGTCACCCGGCTATTGTTCCAGACCCTGTCCTGTGTATTCTGCAACACCTAGCAAGGCAGGCCGATGACCAGCACCAGCCATCGGCCGGACTGAGTGTCCGATCGACGAAGTATGCCATCTGCCCCTAGAAGAAAATAGAAAGGTTCTTGGCCAGCAACACGTTTTGATGCAGCCGGATCTCTCGCCGTGCGAGACGCCACCCCCCTGCGGTCAGGCGGATGCGGTCCAGCCGATCGCCCACAAAGAAATATTGCTCGTATTCACACCGGTTTTGATAGATCAGAAACCGGCTGCTGACATCCACCTCCAACTCGCCTGCTTGGCTGGTTTGAAGGGCCGTTAGCTGCACATTGCTGACCAAACGGCACACACGCGAGAGCGGCTCCTCGGCCCAATGCACGCCCGTGAGAATCTGCTCCACGCGCTTGTTCAAGGTCCACTTGCCCTCATTGAACCAACTCATGTGCTCATGGCGCTGGGTGAATTCGCCACTGGCATGATCGCCGAACTTGACGTTGAATTCCATCGGCATGAAATAGCGCAGATCTTCGGCCAGCGTGTCGATCCAAGCCTTGAAATCGCGCTCGTCCAGCAACTGGGCCTCGTCGAAAAGAAATTCCTCAATCTCGCGCTTGAGGCTGAAATACCGGTCATCGCGCGCAAGTCGACCCGGTTTCACAGCAGTTTGAACAACAGCTTGCGTCATGTGGACTCCTGAAAAGGCTTCAGACCGATTGGCCCTCCCTGGTGGGCAAAGCACCCGACATCGATCACCGTGCCCGTGATCGCCTCGGACTCATCGCTCAGCAGGAACGCCACAGCCCTGGCCAAATCTCGACCCGTGGCAGGACGACCCGCCACCGTACCGACGGCGGGCTTCTTGACGAAGGCCTGTGTGTCGCCGCCCATGCGCCCCACACTCATGCCCGAAATGATCCCGCCCCCGCCAGGTATGGCCACATTGACACGCACATGGTCATGAAAATGGTCATAGGCCATTGCCATCGACAAACCCAAGATGCCAGCCTTGCTGGCACTGTAAGCAGCCATATTGGGTTTGCCATACCCTGCACCTGAGCCGATATTGACAATGGCACCCCCGCCCGCACGAATCATGTGAGGCAACACCGCGCGGCTGGCCAGATAGGTTCCTTTGAGGTTCACCGCCAGGATGCGCTCGAACAGCGCTTCATTCGTTTCCAGGACGGTCCCCAAAGGCCCAATCGCAGCATTGTTGACCAGACCATGAATGGCGCCATGCCGCAACAATGCGTGCTCCACCACGCGCTCGACGGCCAGGGCATCGGCGACATCGGCCTCCAGGATGTCGGCACTGCAACGGCAGGCTGCCAGTTCAGCCCGCAGCGAATCGGCGCCTTGTGCCGTGCTCGACACCTGGGGTTGCATCAAGCCAAAGGCCACGACGTGATAACCACGCTGGGCCAGTTCAACGGTGATGGACTGCCCCAGACCGAATGTGCCGCCGCTGACGATGATGGTTTTCATGATCTTCACTCGGCAAAACTGGCAGGACCCGAGTCATGCCGGCCAAGCAAGGTGTCCCAATCCGCACCCTGCATGTAGTCGCGCCAACGGCGGTAGAACTGGCGCGGGTTTTCCTCGCTCACTTGCAGGCTGACGTTGCCCGCCACCGGGCCGTCCGTGACCACTTTGCCCATCGACTGCTGGTAGTTGTAGGGGTAACGCTTGGCAATGACACCTCGACTGCCCGCGGTGGCGTAATTCCAGTTTTCCATGTCGTCTTGCTCGGTCATGCCTGCAGGTCCTGAATAGCGCATGTAGTAGGTGCGCAAAAAATCCTTGACCTCCTGCGGGGCATCTGCGTCCACCAGAAAGAAACGCCAGGCCTCGGTGGACTCCGGTCCGTGCGGATGCCACACGCACAGATTGCGAGGCTGATTGCCGTGGAACGAGACATTCGGATAAATGGTGCCGACGAATGGAACAAGTCGATAACGATCTTCCCCCATCCGCCGCCGGCGCTCCGCGTGGCAGTGTTGGAAATACTCGGCGACGATGGGGTTGTTCTGGTAGGTGTTGGTGTACTCCCAGCCCTCAGGCATGAGGGCACTGTGGACGCCATGGCCAGCGGGAAAGTTCACCCAAACATGCTGCGCCTTGTCCAGCTCGTTGTCACGCCGCCCCTTCACACCGGCTTCGGCACTGGGCCCGATGCCAATCAAGTCGACCGAGCGGTGACTGACGTTGTGGTAGGTGTCGCCGAGAAAATTTTCGGCGGCGAATTTCCAGTTACACGGGATGATCCACTTGTGCACACCCACCAGTACCTCGGATCCCCCTTCTCGGCCGTCGCGACAGTCCAGCGCCAGGTCCAGATGCGCACGAGCGTCGCCCAGGTAGGTCATCAGATCGGGGGCATGCGGATCCCACGACGCCCACACAGTGCCCTTGTAGGTTGCCAGCTTGGGCACTTCAATCAGTGACCACTCGTCCTTGTCCAGACAACCCTCATACAGAGTTTTGAACTGAGGGACACCGAACAATTTACCCTCCGTGGTGTAACTCCAGCTGTGGTAGGGGCAGGTGAACAATTGGGTGTTGCCGTGGTCGTACTGACACACTTTCATGCCACGATGGCGGCACGAATTCAGGAAGACATGGACCTGGTTTTTTTTGTCGCGCGTGAGAATGACCGATTCAGCGCCCATGCGAGAGGTGAAAAAATCGCCCGGGTTGGGAATCTGGCTTTCGTGCCCGACAAAGAGCCAGGCCCGCGTGAACACCTTGTCCAGTTCGTCCTCGTAGATTTCCCGACTCGAAAAAATCTCGCGGCTGATCTTGCCCTCTCGCAAGTTGACCATGGATTTGTAGCGGGCATCAGGGGCAATGGGCATCATGACATTCTCGCGAATCAATAAGAACGCCATTACAAGCCTGGTTAATGGATGCGTTCTTGTCTCGCAGATTCTAGGGAGACCCTTTCACAGATGTCAAATTGTATTCATAATGTCCATCTGACGGACATTTTTATACGCTGTGATTTTCCATTTAAATCCTATTGTGTCCATCTGATGGACACTCTGAATTCAACCCATCTTGTATGCCTCTTTCTGAAAAGTCTGACCATGTCCGCGCCGTCGCTCGTGCCTTGGACATCCTGCTGGCATTCACCCCCAGCGACATCGAGTTGTCGCCCACTGAGCTACTCAAGCGCGTGGATCTGTCGCGCCCCACGCTCTACCGTTTGCTCTACACCTTGCAGGAATCCGGTTTCCTGGTGTCAGTCGGCGAGCCACAACACTTTCGTCTCGGTCCGTCTGTAGCCCGATTGGCCCATGTCTGGACAGCCAGTCTCGACATCAGTGCTTTGGCAGAACCTGTCTTGCGCCGCATCTGGAGTCACACCCATGAAACCGTCGCCTTGTTTGTGGCGCAAGGTGAACACCGCTTGTGCGTCGCCGAACTGCCCAGTCCGCAACCCCTGAATTTCAAAAGGGGGGTGGGCTACACAGAGCGCATTGTGCGGGGTGCCACGGGTCGAGCCATCCTGGCGTATCTGGAGGCCACGCCCCAGGAGATAAAGCTCTTTGCGCGTGGCACCAACGTGGACCTCAAAGCACTGGACCGCGAGCTATCGGCCACCCGCAAGCGCGGTTACGCCAGCAGCCATCACGAGCTGATTCCCGGTGCGGTTGCGGTCGCTGTGCCGTTTTTTGATCAACATGGCAAAGTGGCAGGCTCTATCGGCGTATTTGGCCCGGAAATTCGCCTCACTGAAGCTGTCTGCAAACGCATCGCTCAAACACTCAAGAGCGAATCACAGCAGTTATCTGCGTTACTGGGGTACAGGCCTTAGTCAATCGGCACAAAGCTCGAACGCGCTTCATGCTCCAGAGTCTGAATCAGCCGTTGCAGCAGCGCTACCAATGTCGCCTGCTCCACATCGCTCAAAGGCGATAACAATTCGCGATAAGCTTGCTGCACTGGTTGACGCGCTTGCTGCAACAAAGCTTGCCCTGCCGGGGTCAGGGTGACGGCCATCTGGCGTCGACCCTGCAAGACCGGCTGACGCACGCACAAGCCCCTCTCCTGCAATCCCTTGAGCACACGCAGTACCGTCACCTTGTCAAACGCCAGGGCTCTGGCCAAGCGCGTCTGGTCAATGGAAGGTTGCGCTTCGACAATACTCAATACGCCGTACTGTGCCGGCGTGAGCGAAAGTGACGCGCAGGCCCGCTCAAATATCGCCACCGAGATCTGGTGAGAACGACGCAGTAAAAATCCGGGCCGTTCGTATAAACCGTCAGTCGCCATGGCCTAGGGATTCCCGGTAGCCCAGTCGGGCGCGCTGTCTCTGATAATCACGTTTTTCATACTTGACACATACCATGAGCCGCCCTGTATTTACCCGACGTGATATTCTGGCTCTGATGGCCACTGGCATTGGCACGGGCATGACCTTCGCTCAACCTGCCGCGGCACCCTTGCGACTGATGGTGCCGTTCACGCCGGGCACGGGTATCGACCTGATTGCGCGAACGCTCGGCCCCAAACTCTCGGAGCGGCTGAACCGTCCCGTGGTGGTCGAAAACCGGGTCGGCGCTTCGGGCAACATTGGCACAGAAGCTGTGGTGCGCGCGGCACCGGATGGCTCGACCCTGCTGGTCAGCGTCAATACGCTGGTGATGAACCGCAGCCTTTATCCTCAGTTGTCCTTTGACCCCGTACACGACCTGGAGCCCATCAGCCAGACGAGCTGGGGACAATTGCTGCTGGTCACACACCCCAACTCGGGATTTCGCAGTGCCACCGAACTGGCTCAAACCGCCCGCCGTCAGCCCGGCAAAATCAACTACGCATCCCCGGGTGTGGGCACACCTCACCACCTGGCGATGGAGTTGCTCAAGAACACCGCCCGAATTTTCCTCACTCACATTCCTTACCGAGGCACAGGTCCGGCGGTCACCGATTTGCTGGGCGGTCAGGTCGACGCCATGTTTCTGCCTATTCATGTGGCCTTGCCGCATCTCCGTTCGGGTCGACTGACGGCGCTGGCGATCGGCAGCAACAAACGTCACCCCCTGCTGCCTGAGTTGCCCACGGTCGCTGAGCAGCAACTCGGCGACGTTAATGTCGATATGTGGTTCGGCATCTTTGCACCGAAGGGCACCTCCACCGAGATGATCCAGCTGTTCAACCGCGAGATCAATCAGTTGCTGACCGGTGATGACGTCAAAAAGGCTTTTCTGTCTCAAGGCATGGATCCTCGCGGCAGCACACCCCAGGAATTTGCGCAACTCGTGCGTCGTGACGCTGAACGCTGGGCCCGAGTGGTCAAAGAACAAGGCATCCGTGCCGAGTGATCTGGCTTTCTGCATTGCCTCGGTACGGCCCCTGGCGGCGCCGAAAACAGCCGCGAAAGTTTTGATCATCCCAGCATCCCCTCAAGCCTGCAGCTCACCGCGCAAGCAAGCAACGACCGACGTCGCCAAATCTGGGGTGATCTGATCCCCGCGCCACACCACATGACTGTCTTGTCGGATCAAATGCCAGGCGTGCCGGTACTCGGCAGGCCAGGTATGTCGGTCATCCATGACCCGCACAGTCAATGGCACCCGAGCCGCATGCATGGCTTGTTGCATGAGCGCGGTTTGCTCAGCACGGGCATGGGGCGAGCACAGGAGGGTAAAGCCTGTTCCCAAGACATCCAGCAACGAGACCCCGTCTGATAACCAGACATGCGGCGCTCGACAACCTGGCACTGTTGAGGGGGTGAAACTGCCCATGCTGTAAGCCGGTGCGACGGCATCGTCATACACCATGACCGGTGATGCGTCGTAGTAATAGCCAAAATTCAATCCCGCGCAGCAATACTGCTGCACATTGAGTTCGTACAAATCCTGACCAAAGCTGCGCCGCGAGGCGTCTGCGGCGTCACCCGCGTCCTCAATATCCGCTGGGATGGCACGCCGGCGCTGACTCATGGCATGCGCATGGTTCATGGCAAAGTGCGACACCTGCTCGGTGATGGGAAGACGCTCACGCTCATAGGCATCAAGCGCCGAGGGGCTGGCCCAGCCCTCCAATTGAGCGGCCAGATGCCAGGCCAGGTTGTCCGCATCGGCAATGCCGGCATTCATGCCATAGCCCGCGTAGGGCACCCACAGATGGGCCGAATCTCCAGCAATGAACACTCGACCTTGACGCAACTTGTCTGCCACCAAGCGACGTCCAATCCAGTCTTCCTTGCTCAGCAATTCGTACTGAAAATCGGGGCCCACACCCAGGATGGTTCGAATGGCCCAGTCGCGATCCACCGATTCAAAATCGGACTCGTGATCGCGCAGGTAGTTGTGGATCAGCCAGGTTTCACGGCCATCAATGGCATAGACATTACCGCTGCGGCGAGGATTGACGGTGAACATGGCCCATGCCGGTGGAGCTTTCATGAGCGCCATCAAATCAGGCGCTCGCACACAAGTGCTTTGTACGCGCTGCACCACCTCGTCCCCCACCAGTTGCGCGCCCATGGATTTGCGCACCAGCGAACGGCCGCCATCGCACCCCACCACATAGCGTGCACGCAGGGTGACCGTGGATCCGTTGCTCAGCACGCGACAACGCACCAGGGCTTCGTCGTCGTTGTGCTGGACCTCGATCACCTGGTGCTGATACAGGCATTGAATCAACGGATGCTGTTGGACATGTCGAGCCAAAATGGGTTCGATGTACCGCTGGTTCAGGCGATGCGGCGGTTCGGGCGTGGGCCACCAGCCGTCGGGGCCGCTGCGGT
>JACCDL010559915.1_pt1 | contig 27357 bp, 32 predicted proteins | sample 7441931 | NCBI WGS metagenome assembly JACCDL01 (sample SAMN15323437, study PRJNA562643) | freshwater metagenome | isolation source: river surface water | place: USA:Blue River Watershed | collected 2017-08-16 | reverse complement strand
GCACCGCGCCTCACCCAAGGGGAGCGCGATACGGTCACGGCAATCGAGCGCAATACGAGCAAGTACGGCTATGAAACTGGTATTCGCTGGTGCTACCTCGTCGATGAGAGTATCGCCAAGTTTGACGCAACTATTATTGGTCGCACCATTCGTTCTTTTGCTGCCACTGAGTCAAAAAATCAAAATGGTATTGGAGTTCGATGGCGCACTGACCTCAACTACAAACTGTTTGCTGACCCATTTGGCACTAAAATACCAGCCATGAAACGAGACGAGCTTAAGAATTACAAGAAGCGTTCGATGTACCCAATGAATCCAAAGGTTTTCTCAACTGAGGAAATGGCAACACTGTTTCATCCGCCTGGCCTCGTCGCTGTGACCCCAACCCTCAACCGCGTGACCTCAACCCGCGCCGAAGCACCACCGAACTTACCGACTGGACAACTACCTACGTAACACTTATATGGAACCATCGATTGAAACGACTGAGACGCCAGCAATGCCACCAACCAAAAAGTACCGCCTTGTGTCTGGACTGGCGCTCGCACTTTTTGTGTGTGGTGCCAGTTTTTTATGGCTGACTAGTGCCCCAACGCAGAGCAGTGAACAACAACAAGTGGTAGTGACTCCTGGTATGTCTGTTTCGAGTATCGCCGAAGCTGCTCATGAAGCCGGAGTAGTTCGTTCTTCGTTTATACTCTACGCACTATTAACCCTCCATCACGACCCAACCGCCATTTTTGCTGGTGTGTATTCTTTTCCAGAAGCACAGTCAGTCTTTAGTGTCGCTGAGCGGTTCGGGGCGGGGGCAATCGACGATGAATCAATTCGACTCACCATACCGGAAGGCATGCGCGCGAAAGACGTCGCACAGCTCATTACTCAAATACTCCCTGACTTTGACGCTGCTACATACAGCAGCCTCGCATCAGAGCAAGAAGGGTACCTCTACCCAGAGACGTACTTAGTACCACCGACGTTTTCTGCCGAAGACGTCATTGCGCTCCAGCGCGAGACATACGAAGAACGCATCACCGCACTTCGTCCAAAAATCGAAGCGAGCGAATTTACCGAGTACGAAGTACTTATTCTCGCCTCTATTATTGAGCGTGAGGCCAACGACGAAACCTCTATGAAAATGGTCTCAGGCATTTTCCAAAACCGTCTGGAGATTGGCATGGCGTTACAAGCCGACGCCTCGATTGAGTACACGCTTGATACACCCCTTAACGAGCTCGCGCCCGGCGAACTTGCGGAGAACCTCCGTGAAGTTGATAGTCCGTACAATACCTACCTGTACCCAGGCTTGCCACCAACACCCATCAGTAACCCCGGCCTCACCGCTATCAAAGCCGTGCTTGAACCCACTCCATCAGATTACTTTTACTACCTAACCGATGAAGCGGGTGACTTCTACTACGCTGAAACGCTCGATGGGCATAACGACAATATTGCTCAATACTTGCGATAGGCATTGCTCTTTTCTAGGGGTTTTGCTAGCGTACCACTACATGACAACAACGCAGACAGTATTCGTAGGCCTCTCTGGCGGTGTCGACTCCTCAGTCGCAGCGCTGCGGCTTTTGCGTGCCGGTTACAACGTGGTCGGCGTGTTTATTAAAGTCTGGCACCCGGACTGGCTTGTCTGTAACTGGGAACAGGAACGGCTTGATGCGATGCGCGTAGCCGCGAAGCTCGGAATTCCGTTTTTGACCTGCGACGCTGAAGCAGCCTATCGTGACGATGTGGCTACATACTTTATCAACGAGTACAAAGCCGGCCGCACACCCAACCCCGATGTCATGTGCAACAAGTACGTGAAGTTTGGCGCCTTTTTGGAGTTTGCGAATGCGCATGGAGCAGACTTCGTGGCGACGGGGCACTACGCACAACGGATAGATGTTGACGGCGCACCCACGATGCACCGCGGCGTTGATGAAAACAAAGATCAAACCTATTTCTTATGGACCCTCACCAAGGAGCAACTTTCTAAGACACTCTTCCCGGTAGGTGATAGCCCAAAAGAAGAAATTCGCGCTGAAGCGGCTGCTGCAGGTCTTTTAACTGCCGAAAAGAAGGATAGCCAGGGTATTTGCTTCTTAGGCCATATCGACATCAAGGAGTTTATGAGTCACTACGTAGAGCTCATTCCAGGGAACGTACTAAACGAACGCGGGGAAGTAATTGGTACGCACGAAGGCGCGCTTATCTACACCCTCGGGCAACGCCACGGCTTTACTCTCCATACAGCGCAGCCCAACACCACGGCACAGTTCGTTGTCGCCCGTGATGTAGCAGCCAACACCATTACCGTTGCCGCAGCGGCAGCAGCGCTGCCTCCTCGCGCCACACTCACACTCGAGCAGGTAAACCTAACGACCTCCCTTGCTGTAGGTGCACCGATTTCGTTCCAAATTCGCTACCGGCAGAAGCCGCAAACAGCAACTGTCTCAGCCATCACTGACACATCACTCACCCTAACGCTCGCAGCAGCGAGTGACGTCCCTGCCAGTGGCCAGTCCTGTGTACTATACGATGGTTCACGCTGCCTTGGGGGTGGTATCATTGCCTAATGTCAATTACGGTCATCAAAGCGGACGGTAACCGCGAGCCATTTCATACCGACAAACTACGCAGCTCACTGCGCCGCGCTGGAGCAACCGAAAGCGAGATAGAGGATATCGTCGCACAAACAGAGACAGTACTCTACGACGGTATCACTACCCAAGAAATCTATCGTCTCGCCTTTGAGATGCTGCGCCAGAGCGATGCACCGATTCGTGCACGGTACTCACTGCGACGCGCCCTCTTTGGTCTTGGCCCAACCGGCTTTCCCTTTGAAGATTTTCTCTCACGACTGTTTCAGGCAGAGGGCTACACCACGCAAACTCGCGTTATCTTGCAGGGTCACTGCGCAGAGCACGAGCTCGACGTGGCCGCGTACAAGAACGACCACAGCTTTGTTGCTGAAGCAAAGTTTCATGCCAGTCCCGGCGTAAAGTCTGACCTGCAGGTAGTGCTCTACTCGTTTGCTCGCCTCCACGACCTTCGCTCAGCCAAGATTTGTAACGCAGATATCTGTGGCATTACCGAACTCATGGTGGTCACCAATACCAAGTTCACCACGACTGCCGAGAAGTACGCAGCGTGTTCTGGGTTAACACTCCTTTCATGGGACTACCCCAAGGAAAACAACCTCCACGACCGCATTCAAAAGGCAAAAATCTACCCAATCAGCGTACTGCAGAGTATCTCCACCACCCAAAAACGTGCCCTCATCGACCGAGGCGTGATTGTCTGTAGCGATATCATCGATAAGCCGCACCTCCTTCGCCACGCACACTTGAGCCCTAAGCGCATGGAGCAAGTTATCGCTGAGGCGGAAAGCCTCACAAGTGGAGAAGTGGCGGTTGCTGGCCACTAAAACACCCGCAGACTCCCTAACGCGCCAGCAAACAGGCGGTTGTCAATGTTTGCGGGGGAGAGAGCAGCTGATATAATCGTTGTATATAAGCATTGTTTTCAGAATTTTCGTATGTCAGATCAAGAAAAGCAGGAAGGTCAAAAGACAGTCGTATCGTTTGTATCAGGTCTCCTCATCGGCGGACTCCTCGTGTGGGCCTTCAGTGGTTCACCAAAAGAAGAGAAGATGACCCCAACTGATGAAGAAGCAACTACCTCTGAAGTAGCAGGTGAGACCGAGGGAGAAACTACAACTGAAGGCGCAACCGAAGGAGAAACAAAGGGTGGCGATATGATGATTGGTGACGGCGCACTCAATGTTAACGACCAGCCTGCTGGCGCATCTGTTGCACTTGAGAGTGCAACCTTCCCAACTGCAGAAGGTTGGGTTGCAGTTCGCATCTACAGTGACGAACAGCTTGGCAGTATCCTTGGCGCAGCTCGCTTCAGTGAAGAGCAAGGCCTCGTTCCTACCAGTGTTGACCTCCTCGCACCAACAGTAGCAGGACGTGAGTACGCTGTAGTATTTTATTCTGAAGACGGCAACCGTGAATTCAACCTCGACGGTGACCTGATTGTTGAAGGCGGCATGACCACCTTCACTGCACAGTAAGCTGCACCTACACAGACTACAGAAAAGAGCCCCAAATGGGGCTCTTTTTGTACATGGTATACTGGCCGGTATGAGTGAATATGTAAAACGATACAATCCCGACCGACACAAAGACTGGAACTACGGTGGCGCGAAGTGGCGTCTTTCCCGGTCGAAGGTAGATTTCTTTATTGAGTGCCCACGTTGCTTCTACCTCGATAACAAGCTTGGCACGAAGCGCCCTGGCTTTCCGTCATTTAACCTCAACATTGCCGTTGATGAACTCTTTAAAAAGGAATTTGATGTACACCGGCACGCCAAGACAGCGCACCCAATAATGACCAAGTACAAGATAGACGCTGTGCCATTTCTGCACGAAAAAATGGATACTTGGCGCGATCCGTTCGTTGGTATTGAGTACATCGAACCGACCACGGGGCTGACCGTCTCTGGAGGCGTTGACGATATCTGGATAACACCAAAAGGTACGCTGATTATTGTCGACTACAAGTCAACCTCAAAGGACGGCTCAATCACCGAACTCTCCGATAGCCCCTGGGACCAGCAGTACACGAGGCAGCTCGGGGTGTACCGTTGGCTTCTCGAGAAGAACGGGTTCCGGGTAGAAGAAACCGGTTACTTGGTCTATGCCAACGCCAGTAAGGACGTTGATGCCTTTGACGACAAGCTCGTCTTTGAAACCACCCTCGTACCCGTCGTAACTGATACGAAGTGGATCGAACCAACCCTCGTGAAGGTTAAAGCCTGCCTTGAAACCGACCACCTCCCGCCAACTGGAGACAACTGTGAGTTCTGCCCGTACCGCGAAGCCTGCGGCAAGAAGCTCCTCGCAATTCACAAGAAAATGAACACCAAGGACTAAAGCACCGCTATAAATACAGGGGTTTAACCCCTGTATTTCATTAAGTACAGTATGAATTTCACTGAAAAAGTTAAAAACATCGTTCGGCAGATCCCGAAGGGGAAGGTGATGACCTACAAGGAAGTTGCAACCGCTGCCGGAAACCCGCTCGCGTCTCGCGCGGTCGCTAACACCATGGCGAAGAATTATGATCCTTCCGTCCCGTGTCACCGAGTCATTCGCAGTGACGGCACGCTCGGTGGATATAACCGCGGGGGAGAGACTAAGAAGCGTGCTATTCTAGAAGCTGAAAACGCACTGTAGCCTATGTCATCAGTTTCTGATATCCAAAAAAGTCTCACCGATGCTGAACACCAGCAGAGCTTATACGCAGACAACCAACGCATCGTAGCGCAGCAGCTAACAGCACTCCGCACAGAGCTCAACCGCCTCCTCAATGACCAGCAGGCGCAGATTACCCGTGTCAGCCAACCAATCACACGCGGTGAACAAGAGCTTGAGGCATCAAAAAAAGAATACGAACGAGCGCGAGAAAAGTTTGCAGCTGCTGAAGCAGAGTTCAAGAAGGCCCAGATGCGCTTTGATCGTGATCAAGCTGAATTTGCCAAGGATAAATCCGTAACGCTCCGGAGCGTCGAGGGTACCGAGAAAAAGTTTGCTCAAGAACGAGCGCGGATTGAACGTGAAATCGATCGCAAGGAACAAGAGGAGCGGGCATACACCATGAAGGCGGAAAATGCCCGCCGAGACACGGACATCCTTCGTCGGCGCCTCGAAGACGCCCGACGACAGGAAATGGATCAGCTTCGACGAAGTGCCGCAAACTCCAACTCGAGGCCAATGTCTGGGCGCATGTCGAGCAACGATGTACGCCGATTTGGTGGTGGCGCCGCCAACGACAACAGCGCGCCAAGCCTGCGTCGCTATGGCACATAGCCGTTTTTAGGCCTATAATTCATACACCATGTATTCCTACCGTATTGAACTCGCACTCAAAGCAGCTACCGTCCTTCATAAGGGGCAGATTCGTAAGGGGAGTTTAGCGGTGCCGTACGTGAGCCACCTCTTCGCGGTAGCAATGATTGCCAGCGATTATACCGATGACGAGGACACACTGATTGCAGCACTCCTCCATGACACCCTTGAAGATACCGACTACGCCCCCGAAGAGCTTGAGGAAGACTTCGGTGGGAAGGTGCGAGAAATTGTAGAAGCCATCTCCGAACCTAAAGATAGTGAGCACAAAACCCATACCTGGCGCGAAAAGAAGGACCGCTACAGTAAGCAATTGAAAGACGCACCACCAGAGGCACTGCTCATTTCTGCAGCCGACAAGATTCATAACATGCGCTCTATAGTGGAGGAGTACTTTGATGACCACCACCGCTTTGTGGCAGATTTTGGTGGTTCACTTGATGAACGCATCCTGATCTACCAAGAAATTAGCAACATGCTGAACCGGCGACTCAAAAATGGTATCCTGAGCGAGTTCAACCACGTTTTTACCGAATATAAAAAATTCATCGAAGATGTCAAAAAGTCAAAAGAGCAGCCCGACTAAACCGTCCATTTCCGGCTACACCCACGTCCGCACTGTCGGCGACATGGCTGAGTACCGGCTCAAGAGCAATGGTCTTACCGTACTCTACAAGCACATTCCTAACACCGGTGTGGTAACCACCAACATAACGTACCGGGTCGGCGCTAAAGATGAAATCACGGGTGAAACCGGACTTGCACACATGCTCGAGCACATGCTCTTTAAGCCGACGAAGCAAGACCTCCAAAAGAAAATTGACTCTGGCGCCATGCAGTTCGAACGCGAGACCGGCTGCACCCTAAACGCCAACACCTGGCAAGATCGCACCACCTACTACTTCAGCTACCCGCGAGAGCACTTCACTCGAGCGCTTTCCATCGAAGCAGAGCGAATGGTGGACGTCATTTTAACTGACAAAGAATTTCTCCCTGAGCGCAACAATGTGCTCTCCGAGTTTGATATGTACTTTGGTGACCCGCACTTTGCTGTAAACCAAGCAATGATGGCCACCGCCTTCCACTCGCACCCCTACAGCCACGAAACGATTGGGTTTAGGCACGACATTGAAGCCTACACTCCAGCGAAACTGGAACGCTTTTATCGTAATTTCTACCGACCCGACAATGCCACCATGATGGTGATTGGTGACATCGATGAAACGTCTGCCCTCAATGAAGTTAAAAAGCAGTTCGGCCACCTCACCAATCCCACCACACCAATTCCGCGCATTACGGCAGTCGAGCCGAAGCAGGAGGGTATTCGTCGGGTCTCTATCGTGCGGCCGTCGAGCACCAACCTACTCGTTCTCGGTATCAAGCACGATGGTATGCCGTCAAAAGAATGGTTCGTGATGTCGGCGCTCCTGGCAGTACTCACCGATGGCCCAGAGAGTGTGCTCTATAAGGCACTGGTTGATACTGGCCGTGTGACCGCTGTAGAGGGGAGCCTTAACCCTGGCGCCGACCGCAACATGGCATCCCTCACCATTACCCTTGCTCCAGGCACTGCGCATGCAGACATCGAACGTGAGGTGCGCGCACTCATTGCCGGTATCACCCCAGCAGTGGTAACCCCACTCTTAAAGAAGATCGTTGCCCGCACCCTGACTGAGGAGTACCTCAGTCGCACGTCATCGCTCCGGATTGCCATGGAGCTCACTGAGTACGTCGCCACGGGTGATTGGAGTCTCTACTTCGATACAGAAAAGATCCTCAAGAGCCTCACCGCCAAAGAACTCCTGACCCTCGCAAAAACAAACATTGACGAATCGCAGCTCACTATCGGCTATTTCATTGGTACCAACTAGTATGCAGTTTGAAACATTTTCTTTGCCCCACATGCTTGGCGGCACACACACCGATGCTCACGCAAAGCTGTTTACCCTTACCGTGTCAGTTGATATTCATCAGGCGTACACTGCGCACAACGATGCGGCTGAAGCTATCTACGCTGAGGCACTCTTAGCTGGAGCAGGCACCCTCACACGCGAAGCCTTTCTCGACACTCTCGGGAAAACTGGCGGGGGAATTTCAGTGAATGTGCATCGCAGCATCCTCAGCATCAACCTCCGTGGACAGCTCGCTACAGCACCGGTACTCCTCAAACTCTTTCGGGCCATGCTCGAAGCACCAGCATTCAAAGCGACTGAAGTTGACCGCATCAAAAAGAACCTTCACAACGATCTCGAACTCCAAAAAGAAGACGCTCGGGGAGAGGCGCATCGTGCCCTCCAGAACACTATCTTCGGTGCCACTGATCGCCGTCAATCTGCGTCAGCTACAGTCCTCCAGAAGGCCCTGACAGGTGTCACAAAGAAAGACCTCGAGGCGCTCCATGAACGCGCACGTAGAGAACCGTGGACAGTCACCATGAGTGGCACAAAAGCAGTGCTGAGCGCTGCTACGAAAGTGCTCCGCAGCTGTAAAGGAGACCGAATCCCAAGCACAGTAACACCTGCCCACGCTCCGAAAGCACTCGACAAGCGGGTGGTCCTCACGGAATCTATTCCGAGTAAGCACAACGTCGAATTCAGTATTGGTGCGCCACTCCCACTTACGCTCCATCACCCTGACTACCTTCCGTTTGTCTTCGGACTCGCAGTCTTGGGGAAGTGGGGTGGGTTTGCCGGTCGCCTCATGAGCACGGTGCGTGAAAAGGAAGGACTGACCTACAGCATCTACGCGCGCACTGAAAGTATCCATGGCTCTGAGTCTGGATACTGGCGCATTATGACATTCTTCTCGCCTGAAAAGTCTTTGACCGGAGTCAATTCGACGCTCCGCGAGATTGCAACTATCGCAAAGAAAGGCGTAAGCGACAAAGAAATGGAGCGATTTCGCACCATCTTGAACACCCAGCAGTCACTCCTTAATGACTCATTGCTCTCGAGCTTGAGTGACCTCCATGGCTTCTTAAGTGAAGGCTTCACCCTAGATCAAATGGCAGAGTATAAGGAACGACTCTTAAACGTCTCAAAAACCGAAGTCAACACAGCCCTCAAGAAATACCTCGACCCGGAAACGCTCATCATCAGCGCCGCTGGACCAGTTGCCAAAATCAAGAAGGACCTCGAAACCTTCGCAAAGTAACAGAACGTAAGTTCGAGTTCAGATCTCGAACTTGGGGCTAGTACTCGCTATCTGGCTAATTTTTGCTATAGTACAACACATTATTGACGTATTGTAATTAACCAATTTGGTATGAGTGGAAACGAAATTCGAGAGAAATATCTGAAATTTATGGAAGCAAACGGCCACGCCGTGATTCCATCGGCTGCACTCGTACCTGAAAACGACCCGACAACCCTCTTTACGGGTAGTGGTATGCAGCCACTCATTCCGTACCTCATGGGTGAAAAGCACCCGATGGGCGTTCGTTTAACTGACTCCCAGAAGTGCTTCCGGGCGAACGACATTGAAGAAGTGGGGGACAACCGCCACACCACCTTCTTTGAAATGCTCGGTAACTGGTCTCTTGGTGACTACTTCAAGAAAGAGCAGCTCCGGTGGTTCTTTACGTACCTCGTTGACGAAGTAGGCTTGGACCCTGCACGCATCTACGTCACCGTCTTTGCGGGCGACGAAACCCTCGGCATTCCACGCGATGATGAAGCAGTAGCTATCTGGAAAGAATTGTTTGCCGAGCGTGGCATTGAGGCCAAAGATGTATTCATTGGCTCAGAAGAAGACGGGTACGAAGTAGGTATGCAGGGAGGCCGCATCTTCTACTACGATGCTGCGAAAAACTGGTGGAGTCGCTCTGGAAAACCGAGCAACATGCCTGCTGGTGAAATTGGTGGTCCAGACAGTGAAGTTTTCTACGACTTTGGTCCCGAACACGCAACGCACCCGGTCTTCGGCAAGCAAGCCGCACACCCAAACAGTGATTCGGGTCAATTCCTCGAGATTGGCAACTCAGTCTTCATTGAGTACATCAAGCAAGAAGACGGCTCTTTTACCAAGCTCCCACAACGCAATGTTGACTTCGGCGGAGGCCTTGAGCGTATTGCCGCGGCTAAGGTAGGGGACCCTGATGTATTCAAGGTAGATCTCCTTTGGAACGTGGTCGACCAGATTCAAACCCTATCAGGAAAGACGTACGAGGATAACCTCGTGGCATTCCGCATTATTACCGACCACATCCGCGGAGCGGTCTTCATGATTGGTGATGGTGTGTACCCAAGTAACGACCAGCAAGGCTACTTCGTGCGCCGGTTGCTTCGTCGTGCGGTGCGTTTTGCTGACCAACTCGCTATCCCAGCCGGCAAATTTGCTGAACTCGCCGAGAGTACGATTGCTACGTACCAGGCACACTACCCAAACCTAGCGACACAGAAGAGTCAGATTATCGAAGCCATTGCCCGCGAAGAAGAGCAATTTCGCAAAACTCTTGAAGCAGGGCTTAAGCAGTTCAATAAAATTACCTTGCAAGTGCACGTCGTGAGTAAGGAAATGGACGGGAAGAAAGTAATCGACAAAAGCGTTGCGCCAACCACCGTTAAAGCTATCGGAGCCCAGAATGCCTTTGATCTCTACACCACCTACGGGTTCCCAATTGAATTGACCGAGGAAATTGCGGCCGAGAAGGGGCTCACGGTAGAACGAGCTGGTTTTGAGAAGCTTATGGAAGAACATCGCGATAAGTCACGCGCTGGGGCTGAGCAAAAGTTCAAGGGCGGCCTCGCCGATAGTTCTGAGCAGGTGGTGCAATACCACACGGCTACGCACCTCATGCTCGCTGGCCTCCGCCAAATTCTCGGCACCCACGTGCACCAGGCGGGAAGCAACATCACTGGCGAGCGCCTTCGCTACGACATCACCCATCCAGAGAAAGTCTCTGACGAAACACTGCGTGCGGTTGAAGTGTTCGTCAACAATGCCATCAAGCAAGGTGGGGAAGTGAGCATCACTATGATGAAGAAGAGCGACGCTGAAAACGACCCAACTATTGAAGCAAGTTTCTGGGACCGCTACCCTGAGGAAGTGAAGGTCTACACCATGACCACAACAGACGGCACCGTAGTATCCAAAGAGCTCTGTGGTGGCCCACACGTGGCTCGCCTTGAAGATGTGAAGGGGACATTCAAGATTACTAAAGAAGAGTCCTCAGCAGCCGGTATACGCCGCATTAAAGCTATCTTGGAGTAAGAGTTAGTAGAGAGAAGTGACAACGTACGTATTAAAAATGCCCACATGACAAAGGTCATGTGGGCATGTGCGTTTTACACTATCCAATTATCAACAAGTATCCCCAAGAACATTGCCATTACAAGCCATAGTACAACCAGCGGCGCCTCAAGCCACCATACAAACCTGGGACTATTTGAGAAATACCACAGACCAGAAATACAACCAACTATAGCGAGACTGACTGCACCTACAGTGAAGTATGCGACCACATATCCACTATCAATGAGGACGCCGACCGGAAACGTAAAAAGGAGCAGGAGAAGCACCCATGGCCGCGCCCAATCAAGGGGCTGCAGGAGAATAAACGAATAATACTGACCACCAAAGAGCACAAGGATCAACGAGCGCGGCAAGTCAGGTTTTTCATCATCAGTCGCTTTTGTCCAGTAAAGAAACTTGATGATGCGCAACCACTGGACGACCCAAATACTCAGGGACACAAGCACCGGCAGACCAATCCCTATAAGCAGGGCTACGAGTGTGGCAAACCCAAAACTGATATCCATTGTGAGACTCCTAAAAAGGACCAAGCTCACCGTACTCTAGCGCACCGAGCGAAAAACACAATATCCACGTTCTGCCGTGAAAACAGTTAGAGGAGCGAGTACTCAGGCGGTATACTATTGGTATAGAAATTATGGGGCTCTTTTCACGCACAGCTGAAGAAACACTTGCGGCACTCATTGTCGACATCGGCTCTGGGAGTGTCGGCTTAGCTATAGCGGTCAGTACTCGCGGTGATGCACGGCCGACTGTCATCTGGACACACCGCGAGTACAGCCTCATCAAAGATATCGATGCAACGACCTGGTCACTGCGTGAAATCAACACGGCCATCATTAACGCCTTTTTGAAATTTAGCAGCGACGGACTGCGGAGCCTCCGCGAGCACCCGGAGAAACTCACGCTCGATACGCTCCAGCTCACCATCTGCGCCCCGTGGACGTATACCATAACAAAAACAATCAACTACAGTGAGCCGACGCCATTTATTATTACTGATTCCCTCATTGAAGAACTAGCTGATACCGCCAATAAAAAAGCCATGGAATCAGCCCTTGAGCACTCAATGCTCACCTCAAGTGGCCTTGCCACAATTGAAACGCGCACCATCGGCATCATGGCCAACGAGTACGTTCTCGAGCATTTCGATGACGTTAAAACCAAAGAGCTAACACTTATGGAGCTCACCGCCATGACTCACCAACGGATTATTGAAACGATTGAGGAAGTGCGTAGCAAAATTCTCCCTCGAGCAACGCTCGTCACGCATTCGTTTATGGCTATTTACTACGACTACATGCGGCGTAGTTACCCTGACACAGCCGAGTGCTGCTTAGTTGACGTGACGAGTGAAGCCACAGAAATTGGTATTATTCGTGACAACATCCTCCGGCACACAACTCACGCACCACAGGGCGCCTACACTCTCGCTCGCGAGATAGCAGCACTCAGTAAAATCCCTAAAGAAGAAGCCTATGCCTACCTTCGCGGTGGTGATGCCTTTGTTTTAAGCAAACTCTCCGACACCAAGCAGGCAGAGTTAAAAGTAATAATAGAAACCTACGAGGAAAAGATCTCTGAGCTACTCAAGCAAACCGGTGACACCCTCGCAGTGCCAAAAACCATCTACCTCCACTGCGAAGCAGACAGTGAAGCATTTTTCATTGAGCATATTCGCAACGCTGCCTACAAAGCTACGGGGATTGCCCACAGTATCCACCCAGTAACGAGCACATTCCTTGATGGTGCTTCCGTGAGCTATGACACCGCTATTTTGCTCTCAGCCGCCTACCTGCACGCCCACCGTGAGGAGCTTACCAACTAAATCCACGAAAGAATCTTTTTAGAACTCCCCCGAAGGGGTATACTTACAGTACTATGGCTCAAAAATGGAATCTCCAAGATATCAAACCCGCCGAACCCCGCCGTCGCCCAATTGCCCCTGCACCAGAGCAGATGATTCGTCGACCCCAACCGCAACCAATTGAGCCAGAAATTGACGAAGATATCGGCACAATCACCATTGAAGACGGCAACAAGAAGAGTCGCAAGGCGCTCATGTACCCAGTAGCTGTTTTTCTTTTAATTATTGCCGGCGGAGTGTTTGCCAGCATCCTCATGGGTGGAGCAGAGGTAACCGTAAACCCGAAGCATCGTGAACCGAACGTAAACGCCGTCTTTGAGGCACACAAGTCAGCTACGGCTGATCAGCTTCCGTACGAACTCATGACCCTCGAAGCTGAAGGGGAGCAGCAAGTGCAAGCAACGGGAAAGGAAACGGTTGAGGCGCAAGCAACGGGAAAGATACTCATTTACAACAAGCACGCTACTACACCGGTCCGTCTGGTAACAAACACCCGCTTTAGTACCGCTGAAGGGCTTATTTTCCGCATTAAGGATGCAGCAGTTATTCCGGGGTACACGAAAGACGATGCGGGCAATATAGTGCCTGGTATGGTATCGGCCGAAGTGTTTGCTGACGAAGTAGGGGAAAAGTACAACATTGAGCCAACTCGCTTTACCATCCCTGGCTTCCAGGGCGAACCAGAGTATGACAACCTCTACGCCGAATCAACAGAAGTCTTTAGTGGCGGCTTTAGCGGTGATCGCTTCATTATCGCTGAAGCGGAAATGCAGACCGCTGAGCAAGCGCTGCGTACCCAGCTTCGCAACTCGCTCCTCGAACGCATCAATGCTGAAAAACCAGCCGGATTTGTTGTGTTCACCGACGCAGTTACCTTTACGTACGTATCACTGCCAGCCGTAGCCTACGGCGACAATCTCGCCACTATTAAAGAGAAAGTGATTATGCGCATCCCTATCTTCAAGGAAGAGCAGTTTGCGAGCTACTTAGCAGCAGCCACCATCCCTGAGTACGAGAAGGAGCCAGTACGTATAGCAGACACGGGTGTACTAACCTTTAGCTACACCAACGCGACCACGTCAGCCTCCGACATTGGCGCAGTGGGAAGCCTGAGCTTCAAGCTTACCGGCCGCCCACAAATCATCTGGGAGTACGATGCAGCGAAACTCAAAGCAGACCTCCTCAACGTCAATAAATCAGCCCTGACGTCAGTTTTGGGTGGCTACCCAGCCATTACCAAGGCCGAAGCGGAGATTCGACCCTTCTGGAAGACCAAATTCCCTATACAAATCGATGATATTGAGGTAATTGAGGTCATAGAAGAGTAGCGTTATACACATATTTATGCCGGTAACGGTTGACGTTTTACGTACATTTTGTTACAATCGCCACGTTTAATGGATCAGTCACAAGAAACACTCGTCTACGGCACTGTAGAGGAAGCGCTCCCAAATGCGCTTTTTCGCGTCGTACTTGACGACACAAACGAAGTAGTACTTACGTACCTCGCTGGCAAGATGCGACGTTTCCGTATTCGTGTACTCGTTGGGGATAGAGTAGCTATTGTGCCCGAGCCATATGGCGGGAAAGGTAGGATAACCAAACGCCTTTAAGAACAAACAACACACATATTATGAAAGTACGATCATCAGTAAAAAAAATGAGTCCTGACGACATCATCGTCCGCCGACGCGGCCGTGTGTACGTTATTAACAAGTTAAAGCCGCGCCATAAGCAGCGCCAAGGTTAAATTCTATGCGTATCTCTGGTATCACCATTCCGGATCACAAGCACCTCGAGTTTGGTCTCACTGCTATTCATGGTGTTGGTCGCCCTCGCGCAATGGCTATTTTGGCTGAACTCGGCATCGCTGAGCACACCAAGCCAACCGACATCACGACTGAGCAGGAAAATGCTATCCGTGAAAAAATTGAAGGCTTCACCACTGAAGGTGAACTGAAGCGTTCTATTGCAGCAAACATCAAGCGTCTTAAAGACATCAATTCCTACCGAGGCTCCCGACACGCTAAGCGTCTCCCATGCCGTGGCCAGCACACAAAGACCAATGCCCGCACCATGAAGGGTGTTAAGAAGACGATGGGATCTGGTCGCCGTAAGCTCGAAAAGACCTAAAAATTATTAATCCTTCATATTGATTTCCTATGGGTAAGAAACGAACCATCAATAAGGGCGGCGGTAGCGATGTAGCGGGAAGTTCTCGCGCACTTAACCGTATTCCAAAGCGTAAGCTCGCGGACGGTAAGCTCAACATTCTCGCCACCTTTAACAACACCATCGTTACCTTGACCGACAGTAAGGGTAACGCAGTTATGGCCGCCAGTAGTGGTGCGCTCGGCTTTAAGGGTTCTCGCAAGAGTACCCCATTTGCAGCTGCAAAGGTGGGTGAAATTATCGGCGAGAAGGCCCTCCAGATGGGCATGAAAGAAGCGGAAGTCGTGATTCGTGGCATTGGTGCCGGTCGAGAGTCAGCGCTCCGCGCATTTGCTGGAAAAGGTATTTCAGTCACCAAGATTAGTGACCGAACTCCAGTTCCGCATAACGGCACACGTCCTCCACGTGCTCGTCGCATCTAATCCTGCGTAATATATTTTCGTATGAAAATCGGACCTAAATTCAAAATTGCCAAGCGCCTTGGAGCACCTATTTTTGCCAAGACTCAGTCTCCAAAGTTTGCCTTGAGCCAGCAGCGTGCTGGACGTGTGAAGAAGCGCATGAGCCAGTCAAGTGACTACAAGAAGCAGCTCATTGAAAAGCAGAAGATGCGATTCACCTACGGTATCGCCGAGAAGCAGCTTCGCCGCTACGTCGACGAAGCGGTAGAGAAGAGCCACCAGCCAATCACTGGTCTCATGGTTCGTCTCGAGTCTCGCCTCGACAACGTGGTGTTCCGCCTCGGACTCGCGAAGACCCGTCAAATGGCTCGCCAGATGGTAGGTCATGGACACATCCATGTGAACGGGAAGAAAATGTCTATTCCTTCATACAAGGTGCGTGAAAATGATGTTATTACTGTCCGTGAGGGCAGTAAGGACTCGATCATGTTTACGAGCCTTCTTGAAGCAACCGACACCAACACAGTACCAGCGTGGCTTTCGTTCGATGTAAAGAAGTTCACCGGTACCGTAAAGACCACACCAACCTTCGATCCTGCAGAAGCGATGTTTGACCCAGCTCAGGTACTTGAATACTACAGCCGCTAAGGTTGATTAGATTACTCGTCGTTAATTCATTAAACTATGCTTGAGACAAACGTCGCCCTTCCATCAAAACCACGAATTGTTTCTGAAGAAGAATTCCGCGGTATTTACGAAATTGATGGTCTCTACCCAGGCTACGGCCACACATTGGGCAACTCACTTCGCCGCATCATTCTCTCATCACTCCCGGGCGCAGCAATCACCCAAGTGAAGATTGACGGAGCAGCACATGAGTTTGATTCAATCGCCGGCATTAAGGAAGATGTCCTTACTATTCTCTTGAACATCAAGCGTATCCGTTTGGCGCTTCACAGCGACGAACCGGTAACCATGACCCTCAAGAAGAAGGGGAACGGTGTTATTACCGCAGCTGACATCACGACACCATCACAGATTGAAATCCTCTCAAAGGACCAGGTAATCGCTGAAATCACCAACAAGACAACTGAGCTCACCATTGAGTTCACCGTTGAAAAGGGCCTCGGCTACGTACCACGTGAGGTACACCAGAAGGAGAAGGTAGACATTGGTACCATCGCACTTGATGCAGTGTTCACCCCAATCCGCCGCGCTAACTACGAAGTAGAGAACATGCGCGTTGGTGACCGAACCGACTACAACCGTCTCCGCGTCATGATTGAAACTGACGGTACCGTCAGTCCAAAGGCAGCACTTGAGCAGTCTATTGAAATCATGATTCACCAGCTTAAGGCAGTGATCGGATTCCAGGACGCAGAACCAGTGCAGGCAGCTCCAGCCGCTATCGCTGAAGCAACTGAAACAACCATTGATCCAGATGTTCTGAAGACCCGCATCGAAACTCTCGATTTGAGTCCACGAACCCTCGCAGCACTTGAAGAAGCAAACATCCGCACCGTCGGCGGACTCGTTCGCAAGAGTCAAGACGATATCCTCGCACTTGATGGCATTGGTCCAAAGGGACTCGAGGAAATCGTTGCGCTCCTTACTAAGATGGGTGTATCCCTCGCAGAGTAATTAAACGTTTATGCAACACGGAAGTAACATTCGCACACTCGGCCGCAATCGCGATCAGCGCACAGCGCTCTTGCGTGGTTTGGCAGTGTCTCTCATCCGCGATGGTAAAATCAAAACCACGCTCGCGAAGGCTAAAGAGCTTCGCCCATTCGCTGAACGACTCGTCACCTACGGAAAGGACGGTTCTGTAGCGGCACGTCGCCAGGCTGCCTCAGTTCTTGGGGAACCAAAGACTGAAACTATTACCCAACTCTTCGACGTTATCGCCCCTAAATTTAAGGAGCGTAACGGCGGATACACCCGCATCATCAAGGTAGGTCGTACTACCGCTGGTCGTGATGAAGCTGTTATTGAATACGTCGCCTAACCCGTATGGAAACACGAACCTACACTATTGACGCAGCTGGAAAGCGCATGGGCATCGTTGCGACAGAAGCGGCAACCTACCTCCAGGGGAAGGACATGCCTGACTACGCAAAGAACATCATTGCACCAGTAACCGTCACTATCATCAACGCGAGTAAGCTCGACATCAGTACCAAGAAGGGAACTGAGGTATACCAGACCTACTCTGGCTACCCGAGTGGACAGAAGCGTGAGACATTAGCGCACCTCGCCGGACGCCGCGGCTTTGCTGAACCTTTGAAGCGCACCATTGACGGTATGCTCCCAAAGAACAAGCTCCGCTCAAAGTTGATGAAAAACTTAATCGTAACCGAGTAATTGTATGGCAATCGCACAATACATTGAAGGCATCGGACGCCGCAAGACTGCCACTGCTCGCGTTCGATTGACTCCAGCCAAGGAGACAACTATCGTCATTAACGATAAATCTCCGAAGGACTATTTCCAAAATGAGACCTTTGAAGCAACGATCATGTCAGTCCTTAATACGCCTGACGCCGGCATCGAGAACTACACCATCACCGTTAAGGTGTCAGGTAGTGGCCTCTCAGCACAGTCTGAAGCAATCCGTCTCGGCATTGCTCGCGCACTCGTGAAAGAGAAGGCTCCTCGCCGTTCAGTGTTCAAACCACTTGGATTCCTCAAGCGTGATCCTCGTTCAGTAGAACGCAAGAAGTTCGGTCTTCTAAAGGCCCGCCGCCGACCACAGTGGTCGAAGCGTTAGCACAAAAAAACACACCCCTCACGGGGTGTGTTTTTTTGTGCCAACGCTTCGAAGGCGCAGCGATATGAGGAGCCTACATTGGCGACGAAGCAGCGAGCCGGGCCCGAGAACACTTAGTAGATTTGGAACGTGGTGAACAATTATACTTAGTGATTCGTGGGAAAGCGCTAGCACACAAAAAAACAGCTCCCATTCGGAGCTGTTTTTTTGTGTGCTAGCGCTTAGACGGCCGCTGCGATGTGAGGCACCCATTCCCAGGGTGACGAAGCAGCGAGGCGAGGTCAACAGCACTTATTAGAATTTGAGCGTAGCGATAAATTATAATTAGTGACTGGGGACCAAAGCGTTAGCAGAAAACACACTCCCACTCGCAAAATTTTTCCTAGGCTCCTCGCCATATACTCAAAATTGTATCGTTTTCAAAAAACTCCCTCACGGGAGTTTTTTGTTGGTTACAAATTAATACTAGGTATATAGAAAAAACCGCAGACAAACGTCTGCGGTTTTGCTTCACACCCGTACCACCCAAAGCGGATGCACAATCCGCCCGCCTTCGAGCAGAAGCATGAAATCAGGCAGTATCTTTTGAATGATGTACACCGTGTCGTAGTTTGCGATAGGAAACCTGATTCGCGCACCCACATAAAACTCACGTGCGTTAATCGCTTTCAATCGATGCATACATGTCTGCAAATCTATAGCAAATTGTTGAGGCGAAGCAACTGCTTCATACAGCGGTCGCGCCATTTCAAAGGCATACAACACGCGCGCGAGCAACCGTTCACGAGCCAGCAAATCAGTATCACTGTAGAAAGCCGAGAAGTCTTCATCGAGCACTGCGAGCGCTCGTGGCCGGAGCACGTGCACGCGGTTCTTCTGTAGGTGGGCAGCAACGAGCATCTCTTCCTCCAAAGAACAAAACGGCGCTGATTATGACACATGTTACACACCGAAACAATACATACCTAGTGCGTACGTATCACTACCTTCGCCACTGACCCATACCCGTAGCTACTTCCATTTATTGGAATACATGGTATACATGTACCAGAAATCGAAACCTTACAACACACGAGGGAAGTATCATGGTGCGAGACGGTGATAAAAAAGGGAGCCTATTCATTATCGTCCTTGTCCTCATTGTTTTTGCAGACATGGCGGCACTGACGCTCATTGAGGAAGCCCCTACGAGTCTTTGGGTCGCTATCAGTATCATTGAGGCTATCTCAATCGTAAGCCTCTTACTCGCGGGCCGGTGGTACAGTAGTGCCCGCGCCGAGCATGAGCAGCTTGAAGTCATGGGACTCGTCCTTGATCAGCTCAATAAAGATGAGGTCATCCACGTCCTTAGTGAACTTCGAGGCAAGCCGATGACCGGTATTCAAAAGCGGCTACTTGAACGACTGATTGCCGAGCATTGCCACATTGATGTTCATATCTAACAACCAAAAGACCAAGCTGCACCCACGGTGCAGCTTTTTTTAGTAGGCCACATAAGCAACACGACGCCAATTTTGACACGGCATACAATCAGCAGTATAATGCGCTCGGCTTATGAATATGGATACAAATGAACAAGAAGCCGAGCTCGATATCGACCTAGAACCGACTGGTGACGACCATACGGTCGAGCCTGAGCTTGAAGACAGCGAAGCAACTAGTAATAATAAATTGAAAGACCTACGCACGAAGCTCAAGGCGTGTGAAGCGGAAAAGATGGAGCACCTTGAGCAGGTACAGCGCGCAAAAGCAGACTTCCTCAACGCCCGCAAACGACTCGAGGAAGACCGCGTTCGCGACAAAGAACGAATGGTAGAGAAGCACGTTGAAGAGCTCATCCCGCTCTATGACAGTTTTGCTATGGCGATGAGCAACAAAGCAGCCTGGGAAGCGATTGATACAAACTGGCGCATTGGCGTCGAAGGTATCTTTGCTCAGCTCCAAGGCCTTTTTGCATCGTACAACGTAACGATAGATGTACCGACCGGCAAAGCCTTTAATCCCGAACTTCACGAAGCACTCAGCAATCAGGCGGTGACAGAAGCATCTCAGCACGACGTCATTCTCCAGGTGGTACAAGCTGGATTCGTCCGCAATGGAAGTACCGGCACCATCACGATTCGCCCAGCGCGCGTTATTGTAGGAACATTTACTGAATAGCTAATACTTGAACTATATGGCAAAGATTCTTGGTATCGACCTTGGAACCACCAACTCAGCAATGGCTATCATTGAAGCTGGTGAACCAACGATTATTGAAAACAACGAAGGTAACCGTACGACACCGTCGGTGGTTGCTATCTCAAAGACTGGTGAACGACTCGTGGGGCAAATCGCCAAGCGCCAGTCAGTCACCAACCCAAAGAACACCGTGTATGGCATCAAGCGCTTCATGGGGCACAACTTCTCTGAAGACGCCGTGCAGAAGGATAAAGCGATTGTCCCGTACGAGGTGAAAGCCGGAGCTGACGGTGGCGTGGTGGTACACCTCGGCGAGAAGGATATGCGTCCAGAGGAAGTATCAGCGATGATCCTCTCAAAGCTCAAGGCAGATGCTGAAGCAAAGACCGGTGAGAAAATCACCGAGGCGGTTATTACCGTACCAGCCTACTTCAATGACGCACAGCGCAAGGCTACCCAAGACGCCGGGAAGATTGCTGGCCTCGATGTAAAGCGCATCATTAACGAACCAACCGCTGCAGCCCTTGCCTACGGCTTCAACCGAAAGAAGGACGAAAAGATTGTCGTCTACGACTTCGGCGGCGGTACCTTTGACGTAACCGTGCTTGAAGTAGGGGATGATGTGGTAGAAGTGCAGTCAACCGACGGTGACGCCCACATGGGTGGCCGCGACATTGACCAGGAAATCGTCCGTCACCTCATCGCTGAGTTTAAGAAGAGTGAAGGTATCGACCTCGGTAAGGACCCGCTCGCGCTCCAGCGCCTCGATGAGGCAGCTGAGAAGGCAAAGCATGAGCTCTCAACCTCAGGCACGTCTGAAATCAATATTCCGTTCATCACCTCAGGTGAGGATGGTCCAAAGCACTTGATGCTCACCCTCACCCGCGCGAAGCTCGAAGAACTCGCACACGAGTACATCGACCGCTCAATTGAAATCACCAAGCGTGCTATGGAAGCGTCAGGTCTCAAGAAGGAAGACATCAACGAAATCATCATGGTGGGCGGTCAGACCCGCATGCCAGCAATTGTTGACGCGGTACGCAACCTCTTCGGCAAGGAGCCAAACAAGAGTGTGAACCCTGACGAAGTAGTAGCCCTCGGCGCAGCTATCCAGGCCGGGATCTTCCAAGGTGATGTACAGAACATCACGCTCGTCGATGTTATCCCGCTCTCACTCGGTATCGAGACCATGGGTGGAGTGGCAACCAAGCTCATTGAGAAGAACACCCATATTCCAACCAAGAAGTCACAGGTATTCTCAACCGCTGCAGATAACCAGACTTCAACTGAAATTCACATCACCCAGGGTGAACGCCCAATGGCTAATGACAACAAGTCACTCGGCCGCTTTATCCTCGATGGCATTCCACCAGCGCCGCGTGGAGTACCCCAAGTAGAGGTAACCTTCGACGTAGACAGCAACGGTGTCTTGAGCGTCACAGCCAAAGACAAGTCTACCGGTAAAGAGCAGACGATTCGCATTGAAGCAAACTCAGGTCTTTCAAAAGATGACATCGAGCGCATGAAGGCCGATGCTGAATCACACGCTGCTGAAGACGCGAAGAAGAAAGAAGTCATCGAAGCCCGCAACGTGGCCGACCAAATGATTTACACGGCTGAGAAGGCGCTCAAGGATCACGCCGATAAGATTACCGACGAGATTAAGAACACCGTGAACGACAAGATTGCCGGTGTCCGTGCAGTGAAAGACGGGGAAGATAAGGCAGCGATTGAAACTGCAACCCAAGCGCTTTCAGACGCTATGAGTAAGATTGGTGAAGCCATGCAGCAAGGAGCTCCTGCCGATGCAGGTGCAGCCCAGCAAAGCGCACCAGAAGGTGAAGTCGTCCGTGATGCAGAAGTAACTGACGAAGAAAAGAAAGATTAACCTATCCTAGTGTGTTTCAAGTGACTGCGAGCAAAGCTCGCAGTCACAAAGAAGTACAGTAATTAACCTGAATCAGTATGGCAAAAGACTATTACGAAACCCTGGGCGTCGAGAAGAGCGCCAGCAAGGATGAAATCAAAAAAGCCTTCCGCAAACTTGCCGGGCAGTATCACCCTGACAAGCAAACGGGTGACGAAGCCAAGTTTAAGGAAATTAGTGAGGCGTATTCGGTCTTGTCTGACGAGAAGAAGCGCGCTGAGTACGACGCGTACGGCAATTCGTACAGCGGTGGTGGGGGAGGCGGCCAAGGCTTCGGCGGATTTAACTGGGCCGACTTCCAGCAGGCTGCCGGAGGACAAGGCGGCTTTGAGTTTGACCTCGGCGATATGTTTGGCGACATGTTTGGTGGCGGTCGCAGCCGACAAAACCGTGGACGCGATATCTCAATAGATATCGAGCTTTCTTTTGAAGAAGCAGTTTTTGGTACTACCCGCAAAGTACTGATTACTAAGAACAGTACCTGCGATACCTGCACCGGCAGTGGCGCTAAGCCTGGTACGAGCATGGTGAACTGTGAGACCTGTAACGGCCAGGGCCGCGTGCGCGAAGTACGCCAGACCTTCATGGGTCAGGTGCAGACCGTCCGTGAATGTAACGTCTGTAACGGCCGCGGCCAGTTACCAAAAGAACGCTGCACCGACTGTGCCGGCGTCGGTATTGCCCGCAAGCAAGAGGAGATTGAAGTAAAAATCCCGGCGGGCATTCAAGACGGCGAGATGATTCGCATGACCGCGCGTGGAGAGGCCATTCCTTCAGGTACCGCCGGTGACCTCTACATCAAAATCCACGTGAAGAAACACGCACAGATTCGTCGTGAAGGCACCACGCTCTACAGTGACCTCCGTATCAAACTAACCGATGCCCTCCTTGGTACGAGCTACAAAGTGGCAACACTCGATGGCGGTGTCGAAATCAAAATCCCCGCCGGCATTAAGCACGGTGAACTCCTCCGCATTAAAAACAAAGGCGTCCCAAGCCAAGGCAGCCGCGGCGACTTCATGGTAAAAGTCCACATCGACTTACCGCAGAAACTCTCCCGCAAAGCCCGAAAGTTGGTTGAGGAACTGAAAGATGAAGGCATCTAAGCGAATAGAAAATACATCGTATTTTCAGCTTAGATGAGACGGAGCGTTGTGAGGAGCTTTTCCTAAGCGACGAACCGCGAGTCGGGACAGCAAGTACCTAGTGCTCACAGGCAGCATTGCTGCCGAGAACACTTGGTAACTTGCGTTAAAGCGTTTAAAAAACGCGCATGCGTTTTTAGCTAAATGAGGCGGAGCATTGTGAGTCGCTCCTCCTTAGAGCGACGAACAGCGAGCCGTGGCAACAGGTACTTAATGCGCACAGGTTGCGAAGCGACCGAGCACATTTAGTAACCTGTGCTCAGCGTAATGAAAACACGTACACATTTTAGCTACATGAGGCGGAGCGCATTAGAAACTTGACCCAATAATCACACACCTATGAACAACACTTCATGGTTCGATAATGAAAATACAATGACTGACATAGCTACCAGTGATGCAGACATTGAAAAGCTTTTTGAGCAACTCTCATCACAATCAGTAGGCGACTGCATTGAAACACTCATCGAGAAGTACGACACCGCACTGCAGCCAACAGACATCGCGCTTTCACACCTTTTCTTTATTTTGTCAGAGATAAAACTTCTCGATAATAAGGTGCGTGACTTTTGCTTAGATGCAGCCAATTTTATTGCACTTGATTCAGAATCACGTGTTGAAAAATTTGATATCAAGGCTGAATTTGAAAAAGTTAAAGCGCTGGCAGACGTGCGTCTGCCAGCGCGAGGGTAGTCATCACGACTTCCGGTTGTTCTTGTGCGGAACACAGTGTGCCGTCTTGCGGTCACCCTTCTCGCGCACAATCACATGTGTGTGATTCTGGCGGGAACCACCCTTGGTGTTCAGGTGATGCGTTGTCTTCGTGCCACCAGAACGCTCAGTTTTCGTCTTCGATTCGGAGCCTCCCGAACCTTTGAGCCAGTCTCCCCATCCCATCTGTATCACCCCCCTTCCGAGATACGGGTTTCTGTTCAAAAATTAGCATAGAATATACATTCAATCAACATGCCCCTCCAATCCACCCAATTCGATTTTGGCGACGCCCGTGCACCCAAAGCGCCCTTCACGCTCTTTCATCTCATCATTGAAGACCGAGGGAGTCGCTACTCAGCCGCCATTGGCTTGGTGAAGGGCAGGGAAGACATCAAACAGTTTCTGAAATCCCTTAAAGCCGACAAGAAGTACGCCAAAGCCGACCACAACAGCTGGGCAGCCCGTTTAAGCCACGAAGGTGCCATCTACGAGACCAAGAGCGACGACGGCGAAACAGGCGCTGGGATGGTCATCCTCCGCATCCTCCAAAAAGAAAACTGCACCAACACTATCGTCTCCGTCACCCGCTGGTTTGGCGGAGTGAAACTCGAAGGCGACCGCTTCAAACACATCCAAGACGCCACAAAATATGCCCTCGCAAACTGCGAATACAGCTAACCACCCCTCATCCACCCTAGGACTCTCCTAGGGTAAAAAGGGTAAACGAATAGAGAAAAACATATTTTGACCAAGGACTCTCCTTGGTCAGAGTATGATTAAAGCTATATTTATCATAAAAATACGCTATAATGGCGGACATGAATGAAGAACATATTGATGAATTACTGACCCGTTCAGTTCGTGAAATCCTCCCAAGTCGTGAGGCGTTTAAAGCCCGCCTGATGACTGGTGAGAAGCTTCGCTTCTATATTGGGACTGACGCCACCGGCACATCACTCCACCTCGGACATTCCACTAACTACCTCGTCCTCGAAAAGTTCCGCCAGCTCGGTCATGAGGTTATTTTCCTCGTTGGTGACTTCACCTCACGTATCGGCGACCCAACCGACAAAGGTGCCGCACGGACACAGTTAACGCGCGAAGAAGTCGTGGCCAACGTTAAAACCTGGACCGACCAAGTCCGACCAATCATCAACCTCGATGACGCTGAAAACCCTGTCAAAATCATGTACAACCATGACTGGCTAGCAAAACTTACCTTTGAAGACATCATTGGTATTGCCTCACACTTCACCGTGCAGCAAATGATTGAACGCGACATGTTTGAAAAGCGTCTCGCAGAGCAGAAGCCAATTTACCTCCATGAATTTTTCTACCCCCTCATGCAAGGCTACGACTCAGTGGCAATGGACGTCGATGTAGAGCTCTGTGGCTCTGACCAAACCTTTAACGCCCTTGCCGGCCGCACTCTCCAGCGCAAGTTCAACAACAAAGACAAATTTGTGTTTGTGACCACCCTCCTTGAAAATCCAAAAACAGGAGAGAAGATGATGTCCAAATCGATGGGAACCGGCGTCTTCCTCGATGCCTCACCAGCCGATATGTTTGGCGGCGTCATGGCACAACCAGACGAGAACATGCGACAGCTCTTTACCGACACCACACTGTTGTCGCTACCAGAAATTGAGACCATCCTTGCTGAAGAGCACCCGCTCGCTGTTAAAAAGCGTTTAGCTTTTGAAATCACAAAGCTCTACCATGGTGAAGCAAAAGCCGCAGAAGCAGCCGAAGCATTTGCCGCGCAATTCCAGAAGCGAGAAGTCCCTGAAGACATCAAGACGGTAACACTCGAAGCACGTGATGCGGGGATAGACCTGATCACAGCTCTTGTTGAATCAGGCCTACTTCCATCTCGAACCGAAGCGCGCCGCAAAATTGAAGAAGGAGCAGTCTACGTGAATGGAGAAAAAGTGACTGACCGTGAATACGTTCTCGCACCAGATACACTCAAAGCTGGTGCCCTCATCAAGTTCAGCCGCTTCTACGTCAACGTAACCATCTAAGTACCACAAAACCACCCCGGTAATCCACCGAGGTGGTTTTTGTTCTGCGTTGGTGGCGTATACTAGGTGTATATGGAACTGTCGGCTGTTGTAAGCTTTGTTCAAGAGACGTTCTACCTCCTCGTCGTCTTTGCTGTCTTTTTGTTCTTCGCTATCAAAAAGGGGAGACAGACCGTGACGAACATCATCCTCGGGCTGTACCTGGCGCTCCTCATCTCAATTCAGTTTCCGTTCTATGACTCAATCTTTAACTCAACCACCACCCCGCAAAGTGAAGCAGCCATAATGCTGGTTCTCTTTGCCTTCTTTACCTTTGTCGCCACTATGCTCTACAGCCGCATTCTTCCGCGTGAGTACGATGAGACAGCCATGGAAGGCTTCGGTCGCAAGCTTATGCTCGCAATCGGCGGCACCATCCTCGTGATGACGTTTAGCTACCACGTGCTGCCGGTCACCGAGTTCATCCACCCCGGATCACCAATTAACTACCTCTTTGGCTCAGCCGAGTACTTCTTCTACTGGCTCCTGGTCCCACTCTTCATCCTTTTTATCGTATAAAGGCCATTTTTGAGCCTTACACGAGAAAGCCGGCACCCTAGGGTGCCGGCTGTTTTAGGCTCAAAAAGAGCCAAAATACACCTAAAATCTTTACAAACTGCTAATTCTGTGCTATTATTGTAAATGAATGGTTCCTTGAAAGAACCGCCCACATCAACCACATGAAGGAGGTCCACGATGGACATCATTTCCGTCACCCTGGCCTTCCTTCGGAAATGGCTTTGGTTTACTTTGGCCTTTGTGGTCATGGTGTACGTCCTTTGGGACTGGCCATGGATCATCTTGGCTATCCTGGCAGCATTCGCCTATGCCGCCATGAACTTCATTGACGAGTGGCTCATCGAGCGCCTCGAAGGTGAAGCGAGTGAGGACGAGAGCGAAGAGACCGACTCCGTCGGGATCCTCGTCATCGTTTCGGGCCTGTTTGGCCTCG
>JACCDL011223453.1_pt1 | contig 27397 bp, 22 predicted proteins | sample 7441931 | NCBI WGS metagenome assembly JACCDL01 (sample SAMN15323437, study PRJNA562643) | freshwater metagenome | isolation source: river surface water | place: USA:Blue River Watershed | collected 2017-08-16 | reverse complement strand
TTGGCGGTCACGTCCTTGCGCATGGCGCTGATGGTTTCGCGGGCGACGACCTTGCCCCCGATCGCGGCCTGGATCGGGATCTTGAACAGGTGGCGGGGGATCAGGTCTTTCAGGCGTTCGCACATGTGGCGGCCGCGGGTTTCGGCGACCGAGCGGTGGACGATCATGCTGAGCGCGTCGACCGGCTCGTTGTTGACCAGGATGCCCATCTTGACCAGGTCGCCCTCGCGCAGGCCGATCTGTTCATAGTCAAAGCTGGCATAGCCGCGGCTGATCGATTTCAGGCGGTCATAGAAATCGAACACCACTTCGTTGAGCGGCAGCTCGTAAGACACCTGGGCGCGGCCGCCGACATAGGTGAGGCCGGTCTGGATGCCGCGGCGATCCTGGCAGAGCTTGAGGATCGAGCCGAGGTATTCGTCCGGCGTATAGATCGTTGCCTTGATCCACGGTTCGTCGATCTGCTCGATCCGGCTGGGATCGGGATAGTCGGCCGGGTTGTGGAGATAGATCTCGCGCGCGTCGTCGGTCCGGCTGGCGCGCAGCTGGATGCGGTAGACCACGCTGGGGGCCGTGGTGATCAGGTCCAGGTCATATTCGCGGGTCAGGCGTTCCTGGATGATTTCCAGGTGGAGCAGGCCCAGGAAGCCGCAGCGGAAGCCAAAGCCCAGCGCCGCGCTGCTTTCCATTTCAAAGCTGAAGCTGGCGTCATTGAGGCGCAGCTTGCCGATGGATTCGCGCAGCTTTTCAAAGTCCGCCGCGTCAACCGGGAACAGGCCGCAGAACACCACCGGCTGGACTTCCTTGAAGCCCGGCAGCGGATCGCTCGCCCCGCCCTTGGTGGAGGTGATCGTGTCACCCACGCGGGCCTGGGCCACTTCCTTGATCTGCGCGGTGATAAAGCCGATTTCGCCGGGGCCCAGTTCGCTCAGCTGCTCGATCTTGGGGGTGAAGCAGCCGACCCGGTCAATCAGGTGTTCGGTGCCGCCGGCCATGAACTTGACCTGCTGGCCCTTGCGGATCGTGCCATCGACCACGCGGACCAGGATCACCACGCCCAGGTAGGGATCGTACCAGCTGTCAACCAGCATGGCCTTCAGCGGGGCATTGGCATCGCCCTTGGGCGGGGGGATGCGCTTGACCACGGCTTCGAGCACGTCCTCGATCCCGATGCCGGACTTGGCGCTGGTGAGGACGGCTTCAGAGGCGTCGAGGCCGATCACTTCCTCGATCTCGGCCTTGACCTTTTCCGGTTCGGCGGCGGGCAGGTCGATCTTGTTGATGACGGGGACGATCTCGTGATCATGCTCGATCGACTGGTAGACGTTGGCCAGGGTCTGCGCCTCAACCCCCTGCGCGGCGTCGACCACCAGCAGCGCGCCCTCGCAGGCGGCCAGGCTGCGCGACACTTCATAGGCAAAGTCAACGTGGCCGGGCGTGTCCATGAGGTTCAGCTCATAGTCCTTGCCGTCCTTGGCCTTGTACTTCAGGCGGACCGTCTGGGCCTTGATCGTGATCCCGCGCTCACGCTCGATATCCATGTTATCCAGCACCTGCGCCGACATCTCACGCTCGGTCAGCCCGCCGGTGAACTGGATCAACCGGTCCGCCAGGGTGCTCTTACCATGGTCAATATGGGCAATAATGCTGAAATTACGGATACTTGATAGATCAGTCATAAAACTTCCGGAACCTTTCCCCCGCCGTTAGCAGCTAGTCGGAGCACTGTCACCGCCTCGAAAAGCCGTGCGGGTACATTTGCCTCGCGCTTGCGCGGCTCCAGAACCGGCAACAATCTGAAAAGCGATAAGCCAAAGCTGCCCAAGGGCATTGATCGCCAACTCGGGCGATCTTGAACGCCCAATCTCAGAGGTTCTCTGGTCCAATGTACGCTCTTGCAGTTGCGAGACCTGCTTGAACAATTCGTCCCCAGCCCTTAGCCCAGCGCGTATCGCTGACCTGTTTGAAGCGATCTAGATCGACCAGGAACATCCCACAGGATCGGTTCGCCGGGCCAGATAGGGAGCCGTCATGCACGATCCGCAGCCCATCTTTGTGAGACTATCGCGCTACTGTAACATCTGAGGCATCGCCAAATAGCCCTTGAAATTAGCTGTGCTGGCAAACTGCGGCCGGCCCGCGATTGACGACCATAGCCCTTCATCTCTGCTTGCGGCTTTGAAAGGCAAATCAGCAATGGTCCCAGGTGCACTAAGGATATGAAGGAGTGCACGCTCAACCCCATCATTTTCGCCGTGCAAAAGGGTGATCGGCAACTGGAATGGCTCGTTATCCAGCAGGTCGCGTATCATGCGAAGAGGAAAGAAGATTCCTCCGGTCATTTTTCTCGCTCACTTTTGCAGCTTGGCTAATCACGTCGCCACGTGGGTCCTAGAGACCAGAAACTGTGAACTGCTTAGCGCCTGCAGCTGACCTCGAAAATGACTAAGCGTTGGCAAGGCGACGCTTGTCAGCTTGCTGGTACTTCGCGCTCAAAGTTGAAATATCGGAATCCATTCCGGATCCGCATGCGCGATCGAATTCGATCCCTATACGATCGTTCTGTGACCAACGGGCCGTAGCTCTGAGAGCGACGCCGTCGGCCCAGTGAAGCGTAAATACGGTGCCCGGCGGCACGTTCCACAGCCCCTCAACGAGCGCGCCAGTTGTCGAGACATTCCGAACGGTGCCTTGGTAACACTGCCCTTCGTGCTCCAAAATCACCCGCCGCAACATGGTTTGCCGAGCTGCTCGGGCAGATCGAGGCCCGTTGGCAACGGCAGTTAGATCCGAGGCTAGGCAGGCTGATGCCTCGCGAAATGATAGCGGTTTGTTGTAAATGTAACCTTGGACATGACTGCACCCAAGGTGGCGGACCAGGTCGAGCTCATCGAATGTTTCGACACCTTCGGCCGTCGTTTCCATGCTGAGCGCCTCAGCCAGACTAACTATCGAGCTGATGATCGCCCCGTTGCGGCTTTCGGCCTCGGTAGCGCCGCGAACGAAGGACTGATCAATCTTGATCTTATTGAAGGGCGCTCGTTTCAAGTAACCGAGAGAAGAGTAGCCTGTTCCAAAATCGTCTAATGCCAACCGGACACCAATCCGTTTTAGCGCTACAAACATCTTCTCAATCCCATCGTCCTCGTTAAGAAATACACTTTCCGTTATTTCGAGCTCAAGCCGATCAGGATTTACCTGTGCAGTTGCTAAGGCACTAGTAATGACGGCTGGCAGGGCCGGGTTAGTGAACTGTAGCGGAGATACATTGACGGCGACCCGTACTTCTTCGGGCCAGTTTTTTAAGTCAAGACACGCCGTGCGCAGCGCCCATTCCCCGATCTGCGCAATGAGGCCGATATCCTCGGCAATCGGAATGAACTTCGAGGGCGAGATCGGACCATGGACCGGGTGGGTCCAGCGCAGCAAAGCCTCAAAACCAGAAATCCGCTCGGTCGTGGTCTGGACAACAGGCTGATAGGCCAACTCAAGCCCGCCATTACTAACCGCCTCACGCAGATCCGCTTCAAGCTGGCGCCGTTCCTCTGCATCGCTATGCAGGTCGGGGTCGTAGAAGTGATGCCGCCCTCTCCCCCCATCCTTGGCTGCATAAAGGGCCAGATCTGCATTCCGAATCAAGGCTTCTGAAGTTACACCATCATCTGGGGACATCGCGATTCCCACCGAGGCGCCTATCACCACCCGGTGCCCTTCCAGTTGATAGGGCAAAGAAAGGTTGTGGATCACACGCCCGGCCAAAACGGCCAAAGCCTCACGCTTATGGGCCCCGGGGAGAATTACCTCGAACTCGTCCCCACCAAGCCGACCAACCCGGCCGGCTTGCCCGACTGTGTTTTTCAATCGCTCCGCAACCTGCGTGAGCAGCGCGTCCCCAACTGGGTGCCCCATTGTATCGTTGACCTGCTTGAAGCGATCAAGATCGAGCAAGAAGATTGCACAGGCCCGCTGGTTTGGATTGGGTGCCGCTAAAATCCGCTCCAAAGTCTGTGCCATCTGAAGTCGGTTTGCGAGTCCAGTCAAAGAGTCGAAGTGCGCCAGTCGCGAAGCATGCTGCTGCGAGCGGCGCTTCTCCGTGAGGTCATGGCCAGACCCCCTGAAGCCCAGGAAGTTACCGAACTCGTTGTGCAGCGGACGGCCACTGATCGACCACCACCTCTCCTCTCCCGGAACGTTTGCACGCAGCGCCAACTCGTTGAAAGCAGACCTGGCGGTTAGGTGAAAGGTCAGGGTCCGTTCGCCCTCCTCTGCGTCAGGCTGGAACAACTCGCTGAACGGCTGGCCGATCAGATGCTGCGGGCCCCGCCCCAGAACCTTGCTAACAATCGGCGAGATATAGAGTAGTGCGCCGCGCCGGTCTGTCTCAAAAAACCAACCTTGCCCGCTCTCCTCAAACTCATTGAGCAACTGCTCTGCCCGCAGTTGATTGTGCCGTCGCTGCCGCTCTATTTCGGCCGCGACGCGATCGCTGCGAACTTGCCTGATGGCGGCATGGATCCCAATTGTGGCGCCTCCAGCCAGGATCAAAACCATCTTCAAGTTGCCTGCAACCAACGCAACGCCAAGCCAGATTGAAACTGTCGCCGCCAATATGCTGGCGCTCCGACGGTTTAAGATTACCGCCGCCAACGCTGAGACAATTATTGGCGCGCTGATGGTATCACGCCAGTTGATCATGGGGACCTTTTCAGTCCACCAACCGATCGCCATGCCAAACAGAAGCATCGGCATGCTGATGTGGAGACCGTGAAGGATCTGGCGGCGCAGCTCATCATGGCTGCGCAGCTGTTCACGTGCGTTGACGCGCCGTATAGTCCAAACCAGCCAGATCGCTACCGCAAGCAGAGTGATACTTGTCAGGCTCGGGACAATGCCGTTCGAAGCTGCAGTGACCAGGCCAACAGCAGCCATGACTGGCGCCATCAACCGCCAATTGTCATCGACTAAAGACCGGTCGTGAACAGCATTGCGCTGCCGCGCTCCGCCCTGCGCAGAAAGGGCTGGCCTTGGTTCCTTATTGGTGTGCTTTGCGACCATTTCCTGCGGCAAATGCCAGAATGGCTTTGCAAAAGAGTTAAGCTCATGAAAGGCTATGGTATTACCAAATGGGCAAAGCCGCGATGACTAAGCCTCAGGCGCGGGTTGCAATAGGCCGATAGGCGAGGCATCCTGTTCGCTGAAACAAGGACGGAGAGGCTGGTATCGGGTTAGGCAGGTGAGCCCGGCAGCGCTGACGCGCTTTCGATCTTGCGGATGTCTGGCCAGGATCGGCCCCGTACCAGCGGGAGGCAGACCGGTTCATGCGCCACATCGCGATTATCGGCTCGGGTCCTGCCGGATACTATACCGCCGAAGCAGCGCAGAAGCAGTGGGGAGATGATGTCCGAGTGGATATCTTTGATATGCTGCCGGTCCCCTATGGCCTGATCCGCACCGGCGTTGCACCGGATCACCAATCCATCAAAGGCGTGTCTCGGCGCTATGAAGGCACGGCACTGTCCGATAATGTCAGGTTTGTTGGCAATGTTACGATCGGTGAAGACCTAACCATTGCTGAGCTACAGGGTCTCTATGACGCAGTGGTTCTGGCCACGGGCGCGCCGAATGACAAGCCGGCGGGCATCCCTGGCGAAGGCCTCAACAATGTATTTGGTAGCGCCGCTTTTGTTGGCTGGTACAATGGCCACCCGCAATTCGCAAAGCTGGGCCCCGACCTGACGGGCAGCACCGCAGTGGTGATCGGCAACGGCAACGTCGCACTCGATGTTGCACGGATCTTGGCCAAGTCCGCAAGCGAGTTCACCGGCAGCGATATCGTTGCCCATGCACTCCACTCGCTGCAACGGTCGCGCATTTCCCGGATTGTTATCCTCGGACGCCGCGGACCGCATCAGATCGCAATGACGCCCAAGGAACTGGGCGAGTTGGCGCATCTGCAACGCGCCTGCCCACGGGTCGATCTCGCCGACCTGCCGGCTGACGGCGAAGACCTGTTCCTTGAACCCGGCCAACGCAAATCCGTGAGCCACCTGCGCAGCTACGCCGCGATCCCGGAGGAGTTTCGGGCTGATAAGCCGGTGGAGATCGACTTCGATTTCTTCGCCAGCCCTCACGCTATCATGGGCGATGGAAAGGTCAGCGGGATCGAAGTGGAACGCACCGTGCTTGACGCGGACGGTCGTGCGAGCGGTACGGGTGAGATCTACACGATCCCCTGCAGCCTGGTCGTCACCTGCATCGGCTACAAAAGCAGCCCGATCCCCGGCGTACCATTTGAGGAAAGCGCCGGCCGATTTGCCAATGACGACGGCCGCATTTTACCCGGTCTATATTGTGTCGGCTGGGCGCGACGGGGACCTTCGGGAACGATCGGCACCAACCGTCCGGATGGCTTTGCCGTGATCGAGCTGATCGCTGCAGACATCGGTGACGGCGCCGACAAGGTCGGTCGGTCAGGCTTTGATGCACTGGCTGAGGCACGCGGATTTGATGTCGTCACATTCCGCGACTGGAAAAAGATCGAGGCCGCAGAAGAACAGCGCGCCCGCGATGGTGCCCCGCGTGAGAAATTCGTCGATGTGGCCGATATGATCCGGGCCTTGGGGGAATAGCACCCGTTCTCTCCTTGCCCCTATCCAGAAGCCATGTTTTAATCGCACGGTTAAAGCCGCGTCCCCTGAGAGTCGCGCCCAGTGGAGAGAAGCCATGCCCAGTTACGACCTGATCATTCGCGGTGGCACGATTGTCGACGGTACCGGCGAAGCGCGCTTTACTGGCGATGTTGCAATCAAGGGCGGTCTGATCGCGGCAGTCGGCACCTTCAAAGGCGACGCCACGGATGAGATTGACGCCACCGGTAAGATCGTAACGCCGGGCTTTGTAGACGTACACACCCACTACGATGGTCAGGCAACCTGGGATCAGGAAATGGCCCCTTCATCGTGGCACGGTGTGACCACAGCGGTGATGGGCAATTGCGGTGTCGGCTTCGCACCGGCCGCGCCGGATCGCCACAACTGGCTAATCGGGCTGATGGAAGGTGTGGAAGACATTCCCGGAACGGCACTCGCAGAAGGGATGAAATGGGATTGGGAAACCTTCCCCGAGTACCTTGATGCACTTGAACGCTTGCCGCGTTCGATCGACGTTGGCACACACGTACCGCACGGCGCAGTACGCGCCTATGTGCTGGGTGATCGTGAACAACCCGGAGCGATCCCGACAGCTGATGATATCCAGAAAATGGCTGATATCGTCGAGGACGGGGTGCGGGCCGGGGCGCTCGGCTTTTCCACCAGTCGGACAGTGCTCCACCGCTCGATCGATGGCGAAGTCGTGCCCGGCACAACGGCGACCAAAGAAGAGTTGATCGAAATTGGCCGCGCAATGGGCCGCGTCGGCCACGGCGTGTTCGAAATGGCGAGTGATATGCGCCGCGAATGGGATGAGTTCGGCTGGATGGGTGCTCTCAGCCGCGAAACCGGCTTGCCTTGCACCTATGCAGCGCTGCAATCGATCGCCAAGGAAATGCCGCTTGACGAGCAGATCGCCTGCATGCGCGCCGAGAATGATAACGGTGCCAATATTGTCGCCCAGATCGCGCTGCGGGGGAACGGCATCATCATGGCGTGGCAAGGTACGGTCCACCCATTCCGCCTGCGCCCAAGCTTTCAGGCCATTTCCGAACTGCCGTGGGAGCAGCAGAAGGCCAAGCTGCTTGATCCCGCGTTCAAGGCAAAGCTACTGTCCGAGCAGAACGACTTTTCGCAGGTCAACCAGGACATTATCGGTCTGATCATGGTGGTCTGCAGTGGCTGGACCATGCAATTCGAAATGGACCCGGACTTCAACTATGAGCCGCAGGCAGACGAAAGCATCGCCGCCCGCGCCGCCGCTGCGGGCGTTTCGGCTGATGAATATGCCTATGACCTGCTGTGCCGCGATGAAGGCAAGGGTTTCATCTACCTACCAATCCTCAACTACGCTGATGGCAACCTAGATTTCCTTGAGGCCCTGCAGCATAGCGATGATACGGTAAACTCGCTGTCCGATGGCGGAGCACATTGCGGCACGATCTGCGATGCGGCCAGCCCCACCTTCATGCTCCAGCACTGGGTCCGTGATCGCAAGCGCGGCGGCAAGATCAGCCTTGAAAACGCAATCAAGCGTCAGTGCCGCGACACGGCTCGCCTCTATGGCCTGGACGATCGCGGGATCATTGCCCCAGGCTACCTGGCCGATCTCAATGTCATCGACCTCGACAAGGTCAAGCTGGGCAAACCCTGGCTGGCCTTTGACCTGCCTGCTGGCGGCAAGCGTCTACTGCAGAAAGCCGAAGGCTATGTTTGCACGATCAAAACTGGCGTTGTGACCTTCAAGGATGGGGCATGGACCGGTGCCACCCCAGGCGGCCTTATCCGTGGCCCCCAGCGGGCAGACCTGCTGGAAGCAGCGGAGTGAGCTTTGCCCTTCAATCGCCATCCCTGCGAAAGCGGGGATGACGATTGTAAATCAACTTCATCAGGGCCGGATCACGATCCCCACCGCCGGGTCGGCCTTGCCACCAAGCGTCGCCAGATAGGCGTCACGCGCAGCTTGCAGGCCATGGCGGACGTCGATTGTCAGTGCTCCACCGGCTTCGGCGATAAAGCGCAACCAGCTCTCGCCCACAGCCTCACCAAAGGCCCTGGCACCAAGCGCCTTGATCGCTGCTACCGCATGGTCAGGAGCGAAAAACAGAACTGGCGCAGGCCCTGGCAACGGACCATTGTCCTTGCCAAACCCGGCGCCAACATGGGTTGCCCCGACGGTGCAGGAATACTTGAGGTTATCACCCAGTATGGTGTGCACGCCGTGGATCAGCGCTGCATTACCAGCAAAATCCACCAGCACTGAGGTCAGCTGCGGCAGACGGGGCAGGTCGTCGTAAGCGATCACTTCATCATAGAACCCGCCGCGCTGCACGAAATCGACGTTCCCGGCCGAAGTCAGGCCGATGCGTTTGATCCCCGGCGAGCGATGACGCGCGACAGAGGCAAGCCCCATTGCTGTTTTGGATGAGGCCGAAGTCAGCACGACTGCCTCCGCCGCGAACCAGCCCTCACGACGCATAAAGCTCTCGATCAGAAAGCCGGTCTTGAATAGCGGTCCAAAAATCATCCGCTCTCCCTCACGCATCGGATCGTGTTCGGGATCAGCGGCAAGGCGGCTGTACTGATTGTAAATTGGGCTCATTGGTTGGCGATGAGCCGCTGCATCGGTGAAGCCGCTGGCGCTCACCCCCGCAGGCAGTACATCAAGGCTGTTAGCCATCGGTAGATAACCGTAAACACGTTCACCCACCACGATGTCCGGGTGGCGGCTTTCAGTGACCACCGCATGCCCCCACATTGGCACTACGCCCCAGCCCCCCTCTCCCGGGAAGAAGTTCCAGTAACCGAAAGCATCGCCCGCGACGGCATAGGTCACATTGTTGGCGGTGACCGAGAAGCTCTCCACTTGCAACCGCACCTCGCCATCACCAAGCGGCGCATCGCCGTGCTCAGCGATGCGGGTTTCAGCCAGCGCATTGCGCTTTACCTGGACGGTCGTGGTCATGGTTCTCTCCCGGAAACGAATTGGGCGCGCCGATCGCGGCGCGCCCATTCAATCAAGCCTATGGGGCCAGGTAAAGCAGATTAGACGCGCATCGGCATCAGCACATAGAGCGCCGGGCTCTTGTCATCCTGACGGATCAGGGTCGGCGCACCAGCATCGGCCAGGTGCAGTTCAACCGTATCGCCTTCGATCTGGCCAAGGATATCCTTCAGGTAGCCGGCGTTGAAGCCGATTTCGAACCCGCTCGACTTGTAATCAGCCGGGACTTCTTCGGAAGCCGTGCCATTATCGGGCGAGGTGACCGAAAGCGTCACGCGATCCGTATCGAGCGCCATCTTGACCGCGCGGGTCTTTTCGGTGGCAATGGTCGCAACGCGGTCCACACCTTGCCAGAAGCTTTTCGGATCAAGCCGCAGCAGCTTGTCATTCCCGGTCGGGATGACCCGGCTGTAGTCGGGGAAGGTGCCGTCAATCAGCTTGCTGGTCAGGACAACACCGTTTTCGCCACCCAGGGTGAAGCGGATCTTGCTGGCCGACAGGTCAATCAGAACATTGGCATCCAGCGCTTCTTCCAGCAGCTTGCGCAACTCGGCCACGCATTTGCGAGGTACGATCACGTCGGGCATACCCTCAGAGCCATCCGGGCGCTTGATCGTGAAGCGGGCCAGGCGGTGCCCGTCAGTCGCGGCGGCCTTCAGCTCATCGTCGCTGACATGAATGAAAATGCCGTTGAGGTAATAGCGAGTTTCCTCCGTGCTGATCGCAAAGCGGGTGCGATCAATCAGCTGGGCAAGCGTGGCGGCTGGCAGCTCAAAACTGGTCGGCAGATCGCCTTCGACGATCACCGGGAAATCATCGCGCGGCAGGGTGGGCAGAGAGAAGCGGCTGCGGCCTGCCTTCACCGTCATGCGATTGTCGGCAGTTTCCAAGCTAACTTGGCTGCCATCGGGCAGCTTGCGGGCGATATCGAACAGCAGGTGCGCCGAGACAGTGATCGCACCAGCGCCTTCGACCGAAACGGCGCCAAGCGTTTCGACAACTTGCAGGTCAAGGTCGGTCGCCATGATCTTTACTGTGCCGTCCGAAGCAGCTTCGATCAGCACGTTCGACAGGATTGGGATCGTGTTGCGCCGTTCAACGACGGACTGCACGTGCGACAGGCACTTGAGAAGCGTCGCGCGTTCGATGGTGGCCTTCATGATCGGTCTTTCGTCCCCACAAGACGCACAGCCGGAATCGGCCGCAGCGCCGGAAATTCACTCGACCGTTCTTAGCGCCGGGGGGCCACCGGGCAAGTTTACCGCATCCGATTCCCGGCTAAACTGGGGATAAATCCAGCGTTCCGGACTGGATTAGAGCATCGCCATCCCGCCATTCACATGCAGAGTCTGTCCGGTGATGTAGCCGGCTTCCTTGCTGGCAAGGTAAGCCACGGCCGCACCGATATCCTCGCCCTCGCCCATCCGGCCCATCGGAATCCGGGCGTTAAGCGCATCCTTTTGCGCGTCTGGCAGCACGTCAGTCATGGCGGTGCGGATAAAACCTGGCGCCACACAGTTCACCGTAACCCCGCGGCTGGCGATTTCCTGGCCGAGCGACTTCGACATGCCGACCAGGCCGGCCTTGGCGGCGGCATAGTTCATCTGCCCGGGATTGCCGGTTGCACCAACCACGCTGGTGATGGTGATGATCCGGCCAAAGCGCGCCTTCATCATAGGCTTGGTTGCTGCGCGCATCAGGCGGAAGGCGGCTTCAAGATTAACCTTGATGACCTGTTCCCATTCCTCGTCCTTCATCCGCATGGCCAGGTTGTCGCGGGTGATCCCGGCATTGTTCACCAGGATATCGATCTTGCCGAGCGTATCGACCGTGGCGGGAACCAGGTGTTCGACCTGTTCGGCGTTCGATAGATCACAGGTGATCTCGACATGGTCATGACCATAGGTGTCGTTCAGCTCTTCGCGGAAGGCGCGCAGCTTGCCAGGATTGGTGCCCGACAGCGCCAAACGCGCACCCTGCCGTGCCAGCGCATGACTGATTGCCGAGCCGATGCCGCCAGCAGCGCCAGTAACAAGAGCAGTCATTCCGGAAAGATCGAACATACGGTCCATGATCACAGCTCCTTCGCTAGCGCTTCAATATCGGCCATGCTGACCACGCTGGTCACGGTTACATCGTTAACAGTGCGGCCAATCATCGGGCCCAGCACCTTACCGCCCAGCTCAACGAACGTTTTGACCCCAGCTGCATGCATGGCAATCACGCTTTCGCGCCAGCGGACCCGGCCGCAGACCTGCTCAACCAGCAAACGCTGCACATCGGCCGGATCACTGACCACGGCGGCCGTGACATTGGCATACAGCGGCACCCGCAGCGTGCCGGGTGGTGTCTTGCCGAGTGCCTCGGCCATGGCATCGGCCGCGGGCTGCATCAGCGTGCAATGGAACGGAGCAGAGACCGGCAGGGCAACGCCGCGCTTGATCTCGAAATCCTTGACCAAGCCGATCGCCCGCTCAATCGCGCCCTTGTGGCCCGATAGCACGACCTGAGTTGGGTCATTGTCGTTAGCAACAGTACAGACTTCGCCTTCGGCCGCAGCCGAAGCGAGCTTCTGCGCCTTGTCGATATCGGCGCCGAGGAGAGCGCACATGGATCCAACGCCCACCGGCACCGCGGCCTGCATCGCCTGTCCGCGCAGCTTCAGCAGGCGCGCCGTATCGGCCAGAGTGAATGCCCCGGCCGCGCAAAGAGCGGTATATTCGCCAAGACTATGGCCAGCCACAAAGCCTGCCTTGTCGGCCAGGGCGATGCCACCCTCCTTTTCCAACACCCGCAGCACGGCAATGGCATTGGCCATGATCGCAGGCTGGGCATTCTCCGTAAGGGTCAGGGTTTCTTCCGGCCCTTCGCGCATGATGGCGGAGAGTTTCTGGCCGAGGGCGTCGTCAACCTCTTCAAACACCTCGCGCGCGATGGCGCTGGCTTCGGCAAGATCGGCACCCATGCCGACCTTCTGGCTGCCCTGCCCCGGAAAAACGAAAGCTCGCATGGTCCACTCCCTTGGCTTCGCTCCCGCGCCTATTGGCTGGCAGCTCAGCGGGCAAGCCCGAAGGGTACAATCTTGTTGTCGATATCATGGCCGATGTCGGCTGTCCCGAGGAACGGAATCGCATGGCGCTGGCACCAAAGCTGCGCAATTTCTTCCGGTTCTGCGCCAAAGGGGCGATCATTCTCAGGCACCTCGCTGATACGGCCCAGTCGCAGCCCGGCGATCCCGCCAAGGTGCGCAGTTAGGTTGAAAAACAGCCGATCTACCGCGTAAAGGTATTCGCAGACTTCTTCCACCTGCACCACATGGCCGGCCAGGCCAGGCATGAGCGGCGTGCCGCACAACATCGTCAAGGTCATCAGGTTAAAGGCAACGCGCGGCTGTCCATCTTGCGCAGGCTCTTCACCTGACCGGTCGCCCGAAAACCAGGCAAGGGAACGCCGGACGGCCGCATCGCCCCCTGCACGCCGGATATCCGCAGGCATGGGCGCATGGACCGGCAGGCCGATACCATTGCGATAGAGCCCGCCCAGCAGCGTGCCGCCGTCCGAATAACCAAGAAACAGCTTGTCCTGCGCCGCATTATCGAACCTTGCCAAGGCATCCTCGGCTATCCGCGCCGCGCCATAGCCGCCGCGTGCAAACCATACTGCGTCAAAAGCAGGATCGTTGGCGCATTCCACCAAGGCATCCCGCCGCGCTGCATCGGGCCCAGCGAAGTGTCCCTCACTCAGAAAGCACTGAGGATGGAAGTGAAGTTTAACTTCGGGAAACTCGGCCAACGCCAAGGCCAGGACGCGATCGGCATCTTCCTTGGCAAAGGCGGCAGAGGGGGCGCAAATCGCTACATTGGGCATGACGCTTCCTAACCTGGTTGTCAGGCGAGGCAAGGGCGCATACCGGAAGGAGTATGAGCGAACTTACTCTGCACCCCTGGTTCTTCTGCGGCATCGGCGGCTCTGGCATGCTGCCGCTGGCACTGATCCTCAAGGGCCACGGCGCCACCGTGGCCGGGTCGGACCGAAGCCGTGACCAGGGCCGAACACCCGAGAAGTTCGCCTGGTTGGAACGCGATGGCTTCAACTTGTTCCCGCAGGATGGCAGCGGCATAACCTCGGCAGGCCAGGTGCTGGTTGCCTCGGCAGCGATCGAAGATACCGTGCCTGAAATGGTCCGTGCCCGTGAACTGGGCTGCGCGCGGATGAGTCGTGCCGAATTGCTCGCGCGGCTGTTCAATGCGGCTCCGCGCGGGGTCGCCATCGGCGGGACCAGTGGCAAGAGTACCGTGACCGCCATGACCGGCTGGATCCTGACCAGCGCGGGCCACGACCCCACGATCATGAACGGCGCGGTGATGAAGAACTTTGTCGCGCCTGCTGCTCCGTTTGCTTCAGCGCGAGTCGGCAATGGCGACACTTTCGTCAGCGAGGTTGATGAAAGCGATGGCTCTATCGCGCTTTATCGACCGGCGGTGTCGGTGCTGCTAAATGTCAGCCTTGATCACAAGTCGATGGAAGAGCTGCGACTGCTGTTCGGGGATTTCCTCGCCGCCGCCGAAGTCGCCGCCCTCAATGCTGATGATCCCGAATGCATGGCCCTCGCACCCCGCGCCAAGCAGGTGATCCGCTTCGGGATCGACAGCGTACGATCAGATATCGGCGTTGCGCCGGGTTCAGTTGCCGAAAGTCCCACGTCAATCAGCTCCACTGTCCTAGACCGTCGCGATGGAACAAACCACGCGCTCATGCTGCAAGTGCCGGGTCGTCACAACCTCGCCAATGCGCTGGCCGCAATTGCCGCTGCCAATGCATCTGGGGTTTCAGTTGCCGAAGCCGTCACCGCGCTTGGTTCATATACCGGACTCGCGCGGCGCTTTGAGATCGTCGGCACCAGCCCATCGGGCGTGACCGTGATCGACGATTTCGGCCACAACCCCGAAAAGTGCGCCGCGACCCTGCGGACACTTAAAGCCCATCCAGGCCGGGTCATCGCCTTCTTCCAGCCGCATGGTTATGGCCCGTTGCGGCAGATGGGGCACGAACTGGCCGAGGTCTTCGCGCGCCTGCTGGGGCCGGAAGACCTAACCCTGCTGTGCGATCCCGTTTATTTCGGCGGTACGGTCGATCGCAGCGAAGGCAGCGAGCGGATCGTCAATCTGATCCGCGAGCACGGCGGAAAGTCGGATTACATTCCGTTGCGGGAAGAATGCGGGCGCCATATGGCCGCGACGGCCCGGCCAGGTGATCGCATTGTCATCATGGGGGCCCGCGATGATACGCTGAGCCTGTTCGCGCACGAGGTGCTCAACTCAGTGGGCTGACTTGCCAAGCATGGCTGGTACCTTGTGCAAGGCAAAGGCAACGACAGCCCCCAGGATCAATCCAACAATGCCCGAGAGCGCGGAATTGGCCAGCCAGCCAAGCACCCCGCCGAGCGCTCCCGCCGCCCCATGCACAGCGTGTTCAACCGCGTGGATTGCCTCGTAGGGCGGCTTGAAGCCAAGCTTCTTGGCCCCATCGACCAGTATGTGACCACCAACCCATAGCATCGCCAGAGTGCCGATGGCGGACAGAGCAGTGAGCAACCGCGGCATGGCGTGCAGCAAGCCGCGGCCCAATGCCTTGGCGGCGCTGCTGGTGCGTTCCCTAACCATGTGCAGGCCGATGTCATCCATCTTCACGATCAGCGCGACCGAACCATAGACCGCAGCGGTGATCACGATCCCGACCATGGCCAGGATCATCGCCCGGCTAAGCAGCGGCTCATCGGCAACTTCTGCCAGGGCAATCGCCATGATCTCGGCCGAGAGAATAAAGTCGGTCCGCACGGCACCCGAAACGCGCTCTTGCTCAAAACTGGCCATGTCCTCGATCGGATCTTCCAGCGTCTCGCCATGCTTGGCCCCGCCCAGCTTTTCGAGCACCTTCTCCGCACCTTCATAGCAAAGGAACAACCCGCCCAGCATCAGCAGCGGCGTGATTGCGTTGGGAAGGAACTCACTCAGCAGCAAGGCGGCGGGCAACAGGATCAGCAACTTGTTTTTCAAGCTCCCCTTGGCGATCTGCCAGATGATCGGCAGCTCCCGGTCAGGGGTGAATTCGGTGACATAGCTTGGAGTAACAGCGGCATCGTCGATCACCACCCCGGCGGCCTTGGTTCCAGCCTTGGTCGCGGCCAGACCGACGTCATCAATCGAAGCTGCCGCGGCCTTGGCGATCACCGAAATATCGTCGAGCAGGGCAACGAGTCCGGTTGGCATGACAGCTTAACTCCCCGAGTTTCATGGAAGCGCGCTGCTTGCCAAGCCTTTGCCGCCGCCGCAAGGCTTGCATTACAAGCGCAAACCGCTAAAGGCCGCCGCTCCCGCAAGCGATTCCGGGAACCAAGAAAGCCGGAGGGGCCCCGCAATCCCGCGGATCGCCAGCGATCGGTTAGATAGATGAAAGGCATGACATGCCGCTCTACGAGCATGTTTTCCTGGCTCGCCAGGATCTGAGCCAGGCGCAGGTCGATGCGCTGGCCGCCGCCGCCACGGAAATCGTCGAAGCCCACCAGGGCAAGGTCACCAAGACCGAAACCTGGGGCCTCAAGAACCTGGCTTACAAGATCAAGCGCAACCGCAAGGCGCACTTCGTGCTGCTGAACATCGAAGCACCCGCCGGCACCGTTGCCGAGTTGGAGCGTCAGACCGCGATCAACGAAGACGTGATCCGCTGGCTGACCGTCCGCGTTGACGAGCTGGAAGCCGGCCCGTCGGTGCAGATGCGCAAGCAGGACCGTGAGCGCAGCAAGCGCCGCGAACGCGAGGAGTTCTAAGAGATGGCCCGCGCATTTTTCCGCCGCCGCAAGTCGTGCCCGTTCTCGGGTAAGAACGCCCCCGCGATCGACTACAAGGATACGCGCCTTCTTCAGACCTACATGTCTGAGCGTGGCAAGATCGTGCCAAGCCGCATCACCGCCGTTTCTGCCAAGAAGCAGCGCGAACTGGGCCAGGCCATCAAGCGTGCCCGTCACCTGGGCCTGTTGCCCTACCTCGTGAAGTAAGGGGAGAGAGACCATGGAAATCATCCTCCTCGAACGCATCGAGAAGCTGGGCACCATCGGAGATGTCGTGACCGTCAAGGACGGCTACGCTCGTAACTATCTGTTGCCCAACAAGAAGGCGCTCCGCGCCAACGAAGCCAACCGCAAGGTTTTCGAAGCCAACCGTTCGAAGATCGAAGCCGACAACGCCGCGCGCCGCACTGAAGCCCAGGGCCACGCCGGTAACGTCGAAGGCAAGTCGGTCATCCTGATTCGCGCCTCGTCGAACTCGGGCCAGCTTTATGGTTCGGTTTCGGTGCGTGACATCGTTGATGCGCTGAACGCCGATGGCGCCGACGTGTCGAAGTCGATGATCGTGCTGGAACGCCCGATCAAGACCATCGGCGTGTTCGACGTCAAGGTTTCGCTGCACCCGGAAGTGTCGGTCACGGTCAAGGTGAACGTTGCGCGTTCGCCCGACGAAGCTGACCAGCAGGCCAAGGGCGTCGATGTTATCGCTGCCATGTTCGAAGACGAAGCCGCTGCTGCTGCCGCGACCGACTTCGAAGCTGGTAACGGCGAAGAACCGGAAGCCGAAACTGAAGCCCCGGCCGCTGCTTCGGAAGCTGCCGATGAGAGCGAAGAAGCCTAAAACTTCAACGCTTTCGCAACACGATCAAGGGGGCGCTTCGGCGCCCCCTTTTTCGTTGCGGATCAGGTTTCAACCGCAACGTAATTGAAATGTCATCGCGATCTGTCTAAAGGCCCGCGATGCTAAACCTAGAAAAGACCATCGCGGAATTGGTCCGCGTTTACGACGAAGCCGTCGCCACCCTGCGTTCCGACATCGCGAATTTCGCCGCCAACGGAACCCTTCCCCCTGCCGAACGCCGTGTGGCGCGCGCCTGGTGCTATCCCGAACTGCGAATTGCCTACGCCGGTGCCGAAACGCGCCCTGATTTGGCCCGCGCCTTTGGCAGGCTGGCCCATCCCGGCAATTTCGTCACAACTGTAACCCGTCCTGCCCTGTTCGCCGATTATCTGGCTGAACAGCTGGCGCTGCTGGCCGATGACTATGAGATCGAGGTCACCGTCGGCCGTTCGACCCAAGAGATCCCATTCCCTTATGTGATCGATGCCAGTTCTGGCCTTGGCGGACTAAGCCCGCAGGACCTGGCGCGCCACTTCCCCTCTACCGAACTGGCCATGATCGGCGACGAACTGGCCGACGGGATTGAAATCAACGATCCCGACGGCAACCTGCCGCTGGCGCTGTTCGACGGTCTGCGGACCGATTTTAGTCTGGCTCGTCTCGCGCATTATACCGGTACCCCGATTGAGGATTTCCAGCGATTCATCCTGTTCACCAATTACCACCGCTATGTTGACGAGTTCGTAGACTGGGCGGGCACGCAACTGGGCAAGGATGAGTATGTGCGGCTGTCCGGTGCCGGTGGCCTGCTAGTCGAACAGGCTGTGCCAAACGCCCGGGACCGCTTGTCAGACACCGCCTGGCGGCGCCACCAGATGCCAGCTTATCACCTTGTCCGCGAGGACAAGATGGGCATCACGTTGGTCAACATCGGGGTCGGCCCGTCCAACGCCAAGACGATCTGCGACCATCTGGCCGTGCTGCGCCCCGAAGCCTGGCTGATGATCGGCCACTGCGGCGGGCTGCGCGATACCCAGCGGATTGGCGACTATGTGTTAGCCCACGCCTACCTGCGGGATGACCACGTGCTGGACTGCATGCTACCGCCCGAAATTCCGATCCCGGCAATTGCCGAAGTACAGATCGCCCTTGCGCAGGCTGCCGAACAAGTCAGCGGCGATACCGGTGCCAACCTGAAAAAACGGATGCGCACCGGCACTGTCGCCACGACCGATGATCGCAATTGGGAACTGCGCTATACCCAGTCTGCCCGCCGCCTCAGCCAGAGCCGCGCCATTGGCATCGACATGGAAAGCGCCACGATCGCCGCCCAGGGCTATCGATTCCGCGTGCCCTACGGGACGCTACTTTGCGTCTCGGACAAGCCGCTCCATGGCGAGATCAAGCTCCCGGGGCAGGCCAACCGCTTCTATGAGGAAGCGATTGCAGCCCATCTGCTGATTGGCACTACGGCATGCGATCTGCTGCGCGCCGAAGGTGATAAGCTTCATTCACGCAAGCTGCGCGCCTTCAAGGAACCGCCATTCCGCTAAGGCTCAGGCTGGCTTGTCAGAACTCCAGCCATCAACAGCGACGCGCCACTGGCCGTCCTTGCCCTTGCGGAAGATGTTGATGCCCTTGCCCACGTCCGTCGTGACGGCACCGGTCTTCCGGTCGGTGTCGATCGACTTGTAGGTATAGCGTTCAAAAGCCCAGTCGCCGCTGACCGTGAAGCCGTGCGAGGTTTTTTCCCACCTGGTCTGGTAGGCCGAGAAATAGCCGGCCACCCATTCACCAACGGCGGCCTTGCCGATCAGTTCCGGAGCGCCCTGGGCCTGGAAGACAACATCATCCGTCAGGACGGCCTTGAGCTTTTCGGGATCGTTGCTGTTGATTGCCGCGACATAACCGCCATGGGCAGCGGCTTCGACCGCTGCAACATCGACGGCGGCCGACGTACTTGCGCCGCCCGAGCACCCCGAAATCAACAGCACGCCGAGCGCGGCGGCAAGTGGCTTTGATTTATGCATGGTCATCCCCCCGTAAAATCGGTCCGGAGACTGGCATGCAAGTGAGCAGCTTACAATGCGTGTCAACACGGACACGCGAGAGGCGTGGGGCATGTCCAAAGCCATGCCCCACGGCCAGGTTTACCAACCGGACTTCATGCCCTTGTTCTGCTGGTCGAGCCACTTCTTCAGTGGCGCGAAGTAGGCCATCATCGCCTTGCCGCTCATTTCGCGAGTGCCGGTGAAGGCCTGGAGTGCATCGGGCCAGGGCTTCGATGCGCCCATTTCGAGCATAGCGTTCAACTTCTTGCCTACTTCCTTGTTGCCATAGAAGCTGCAGCGGTGGAGCGGGCCCTTCCAGCCAGCCGCCTTGCAGGCCGCTTCGTAGAACTGGAACTGCAGGATCCGGGCCAGGAAGTAACGGGTGTATGGCACCACCGCCGGCACGTGGTACTTAGCCCCAGCGTCAAAGGCGTCGGCCCCGCGCGGGCTCGGCGGAACGATGCCTTGGTACTTCAGGCGCAAATCGGTCCAAGCTTGCTGATAGCCTTCGGGCTTCACCTGGCCCGAGAAGATCTGCCAGCGATAGCGGTCAACCAGCAGGCCGAACGGCAGGAACGCCACCTTGTCCATCGCCTGGCGCAGCAGCAGGCCGGTGTCCTTGTCTGCCGAAGGGACCTTGCTGCGATCAAGCAGGCCGATCTGCACCAGGTATTCGGGCGTCATCGACAGCGCGATGGCATCGCCGATCGCTTCGTGGAAGCCGTCGTTGGCTCCATCGAGATAAAGCGGCGCCTGCTTGTTGTAGGCGCGCTGATAATAGTTGTGGCCCAGTTCGTGGTGGATCGTGGTGAAATCGTCACCGTTGACCTTGATGCACATCTTGATGCGCAGGTCCTCGACATTGTCGATGTCCCAGGCCGAAGCGTGGCAGACTACTTCGCGGTCCTGAGGCTTCACGAACTGCGAGCGTTCCCAGAAGGTCTTGGGCAGCGGCGCAAAGCCAAGCGATGAGAAGAACCCTTCGCCCGCCTTGACCATCTTGATCGGGTCGTAGTTCTTTTCATTGAGCAGTTCGGTAACGTCATAGCCGACATCGCCAGCGCCCGCCGGGGCGACGATGTCATAGATGTTGCCCCATTCCTGGGCCCACATGTTGCCCAGCAGGTCGGCACGGATCGGACCCGTCTTGGCCTGGACCGCGTCGCCATACTTGGCGTTGAGCTTGCTGCGGACATAGGTGTGAAGGCTATCATAAAGTGGCTTTACTTCCTGCCACAGCTTCTCGGTCAGCGCGGCGAATTCTTCCGGGCTCATGTCATAGTTGGAACGCCACTGCGCACCGACATCGGCAAAGCCCAAGCCCTGCGCCCCTTCGTTGCCCAGCGCGACCAGCTGCGCGTAGTCCGCCTTCATCGGCTTGCCGACATTGTCGTGCCAGCTGGTCCACATTTCCTTCAGTTGATCAGGGTTGCGGCTGGTGCCCATCCGCTCCTCGATATCGCTGCCGTTGATCGGCTGGCCATTGAGCGTGCCCTTGCCCTTGCCGTAGATGCCCTGCATCCGGGCCTTGATCGTCGCCATTTCTTGCGCCGCACCTTCGCGGGTCGGGGCTGGCAGGGTGATCGCCGTGCGCATCCGATCCAGCTTGCGATCGGTGTCGTACGACAGATTCGGCGTCTGCGCGTACTTCGCTGCCAGCAGCGCGTTGTTAACACTCATGGTGGTGATCGCGGCATCGGCACGGGCGGTCAGGGCTTCGGTGTCCTGGTTGATATAGGTTTCGTAGACCCAACCGGCCTGGCCTGCTTCAATCACGGCCCGATTAAAATCTTTCTCCGCCTTCGCGACAAAGGCGTCAGCCTCAGCCTGCGGGGTCTTGGTGTCCTGCGCAACGGCAGGTGCAGTCACCAGCGCCGCAGCCAAGGCGGCGAGCGAAACGATCCTCTTCATGGGTTCATCCTCATCAAAAAATCCACGACCGGCAGGTCGTTGCAGTTAACGCTGGCGAGGCCGATCGCAGCGGTCAAGCACCGATCTGCCAATGCCTTCAGGCCAGCAGAAAATCCCGGATTGCGATGCCGAGTTCCGGCTTTGTCACGCAGCTCATGTGGGTGCCGGGCACAGACACCAAGGTCGCATTCGGCAGGGCCTCAGCGAGCAGGTCGGGCGATCCGTTGTCGCGGTCCTGATCGCCATTGACCACCAGCGTGGGCATGGTCAGTGCGGCCAATGCGGTCGGATCGGTATCGCTGAAGGTCTGGAGCAACAGCCGAGCGGCCACACGGTCAACCTTCATCGTCTTCATGAACGAGACGGCCGGGAAGGCCGGATCGCCATGCTTGACCTGTTCAAAGCGGTCTATCGCATCGGTGAAATAGGCCGCGCGGCCTGTCCAGCCAGCAAGGCCCTCCAGCCCCATCCCGCCCAGCGCCAGCTTGCGGGGCTTCAGGCCATGGATCACCGCACGGACCGAAGTTCGCGCGCCAAGCGAGAAACCAACCAGGTCAAAATCGGTCAGTCCCAGCGCCGCGACCAGGGCAATCGCATCGCGCGCCAGAACATCAGGGGGATAGGCAGCAGGGTCATGCGGCTTGCCGCTTTCGCCATGAGCGCGCAGGTCCGGCATCAGACATTCGAAACCGGCATCGGCCAGCAATTGGGCCTGCCCCCAGTTCATCCAATTCATCTGCGCGCTGGAAAACAGGCCATGGAGCAGGATCACCGGCCGCCCTGCACCGATCCGGTGCAGCGCCAGCGGCGCTCCATCAAATGACTGAATAAATTCCACGAATCGTAAACCTCAACCTTTCTTGAGGTGTCGACGCCCGAGCAGCTCGGCGATCTGGACGGCATTGAGCGCCGCCCCTTTTCGCAGGTTGTCCGAAACGCACCACAGCGACAGGCCATTGTCGACGGTCGAGTCCTCGCGCACGCGGGAAACGAACGTGGCACCATCGCCAACGCATTCAACCGGCGTGACGTATCCGCCGTCCTCGCGCTTATCGATCAGCATCACGCCGGGCGCCTCACGCAGCAGGTCCTGCGCTTGCTCGGCGCTGATCTCGTCCTCGAACTCAAGGTTGATTGCCTCAGAATGGCCGACGAAAACCGGCACGCGCACGCAGGTAGCCGTCACCTTGATCTTGGGATCCAGTATCTTCTTGGTTTCGACCACCATCTTCCATTCTTCCTTGGTCGAACCATCATCCAGGAAGCTATCGATGTGCGGGATCACGTTGAAGGCGATCTGCTTGGTGAATTTGACCGGCTCGCTGCTGTCACCGACAAAGATGTTGCGGCTCTGCTCGAACAGTTCGTCCATGCCCTGCTTGCCGGCGCCGGAGACTGACTGATAGGTCGCCACGACCACCCGCTTGATCTTTGCCGCATCGTGCAGCGGCTTCAGCGCGACAACCATCTGCGCAGTCGAGCAATTGGGATTGGCGATGATCATCTTGGCCTTGTAGCCATCGATCGCTTCTGGGTTCACTTCGGGCACGATCAGCGGCACGTCCGGATCCATCCGGTAGTACGAGCTGTTGTCGATCACAACGCAGCCCGCGGCGGCGGCCTTCGGCGCATAAGCTTTTGCCGCATCCGAACCGGCGGAAAACAGGGCAATGTCCCAGCCCGAAAAATCGAAGTGTTCGATATTGCGGACCTTGAGCATCTTGCCAGTCTCGCCAAACTCGATCTCGTCCCCGGTTGAGCGCGACGAGGCCAAGGCGGCCAGTTCCTCGATCGGGAACTCGCGCTCGGCCAAAACGTTGAGCATCTCGCGGCCGACATTACCCGTCGCGCCGACCACTGCCACCCGGTAACCCATGCCAATCTCCTGTAATATGGTCGCTGCGGCTAAACCTGCTGGCCGCTGTTGTCCACCGGCAGCGCATCAAAGGCTACGGTCACTCGCGGTGCTGCGCTCTCGAACGGGGTGGTCCCATGCCACAGATAGGATGGGAACAGCACCAGGTGCCCCTCTTGCGGCTGCACCACCCGGCGCGGAGCCAGGTCCAGCCCCAGCGCGGCATCGGGCACGCCAAAGGCCAGGGCGCCCTGCCCTTCACCTGCGGCCACTTCCGGCGGCAGGCTGGCGTAATAGGCGCTGCTGAGCCACCCTGCGGGGTGGATGTGGCTGATGTGATAGCCTGAAGCTGCCAGACGCACCGACCACGACGTTGGAAAGCCAACCTGCCCGGTAAGGCGCCCAAGGAAGGGATGCGCCGGATCGGGGCGGAGCGATGCCAGTCGCTGCTCGATCGCTGCCTTGCAGGCGCGCGCCAGGCCGCCGATCACCGGATCATCCACCTCGAACAGGTTGCCGCGCGTCTGGGTGCCGCCACGCAGCGATTGGTCCGCCGGATGGGCGGCAAGCTGGTGCCGCGCCTCCAGCCCGCCCAGCAGCCGCGGATCTAGCCCAAGGTCAATCGGCATGACCAGGTTTTCATAATCGCACAGCCAGTGCTCGCGCTCGTCATCAAGCAGGCGCCAGGCGATGCCCAGCAGCGCCCAGCTCGACTGGTCCTTGGGCAGCAACCGCGACGCCGTCTCGGCGGCCCCGGCCGCGCCGGCAGGGTCACCCTTGCGCAGCAGGATATGCGCGCGGATCGTGTGACCAGGAGGATAGGTCGGCTCCTGCTCCAGCGCCGCCTCGATCCGGGCCAGTGCTTCGTCGTCGCGGCCCAACGCAGACAGCGCATTGGCAACGAAGGCAGAGATCATCGTGTCGGTGCCAAATCTTACCTCGGCCTCTGCGGCAAGGTCCAACAGCGGCTCCCATTGATGATGCCCACGCGCGATCGACATGGCTTCCACCCACAACGCGCCCGCCTGCGGGGCGCGCAGCAGCGCCTCGCGCAAACTGTCCAGGGCCTCTTCCCCACGCCCAAGCTGCGGGAGCAGGCTGGCCATGGTGCTGTGCGCTTCGACCAGTTCGGGCTTGATCCGCACCGCTTCGCGATAGGCCTCCAGCGCCTCATCAAAGCGGCCGGCATCGGCCAGCAAGTGCCCGCGCATCGTTGCCGTCTCGGCCAGCTTCAACCCTTCGCCCCAGGTGCGCTCAATCTGGACAAGCGCCTCGTCTAGCCGGCCGCACTTGCGCAGTTCGACTGCCAGATTGTGCCGTGCGATCCGGTCAGTCGGATTGCTTGTCAGCTGCTGCTGCAGCGCCGCGACCTGCGCGGGCGAGCCGGTGGGGCCGATGCCAAAGGTCACGGCTTTACTCCGTGGCGTTCAAGGAAGGCGAAGATCGAGTTCCACAGGTGGGTGCCGACCTTCGGCCCGCCAACGCGGTGGGTGTAACCAGGATAGAGCATCATTTCGAACGGCACGACCTCGCCCTGCATTTTTGCGATCAGGGCTGAGGAATTCTCAAACACCACGTTGTCGTCGGCCATGCCGTGGATCAGCAGCAGCGGATCCTTGATCCTGGCCGTATCAGCCATGGCATTGGCCCTGGCATAGGCGGCGGCATCAGCCTTGGGATCGCCCATATAGCGTTCGGTATAATGGGTGTCATAAAGTTCCCACTTTGTCACTGGCGCACCGGCAATCCCGGCTGCATAGACCCCCGGATTGGCCTGCAGCATCTTAAGCGTCATGTAGCCGCCATAAGACCAGCCATAGGTCGCGATCTTCGCGCCGTCGACGAAGGGCAGCGAATTCAGGTACTCCGCCCCGGCCAACTGATCAGCCACCTCTACACTGCCCATCGCGCGGAAGATTTGCTTGGCGAAGTTGACCCCACGATTGTCCGAGCCGCGATTGTCGATCTCGAACCAGATATAGCCCTTGTCGACCACCGCCTGGGCCAGCGGGCTGCCCCAGTCACGCAGCACCTGCTGGTTGCTGGGCCCACCATAGTGCGAGAAGAACACCGGATAGCGCTTGCCCGGCACCAACGGCGGCGTGATCATGTTCCAGTGCAGCACTGTGCCATCGGCCGCATTGATCGTCCCGAATTCAACCGGGCGGTGGCTGGCCAGATAGGGCGTATAAGGGTGCTTTGCATCCAGCTTGTTCTCTTCCACCCAAGCGATCCGCTTGCCGCTCTGATCGGCCAGGTAGACCTGTGGCGGCTGGCCCACAGATGAACGCGAGATCAGCAACGACTTGCCCGAACGATCCATGCTGGCACTGTTGTGAAAGGCCAGCTCGGTGAGGCGATGGACCTCGCCCGAACGCGTCAGGTCAATCGCATAGACCTGGTGCGCCAGCGGATCGTCCTTGGTCCCCGTGAAGAACACCTTGCCAGATGTTTCGTCCACGCCCACCAGCGCAGTGACCACCCAATCACCCTTGGTCAATTGCTGCCACTTGCCCTGTTTGAAGTGCCAGAGGTGGCCGAAACCATCCCGCTGCGACCACCACACCAGGCTGCCGTCCTTAAGGAAGCGGTAGCTGTGCGACAGGTCGATCCAGTGGCCCTTGGCTGCCGTTTCGGTGAACAGCACCCGGCTCTTGCCGGTGGCGGGATCGACGGCAAGCATATCAAGTTTGGTCTGACCGCGATCCTCGCGCTGAACATACAGCGTCTTGCCATCGGGCGCCCAATCGACGCGGGCCAGATAGATGTCCTTGTCCGGCCCCAGCTCAACCTCAACCCGCTGGCTGCCATCGGGCTTCTGCACGAAGAGCGAGACAAAGGCGTTGGGCGTACCCGCCAGCGGATAACGCTGAGCATAGGTCTTGGTCCCCTCCGCCCCGATCGCGGCGCGGGTGACCACGGTGACGGGCGCTTCGTCAAACCGCTGCACGGCCACTCGGCTGTCATCGGTCGACCACCAATAGCCAGTGTGGCGGTCCATTTCTTCCTGCGCGACGAATTCCGCCTCGCCCCACGAGACAGTTTCCGCTTGCTCCTGCGGGGTCACCGGCTGGGCTGTTTCACCAACCTTGCCGGTCCACAGCCGCCGCCCGCGAACGAAGGATACGTAAGCGCCTTTAGGGCTCAGCGCGGGGTTAAGCTCGTCCTCCGAGGTGTCCGAAAGCTGCTGCACCGAACCATCCAGCCGGGCGAGAAACAGGTCGCCATCAAGCGGGACCAGGATCGCCTGGCTGTCTGCCGCCCATTCATAGCTGACAATGCCCTTCAGATCACCGATCCGCAGCCGCTCGCGCTGCATCTTCTCGGCCTCAGACAGGTCCTTGCCCGAACCAAGCTTAAGCGAATCGACCAACATGGCCCACTTGCCAGTCGTACGATCAAAGCCCCACAGGTCATAGCGCTCGCGATCGTCCGGGCGGCCCCGCAGCAAGGTCAGCCAGCGGCCATCGGGCGAAAGCTTCACCCCGCGCGGCACGGCACCAGACAGGCCCGGGCTGGCGAAGACGCGTTCGATGGTCAGCGGCTGGGCAGCGGTCACGGTGCTCTCCGGAGAAGTCTGGGCAAGGAGCGGGTGGGCGGGGGTGAGCGCGATCACGGCGCAGGCAGCAAGCAATCGGGAAGTGGGCGACACAGGAAACTCACGCAACGAAAAGGGCGCCCCGGTCTCCCGGGACGCCCCTCTCTAAACAGCTTTGCTGGCAGCGCCAGAGCCTAGCGCAGGTGCGCTTACTCGGCGTCGCTGCGCACGTCGCGACGCTCGGCAATACGAGCGCGCTTGCCGGTGCGGCCGCGCAGATAGTAAAGCTTCGCACGACGCACCACGCCCTTGCGGACAACGGTGATGCTGTCGAGCGTGGGCGAGTAGAGCGGGAACACACGCTCAACGCCTTCGCCAAAGCTCATCTTGCGGACGGTGAAGTTGCTGCCGATGCCCTTGTTGGCACGGGCGATGCAAACGCCTTCAAAAGCCTGCACACGGCTGCGTTCGCCTTCGATCACCTTCACGCCAACGCGCACGGTGTCACCGGGGCGGAACTCCGGAATATCCTTGGCGGCCTTGGCAATTTCCTCGGCCTCGATCTGCTGGATCAGATTCATGATCCTCAGTCCTTCTTTTCACGCCGCGCGCCAGAGGCAGACAGGACCCGAGCGCCCTCATGACGCTCCCAAAGATCCGGCCTGCGTGACCGTGTATCGATCTCGGACTGCAGCTTGCGCCA
>JACCDL010709259.1_pt1 | contig 27399 bp, 26 predicted proteins | sample 7441931 | NCBI WGS metagenome assembly JACCDL01 (sample SAMN15323437, study PRJNA562643) | freshwater metagenome | isolation source: river surface water | place: USA:Blue River Watershed | collected 2017-08-16 | reverse complement strand
CTTTGTATGCATCAATTACACCCTGAGCCACACGGTCGCAACGCACAATACCACCAAAAATATTGATGAGAATTGCTTTTACGTTCGGATCTTTTAAAATGATGTTGAAACCAGCCTTAACGGTTTCTGCATTGGCAGTTCCACCCACATCGAGGAAGTTAGCTGGCTCACCACCGGCAAGCTTAATGATATCCATGGTGGCCATGGCCAGTCCGGCGCCATTTACCATACAACCCACGTTTCCATCAAGTTTTACGTAGTTGAGGTTAGATTTACCTGCTTCTACCTCGGTAGGATCTTCTTCCGACTCATCACGCATAGCCGCGTAATCCGGATGACGGTATAAAGCGTTATCGTCCAAATTTACTTTGGCATCTACCGCTAAAATTTTATTATCAGATGTCTTTAAAACCGGGTTGATCTCAAACATAGATGAATCTGTAGAATCGTATGCTTTGTAAAGCGCAGCTACAAATTTGGTCATGTCTTTAAATGCATCACCGCTTAAACCTAAATTGAAAGCAATTTTACGGCATTGGAAGCCTTGTAAACCAACTTTAGGATCAATTTCTTCTTTAAAAATCAAATGAGGCGTATGTTCAGCCACTTCTTCAATGTCCATACCACCCTCGGTAGAGTACATGATGATGTTACGGCCTTTGGCACGGTCCAACAATACGCTCATGTAAAACTCTTTGGTCTCCGATTCACCAGGATAATACACGTCTTGGGCAATTAATACCTTATTTACCTTTTTACCTTCAGGCCCAGTTTGAGGAGTAATTAATTGCATGCCGATGATTTGACCTGCTTTCTCTTTTACTTCGTCGAGATTTTTGGCCAACTTCACACCACCGCCTTTACCGCGGCCTCCGGCATGGATCTGTGCTTTCACCACTACCCAGTCTGAATTGTAATCGGTCTTCATTTTTTTGGCGGCTTCAACGGCTTGTTCTGCAGTTTCGGCAACAATGCCTTCCTGAACTCGAACGCCAAAAGATTTTAAAATTTCTTTACCCTGATACTCGTGTATATTCATTTGGTTTAAATTTGCCCCAAAACTAACAATTCGATTAGATTTTTAAAATAAAATGCCCCTTATTCTGGCATAATTTTGATGATTTAAATTAATATCTTGCACTGATGCTTACTGCAAAGGGAATCTATAAATCTTATGGTGATTTATCCATTTTAAAGGGGGTAGATTTATCAGTACAACAAGGCGAAATTGTGGCAATTGTTGGGGCTTCTGGTGCTGGTAAAAGTACGCTCCTCCAAATTTTAGGTACCTTGGATCGCCCTGACCGAGGAGAAATCTACCTCCATGATCAGGCAGTTCACCGCATGTCTACCTCAGAACTAAACATTTTCAGGAACCAAGAGATTGGCTTCGTATTTCAGTTCCATCATTTGCTACCTGAATTTACAGCATTAGAGAATATATGCATGCCTGCTTTTATCGCTGGAAAATCGAAGTCTGAAACTGAAGCACGTGCCATCAGCTTACTTCAACGGCTTAATTTGGAAGATCGTCAAGATCATCCTCCTGCTGCTTTATCAGGAGGAGAGCAGCAGAGAGTGGCCATTGCCCGTGCCCTGATCAATGATCCAGCCATTGTATTGGCCGATGAGCCCTCTGGGAACCTCGATTCTGCAAATGCCCAATCTTTACACGAACTCTTTTTCTCATTACGTGAGGAGTTTAATCAAACATTAATCATCGTTACCCACAATGAACAATTGGCTGCTATGGCCGATCGTAAATTGCTGATGAAAGATGGTATGATTCAAAATTAATTTCCCATGTCACGAGTTTTGGTTACCGGTGCTGCAACTGCCGCTGCTTTTAGTGTCAAATCTAAGGCTGCGAATTTGGATCTGATTTTGGGCGATTTCGAACCCCTGCCTCCAATTACAAATCTGCTGATATTGCCTTCTCCCAGCTCAGCTTCCTATGTACATCAATTATTGAATATTTGTCTTTCTCATGGTATTAGCACGCTTTATCCCATCAGAAGGGCAGAACACAATGCATTATTAAACGCCGTTCCATTATTTAGTGAGTACGGAATCTTAATCGCTATTCCTGATCTTACCAAATCAGATGACTATCAAGTGTTCCATGCCCCTTCGATGACTGATTTGTTTTTTAAGAATAATGGTATTTACTGGATAGATGAACATCAAGTTGAACATTTATTAATCTGCGATTGAACATGTTGAGCTATCAAGAATTAGCATCAAATAAAAAGGCCTTTATTTTCGAATTGGATGAGGTCTTATACCCGGAACGTGATTTCTATCTGCAGGTTTATTATTTATTTTCCCACTTCATTGAATACGTGGAAACGGTTCCTCCGGCAACTGATTTATTGGAGCTGATGAAAAAGGTGTACGAAATTCATGGTCATGAGCAGGTTTTTGAAAGGGTTCAGGCAGCTTTTGACTTCGATTTAAAGTATCGGGAGAATTTTGATCGCTTGTTGCTATCGGCTCAATTGCCCCTAAAGCTCGAACTGCATGATTCGATGCTTGTTTTGCTTCAGGATGTAGTAAAAGAGGGTAAACAAATATTTATCTATGTGCAAGGTCATCCAGAGGGACAACTAAACAAAATCAGGCAAATGGAATGGAGGGGTTTGGCCAAGCATCTTAAAGTTTATTTTTCGGCTGAATATGAAGATGATATATCAGCATTAAAATATATGATTAATGATCATAATTTAAATACAGACGAGGTAGTCGTCATTGGTTCTAAAACTGCAACACTTGCAGCTGAACTGAAAATTGATTTTATTCACTATTCCAGTTTTGTTCGAAATCCTTGAAAGAGCCATGAATTAAATATTGCTGATTTTAAATATGACTTTCAGCAAATAAATTATTTTTAAAAGCCATATCCTTTTGTGTATCTTCATGTTAAATAATTAATTTTTACCTGATTTGTATCGATAAATACTTAATTAACACATCAAGTATAAACCAATTACAAGTCATTAATGCCAAAGAAATATTATGAAAACTGGAAAAGTTAAATGGTTTAACACCCAAAAAGGTTATGGTTTCATTGTTCAAGAAGATGGAACTGACATTTTTGTACACTTCAAAGATGTTGAGGGTGGTAATGGTACCCTAAAAGACAATGATGATGTGGAGTACGAAGTAGAAGAAGGTCGTAAGGGATTACAAGCTGTACAAGTGAAGAAGGTTTAAAAAGCATAGCTTAACCATAATTTAAAAGCCTTATTGAGTTCAATGAGGCTTTTTTTATGGATTTATATTCGTTTGGCAAGGACGACCTTCAAGCCTTCGTTTCGATCTTTACAAAAAATCAGGTATTGCTCGCTTCCGTCTTTGATCTGGTGTTTCTTTTGTAATTCGGGTGCAGTGATCGGGAAATTCCGGACCAGGATATTGGCTTGCCTTTTTTCTTTTGATTGAGCGAATTCCTTATAAGAAATCACTTGCTCTACTTTAAAAATACGGCCTGGGAAGTCTTTTTTTAAAACCACTGAAGTGTAAAGATGCGTATGTTGGTGTAATTTATCTACTTGATACCTTTGGGAGATCAGCTTGAAACAAGCCGCTTTCAGCCAGGCTGTATCGGGTTCATAGAGGTAAGTTTTAACATCAGAATAGTAGGGCAGACGCATCGCTTTTTCTTCAGACATCTTAAAAGAAAAGTGCTGCTCTCCCTTACTAGTTAAACTCGCACAATGGATATTGGGTTCAACAACTGAGCTTTCTTTTCTCAATATCCATAACAACTCTTTTACCTCATTGTTTACACTCACCACATGGATATCTGTCACATCTCTAAGTTCGCTTAAACCAGAGGTGATATCGAGTAATGGCGCTGTTTTGATCATCACACAAGCGGCGTGTTCAAAGAATAAATCTAATAGAGCAGGGACATCGGGTTCGCAATCGCTGAGTTTAAAAACCTTTTTTCCAGCTACACGCCTGGAAGGATCTACATAGATGGTATCCCATTTTTCTTTGGTGTTCTGCAGGTAATCAATGCCATCTCCTGCAATAAAATGTATGTTTTTTGCACCCAGTATTTCCGAATTATGAGCTGCAATGGCAGATAGTTCCTTTTGTCTTTCAACATGCCAAACCCAATCTGCCTTTTTGCTGAAATAATAGCTGTCTACACCCATACCAGCACTGAGGTCGATGATCTTTTTTCCTTCAATCAAATTGCTTTTGTATATAGCTGTTTGAGCAGAAGAGGCTTGTTCCAGGGCTAATTTGGGTGGGAAATAGATCCCAAAATTTGTATGCCACTCTGGTATTTTCTTTTCAGCTGATTTTTTACCGGCTAATTGTTCAGCAATTTCCTGACTACTCACTTCTTTGAAAGGACTTTTTTTCAGCGCCAATTGCGTTGGATCCAGATGCAGGTGCTGCTGTATATATTCTTGAACTTCAGTATTTAGAATGTGCTTATTCAAATTATTGTAAAGCAATTTGGGCCGTATTCCGACTGAGTTGTTCCATAAAAATTCGCCGGTTTTTACTGAGTTCTTCCACTAATTCAGACGTAAAATGACGAATGGTGATGAGTTCGAGGCCGTCGTTGTATTTTATTTTGAAGTTAGTGGCCAATTGCTCAGTTAATTGATGAAAGCGCCTTTCATTTTGATCCATGCATACAGAAAAACTCAAAGCAGAAACCTGCATCATGTTTATTTTGATCTGACATGCCGCAAATGCGGAAAATATTTCACTCAGATGATCTTCGGTAATAAATGAAAAATCTTTACTGGAAATGGAGACAAGTAACTGTTCTTTTTTTACAATAATGGCTGGTGTGAGATTTTCAGTTAGGACATCCCCTGAAATAATGGTACCAACAGCACTCGGGTCGGTAAATGGTTTTACCAAGAGTGGAATGCCTTCATTTTGTAAAGGTTTAATGGTTTTTGGGTGGATAACAGTAGCTCCATAAAAAGTCATTTCAATGGCTTCTGCATAGGAGAGTTGTTCGTATTTTTTGGTATCCGGAAATAGTTTTGGATCTGCGTTTAACACACCGGGTACATCTTTCCAAATGGTAACGCTTTCTGCTTGTAGGCAATTTGCAAAAATGGCTGCAGAATAGTCGGAGCCTTCGCGGCCTAAGGTCGTAGTAAAGTTTTCAGAAGTACCCCCAATAAAACCCTGTGTTAGTGCAACTTGATCCTTCAAAATAGTTGGGATGCTTTCTTGAATCAGTTCTTTGGTTTTTTCCCAATTCACTTTTCCTTCACGGTAGGTATTATCGGTTTGTATGTAACTTCTTGCATCAAGCCATTTTGTTTTGATGCCGCATTCGCTTAAATAGGCAGCTACAATTTTGGTGGATAATAATTCGCCTACAGAAACGATCTGATCATAATTAAAATCAGGATCGGGGTGTGCCTCTTCTTCCAAAATCCAATCGATTTCCACAAAAGTATTTTCAATCTCATGGTAAATTGGGTGATTGGGATTTTCGAAGAGTCCCTGAATGATTTGGTAATGTGCCTGTTTAACCTCAGCAAATAGGGATTGAGTATTTTCTGATTGTTGAATATGAGCCTGGTTTAACTTTTCGAGGGCATTGGTGGTTTTGCCCATGGCAGAAATGACAATCAGTAATTCTTTATCTTGATGAAGTTGTATAATCTTCACTAGATTCTTAACACCATCAGCGTCTTTAACAGAGGCACCGCCAAATTTGAATACCTGGGCCATTTACTTAAAATTATTGATTTGTTCTTTACTCAGTGAACCGTTTAACCAGCCCGATTCAATTTGAGCCTCGTATTTTTTATAGAAGTTCAAAGCTGGTTCGTTCCAATCTAGTACCTGCCAGGTCATCCCATTAAAACCTAAATCCTTTGCTTCCTGGATGATGGTTTCAAAAAGTATTTTACCGATTCCTTTGCCTCTTAAAGATTCAGTTACCAGGAAATCTTCCAAATATAAACGACAGCCCTTCCAGGTTGAATAACGAATATAATAGAGTGCAAAACCTTGGATGATACCGTCTAGCTCGGCGACGAAGGCTTTCCAAACGGGATTTTTGCCAAATCCGGCCTCTTCAAATTCAGCTAGGGTTACCGTTACTTCTTCAGGAGCCCGTTCATACAATGCCAACTCATTTATTAGCTCCAGTAATCTTTCACAATCTGTTTTTACAGCAACTCGTATATTTACTTTGCTCATATGCCAGTTTTGTTAGGGTAATTTCTTTCGCCGAAAATATTGCTGCCTAACCGAACCATGGTGCTGCCTTGTTCAATGGCTAATTTATAATCGGATGACATACCCATGGATAATTCTGTAAAATCTTCAGAATTTTGAAAAAATGAAGCTTTTAAACCTTTAAAAAGGGTTCTTAATTCGTAAAACTCTTCCGAAACTTTCTTCTGATTTTCAGTATTGGTGGCAATGCCCATCAGTCCTACAATGCGGATGTGCTGCATTTGCTGATATTCACTTGATCGTAAAAGTTCAATGGCTTCATCAAAGTCTAAGCCGAACTTGGTATCCTCATCGGCAATATGAATTTGCAACAAACAATTGATAATGCGATTGTTCTTTTGAGCTTGTTTGTTGACCTCAGCCAATAATTTCAAACTGTCTACCGCATGAATTAAGCTGATAAAAGGAGCAATGTATTTTACTTTATTGCTTTGAAGATGGCCTACCAAATGCCATTCAATATCTTTTGGAAGCTCCTCTTGTTTCTTAACCAATTCCTGCACCGTGTTTTCGCCAAAAATTCTTTGGCCGGCTTGGTAAGCTTGTAAGATGTCCTCATTCGGTTTTGTTTTAGAAACTGCCACCAGCTTCACCTTCAATGGATCTAATTCAGTTTTGAGAGAGAGGATATTCGCTTCAATGCTCATTTATGAGTACTTTTGTTTTTGTTCATTTAATTTGGCTAAGTTAAGAAATGAAGCGATTATTACTGCTTTTCGGACTTTCGATTTTACTGTTTGGCTGTTCAAGCGCTCCAGCTCCTGATGGGGTTCTATCGGAAGCCGAAATGAAGGCTGTGCTCAAAGATATCCACCTTACTGAAGCTTATTTAAATACCATTTCTGATTTGGATAGTGTAAATAAAGTATCATCCGGATATTATCAAATGGTCTTAAAAAAACATCATACCGATTTGAAACAGTTTGAAAGAAGCCTGAAATATTATGCTGAAAATCCTGTTTTACTCGACAGCATGTACAGTCAAATTAATGCCGGATATGAGAAAAAACTCAAGCAAGTCCGCAAACCTATTGTAGACCGAATAAAATAAGCTGTCGGATGATTTACCCGCCTAATGCTATAGATAAACTCGGTCTGAGCGAAATTAAAACCTTCATCAAATCTTATTGCCTGAGCCCTATGGGCGAACAAATGGTAGACAAGATTGGGTTTTTGAGTTCATTTGAAGAGATCAACAAATTCTTGCGCCAAACAAATGAGTTTAAACTGATTTTGACTTCCGACAGTCCTTTACAGCTACACCAATTTTATGATTTAAAATCATTTGCCGATAAGATTAAAATTGAGGGGACGTTTTTAGCTGAAGAAGAATTATTTCAAATTTATATCTCCCTTAACTCTGTTTTTTCAGTGATCAATTACTTTAATGACAGGGCTCAGCTTTATCCCAATCTGGAAGCATTGTTTGAACACCTTCCGGTAGAGAAGCAGATTGTACAGCAAATAGATAAAGTAATTGATGCCAAGGGGAAAATTAAACTCAATGCATCGCCTGATTTGGAGAAAATTTCCAGCAGTTTAGCGAAAGCTGAGCAGGAAGCACGCAAAAAAATAGATCAAATATTTAAAAATGCCCAACAAAACGGCTGGACAGCTGAAGGGAGTCTGACTTTACGCGAAGGAAGGCTTTGTATACCGATCTTGGCAGAAAACAAACGCAAATTAAAAGGATTTATTCATGATGAGTCAGCCTCCGGCCAAACGGTTTTTATGGAGCCTGAAGAAGTTTTTCAGCTTAACAATTTAATTAGAGATCTGGAATTTGACCGCAGGAGGGAAGTGATCCGAATTTTGATCGCTCTTACTGATCAGTTCCGACCTTATGTGCCTTTGTTAATTTCTTATCATAAATTATTATCAAAACTTGATTTTGTGAGGGCCAAAGCGCTTTTTGCCCAAGAAATTGATGCAGAAATGCCCGAATTGGTAAAGGACAGCCAGATCCATTTGCGCAATGCCCGACATCCGCTTCTCTTACTTTCTTCGAAGAAAGAAGGAGGAAGCGTAGTTCCGCTGAATGTTGATATAGATGATAAGAAGCGGGTCATTTTAGTTTCAGGACCCAATGCAGGTGGTAAATCAGTTTGTATGAAAACCGTTGGCCTCCTGCAGCTTATGGTACAATCTGGCTTACTGGTTCCTGCTGATCCGCATTCCAGGTTCGGCATTTTCAAAAAGGTGTTTGCTGATATTGGTGACGACCAGTCCATAGAGAGTGATTTGAGTACTTACAGTGCGCATCTTTCTAAAATGAAGTATTTTACGGAACAAGCAGATGCGAAAACATTGGTCTTAATTGATGAATTTGGTACCGGTACCGATCCTCAGTTTGGTGGCCCGGTTGCCGAGGCGGTATTGGAAAACTTACATCAAAAAAATATCAAGGCAGTAATCACCACCCATTATTCAAATCTTAAAAATTTTGCCAGCCATACTGAGGGAATGGAAAACGCTTCGATGCTGTTTGACAATATGCAAATGAAGCCGATGTATATGCTCGAAGTGGGAAAACCGGGTAGTTCCTATGCCTTCGAAATTGCTCAAAAAATAGGTTTATCGTCTGCTATTCTCACATCTGCTAAACAAAAAGTTGGGCACCAGCAAAAAGAAGTAGATACTTTGTTGGTAGACCTGGAAAGAGATAAAAAAGCTTTATTAGACCAAAAAATCAGTTTAGAAAAGAAAGAAAAGCAAGTAAAGGCTTTGTTAGAAGAAAATACCCAGCTAAAGAACTATCTAGACGAGCAAAAGAAAAACATCCTGAAGGAAGCTAAAATAGAGGCCCAACAGATCATTAAGAACGCCAATAAATTAGTAGAAAACACCATTTCTGAGATCAAACAGAGCAAGGCTGACAAGGTCAAGACACAAGCGCTCAGAAAAACCCTTGCAGCTGAAATGGAGAAAAATTCCATTGTTCAGCAAGCCACCAAAGTAGCTGAATCAGCAGAAATTGTAGTTGGGGATTGGGTAAAGTTAGATGATTCGGAAACTATTGCCCAGGTAATGGAAATTGCGAAAGACAATTTTATTTTGGCCATGGGCGATCTGCGTTCGGTTGTGAAGAAAAACAGGGTGCAAAAAGTGGCTAATGCAGCCGTTCCGAAAGAAGTTCGTCGCTCTAATACCCTTTCTCTTAATGAAAGTGCCAAGTTTAGTCCGGAGATAGACGTAAGAGGCAAGCGTGTTGAAGAAGCACTTTTTGAGATTGAAAAATTATTGGATAAAGCAATCATTTCCGGTTATCCAAGCTTAAAAATCATTCACGGAAAAGGAGATGGCATCTTAAGAAAAATGATCAGAGATTATTTCAGAAAATACTCACAAGTTTCCCGTATGGAAGACGAGCATCCGGACAGAGGAGGTGATGGAATTACTTATGTGTATTTTTAATTGTTTATGACAAGCCGTTTATTATAACTGGTCAACGAGTTTGTATTTTTGATCCATATTCTCTTCATATGATTGATAAAACCGTAAAAAATGCCGAGGCAGCAGTTGCCGATATACAAGATGGCATGACCATCATGTTTGGTGGTTTTGGCCTTTGTGGCATTCCTGAGAACTGTATCAACGCTTTGGTTAAAAAAGGAGTAAAAAACCTGACTTGTATTTCCAACAATGCCGGTGTAGATGATTTTGGGATCGGATTAATGTTGCACCAGCATCAGGTGAAAAAAATGATCTCTTCTTACGTTGGTGAAAATGCCGAGTTCGAACGTCAGTTGTTGAGTGGAGAGTTAGAAGTAGAATTGATCCCACAAGGAACCCTGGCCACCAGGTGTTTGGCTGCAGGATACGGAATGCCCGCTATTTTTACACCAGCCGGTGTGGGTACCGAAGTAGCCGAAGGCAAGGAAATACGCAATTTTAACGGAAAGGATTATTTGATGGAGATGGCATTTGATGCCGATTTCGCCATTGTTAAAGCCTGGAAAGGCGATACGGCCGGAAACTTAATATTCCGTTCTACCTCCAGGAACTTTAATCCCATTATGGCCATGGCTGGTAAAATTACCATTGCCGAGGTAGAAGAATTGGTGGAGCCCGGTGTTTTAAATCCGGATCATATTCATACGCCAGGAATATATGTGCATCGCATCTTTCAAGGAGAGCGCTACGAGAAAAGAATTGAACAAAGAACAGTCAGAACCTAATAAGACCTATGTTAGATAAAAACGGTATTGCAAAACGTATTGCGCAAGAAATACAAGATGGATCTTACGTTAATTTAGGTATTGGGATCCCTACGCTGGTAGCTAACTATATTCCGGCGGGTTTTAATGTGGTATTACAATCTGAAAACGGATTGTTGGGTATGGGCCCTTTTCCTTTGGAAGGCGAAGAAGATCCGGATCTGATCAATGCTGGAAAGCAAACCATCACCACACTTCCAGGATCGGCCGTCTTCGATTCGGCTATGAGCTTTGGGATGATCAGGGCACAGAAAGTAGACCTCACTATTTTAGGTGCCATGGAAGTTTCTGAGAACGGCGATATCGCCAACTGGAAAATCCCCGGTAAAATGGTGAAAGGAATGGGAGGAGCCATGGATCTGGTGGCTTCGGCAAAAAACATCATTGTGGCCATGCAACATGTAAATAAGGCCGGAGAAAGTAAATTATTGCCTCAATGTAGTCTGCCTCTAACTGGTGTTCGTTGTGTTAAAAAGATCGTGACTGAGTTGGCGGTACTTTCCGTACTGCCAGGAGGTGGATTTAAATTAGAGGAAAGGGCTCCGGGTGTAAGTGTAGAAGAAATTAAACAAGCTACGGCCGGTAAACTCGTCATCGATGGTGAAATTCCTGAAATGAAAATCTAGACCAAACGCTTAGGCAAAACTTCAGCACGTAATTCTTCTGAAATCTCCTCGGTTACTTTCATGATATCTTCAGCAACATGGGTATTGTTGCAAATGATCTTATGACAATCAGTTTTATAAGGTAATAAGTATTCGTTATAAGCTGGCATCACGTGATTGAACCATTTATACAAGATATCATCTTCAGAATAACCTCTTTCCATCAAATCACGTTTCAGTCTGCGTTTCAATGCGATCTCTTCCTCTGTATCAATAAAAATTTTAAGATCTAAGAGCGAGGCAATTTCCTGAAAATGAAGAATAAATAATCCTTCAACAATAATGATGGGTGCCGATTTGATCTCTAAAAGTTTAGGAGTAGCATTGGGGTTATTGAAAGTGTATTCCTTTTTAAAAACGGTTTCTCCATTTAATAATTGATGAATGTCTTTTAAAAACAAGCGATCGTCAATGGTGGATGGTAAGTCGAAATTGTACAATCTGTTTTCTTCGGCACTCATTTCACCAACCGGGATGTAGTAATCGTCTTGAGAAACCAGACAAACTTCACCCGTGTTGAAGTGATTTAGAAAACAATTGAGGAAAAAGGTTTTGCCCGATCCGCTACCTCCGGCAATACCAATTACGAAGGGTTTATTGCTCATCTGCTATGCCGTAAACCAGATTAACCTGAAAACGTTTATCCAAAGCTCCGATAAGATCGGCAGCGGTTTTTGTGATGATGATAATCAAACCTTTATTTGATTCATTCTCAGTAAATTTTCCTACCACCTTCGCAAAAGTGCTCTTTTGTGTCATTGGGTTGGTGAGTTTGATGATGGTTCCAACCGGAGCAGTAGGGTGGAGCGCCAGCATTTTGGTTTCATCCAAACTTTCATCCTGAATCCAGCTGGCTAAGCCCTTTTCTCTCACTTCTCTCAAGCCATAACGGGTTGCAGGTAATTTTCTATCTTCCGTTGAAATGGGTTCTGTAGCATTGTTTGCTTGGTTCGCACTGTCAACAGAGGCTACAAGGGGCTGATTGTTTGTATTAACGGCTATAGTAGAGGACTCATTATTTGTTTGAGGCGCAGCAATGTTCTTAATTTTTAGCGTTTGCCCGATGGATAAAGAACTAATACGTAAATTATTTATTCTTTTGATCTCATCGATCGTGGTATTGAATTTTTTAGCGATACTGTAAAGCGTTTCTTTTGGCTTTACAGTGTAAGTGATAAATTCATCAGTAGCCGCAACAATTTCTGAGGCAGGTTTACTTTCAGTTCCAGTAAACGGTCTTTGAGTGGGTATCTTAACTAAATCACCAATCTTTAAGGCTTTATTTCGGTTAAAATCGATGATGGCTGCGGGGTTGACATTGTATTTTCTTCCCAAAGAGAAATAAGTTTCTTTCGGATCGAGTTTGTGCAGGATGATTTGCTTACCCTCCAATCCTTCTACACCCACCGAATCCAGTTTCGAAGCCATTGCTGTACCTGAAATCAGCAGGCAAATCATCAACATTATCTTTTTTACAGGCATAGCTTATTAAATTATCGGACTGTAAAAGTAGTAATTTTTGCCGCTTTTGGGTGTTAAGATTTGTTAAAACCTCAACCCAAAAGTCATGAAAATGTTATTCCTGTCTGTTTTTACCTGGGCAATTGGTTCTGTTCCATCCTCCAAAACATAGGGTTTTAGATCTGAATGACTGCTGATTTGCTGGTAACTTAAATCCATGTAATAATTCTTCACTCGGTAACCCAGACCTGCGCTGATGATTTTGGTATTGAATTGACTATCTGATAAGTTTTTATAAGGATTCCCCTGAATACCATAACCACCTCTTAACATGACTTGCTGAATTTTAAATTCAGCTCCAATTCGGTAATTATAAGTCTTTTTGAAATTGTTGACCACATCTTGGTTATTGTCAGTAATAATACCAAGGTCCGAATTAGTTATGCCTCTAAAATTAATGGTAGAATAGTCGAGCATGTCTAAATCTGCAGAAATGAAACCCATGTTTCCAAAGAAAATTCCCGTACCCAAGCTCAATTTTAATGGGGTTCGTAAGCGATAAACAAAGCTATAGTTTTCGGGTAAATTGGTATTTTCCAAACCATTACTTACGTGGGTAGTATTCAACAGTTCTGTATAGCTATCGTTGATCTCATACCAGGTAGGTGTTTCAAGGCTGGCTCCAATTCTAAAAGCAGAAACAGGTTTGTAGATGAAGCCTAGTTTCGCATTAAATCCTTTGCCCGTTGTTTCCTGATTTTGTAAAAGTGATGTTTGATAATTGCTTGATTCAGAAACATTGTATCCGGTTTCACTAAATACTGCATCAGAAAAATAGCGTAGGCTGGAAAAGCCCAAATTTAATCCCACATAAAATTTATTGCTGTAATTGGCTGCAACCGCCATATTTATCTGACTCTGTCCACCTCGTCTATTGTCGCTCTTGGTTTGTAAGCTATTAACATCTGTTGCTGGGAAATAATAATCGCCCTGATCGTCATAACCAATTAAGTAATCGTCATATGCCATCCGTTCCAATGAACCGGATGATAAAGTGCTTGGATTACCATAATTTTTAGTTGCCAATTGTGCAAAATAATCAGCAATTGAATTAGTTGGATTGGTTCCGGAGTAAATCAGGTTGGCACCAAAATCGGCATGACGGTTATAGCCAATCCCAAAATCAAAACTCACCCATCCATTTTCCAGGTCTGCACCTTTTGCCCTAAGAGCAGGGATGTGAATAACCGCTGCAGCCTGATTTAAATTGAGCGCTTCTTTACTACCCAGTGTAGATTTATTTAAAAAATCAGCTTTGCTACTATAATTGTTGAACTCAATAGTAAAGCCAAAGTCTGAACGGGTAAACATACCCAAACCGGCAGGATTGGCACCCAAAGAGCTTAAATCGCCACCGATGGCGGTTTGTGCATTTCCAATTGCATTGAACCGGGCATTGCTACCGGCTTGGGTTTGTGAAAATCGCAAAGCATCACCGGCATATTGTGCTTGAGCGCCAAGCACAAAAGCGCCTGTGGCCAAAATGGTCAATAAAAATTTAAGTTTCATTTGGTTCTTAATTAACGGCCTCCCGATCTGGAAGGTCTGGGTTTATTTTCGCTATCGTTACTTCTACTAGATCCTGAAGAACCTGAGCTGGCAGGAGGATTGTATCTTTCTGCTCTGGTACCAGACCCGCCTGAATTAGAATTACCAGTCTCTCTGCGTATATTTTTATTGTCTTGAGCACGACTAGGTCTTGCACCATTGCTACGTCCATTTCCATAGCTGGGTTTTGATTCTGTAGGATACCTGTCTGCCCGGCTGGGTCTATTGGCTCCACCATTCCAATTACCCATACCCACGTCTATGTTATCTGATCCGCCTCTGGGTCTTGGCCTTAATAACCTTTGGTTACCCGGATAATAGACTGGATAATCTACCCATCCATTATTCCATCCATAAAAAGGAGGGTAGGCAACCGGATTGTAGAAGGAATAAATTCCTCCATAATTCCCCCAACGATATCTGTTAAAAGGACTTAAAATCCAGGGTCTGCGATAAGGGTTATTCCAGTAAAAACTAGGTCCGCTGTAAATATTTATAGACCACCAAGATGAATTTCTGAAATAATAATTATCTAAATAGAAGTCATTAGTTAAAAAGGGATCGAATCGAAAATCAAAAAATGGATCGTAGTAATTTCTCCAGGGATTGGAATAGTTAAAACGGTAAATCCTGGAACTGAAACTGAAGTCGTTGAAGCTAAAATCGGGATATCGATCTAAATCGTCAGCATCACCATAAATTTCTTCTTCAGTTTTATAGTCATTTCTTTCCACTGTTTCAGAAGACTCGTTATAGCTGTTATTTATGTAAACAGGTGCTTCTTTAGCCTTTGCCTTCGAAACATAAACATTATCAACCTCCTGATTTACCTGGCTTAGTTTATTGGTAGAACAGCCCAGTAGGGGAAGCAGGAAAAGGAATAAATACTTTTTGATACTTTTCATATTGATATGACGCACATGATTATAGAAAGGTTGCAAATGGCTTTAAATTTATAAATTTGCAAGCGATCCAGCTGATCCTAAATTTACAAATTATCTTCCACATATATTAGACACAATCGATGAGTAAAGGTTTAACGAGCAGAAATACAGATTATTCTCAATGGTACAATGAATTAGTGAGCAAAGCTGATTTGGCCGAACATTCATCGGTACGTGGTTGCATGGTGATCAAACCTTATGGATATTCCATATGGGAAAAAATGCAATCGGTACTGGATCAAATGTTTAAAGATACCGGTCACAGCAATGCTTATTTCCCGCTATTCATCCCAAAATCTTATTTCTCTAAAGAAGCCTCGCATGTGGATGGTTTTGCTACGGAATGTGCCGTTGTTACACATTATCGATTAAAAAATGATGGCCAGGGTAACATTGTGGTGGATGAGAATGCGAAACTGGAAGAAGAATTGATTGTTCGTCCAACCTCAGAAACCATCATTTGGAATACTTATAAAGGATGGATTCAATCCTATAGAGATCTACCAATTTTAGTGAACCAGTGGGCCAATGTGGTTCGTTGGGAGATGAGAACCCGTTTATTTTTAAGAACTGCCGAATTTTTATGGCAGGAAGGACATACGGCTCATGCGACTGCCGAAGAAGCCATTGAAGAAACTGAGCGCATGCTAGATGTTTATGCTCAATTTGCCGAAAATTGGATGGCGCTTCCGGTTGTACGTGGTAAAAAAACACCTAATGAGCGTTTTGCAGGTGCCTTAGATACCTATTGCATTGAAGCTTTGATGCAAGATGGCAAAGCGCTTCAGGCCGGAACTTCTCACTTTTTAGGTCAGAATTTTGCAAAAGCCTTTGATGTTAAATTTACCAATAAAGAAGGAAAGTTAGATTACGTATGGGCAACCTCCTGGGGCGTTTCGACTCGTTTAATTGGCGCTTTGATCATGGCGCATTCTGATGATCAGGGATTGATATTGCCGCCAAAATTAGCACCTATCCAGGTAGTAATTGTGCCAATTTATAAGAATGAAGAAGAGCTCACTGCCATCTCTAAAATAGCCGATCAATTGAGTGCCGATTTGAAGAAGCTGGGTGTATCCGTTAAATATGATGACCGAGATTCACAACGTCCGGGATTTAAGTTTGCCGAATACGAAATGAAGGGTGTGCCGGTTCGTGTAGCCATTGGTGGTCGCGATCTGGAAAACGGAACAGTTGAAATTGCTCGCCGCGATACCGGTGAGAAACAAACGGTTACGCAAGTTGGTTTGGATAGCTTTATCAATGATTTACTGGCCGATATTCAACAGAATATCTATCGAAAAGCTTTAAAATTCCGTCAAGAAAATACCCGCAAAGCGGATACTTATGAGGAGTTTAAAAGATTGTTAGATGAGGCTCCTGGATTTGTTTCGGCACACTGGGATGGAACCCCAGAAACCGAACAAAAAATTAAAGAAGAAACCAAGGCAACCATTCGTTGTATTCCACTTAATAATCAGGCCGAAGAAGGTAAATGTATTTTAACTGGTAAACCATCGGTTCAAAGAGTACTTTTCGCTAGAGCTTACTAAGCTTTTGGTCGGATGGCTGACAGCTCAGAGGATAAAACAGATCAACACATGAAATTCATTACCTACGAAGTAAATCAAAGAGTGGCCTTTATCACCCTTAGCCGTCCAGAGAAAAGAAATGCACTTCAACCAGACCTGATCAAAGAATTATACGATGCTTTCGAGCTGGCTAAGAATGATTCATCTGTTAAGGTAATTGTTTTAAAAGCTGATGGGGAAGTGTTCAGTGCTGGTGCCGATTTAGCCTACCTGCAGCAACTTCAATCGAACACTTTTGAAGAAAACCTTATCGACTCAAACAACTTAAAGAATTTATTTTATCAGATCTATTCACATCCTAAGGTAGTTATTGCACAGGTTGAAGGCTCGGCAATTGCTGGCGGTTGTGGCCTGGTATCTGTATGTGACCTTGTTTTTGCAGTTCCGGAAGCTCAATTTGGCTATTCTGAAGTTAAAATTGGTTTCATACCTGCCTTGGTCTCTTGTTTCTTGGTTAGAAAATTAGGAGAGGCCCGTACCAATGAATTTTTATTAAGCGGAGCCCTGATCAGTGCAGATAAAGCCCTGAACTACGGCTTGATTAATTTTGTAGTAGAAGCTAGTATGATTGGCGCTGAAGTTCAAAAATATGCTCAAAAATTGGTCAATGAAACTTCTTTAAGCGCTGTTTCAATGACTAAAACGCTCATTAAACAAGTTCAACAAATGAGCCTGGAAGAAAGTTTGGACTGGGCAGTCAAGATGAATGCGGAAGCCAGAGGAACGGAAGATTGCAAAAAAGGAATTGCAGCCTTTCTGAACAAGGAAAAAATATCGTGGTAATTTAAAGCTGTTCTTTTACCTCCAACAAAAACTGTTTCAATCTTTGGAGAGAATCAATGACCTTCTGATTTTCTTTTACTTCGTCTTTGTTGCCTTTTAGGTGGTCTTTGGCGCCTTGCAAAGTGAATCCCTTTTCTTTGATCAAATGAAAAATGATCTTCAGGTTTTCGATATCTTCAGGAGTAAATAAACGATTACCCTTTTTGTTCTTTTTGGGCTGCAAAACCTCAAATTCCTTCTCATAAAAACGAATTTGAGAAGCATTTACTCCGAACATTTCGCTCACTTCACCCATGGTGTAGTACAATTTCTGGATATCTCTTTCTTTGTAAGGCATATACAAAAATAGAATAAATAGAATGATTAAGTATTCATTTTTAACAATTTAGACCAATTTATTTGAAGTTAAATAAATTCAAATTCTATAATCATCCGGCATTTAAAATTGCTTTAAAAACTTAACTTTGCATGTTTTTATTTAATATTTAATGACAGCGCAGGAAATCAGAAGCAAATTTTTAGACTTTTTTAAAAGTAAACAACATCAGATTGTGCCTTCGGCACCCATGGTGATCAAGAACGATCCAACCCTGATGTTTACCAATGCCGGGATGAATCAGTTTAAAGATCTGTTCTTGGGTGAAGCTGCCATTAAATATCCCCGAGTAGCCGATACGCAACGTTGTTTAAGGGTTTCGGGTAAACATAATGACCTGGAAGAAGTGGGAATAGATACCTATCACCACACCATGTTCGAAATGTTGGGCAACTGGAGTTTTGGTGATTATTTTAAGGAAGAAGCCATTTCCTGGAGTTGGGAATTACTCACCGAAGTTTACAAAATCCCTAAAGAAAACTTATATGTGACCGTTTTTGAAGGCGACGATAAAGAGGGCTTGCCCAAAGATCAGGAAGCCTACAATTTCTGGAAAAAGCTCATTGCAGAAGATCGCATCCTTTTAGGAAATAAAAAAGATAATTTTTGGGAAATGGGTGATACTGGCCCATGTGGACCCTGCTCAGAGATCCATGTCGATTGCCGTTCTACCACAGAGAAGAACCTAGTTGATGGAAAAACATTAGTAAACGCCGATCATCCTCAAGTAATTGAGATCTGGAATAATGTATTCATGCAGTTCAATCGGTTAAAAGACGGTTCATTGCAGGCTTTACCGGCCATGCATGTAGATACCGGTATGGGTTTGGAGCGTTTGGTACGTGTAATGCAAGGTAAAAGCTCTAATTACGACACCGATATTTTTCAGCCATTGATTCAGCTGATCGCTGAAAAAAGCGGAATTTCCTATCAGGGTGATGCCCAGCCCGGAGATGCCAATTGGGCTACAGATGTGGCTATGCGTGTAATGGCCGATCACATTCGAGCCATTGCTTTTGCCATTGCCGACGGTCAATTGCCTGCCAATACGGGTGCTGGCTACGTGATACGTCGTATTTTACGTCGTGCTGTTCGTTATGCCTATACCAATTTAAGTTTCAAAGAACCATTTTTAAATCAATTAATTCCCGTTTTGGCCAAGCAGTTTGATGGGGTATTCCCTGAGCTGATTGCCCAGCAAGATTTTGTTCAAAAAGTTGTCCTCGAAGAAGAGCAATCTTTTCTAAGAACATTGGCTACCGGAATACAGCGTTTTGAACGTTATGCAGCAGATCAACAGATCATTGCAGGCGATTTTGCTTTTGAGTTATACGATACCTATGGTTTCCCTATCGATTTAACCGAATTGATGGCTCGTGAAAAAGGGCTTAAGGTCGATATGGATGGCTTCCAAAAAGCCCTTACAGTTCAAAAAGATCGTTCAAGAGCCGCTACTGCTATCGATACAGGTGATTGGATTATGGTTAATGCTGGTGAAGAAGTGGATTTTGTAGGTTACGATGCCACCGAAGTAGCGTCAAAAATTCTAAAATACCGTAAAATTAATGCCAAAGGTAAAGAGCAGTACCAGTTGGTATTAGACCAAACTCCATTTTATGCAGAGAGCGGTGGTCAGGTGGGAGATACTGGTGTTTTAATAGCTTCTGGCGAATCTATCTTAATAACAGATACTAAAAAGGAAAATGGTCTGATTGTTCATTTTGCTGATACCTTACCCGCCGACTTGAATGCAAAATTTATAGCAAAGGTTGACTCCGCAAAACGTAAGGAAACGGCCGGAAATCACTCTGCTACGCACTTACTTCACGCTGCTCTAAAACAGGTATTGGGCAGTCATGTGAACCAGAAAGGTTCATTGGTAAATGCTGATTACTTGCGTTTTGACTTTTCACATTTTGCTAAAGTGACGGATGAGGAATTAAGTCAGATTGAGCAGATTGTCAATGAAAAGATCAGAGAGAATATCGATTTGAAAGAAGAAAGAAATGTACCTTACCAGCAGGCAATTGATACGGGTGTAACCGCTTTATTTGGTGAAAAATATGGCGATTTTGTGCGTGTGATTACTTTCGATGATCAATTCTCTAAGGAATTGTGTGGCGGTATTCACGTAAAAGCTACCGGACAGATAGGTTATTTCAAGATCGTTTCTGAAAGTGCCGTAGCTGCTGGTGTACGCAGAATTGAAGCAATTACCGGAACGGCTGCGTCAGCCTATATTACTCAGCAGGAGCAGCTGGTACAACGGATGAAAGCCTTGATGAAAAATCCGAAAGATTTGGCTTCATCTGTAGAACAGTTGTTGGAAGAAAATACAGCTTTGAAAAAACAGGTAGAGAAATCCATTTTAGAAAAAGCAGCCAGCCTCAAAACTGAATTGGTCAAACAAGTTGTTCAAGTAAATGAAATCAATTTCATTGCACAAAAAGTTGAACTCCCAAATGCAGAAGCAGTGAAAACACTCGCTTATAACTTAAAAGACATTGTTGCCGACCTATTCTTGGTTTTAGCTGCCGAAATTGATGGTAAGCCCAGTTTAACCGTTATGGTTTCAGATAATTTGGTAAAAGAAAAGGGCCTCCATGCCGGTAACATCATCCGTGAATTGGCTAAGGAAATTGATGGTGGGGGTGGTGGTCAGCCTTTCTTTGCTACAGCAGGAGGAAAGAATGCTTACGGATTAGCCATGGCATTGGAAAAAGCAAAAAGCTTTGTTAAATAAATCAAAGGCCCCGATGGGGCCTTTGATTTAGTGTTTTTTCTTGCCTTTTTGATTCGAATGCTCATTTAGAATTATTCTTTCACCCTTATTAGGCTGATGTAGTTTCTTAGTTTGTCCCGGAGGCGCTCCATGTGGATGTCCTTTTACGACGAAATATTTTGGGTCATCACTAAACTTAATCACCTTTTGTTTACCATTCCAACCCCGGTATTTAGCATATTTCGCTCGGTGGTTATTGAACTGAAGGTAGGGCGTAGGTCCATTGATTACCACTTTGTATCCATTAAATAGGTTATAAGAAGCATACCTTCTGGGCAAAGAACTACTAAAGATCCATCTGCCATTATTTAAATAAATAAATTGACCACGCTGCACACTATAATACGCCTCCACATCGGGTAAATAATAATAATCCACTCGATCATAGCCAACCGGGCCCCAAAGTGGCTGCAAGCCGATGTTCACATTTACCTGAACCTGGGCAATGGTACTTTTGCCCATTATCCCAATCGTAATCAGGATGAAATAAAATATTTTTTTCATAATCATTGTGTAGGTTTTTAAAATAGCTACCCACATAATAAACTTCTGAGATGCAGATTTAGTACCTTTGAATAATAAAAAACTTTTGTTCGATGAAAAAAATGATTTATCTCCTGCTGGGAATTTTCATGTTAAATGCATGCAAAAACAAAGATGCTTTTGTGGTGAATGGGAAGGTCGAGAACGCAGGTAATCTAAAGAAGGTCTTACTTTATCAAAATAATGAATTAATAGATTCTGCTTTTCTGAATGAAAATCAAGAATTTAAGTTTACCAGAGTAGCTCCGATTGCAGATTTCTATAACCTGAGCCTGAATGAACAGAATATCATTTTTGTTGCTCAAAATGGAGATGAACTGGAGTTTAAAATGGACCTTAATAAGCCAGCTTCATACGAAGTAGAGGGCAACGCGGCCAGTGAAAAGCTGCAAATCTTTAATGAATTAAGTGCCAAATACACCAAAGTGTTTGCTGAAATTCAGGAAGAATTTGTTCAAAAAGTAAGTGAAAAACCTGAATTACAGGATTCTCTGAACAAAGTGCTAGGTCCACGTTATGAGCAAAATTTACAAGCTTATTCAAAGGCTGCCCTCGAATTTGGCAAAGAGCAAACGGATAATTTAGCGGGTTTTTATGCCATGAGCACCTTAGATCAGGTGAAATTTGAGCAAGCATTAATTGAGTATGCTGCTAAGATTAAAGGCAAGTTTCCACAAATTGAGGCTGTTAATCAGTTCATTAAACGGATGGATGCGATTGCCCCTTTGTCTATCGGACGTATTGCCCCCGCATTTGATTTGCCAACAGCCGATGGTAAAGTCATTAGACTGGCAGATTTTAAAGGAAAATATGTATTAATCGATTTTTGGGCATCATGGTGTGGACCATGCCGTCAGGAGAACCCAAATATCGTTCGTCTGTATAATCGATTTAAAGACAAGAATTTCACCATTCTGGGTGTTTCTTTAGATGATGATAAAGCCGATTGGTTAAAAGCCATCAAAGATGACGGTTTAAACTGGACACAAGTTTCTGAGTTAAAACGCTGGGATAGTCCGATTGCGAATCTTTACAAAATAGAAAGTATTCCTGCATCATTTTTATTAGATCCTCAAGGTAAAATCATCGCTAAAAACCTGAGAGGTACTGATCTAGAAAATTTTCTGGTGAATACACTGAAATAGCTTTTTAATTATTTGTTAACATTAACTTAATAATTAGAATGGTTCTGGCGCTTAGATTAGTAAAAAATTAGTATGAGTAATCAGTTGCCTAAAATTCTGATTGTAGATGATGAGGAAGATATTCTCGAACTCATCGAGTTTAATCTTTTAAAGGAAGGTTATCAGGTATTTACTGCCAGAAATGGTCAGGATGGTATTACTGAAGCTAAAAAAATAAAACCAGACTTGATTATTCTTGACGTTATGATGCCAAAAATGGACGGTATCGAAGCCTGTCGCATTATGCGTTCCTTGCCTGAATTTAAACACACTTTTATGGTGTTTTTAACTGCCCGGAACGAAGAATATTCGGAAATCGCCGGTTTCAACGTAGGGGCAGATGACTACATCGCTAAACCTATCAAACCACGGGCGCTAGTTAGCCGTATTAACGCCATTTTACGCAGAAACGGACAACAGGAAGGCGATAGCAATCAGGTTAAAAGTCTTGAAATTGCTGATTTACGTATCGATCGTGAAGCATTTTTGGTTTATAAAAACGGTCAGAAAGTGGTTTTAGCCAAAAAAGAATTTGAATTATTGTATTTGCTGGCATCCCGACCGGGAAAGGTTTTTACCCGCGAACAAATTTTAAAAAGTATTTGGGATGACTCTGTCATTGTTACCAATCGCACCATTGACGTACACATCCGAAAGCTGAGAGAAAAACTTGGTGAGCAATATGTTGGTACGGTAAAAGGGGTTGGTTATAAATTCGAAGCCTAAATATTCAAACATCCTCTTATTTTTGCAGCAATTAAACGCTGAATTTTGAAATTTCCTCCTTTTAAAGAAATTATTCTATTTGAAAACGATGACCTGATTGTGGTGAATAAACCACCTTTTTTGAGCTCATTGGATGATAGAGATGGAGGAGAGATCAATTTATTGCGTTTAGCCAAACAATATGTTCCAGATGCTCAAATTTGTCACCGATTGGACAAGGAAACCTCAGGTGCGATCATCATCGCCAAAAATCCGGAGGCTTACCGATTTGTTTCGATGCAATTTGAACACAGGGAAGTTTCAAAAATCTATCATGCCATCATCAATGGATCGCACCAGTTTGATGATCTGCTCGTTGATTTGCCCATACTCAATTTAGGAAACAAGAATGTAGCCATCAGCAAACAAGATGGCAAAGCCGCTCAAACCTATTTCAAATCGCTCGTATTTTTTAAACACTATACTTTGGTGGAGTGTAAACCAATTACCGGACGGATGCACCAAATTCGGATTCACCTGGCCTCTCAGCGGGCAGCTATTGCGGGAGATGAGATGTATGGTGGACAGCCGGTGATGCTTTCTGATATTAAGCGTGGTTACAAATTAGGCAAGGACCAAGAAGAGCTGCCCATCATGAAGAGATTTGCACTACATGCCAAGGAAGTGAGCTTCAAGATCAATCCAGAAACTGAGATTTCAGTGCATGCACCTTATCCTAAGGATTTTGCCACACTTCTTAAATTATTAGAGAAATTCGATCAATAATTAGGAAGTATAGCCTAAGATCTTCAGCACTTGCTTGCTGTTCTGCTCTTCTCCAAAAACCTCAAAATTGAAAGTTTCATCACGGTTTCGGCGGATGATGACGTGTTTAGGGGAAGGCAACAGGCAGTGATGAATGCCACCATAACCACTCAGCACTTCCTGGTAAGCACCGGTGTGGAAAAAGCCCAGATATTGTACTTTTCGGGTTTTAGGCATAAAAACGTTGTTCATGTGCGCTTCCTGATTGTAATAATCCTGGCCATCGCAGGTAATGCCACCTAAATTCACCCGCTCATATTCCGAATCCCAGTTATTGATGGGTAGGAGAATGTACTTCTGATTCAAGGCCCAAACATCAGGTAAATTGGTAATAAATGAACCATCCAGCATCAACCACTTCTCCCGGTCGTTTTGCTGTTTACGACCCAACACTTTGTACAAAATGCCCGAAGCCTCTGCAACCGTATATTTTCCGAATTCTGTGATGATATCTGGTTCCATTACTTCGTGCTCGGCGCAAATTTCCTTAATTCGTTTAACGATTTCGTTCACCATGTATTCATAATCGAAATCGAATACCAAGGAATCTTTAAAAGGCATGCCACCACCAATATCCAAAGTAGTTAGATCAGGATTGATCTTTTTGAAACGGCAATAGAGCGTCACGTATTTCTCTAACTCGTTCCAGTAATAAGGCGTGTCAGAAATACCTGAATTGATAAAGAAATGAAGTAGTTTGACCTTAAAATTAGGATTCGAGGCGATCTTGGTTTTATAAAAATCGATCACGTCTTCCAAAGGGATACCCAATCGAGAAGTGTAAAACTGAGAATCAGGTTGTTCTTCTGATGCAATTCTGATACCTAAACTGCAAGGAATATCCAATTCATCATCATATACATTGAATTCCTCTTTATTGTCAAGTACAGGTACGATGTTTTGGAAGCCATCATGGAACATGTCGATGATGTATTGCTTGTATTGTGCGGTTTTAAAACCGTTGCAAATGACCGTGATGTTCTTATCCAAGGCACCTTTTTTCTCCAAAGAATCGATCATAGGCATATCAAATGCCGATGAAGTTTCGAGGTGAATGTCGTTCTTAAGTGCTTCTTCCACAATGTGGCGAAAGTGAGAACTTTTGGTGCAATAACAGTATTTATAGCTGCCGCGATAGTTGTTCTTCACGATAGCCGTTTGGAACATGAGCTTAGCCTCCTGAATCTTTTTACTAATGATGGGCAAGTAGGTAAAACGCAGGGGAGTACCATACGTTTCAATCATTTCCATCAGGTTTAATTCATGGAAATATAACTCGTCATCAATAACCTCGTAGCCTTCTTGAGGGAAACCTACACTCAGGTCTATAAATTCGGCGTAGCTCTGCATTTTTTATTAATTTTGGCAAAGATAAAAAAGCAGAAGCAATGGCTTTAGTGTTTTTATAGATTATTTATCTCTAAGCCAAAGAAAATCTGAGCGCATGTTATGAAAGAAATCAAGATTGTTGAAGTAAAATCTGAAATTGGTGCCGGTACCCGTGGCGCCAGTTTGGGTGTAGATGCCATTAAAATTGCCGCTCTCGACTTTGGTAGTCGTTATTTTAAGAAACACAAATCGGTTGAAGTGCCCAACGAAAACCACTTATTGCTCGAGTCGACCGGTAACGGTTATGCCAAAAGAATTTCTGGTATTTTGACCATGACAGAACGAGTGGCAGAGGAAATTTCCAAAACCTTAAAAAACGAAGAATTCCCAATTGTATTGGCTGGAGATCACAGTACTGCTGCTGGAACCATTTCTGGGATCAGAATGGCTCATCCTAAATTAAAACTTGGAGTTATTTGGATTGATGCTCACTCAGATATCCACTCACCTTATACCACACCCTCTGGTAATTTGCACGGTATGCCTTTAGCCATTGTGTTGGATGAAGACAATGTTGAATCTAAAGTGAATAAACCAGACCAGGAAACCCTCAATTACTGGTTTCAGCTTAAAAATATTGGGAATATTGCCCCAAAAATCAATTACAGCGATTTGGTTTACATTGGTGTAAGAGATACCGAAGTGCAGGAAAATTTCTTATTGAAGCGCAATAAAGTGAAAAATTTCACACTTTCTGAAATACGAAAAAGAGGAGTGGAGCGTATTGCAATTGATGCTTTACAGTTATTAGATCACTGTGATTTGATTTATGTTTCTTTTGACGTGGACTCCATGGATGCTTCCATCTCTAAAGGTACAGGTACACCAGTGGCAAATGGTTTGACTGAAAGAGAAGCAGGTAACCTCATTGCCCGCTTAATGACTTCTGAGAAAGTTTGTTGTTTTGAGCTGGTAGAAGTGAATCCTACGCTCGATAAAGAAAACCTGATGGCCGAAAATGCATTTGAAATCCTGGTAAGGGCTACCAACGCATTATTAAACGATTAAATTTACGCAGTTCCACATTCCCACATGACATTAGAACAAAAGATACTTCATCACCTTTCTGAAGCAGTACAAACCATTTATGAGTCTAAAATTGATACCGATCAATTCAATCTGCAGGAAACAAGGAAAGAGTTTGAAGGTCAGATTACGGTGGTAACTTTTCCCATTACCCGATTCTCAAAAAAATCTCCTGAACAAACCGGAGAAGATCTGGGTAATTATCTAAAAACTAATGTGGATGAAATTGTTGCTTTTAATGTGATCAAAGGCTTTTTGAACCTGGTGATCAGTGATGAATATTGGTTTCAACAATTAAGAGATATTTATTCAGCTCCCAGCTACGGAATATTGCCCAAAACAGGGAAAAAGGTAATGGTCGAATATTCTTCGCCCAACACCAATAAACCGCTACACCTGGGGCACATCAGAAATAATTTATTGGGTTACTCGGTAGCCGAGATTTTAGCTGCCAACGGAAATGAAGTGATCAAAACGAATTTGGTGAACGACCGGGGGATACACATTTGTAAATCGATGCTGGCCTGGCAAAAATTTGGGAACGGCGAAACGCCAGAAAGCAGTGGTTTGAAAGGAGATCACCTGGTTGGGAAGTATTACGTCATCTTCGATAAAGAATACAAAAAACAACAAGAGGAGTTAAAAGCTAAAGGCCAATCGGAAGAGGAGGCCAAGAAAAATGCAGCTTTAATTCAGGAAGCTCAACAAATGCTACAAGCTTGGGAGGCTGGCGATGAAGCGGTGATCACCCTTTGGAAAACGATGAACAGCTGGGTGTATGCTGGTTTTGAACAAACCTATGCCAAATTAGGTGTCGATTTCCAGAAATTTTACTACGAATCTGATACCTATTTATTGGGCAAAGACATCATCGACGAAGGTTTGGCTAAAGGAGTTTTCTTCAAAAAACCAGATGGTTCTGTATGGATAGATCTCACTCAGGAAGGTTTAGATGAGAAATTGGTTTTGCGTGCTGATGGTACTTCGGTTTACATTACGCAAGATCTTGGGACTGCTCAGCTGAAATACAATGATTTTGGGATGGAAGAATCCATCTACGTGGTG
>JACCDL010141852.1_pt1 | contig 27468 bp, 24 predicted proteins | sample 7441931 | NCBI WGS metagenome assembly JACCDL01 (sample SAMN15323437, study PRJNA562643) | freshwater metagenome | isolation source: river surface water | place: USA:Blue River Watershed | collected 2017-08-16 | reverse complement strand
GTCTTCGGTATCAACGATGGCCTGGTCTCAAATGCCGCCCTCGTCATGGGCGTTGCCGGTTCAGGTGCGGCACCCGCAATCGTCTTGATGACCGGCGCAGCCGGTTTACTCGCCGGCGCCTTGTCGATGGCCGCAGGCGAATATGTGTCGGTTCGCTCACAACGCGACATGTACGAGTATCAGATCGCACTCGAAAAAGAAGAGCTCGCCGAATACCCCGAAGAGGAAGCGGAGGAGCTCGCGTTGATCTATGAAGCGCGCGGCATGGATCTCGAGCAAGCGCGCGTCTTCGCTCGCTCACTGCTCGGTAATCCCGATCACGCACTCGATGTGTTGGCCCGCGAGGAGTTAGGCCTTAACCCGGATGATCTCGGCTCACCGCTCGGCGCTGCTTCATCGTCATTTCTCGCCTTCGCCTTGGGGGCCGTGATCCCCTTGCTGCCCTTTCTCATCGGACTTCCCGCGCAGTCGGTCATGGGCTGGACGATCGGCGTGACCGCCGTCGCACTCGCAGCCGTCGGCCTATTGATCAGTCTCTTTACTGGTCGCAACGCATGGCTCGGCGCCGCACGCATGGTGGCGATCGGTGGTGGTGCCGGTGTCATCGCTTGGTTGGTCGGCAACTGGCTCGGAGTCGCGCTCGCCTGAGTGACCGCGCTGCGGCGCGCGCTATCCCGCATCCTCAACCCGACGGCACCCCTGCACTAGCCTTCGGTTTGGGGGTCTTATGTCAGTCAACCGTCGCCAATTCCTCACGCACTCTGCGCTCACCGGCGCTGCCCTCGCTTTGCAGCATGGCGATGCGCTTGCCGATGCCCTGACGCGCCCCTACCGACGCATCGAAGACGTCTGGCGCAAGAAGTGGACTTGGGATCGCGTCGCGCACGGCACTCACGGCACCAACTGCGCAGGTACCTGCGCGTTCAATGTCTACATCCGCAATGGCGTCGTTTGGCGCGAGGAACAACAGGCCGAATACGAACGTTCGGGTACACCCGATGTGCCCGATTACGGTCCTCGCGGTTGCAACAAGGGTCTGCGCCACGCGCGTTACATGTACGGCAAGCAGCGCGTGCTCTATCCGATGAAACGCGTCGGCAAGCGCGGCGAAGGTAAATGGCAGCGCATCTCTTGGGATCAGGCCACGCGCGAGATCGCGGAGAAATTCATCGAGGTCGCCGTCAAGCACGGACCAGACTCCATCACCCTAGGTAGCGGCACGCAGCTTGCGGTGAAGATGGCGTCCTATTCGGCGCTCGCGCGATTCTCGAACATCACCGGTGTGACCGTGCCCGAGTTCTACTCGGGCGTGGGCGATCTACCCACCGGCTTCTACATGACGACGGGTCTCACCTATCTCGGTGACACCATGGCGGCCGTATTCAAGTCGAAATGCGTACTCGTGTGGATGGCCAATCCCGCCGTCACGCGTATTCCCGATGCGCATTTTTTCTGGGAAGCCAAATACAACGGCACCGAAGTCGTCACCATTTCACCGGAGTTCACGCCGACCGCGATGCACTCGTCGAAATGGTTGAACATCAAACCTGGCACCGACACCGCACTCGCGATGGCGATGGTCAATACCATCATCGAAGAGAAGCTGTACGACGCAGCCTATATCCGCGAACAGACGGACCTGCCCTTTCTCGTGCGCGAGGACAACGGTGAATTCCTGCGCGCCGAAGATCTGAACCTGGTCGATATGCTCGCGGTGCGCGAGAACGTCTTCTACCTTTGGGATCAAAAAACTCGCCGTATGGTGCAGGCGCCGGGCACCGGTGCTGCCGAGGCGCCAGTGGGTCGTCGTCGTCGCAAATTCGAGACGATCGCACTTGGCAACATCGAACCTGCGCTCGAAGGTCGCTGGAACGTCCAGACACGCACCGGCAAGGTAACCGTCACCACGGTGTTCGCGCTACTGAAGAAACGCGCGGCCGAGCACAGTCCGGAGAAGATGGCCGCGGAAACCGGCCTCAACCCGAATGCGATGCGCACGGTGGCGCGTGAATTCGCCAAAGCCGGCAAGCGAGCCATGATCTACGCTGGATTCTCCGCCTGCAAATGGCTGCACGGCGACATCCTGCAACGCTCGATGGTGCTGCTGTGCGCCCTCACGGGCGCGACGGGCCACGAAGGTGGCGGCGTACAGATGGCCAACGGACCGAAGTCGCGTGGCATCACCTCGTTCGCGTTTGCCGGTGTGGGCGCTGCTTCACGCGTCGTCGCCTCGACGCTGTGGGACTACGACCACGGCAAGATGAAGCAGCTCAACGAGAAGATCTACGGCAAGAAGCTCGCCGATGAGTTCGACTCGCACTATCAACACAGCCTCAAAGAAGACTGGTTCCCGCAGTACGGTAAGAACGGTTGGAAGATGGGTATCTTCGCCGGCGAGAACGGCGCCAACTGGCGCGCCTCAGGCAATCGCTGGCGTACCGAAGCATTCGAAAAACTCGAGATGATCGTGGCACTGGTACCGGATGCCGGTATCACCATGCACCACGCGGATATCGTGCTGCCGATCGCGCACCACTACGAACGCGCCGACATCATGCTGCAGTCGCGCCATCCTTACGTGCAGGTGCTCGATCGAGCGGTCAAACCCTTAGGCGAAGCGGTGGACGACTTTGAAGCGCTGCGCCGCGTCTCGGCGGCGATCAGCGCGATTGCCCGCGAGAAAGGTACGCCCGCCATCAAAGACGATGTCGACGGTCGCACATTCCGCCGTGACCTGAAGCGTACGCTCGAGCTCTACACGATGGATGGCGCTATTCGCGACTCGCGCGACATCGTGCAATTCATCATCAACGCGACCCCTGGTATTCCGAAGATGAGCTTTGCGGAATTGGCAGCCAAAGGCATCGTGCGTGTCGACGAATCTCGCGGCAGCACGGTCTGGAATTCGGATGAGAGCCCTTTCCATGCCGACATCGCCGAGTCGGTGCACGAAAAACGTCCATACGAAACACTCACGGGTCGACAACAGTTCTACATCGATCACGAGTGGTTCCTGAAGTTCGATGAAGCGCTGCCGGTCTATCATCCGCCGCTGAAGCAAAAGGGCTATCCGCTGCAAATGACGATGGGACATGCGCGGCATGGCATCCACAGCATGTGGCGCGACGACTCCTTCCTCGTCTCGCTGCAACGCGGCGAACCCGACATCTACGTGAACCCGGACGATGCTGCGGCCCGCAACGTGCGCGATGGCGACCTCATCGAGGTATTCAACGACGGTGGCAGCTTCATCTGCATGGCGCACCTGTCAGCGGGCATCATGCCCGGAACGCTGTACATGTATCACGGCTGGGATCCAACGATGTTCCGCGGCCGACAAAACTTTGCGGCGGTGATCCCAACCGCAGGGCTCGTCAAACCCACCTCCGTCGCCGGCGACTATGGTCATCTCGGCTATCGAGTGCTGGCGTATGCACCCAATCAGACCTATCGCGATTTCACTTGCGAATTCAAACTGCATTCACGCGGCAAAGTGACTGCAGCCAAAGTGCGTATCGCTTGAACCATCGATGAACGCCGCTCTCGACACCCACGACAAACCCGACGCCTCACCCGAGAGCGATGCCAAGCTCATCGCATTGGCGCGCGCGGAAATGTACGCGGGCCTCTCACGTTTGCTGGCCTCACCTGAGCAAGCAGTCGCCACGGCGTGGCTCGATCATGTGACGATCATCGAGCGTCTTTTGATGGCGGACGAGGCTCTGTCCGCAGAAGGTAGTCGAATCGCGGAGCTTTTCGCTCTATCGCAAGCGGCCGATCTCGAACACACCGCCGAGGATGTCGCAGCCTTGGTCGGCGCGAGCTACGGAGCGCTGTTCGAAGTCGGCGATCGCGGGCCGCCGCTCGCCATCCGCGAGGAGCTGGCACCGAACGCCAATGCCGCGGCCAAAGAGGAAGTGGCGCGTTTTTACGAACACTTCGGGTATCGCTTGGGCGACGATTACGCTTGGCGCCCCGACCACCTCTCCGTGCTACTGGAATTCATGCACTTTTTGAGCTGGCACGAGTCGCAAAGTAACGATGCCGCCTTGATCGCCGGACTACGGGCTGCTCAACGAGATTTCTGTCAGCGACACCTCGTTTGGTGGGTAGGCGATCTCGCCGATAAAGTCGCCGCTCGAAGTGACGCACACCCGTTGCTGCAAGCTAGCTTGCGGGCAACCAAAGATTTCATTGCAGTCGAACTGCAGAGCTTGGGGGATTGAACTCGATGGGCCGCCAGATATCGATGGTGATGGATCTGAATAAATGCATCGGCTGCCAAAGCTGCACCGTTGCATGCAAAACGCTCTGGACGAGCGGCGAAGGGATGGAGAACATCCTCTTCAATAACGTCGAAACCAAACCTGGTCCTGGCTACCCCAAGAACTGGGAACAGGTGAACGGCGGATTTCGCAACGGGCAGCTGCAGATGCCACCCTTGATCGATGCGAAAGATTACGGCGGCGAGAAGCCGTTGAACTTCGACGAAGTGTATTTCGAGGGCAAGTCCGATCGTCTGCAGCAGAAAGGCGAGATGGGCTACGGCGCCAACTGGGACGAGGATACGAGCTCGGGCACCTACCCCAACAACTATCACTTCTATTTGCCGCGCCTCTGCAACCACTGCACCAATCCGGCTTGTCTCAAGGCCTGCCCCACCCAAGCTATCTACAAGCGCGAGGAAGATGGCATCGTCGTTCTCGATGAAGACAAGTGCCAAGGCTTTCGCAAGTGCAACCAGGCATGCCCCTACAAGAAGGTCTACTTCAACTTCGTCACTAAGAAGTCGACCAAATGCATTTTCTGCTTCCCGCGTATCGAACAGGGTGTCGCACCAGCCTGTGCGCGTCAGTGCCCGGGAAGGTTGCGATTCGTCGGCTTTCTCGATGACGAGAACGGCCCGATTCACAAGCTTGTCTACCAATGGAAAGTCGCGCTGCCACTACATCCCGAATACGGCACCGAACCGAACGTGTTCTATGTCCCGCCGATTCTCGCCGCTTCGTTCGACGAGAACGGCGACTTTGCCGAAAACCCGCGCATTCCGATGTCCTACCTGCGCTATCTGTTCGGTGACAAGGTCGACGACGCCTTGATCACCCTCCTCAACGAAATGGAGCGTCGCAAGGAGGGCAAGAAGTCCGAATTGATGGATCTGCTGATCGCTGCGGATTGGAAGCAGCTCTTCGGCATTCCGGTAGTGAAGTACGCCTGAGGATCGCATGTCCGCCGAGACACCCCCTGTAGCCCCCGCCGCGCCGCCCATCAGTCTCGGGCGACGGCGTCTCGTGCTATCCGCCCTCTTGCTCGCGACCGTCCTCGCCAGTCTCGATTCGAGTTTTGTCCCGATCGCCTTCCCGGACATCATCGACAAACTCGACACGAGCACGAGCGTCGTCGTTTGGGTGGCGCTCGGCTATTTGATCTCGGCAACGGGCTTGATGCTGCTCTCGTCGCGCCTCTCGGCCTTCCTCGGCTCTGATCGCGTCTTTCAACTCGGCGTATTCATCTATTCGATGGCGATGATCGCCTGCACTTGGGCGCCCGACATCCAGACGCTCATCGCGCTGCGAGTCGTGCAAGGCGCCGGCATGGCGCTCTTTCTACCGATCACCTTTTCTTTGGCCGCCGAGCTTTATCCCCCGGCAGAGCGCACCAAGGCGCTTGGCATCATGCAAGCGGGCAACTCGGTCGGCTTCGTGCTCGGACCGATTTTCGCCGGTTGGCTGCTCGATGCCTACGATTGGCGCGCCCTGTTCGGCACGCGTATCCCGTTGGCGCTGCTCGCAATCGCCGGGTCTTTCCTGATCACCGATGCGAAGTATCGCGCGCGCGGCGCGGTGAAACAGGATTGGGATCTCGCCGGTGCATTTTTGTTGACGCTCGCGATCTTCGGCATGCTATTCGGCCTCAACCGGCTACCCGTCGAAGACAATCATCGCGATCTACTCGTCTGGGCGATCACGGCCGGCGGTTTCGCAGCGCTCTATTTGTTCATCCGGCACGAAGGGCGGGCGAAGCTGCCCTTGATCGATCTGTCATTGTTCCGTGAGAGTCGCGAGTTCACCCGCGCCTGTATCGCCTTCACCGCCTATTTCGCAGCCCTGCCGGTGCAACTGTTCGTCCTGCCGCTGGTACTGATCAGCGCAATGGAGTTCAGCGCCTGGGATACCGGCATGACGCTAGCGGTGATCGCGGTGTCGACGACGTTGATCAGCCCGGCAGCCGGCAAACTCGCCGCCCGCTTCGGCGCCGGACGCCTTGCCGTAGCCGGCGCGGTGCTCACCGCACTCGGTTACGTAGCACTGCTGCCGATCTCAGCGGATCACGGACAGCTCGCGTTGATGCCGGCGATGCTGCTGCTCGGTATCGGATCGGCGCTGTTCTTCGCGCCCAACAACGCCCTGATGATGGGTAACGTGCCGCCTCGCGCACTCGTCACGGCGGCGGGTCTGATCGGCGTATTGCGTCAATCCGGTTACGCGGCTGGCTTCGCGATGATCGCGAGCCTCGTGACGGCGATCCAGGACAACATCGAGGAGATCTGGACGGCCGCAAGCACGGCACACCTCGATGCGGCGACGGCAGCGGGTCTCGCTGGCCTCTTCGAAGGCGGCGGCATCTGGTCGCCCGAGATCCTGCTGTTTGCGATGCGCGTTGGGGTGCTCATCGCGGTGGCCATCCTCGCGATCTCGATCATCAACAGCTGGCCAAAGGCCGAGCTCGGTCGACGCACCGCCACGGTCGCGGGCGGCGGCATCCTCGCCGGAGTCGCAGGCGGCGTGATCGTGATTGCCTCGGCAAGCGGGATCCCACTCTCCTTCGGGGGAGCCACCGCCGAGCCAGTCAAAGTGGCCTCTCCCGCCCCTTTTGGCTACACCGCAAGGCAGGTCGAAGAGCGCGCACCGACTCCCATTTTGGACGGTGCAACCCTCTACGCCACGCATTGCGTGGCCTGTCACGGTGCCAACCTGCAGGGCCTCGCCGAGCTCGGCGTGCGCCTTGCCGGCTCGGATTACGTTCGCCGCAGCGACACCGCAGCCCTGACGGCGTTCCTGAAAGTGGGTCGTGCGCCGGGGCAGCCCGGCAACGTCACGGGCCGGGTCATGCCGGGTTTCGGCTATCTTCCGGAGCCAGAACTGGCGGCCTTGGCGCAGTTTCTCAAGAAAAGCGGCTCCTAAGCCCTTGAATTCGCTGGTCTGACCCCCAGCTTCTCGAAACCGTCTCAACTCGACTGGCGGTCGCCGCGCGACCCGGATAAATTTGCAGCACGGACTGAACCTCCGTTACTGGAATGAGTCCAATTCTTCGACCGGAGAAGCCGGTCACACTGACACAGGAGTCCTTGACCCGTATGAAACGTATTCTGCTGTTCCTTGCCACCAACCTCGCCGTCGTCCTCGTACTGTCGGTCGTGATGCAGGTGCTCGGCATCGATCAGTACATCGCCGCCCAAGGTGGCAGCCTGTACGGCCTGCTCGTCTTCGCTGCCGTGTTCGGCTTCGGTGGCGCCTTCATCTCGCTCGCTATGTCGAAGTGGAGCGCCAAGCGCATGATGGGCGTGCAGCTCATCGAGCAGCCGCGTAACGACACCGAGCGTTGGATCGTCGAGACGGTGCGTCGTCAGGCGCAGGAAGCGGGTATCGGTATGCCGGAGGTCGGCATTTTCGATTCGCCCGAACCGAATGCCTTCGCCACCGGTGCCAATAAGAACAAGGCGCTGGTCGCCGTCAGCACGGGCTTGTTGCGCAGCATGCGCAAGGAAGAAGTTGAGGCCGTGCTCGGTCACGAGATCGGTCACGTCGCCAACGGCGACATGGTCACGCTTACCCTGATCCAGGGCGTCGTGAACACCTTCGTCATCTTCCTCGCTCGCGTCATTGGCAACTTCGTCGACAAAGTCATCTTCAAGAACGAAAACGGCGGTGGCTTCGCCTACTTTGCCGTGGTGATCGTCGCTGAGATCTTCCTCGGAATCTTGGCGAGCACCATCGTGATGTGGTTCTCGCGCAAGCGTGAGTTCCGTGCCGATGCGGCCGGTGCCGTGCTGGCGAGCCCAGGGGCCATGATCGGCGCGCTCGAGGCGCTCAAGCGCGCTCAACAACGCCAGCAGCCCGAGGGCCTTCCCGAGCAGATGGCCGCTTTCGGCATCAACTCGGGCGTCCCGAGCGGCTTGAAGCGACTGTTCATGAGCCACCCGCCGCTCGATGAGCGTATCGAGGCGCTGCGTCGCATGAACGGGCTCGTCTAAAAGACGACCGTAGCGCGGCTTTTGTTGCAGCGAATGCGCCGCGTCGAGGTCAAGCTCGGCGCGGCGCGTTTACTTTGGGGAGTGAGGTTTGGCAATTTGGCAGCGTCTTTTGAGGATTGATTCGTGATCGATGACTCCCCCGCACCGACGCTTTGGCGTCGCTGGATTCGTGCCTTCGTAAACTGGTTCGACACTGGTCCGCTGGTGGCTCCAGCCGATGGTTCCGCTCTGCCCGAGATTCCCGATCGTATCGAGTGGGCCCGTATTCTCCCGTTCATCGCCATGCACCTCGCCTGCTTCGCCGTGATCTGGGTGGGCTGGAGTCCGGTCGCAGTTGCGGTTGCCATCGGCGCGTACTTGGTTCGTATGTTCGCGATCACCGGCTTCTACCACCGTTACTTCTCGCACCGATCGTTCAAAACCTCCCGTGCTGGGCAGTTCATCTTTGGTTTGATCGGAGCGACCGCCGTACAACGTGGACCGGTCTGGTGGGCGGCTCACCATCGTCACCACCACGCCTATTCAGACAAGCCGGAAGACGTGCATTCGCCAGCGCAACACGGCTTCCTACGCTCGCACATGGGCTGGTTTCTCACCGCGCGAGGATTTCAGCCGGATCTGCGGCGCGTCAGAGACCTGCTGCAATTCCCGGAGCTCTGCTGGCTCGACCGCTTCGACATCGTGGTACCGACGCTGTTCGCAACGGGCATGTTCGGTCTCGGCGTCGTGCTGCAACAGTTCGCACCCGAGCTCGGCACCAGCGGCGGTCAGATGTTGATCTGGGGCTTTTTCATCTCGACCGTGGCCTGCTACCACGGCACTTACACGATCAACTCGCTCTCGCACGTGTTTGGCAAGCAACGATATCGAACCGGCGATACGAGTCGAAACAACTGGCTGCTCGCACTGCTCACCTTGGGTGAAGGCTGGCACAACAATCACCACCATTTCCCGAGCTCGACTCGTCAGGGTTTTTATTGGTGGGAGATCGACGTCACCTTCTACGTGCTGAAAGTCTTGTCTTGGCTCGGCATCATTTGGGACCTCAAGCCGGTACCCGCATCGGCCCGCGACCATTCCCCGCGGCGTATCCGCTGAGGAGCGAATCGTGAGCCGAGTTGCCATCGTCGGCTCCGGAATCGCCGGTCTCACCGCCGCCTGGCACTTGCGTCGCGACCACGAGGTCGTAATCTACGAGTCCAACGACTACCTCGGCGGCCATACGGCCACCAAAGACGTGCAGATCGGCGATCGCTCGTATGCGATCGATACCGGATTCATCGTCTTCAATGATTGGACATACCCCAATTTCATCGCCTTGTTGACGGAACTCGGCGTCGAGTGGCAGTGGTCAAACATGAGCTTTTCACTGCGCTGCGAGCGCAGTGGTCTCGAGTACAACGGCACTTCGATCAACTCGCTGTTCGCGCAGAGAAGGAATATCGTCAATCCGAGATTCCTGCAGATGATCGCCGACATCCTGCGATTCAACCGCGACTGTCGGTCCTTGTTGCGCGATACAACCCACTCGGAAACTCTCGGCGACTACCTGCGGCGCGAACGATATTCACGCGCCTTCATCGAGCGGTACATCGTGCCGATGGGTCGCGCCATCTGGTCGGCGACGGGCAGCGGTATGCTGAATTTTCCCGCACGCTTCTTCGTCGATTTCTTCGATCGACACGGCTTTCTCAATATCGATGATCGCCCGGTGTGGCGCACCGTTAGCGGCGGGTCGCGCGAATACGTTCGGCAGATGACACGAATTTTTGCAGAGGACGGACGTGTGACCACTCGGGTCAAAACCCCCGTCAAGCAGATACGTCGTCACGCCGATCGCGTCGAGATCGTCGATGCGCAAGGCGAACTCGATCGCTTCGATTACGTGTTCATGGCCTGCCACAGTGACCAGGCGCTAGCCATGCTCGAGTCACCGACGGATACCGAGCGTGACGTACTCGGCGCGTTTCCTTATCAGCCCAATGAAGCGATCCTGCATACGGATACGCGCGTGCTGCCGCGCAAACCTCTCGCACGCGCGGCGTGGAACTACCACTTGCGCGATCCCGATACCGAGCGGGTCTGTCTCACCTACGACATGAATGTGCTGCAGAGCATCGAGTCGTCGACCCGTTTCCTCGTGACGCTCAATCGTGATGACATCGACCCTGCACAGATTCTCGGTCGGTACGTTTACGATCATCCGGTGTACACACCGGATGCCGTACGCGCCCAAGCGCGCCGCGCAGACGTGTCGGGCCATCACCGCAGCTTCTACTGCGGTGCTTACTGGCGTTACGGCTTTCATGAGGATGGCGTGGTCAGCGCGCTGTGGGCGCTCAACGACTTTGCCGCGGTCACGGGCGGCCTACGCCCACCGCAACCAGTCCTCGAACCGCAACGTCGCAAGCCTGCATGAGCAGGCAAAGCGCCCTCTATGTCGGGCACTTGCGGCATCGTCGCTTCGCACCGCGGCGCAACGATTTTCGCTATCGCATTTACTTCACCTTGATCGATCTCGATGAGCTGTCGACCTTGTTCGACGGTCGCTGGTTCTGGTCATCACGACGGCCGGCGCTCGCTTGGTTTCGCCGCGCGGATTATCTCGGCGATCCGGCCACGCCGTTGATCGAGGCCGTTCGCGACCGGGTGGAGCAGGAAACGGGGCGCCGCCCGAGCGGGCCTATCCGCCTGCTGACTCATCTGCGTCAATTCGGGTACAACTTCAATCCGGTCAGCTTCTACTACGTGTACGACGCCACAGGGCGCGAACTGGAGACCGTTGTGGCCGAGATCACCAACACCCCATGGGACGAGCGGCATTCGTATGTGCTCTCGGTTGCGAAAGCCGAACGAGTCGGCGCAAAAGTTTTGCGCTGGCAGTTCGACAAACGCTTCCATGTCTCACCGTTCCTGCCGATGGACATGCGTTACGACTGGCGCTTCACCGCACCTGCCGAGTCGCTGGATGTCCACATGGAAAATTGGCGCGAGGGGCGATGTGATTTCGACTCGACGCTCACGTTGCGCCGTCTGCCGCTAACCAGTGGCAGCCTCGCTCGCGCGCTTGCGTCGTTCCCGCTGATGACCCTGAAAGTCAGCTGGCTGATCTATTGGCAGGCGTTGCGTCTCTGGTGGAAACGCACTCCCTTCTTCGTACACCCGGAGAAACACGCATCATGAACACGCGCGCCAGTGAATTGCTGCCTGATCGAAAGCGTGCGTCTGCGCCCTTGTTGGCTCGCCTCGGGCGCAAGCTGTTGCGTTCGCAGCTTCGCTTGTTGCGCGATGGCGAGTTGATCTTGATCGACCCGGACGGCACACGGTCGCGCTTCGGAACACGAACATCGCGACTCGACGTCAGCGTCACCTTGCAGGTGCTCAACGAACAACTTTACGCAGACGCTGCGTTTGGCGGCACTCTCGGCGCGGGCGAGGCCTATATCCACGGGCTGTGGCGTTGCGACGATCTGACCGCACTGGTACGTCTCTTCGTGGCGAATCGTCAGATGATGAACTCGCTCGATGGCCGCTGGTCGTTCCTCACGCAGCCTGCCATGCGCGTACTGCACTTCCTCAATCGCAACAGCAAGCAAGGCAGTGCGCGCAACATCGCTGCGCACTACGATCTCGGGAACGAGCTCTACAAGCTGATGCTCGATCCGACCATGGCTTACTCGTGTGGCATCTTTCGCGATGAGAACAGCACGCTAGAAGATGCCTCGATCGCCAAATTCGATGCTGTGTGCCGAAAGCTGCAACTGAAGCCCGGTGACTCGGTGATCGAAATCGGCACCGGTTGGGGTGGCCTCGCCATGCATGCGGCGGAGCATTACGGCTGCCATGTCACGACCACGACCATCTCTCGTGAACAGCACGACTACACCCGCGACCGAATCGCCGAGCGCGGCCTGCAAGATCGCATCACCTTGTTGCTCGAGGACTATCGCGATCTCAAGGGCACGTTCGACAAGGCCTTCTCGATCGAGATGATCGAAGCCGTCGGGGAGAACTATCTCGAGACCTATCTGCGAAAGTGCTCGGATCTACTTCGACCGCACGGCGCCATGCTGCTGCAAGCGATCACGCTGCAAGACCAGTATTACGAGCGAGCGCGCCGATCCGTCGATTACATTCAGCGCTATGTATTCCCGGGCAGCTTCATTCCGAGTATCGAGTTGATCACCCGAACACTCACCAAGGCCACTGACCTCAAAATCTTCCATCTCGAGGATATCGGCCCCCACTACGCTCGTACGCTCAGCGAATGGCGTAAAAACTTCTTCTCGCATATCGATCAGGTACGCGCCTTGGGTTATCCCGAAAGCTTCGTGCGACTTTGGGAGTACTACCTTTGCTACTGCGAAGGTGGATTTGCCGAGCGGCAATTAGGCGACGTGCAGTTCCTGCTCACCAAGCCGGAATGTCGACTCACATGATGCCAGCGGGCCCCTCCTCAGCGCTCGGACAACTGCTGTCTCGATTCGGTAGCGATGTCATCGTCACGACACCCGACGTACTCGCGGGGATCAGCGTCGATCATCGGAAACTGTATCCCGGGCGAGCTCTTGCGCTCGCCTTGCCGCGATCGACCGTCGAAGTGGCCGAAATCCTCAGGCTCTGCAATGCACTGCGTATCCCGGTGGTTCCGCAAGGCGGCAACACGGGGTACTGCGCAGCGGGCACACCCGACGATAGCGGTACGCAACTCGTCATGTCGCTGCGTCGTATGAATCAAATCCGCAGCGTCGAACCGCTGAACAATTCGCTCGTGGTCGAGGCTGGCTGCATACTCAAAGAAATTCAGCTCGCAGCGGAGTCAGTCGATCGCTACTTCCCGCTCAGTCTGGGGTCGGAAGGTAGTTGCACGATCGGCGGAAATCTCTCGACGAATGCGGGCGGTGTCAACGTACTGCGCTATGGCATGACGCGCGATCTCACCCTCGGGCTCGAGGTCGTCCTCGCCGATGGCCGGGTGATTTCGTCACTATCGGCTCTGCGCAAAGACAACACCGGCTACGATCTCCGGCAGTGGTTCATCGGCGCCGAGGGTACGCTTGGCGTCATCACCGCCGCCAGCCTGAAACTGTTCCCGCTACCCAAACGTCACGGTACTGCGATCGTTGCCGTTCCCTCGGTGAAGTCGGCCGTGGAACTGCTCGCGGAGTTACGCTCCGGCAGTGGCGACCGAGTGAGCTCCTTCGAGCTGCTGCCGCGTGCAGCGCTGCAGTTGGTGGAGCGGCACCTCGGCGCTCGAGTCGACATCGCATCTTCGTCACCCTGGTGCATCCTCTGCGAGGTCAGCAGTAGCGATGCGGACGATCCGATCGAGGAGCGTCTAGCGAGCTTGTTGGAAACAGCGCTGGACAAGGGTTTGATTACCGATGCGCTGCTTGCGCAAAGCGAGCGTGAGCGCAGCGCTTTCTGGTTCATCCGCGAAAACATTCCCGAAGCACAGCGACGCGATGGACCTAGCGTCAAGCATGATGTGTCCTTACCCATCGACCGACTAGCCGAATTCGTCGATCGAGCCAGCGACTGGGTCGGCACGAACGTGCCCGAAGGTTTTCTCGTTTGCTACGGTCATGTTGGCGACGGTAACTTGCACTTCAACATCAACCAGTCTGGCGAGACTGCCGGGAAATCGTTACTTGCGCGCGAACCCGAGATCCGTCGAGCGATCCATGACCTCGTGCAGGAGTACCGGGGCAGTTTCAGTGCTGAGCACGGCATCGGACGACACAAGGTCGACGAGCTCGAACGCTATGCCGATCCGGTCGAGCTACAGCTGATGCAGCAGCTCAAGCAACTGCTCGATCCGAACGGCATCTTGAACCCCGGCAAAGTCCTGCGGCCACGCCACTGACTGGCTATGATCGGCGCATGAACAACGCCGCACCCTCCTCTGCCGACGAAGGCAATTGGCCCAAGGCATCGACCGCCTGGTACATGGTTTTCGTTCTGATGCTGGCTTACATCCTCTCGTTCATCGATCGAGTGGTCTTGGGCCTTCTCGTCGGTCCGATCCGTGCCGACCTTGGTATCAGCGAAACCCAGATGAGTCTGCTCTACGGGTTTGTGTTTGCGATTTTCTATACCGGTGTCGGCGTCCCGATCGCTTGGGCCATCGATCGGTACAACCGCCGTAACATCATCGCAGCCGGTGTCGCGGTGTGGAGTGCCATGACGGCACTGTGCGGCGTGGCGCGCGGATTCATCGAACTTGCGCTCGCACGAATCGGCGTCGCTGTCGGTGAGGCCGTGCTATCACCAGCGACTTTCTCCATGGCAGGCGACAGCTTCCCGGAAAAGAAACTGGGACGCGCGCTATCGGTGTTCGTCATCGGCTTGCCGCTCGGTGTGGGACTCGCGCTCATCATCGGCGGCGCCGTCATCCAGTTTGTCGCCAGCTCCCCCGAGTACACATTGCCGATCATCGGTACGATCCGCTCCTGGCAGTTGACGTTCCTACTCGTTGGCATTCCGGGAATTCTGCTCGCCTTGTGGGTGCTGACACTCAAGGAACCCGAGCGTCGCGAGCGACCGGGCGTTGCTGCCACCAAGGCCGACACCGCCTCGATCCCCGATACGATCCGTTACATGCTCTCGGAGTGGCGTGCCTACAGCTCGCTGATACTCGGCTTCTCCATTCTCGGTATGGTGATCAACGTCTACCAGATCTGGGGCGTGCAGTACTTCGTGCGCGTGCTCGAAATGCCGCTGGGTGAAGCGGGCACTCGCATGGGCGTCGCGATCGCCATCTTCGGCACTGCCGGCATTCTCACCGGCGGCTGGCTCACCGATCGGTGGCGAGCGGCTGGGCATCTCGATGCAGCCATGCGCGTCGGTCTTACGGCGGCGATCGCTTTGATCCCCGTGGCGAGCGTGTGCACCTTACTCAACGATGTCATGTGGTCGACCGTGCTGTTGATCCCGCTCGGCTTCTTCACCTGCTTCGCTTTTGGCGCGGCATCGGCGGGCGTCGTCGTACTCACACCGCCTCGCATGCGAGCACAGGCCTCGGCAATCTATCTGCTATTCGTCAATTTGATCGGTATCGGTCTCGCACCGTTTCTCACGGCCGTCATGACGCAGTACGTTTTTGCCGATGATCTTGCCGTCGGCAAAAGCACGGCGATCGTCACCGGCGGTGCTGCCGTACTCGCTACGATTTTGTTGGCATGGGGCCGACCAGCGTTCCGCAAAGCGATCGTCGAGCGTCGTCACGTATGACCGAGCGGTGCACCGGCGGGCTGCATGAAGTCTGCGTCGGTGTCACCGACCTCGATCGAGCGTTGTCGGATTTTGCCGCCTACGGCTGCCACCCTGAGCTTGAAGGTCGTCTCGATGCCGAGTCGGCGCATCGCCTGTATGGCGTGAACTCGGCGGTTCGTTCGGTACGACTGGCACATCAAAGCGCCGACCATGGCTTGGTCCGCTTGATGCACTGGGACCAGCCACTCAACACGGGTCTCGGCCTAACGGAGGATCTGCGTTGCGCGGGCTCGCGTTGGGGCGTACGCGTAACGAGTAGCGTGCTCAACATCGTCAATCACGCTGAGCGCGCCCTCGCCTCAGGCGCCGCACTCGAGCTGATCCCTCCGGTGCTGGCGGTCATCGGCGAAGTCAGTGGAGAGCGCAGCGCGCGCCCGTTTCGCGATCCCATCGTCGGTGTTCGCGAAATGGTTCTGCTACAACCGGAATACCGTCAGGTCTTCTTCGAGCGCTTCGGCTACGAAAGCCCCGCTTATGGGCAGATCGATCACTCGAGTCTGCTGCGAACCAGTCAACACACCCACTTCGGCTTGATGGTCGCGAGCGACGATCCGCACATCTTCGATTTCTACGAGCAGGTCCTCGGCCTGCAGCGCACGCATGAGGAAACGGTCCCTTACGAAAACGCCACCGGCTCGCGCCGCATCTTCGGACTGCGACCCGGTGAAGGTTTTCACATGGTCGACTTCGACGATCCGGCCTCCGGCAAAGCCCTCGCCGATCGACGCTCAGGCAAACTCAAGTGCGTTCGTTTCGCAGCTCACGCAGATATCGAAGATCGACGGTCACACTCGCGCGCGGGTTCGCTAGGCTACAGCTTGTACTGCTGGCGCACGTTCGAGCTCGAGGCACTGCATCAACGCGTCACGCAAGCCGGAGCTACAGCGATTTCTAACATCGTTGTAGATGAGTTCAATCGCCGCAGCTTCACCTTCTTCGCACCGGACGGCTACCACTGGATGCTGATCGAGGCACTACGATGATCAAACTGCTCACCGCTCTCGTGCTGTTAGTGTCATTTTCAGTCACGGAAACAGGCAACGCCGCCGTTCATCACGAGCGGTATCCGCAACTGTCGGTCAATACATCCAAGACTACGGTGATCCTGATTCATGGTTGGTCTTGCGACTCGACCTACTGGAGTGCACAGCTCGCTGCGCTGCGTGAACATTTCAACGTCATCACCGTCGATCTCGCGGGTCACGGTCAAACACCGGCAACACGAACCGAATTTTCGATGGCGTCGTTCGGGCGCGATGTGGCCGAGGTGGTGGCACAATTGCCGCCAGATCAGTCGCTCGTTCTGGTGGGACACTCGATGGGCGGCCCGGTGGCGGTGGAAGCGGCTGTGCTCCTCGGTGAGCGTGTTCGTGGTGTGATCGGCGTTGATACGTTCGCCAGCATCGGTTTGCCGAAGCCCTCGCAAGCCGAGAATGCGGCTCGACTTGCTGCGTTCGAACGTGACTTCAGCGGCACGACGCGCGCCTTCGTCTCACAGTCGTTCTTCAGACCTGACGCAGATCCCATCTTGCGCGAACGAGTCGCCAACGACATGGCATCGGCCGATCCTAAAGTCGGGCTCGCGGCGATTCAGGGACTCAACGATTGGGACGGTACCCAACGACTACCGCTGTTGAAACAGCCGATCGCTACCATCAATGCCGATCAGGTCTCGCTGGATGAAGCGAAGCTGAAACTCTACGCGCCCTCGTTCCGGCTGATCACGCTCGCCGGTCAAGGACATTTTCTGATGATGGAGAATCCGGCCCGCTTCAACCCCGTGTTGATCAACACGATCCGCGGAATGTTCGACGATCAGCGCGCCGACGTCTCCGCTTCGAGATAAGCAAGCAAGGCTGCTCGATCTGCCGGATTCGAAATACCGGCAAATGCCATCGTGTTTCCGGGAATGACGGCGGCCGGCTTCTCGATCCAGCGGTCGAGTGTCGCCTTGTCCCAAACGAGTTTGCTCGCAGCAGCCTGCAACGCCGGTGAATAGGCAAAAGCAGCATCGGCTGCCGCCTTGCGACCCATCAATCCGGCGAGATTGGGGCCGATCTTCTCGATATCCGATGGCTGTAGATCGTGACAGGCGCGACATTGGATGAAGAGCAACCGGCCCCGCTTGTACTCTGGCGAATTCACATCGACGGACTTTTGACTCGCAGTCTGGGCGTGCACTGTACCCGGCACCCCGATCGTCAACGCCAAGACCACGGCGCTTGCAAGCGCCCCCCGCACGAGCATCGATCGACGACCATTCATTTCTTCGACTCTCCCTGCTTGGCGATCAAACGAATCAAACCTTCCTGAGCGACACTCGCCGCTAGGCGACCGTCGCGCGTGTAAATACTGCCGCGCGCGAAACCGCGTGCACCCGAAGCGCTCGGACTCTCGAGCGCATACAACAACCAATCGTCGAGTCGGAAGTCGCGATGGAACCACATCGCATGATCGATACTGGCCATCATCAACGTGCCGTCACCCACGACGGCCGCATGCGGACGCAGCGCCGTACCGAGCAAAGCAAAGTCCGACATATAGGCCAGCAGGCAACGATGCAGGCGCGCGTCGTCGGGCAAGCGATCAACCAGTCGAAACCACACCCGCTGCAGCGGTGCGCCCGCGACCGGATGGATCGCACTCAACAGCCCAACCGGGCGCATCTGGAACGGCCGCTCGCGCGCGAGGTACTGGCGAGTCTTCTCGGGCAAGCTCGCCGCAACTTCCGGCGTCGGGCGATCCCAGTCGGGCAAGTCTTCCGGTGGGGGCACCTCGGGCATATCGACTTGGTGATCGAACCCCGCTTCCGGTTTTTGGAAGGACGCCGAGAAAGTGAAGATTTGTTGGCCGTTCTGGATCGCGATCACACGACGAGATGAGAACGAATGACCATCGCGGCTGCGATCAACCTGATAGACGATCGGTAAATTGAAATCGCCGCGGCGCAAGAAATACGCGTGCAAAGAATGTACGACGAGCTCCGGTGGCAGCGTCGAGCTCGCGGCCATCAGCGCTTGGCCGAGCACCTGACCGCCATACACTTGCGGACTGCCGATGTCGCGACTCTCGCCACGAAAGAGGTTGACCTCGAGCCGCTCGAGCTCGAACTGCTTCAGCAAGTCCGCTAGACGACGATCCATGACTCGCTCGCCTTAACCGACACCGAGCCGCTTTTGCATTACCGGACTCGTCGTCGTGTATTGCAGGAATTGTTTTTTGTCGGGATATAGCCAAGCCTGGATGGCGAACGCCGCCAGCGCCGCCTCGTGAAAGCCCGACAAAATCAGTTTTTTCTTACCCGGATAGGTGTTGATGTCACCCACCGCAAAAATGCCCGGCACACTGGTCTGGAACTTCTCGGTATCCACCTTTAGCGCTTTGCGCTCGAGCTCCATGCCCCACTCGGCGATCGGGCCGAGCTTGGGATGCAGTCCAAAGAATGCAAACACGTGATCGACCGGCACCTCGTGCACTTGACCATCGGCCGCCTTGACCGTGACACCGACCAACCGGTCATCGCTCGTCATGATGGACTCGGCAAGCCCTTCGATGAAGCGCAGTTTGCCGGCCGCCTCGAGCTCGCGCATGCGCGCGACCGAAGCCGGTGCCGCGCGAAACTCTGCGCGACGATGTACCAACGTCATGGAAGCGGCTGTCGGCGCGAATTCGAGCGCCCAGTCGAGCGCCGAGTCGCCACCACCGAAAATCGCCAGTCGCTGCTGCCGATAGCTGTCGGCATTTTTGACGCGGTAATGCAGCTGCCGTCCCTCGAAGAGCTCACTACCCGGCACACCGAATCGACGTGGCTGGAATGAACCCACGCCGCCCGCAATCACGACCGCGCCAGCATCGAAACGCGTGCCCAAAGAAGTGACGACATCAAAGCGACGATCATCGCGAGGTTTGACCTCCAGCACTTCTTCGCCGAGGTGAAACACAGGCTCGAACGGTTTGATCTGCTGCATCAAGCGATCGACCAATTCCTGTGCGCCACACACCGGCAGGGCAGGAATGTCGTAGATCGGCTTGTCGGGATACAGCTCGGTGCATTGACCACCGGGCGCAGCCAAAGAGTCGAGAATGTGCGCCCGCATACCGAGCAGACCCAGCTCGAAGACCTGAAACAGACCGCAAGGGCCGGCACCGATGATGACGACTTCGGTCTTGATGGTCTCTGTCACGACGACTCCCGAAGAAAACCCCAATTAAAACGGGTAAATTCTAACAGACCGGATCACCCGTGCCCGCGAGCGATGACACCATGACCACTAACGCCGATCTTGCCCAACGCCGCGCTGCCGCCATACCACGCGGTATCGGTAATGCCCTGCAGGTGTATGCCGATCGCGCCCGCAATGCCGAGATCTGGGATGTCGAGGGCCGTCGCTACATCGACTTCGCCAGCGGTATTGCCGTGCTCAACACCGGCCACCTGCATGCCAAAGTGGCCGCTGCGGTCGAGCACCAGCTGACTCGCTTCTCCCACGCCTGCTTTCAGGTGACACCCTACGAGAGCTATGTCGCGCTCGCCGAGCGACTGAATGCATTGATGCCGGGCCCCGGGCCCAACAAAACGTTGTTTCTCTCGAGCGGCGCCGAGGCCGTTGAGAACGCGATCAAGATCGCTCGCTACCACACGGGTCGCTCCGGCGTCATCGCCTTCAGTGGTGGCTTCCATGGCCGCACGCTCGGCTGCATGAGCCTCACCGGCAAGGTCCAACCCTACAAGGCGGGTTTCGGGCCTATGCTGCCCGAGGTATTCCACGCGCCCTACCCCATGGAGTATCACGGCATCACGACTCGTGATGCGCTGCGTGGTCTCGAACTACTCTTCAAAGCGGATATCGATCCGCAGCGAGTCGCCGCCATGATCATCGAGCCGGTGCTCGGCGAAGGCGGTTTTTACGTGGCGCCGCCAGAGTTTTTGCGAGAGCTGCGACGACTCTGCGATGCGCATGGCATCGTGTTGATCATCGACGAAATCCAAACCGGTTTTGCACGCACGGGGCGTCTCTTCGCGATCGAGCACGCCGGTATCCATCCGGATTTGATTACCGTCGCCAAAAGTCTCGCGGGCGGCTTTCCACTCTCTGCGGTGACGGGTCGAGCGGACATCATGGATGCGCCACTCACGGGCGGTCTCGGCGGCACCTATGCAGGCTCACCGCTCGGTTGCGCGGCAGGCCTTGCCGTGCTCGATGTGATCGACGAAGAAAATCTCTGTGCTCGCGCCACGCAACTGGGTGAAACGCTGATGGCACGGCTGCGAGATCTGCAGTCGCGTTGGGACTGCATCGGAGAGATTCGTGGCTTGGGTGCGATGGTGGCGATGGAGCTCGTGAAGCAACGCAACCCCGATGCGCCGGATGCGGATCTCACACGCGCTCTCGTGCAGGCAGCGGGTCGACGGGGACTCGTGCTGCTCTCCTGCGGAGTCTATGGCAACGTGGTTCGCTTCCTGATGCCACTGACCATCAGCGACGCCGTGTTCGCCGAAGGACTCGCCATTCTGGAGGCAGCGCTCGAGGACGTCAGCCGACGCTAGATCACGCGCGCCCGACGTTCGAATCGTTCGGGCTGTGGTAGTACTCGCTCTCTTCGGAGAGTTGCTTGATCAAGCGTTGCAACTCGGCCATGCGCCCCTCGGCCGTCGAGACCGGCAAGCATTCCGTGCAGCGCGGGTCTTTGCAGGGCTGGCGTGAATACAGCCAGTACTGGATGGCCCCCGCGAGCAATCCGTCTGCGATATCCCAGACATCGGCTTCGCGATCACGGTCGGCCAACTTGTTGCCGAGGTCGACCGCGTCGGTGAATGCGGCGTCGAAGCCGCTGACAGGGGGATCTCGAAACTCGCTTTCCATGCCGCGATTCTAGCCCCGGACCCCCACCCCCGCTATGTCATCACTCACACTTTTGCAACAAAGTTTTATTCGAGTTACGCCGTCTTAATGGCCTTGACTAGCAACCAATGTCTATTATCCGGTCATCCTACACATAGGATGATCGCTTGCAGGGGGATGCACGATGAACGCGGATTCAGGGCAGGAGACTCGTCTGTCGACGACGATCCGTCTGCCGACCGTCGATGACGTCAAAGCACGCTTCGACAACCTCTCTGCACTACATGCAGGCGTGATCAAAGCTCCCGATTACGTCCGAGAGCACTTCCACGAGAAGTTTCCGGCGCGCGACATCGCCGAGCATTGCGGCCTCAGCCGCTTCCAGTTCAGCCGCAGCTTCCACCACATCTTCGGCATCACTTTCCGCGAATATCTGCTGCGCTACCGCGTGATTGCTGCCTGCGAGCGTCTGCAGCGCGCCGATATGCCGGTGACGCAAATCGCCTACGCAGTCGGTTTTCACGACGGGTCGTATTTCGCACGAATGTTCCGCCGCTACACCGGCATGCTGCCATCCCAGTATGCTCGGTTGTATGCCACTACCCCGGCCATCGGCACCCTCGAACCCTGACCGATCCCAAGACGCGTCTACGCGCGAGCGCCATGTTTGGCGCATACCGAGCGCCGGGTCGCTCGCCAACCTCAAACTCGTCACCGACAGCCTACCGCCACCGGGCGTTGGCGAAGTCCAGGTGCGCATCCACGCCGTCGGTCTCAACTTCGCCGATATCTTTGCTTGCCAAGGACTGTACTCGGCCACACCCAAAGGGCCCTTCATACCGGGTCTCGAAGCCGCCGGCACGATCGTCTCGCTAGGTTCCGGGACGAGCAACTGGCAACTTGGCGATCGCGTAATGGTGCTCACCCGCTTCGGTGGTTACGCGGACGCCGTGAACGTTCCGCAAGCAACGCTTTGGCCGATACCCAACGACTGGACGTTCGCGCAAGCCGCCGCTTACCCCGTGCAGGCGTTGACGGCGTGGTATGGCATTGAGCGTCTCGGCAATGCACGCAAAGGCGCCGTCGTACTAGTGCAATCGGCTGCGGGCGGCGTGGGCCTGCATGCGTTGCAGGCCCTGCACAGCCTTGAGGCGAAGCCCGTGGCCGTGGTGGGTAGCGAACGCAAGCGCCAATGGCTGATCGCCGAGCGCGGACTCGCGCCGCAAACCGTCGTGGTTCGTGATCGGGAGTATTCAGCCAAGCTCGATGCGGCACTGCGATACCACCGAGCGAGTGGCTTCGACGTGGTCTTCGATGCGGTCTATGGCGATGCGTTCCGGGCGGCTTTCGATCGTCTGGCGCCGGAGGGGCGCTACGTTCTCTTCGGTGCCGCAGACTTCATGGGCAGCGGTGCAAGACCCAATCCGCTACGCCTGCTCTCGAGCTGGCTACGCCGACCGAAACTCGACCCTCTCGCCATGATCCCGCTCAATCGCGGCCTGCTGGCTTTCAACTTGATTTGGCTATGGGAGCAAGCAGACAGGCTGCCCGAATCCATGCGCGCTACGCTGGCACTCATTCCGTCACCACCGCACATTGGGGCTCGCTTTGCGTTCGACCAAGCCATCGAAGCGATGACGTTACTGCAGGGTGGGCAGACAACGGGCAAGGTTGTCCTCGAGCTGCCGGTAGAATAAGCAGATGGCAGATCCCGCACTCGCTGACCGACCGAAAGCGAAATCGATACGACCACTCGCAGCACTATGGCCTTTCCTAAGCCCTTACCGAAAGGTGCTAGGCGCAGCCATGCTGGCGCTATTGCTCGCCTCCGGTGCGATGCTCGCGTTACCAATCGCCCTCAAAGGCTTGATCGACAAGGGCATGGCAGCAGGCAGCGCCGAGACGATCAACATCTACTTCATTTCCTTCCTCGGCGTCGCCGTGCTGTTCGGCGGCTTTGCAGCGCTTCGGTTTTATCTCGTCACTTGGTTGGGCGAGCGAGTCGTCGCGGACATACGCGAAGCGGTGTATCGAAATGTCATCCGCATGGATCCGCAATTCTTTGAGGTCACGCGCACAGGTGAGGTGCTCTCGCGACTGACCACCGACACCACCCTCGTGCAGTCGATTTCCGGTGTCGGCCTCTCGATCGCACTGCGCTCATCGATCAACCTCGTGGGCTCACTCGTGCTGCTGGCGATCACCAACCTGAAACTCTTGGCGTTGATCTTGATCGCCATGCCGATCGTGATCGTGCCCGTGATCGCCTTGGGTCGAAAACTGCGTACCCTGTCGCGCTCGTCACAGGATCGGATCGCCGATACCAGTGGGCTTGCGGGCGAGACCTTGAACGCCATCCAGACCGTGCAAGCCTTCACCCTCGAGGCGCTCAACGCCAAACGTTACAACGAAGCGGTCGAGGCATCCTTCCGCGTCGCCGTCACGCGCACACGCGTACGCGCCTGGCTCACCGCGCTGTCGACCATGCTGGTCTTCGGCGCCATCACCCTGGTGTTGTGGTTCGGCGCCCATCAAGTGCTCGCGGGCACGATGACCGGCGGCGAACTCGGCCAGTTCCTGTTGCTCGCCGTCTATGCGGGCATCGCCGCGGCGTCACTGAGCGAAATGTGGAGCGAAGTGCAGCGCGCAGCCGGTGCGATGGAACGTCTCGTCGAGCTGCAACAGGCAGAACCCGCGATCGTCGCGCCGCCCGTTCCGGTCGCGTTACCGCCCTACGAGCGCACGGCAGCAGCCGGTCGCGTCAGCTTCGAGCGCGTCACGTTCAACTACCCGTCGCGGCCCGACAGCCCGGCGCTCGATGATTTTTCGCTCGATATCGCACCGGGCGAAACGGTGGCCTTTGTGGGTCCCTCGGGCGCAGGCAAGAGCACCACCTTCCAATTGCTGCTGCGCTTCTATGATCCCAAGCAAGGTCGCATTCGCCTCGATGGCGTCGATCTGGCGATGGCCGATCCACTCGCCGTTCGTCATCGCATCGGTCTCGTGCCACAAGAGACCATGCTCTTCGGGACGAGCGCGCGCGAAAACATTCGCTATGGCAGACCCACCGCGACCGACGCCGAGGTTGAAGAGGCTGCGCGCGCTGCAGCGGCCGACGAGTTCATTCGCGCCCTGCCCGAAGGTTACGAGACGTTCCTCGGCGAGCGCGGCACGCGACTCTCGGGTGGACAGCGCCAACGCATCGCTATCGCCAGAGCCATTCTCAAAAATCCGCCGCTGCTACTACTCGACGAAGCGACCAGCGCGCTCGATGCGGAGAGTGAGCGCGCCGTGCAAGGTGCACTTGAGGCACTGATGCACACTCGCACCACGCTCATCATCGCGCACCGACTGGCCACCGTACTGAAGGCCGATCGGATCATCGTGATGGATCAAGGCAAGATCGTCGCCAGTGGCCGTCACGAGGAACTGATCGTGAGCAATCCGCTCTATGCAAGGCTCGCCGCGCTGCAGTTCACAGATGGTGCCGGCGCATGAGCGAGTCGCCCAGCCCGAGACCTAATGCCGTTCTCTTCGACTTCGACGGTACGCTGATCGACTCGGCCACGAGCGTGCTCGCTGGGTTGCAGCACGCGCTAGCGAGCGCCTCGATCGAGCCGCGTTGTGCACTAGACTCGTCGATCATCGGGCCACCCTTGCGCCTCACGCTCGCCAAACTCGCCGGCAGCGACGAACCAGTCCTGATCGATCGTCTGGCAGCAGCCTTTCGCGAGCATTACGACTCGGACGGCTACAAGCACACGGCGGTCTACGACGGCGTACCACCCATGCTGCAAGCCTTGAACGCAGCTGGCATCGCGCTCTACATCGTCACCAACAAACGCATCTCGGCGACTTTGCGAATTCTCGATCATCTCGATTGGCGAAACTGGTTCGAGGCGGTCTATGCACTCGATGCGCTGCAACCGCCTGCGCCGAATAAACCGGCGCTAGTCGCCACCGTGCTGAAAGCACACGCACTTGCGCCTGATAAAACTTGGATGGTCGGCGACTCGGAAGAGGATCGACGCTCGGCCGAAAACAACGGATTACGTTTTTTCGGCGCGCACTGGGGCTACGGCAGCGCCGGTGGAGCGGGTCTCTCGAAGCCCGCGGAACTCACCCTCGCTGCCGGTGTGACTTACCCCCTAGCTTAGATGCGCATGCCGCCGTCGACATCGATGCAGCGGCCCGTGAAGAAGTCGTTCTCCACGATGAATACTGCCGCCGAGGCGATCTCCGACGCTTCACCCAAGCGACGCAACGGCACCTGTGCCGTGAGCTTGTCGAGAATCTCCGGACGCATCGCCGAGAGAATATCGGTTCGCGTATAGCCTGGGGCGATGGAGCCCGAACGAATGCCGTAGCGCGCCAATTCTTTGGCCCACACTTCCGCCATCGCGGCCACGCCCGCCTTGGTCGCGGTGTAGTTGGTCTGACCAGGATTGCCGTAGCGCGAGACGCTCGAGATGTTGATGATCACACCGCCGCGGCCCTGCTTGACCATCCGCTCGGCCGCTTCGCGCCCGCAAAGAAATACGCCCGTCAGATTGATGTTGATCACCGCCTGCCATTGCTCAAGCGTCATCTTGCCAGTGATCGCGCCATCTTTGACCTTCAGCAACAAGCTGTCTTTGACGATACCGGCATTGTTGATGAGTACATCGATACTACCGAGATCGGCCACGACGGCGTCCATGGCAGCAATCACGGCTTGCTCGTCCGTCACATTCGCCACGTAACCACGCGCCTCGACACCCTGCGCCTTGCACTGCGCGACGGTTTCATCAAGATCCGCCTGGTTGAGATCGAGCGCCGCGATGCGCCCACCCTTGGCGGCGAATGCCTTGGCCAACTCACGCCCGATGCCACGGCCGCCGCCGGTAATCACGACTGTCTTGCCCGAGATCTGCATGAGTGGACTCCTGTGAGAGCGAAAGCGAGAGATAATGGGCGAAGTATAACGGAGGCGGCATGCTGCACTTGCGACGCGCCCAGCGCGAAGACCTCGAGACGGTATTGGATCTGATCCGCGGTCTCGCCGAATACGAGAAGTTGTTACACGAGGTCGACGCGACGCTCGTCGATCTGCAGGCGGCGCTGTTTGCAGAGCATCCGCGCGTCTTTTGCGAAATCGCCGAATGGAACGGCCAGAACGCGGGCTTCGCGCTGTGGTTCTACAACTTCTCAACCTTCCGCGGTCGGCACGGCCTCTATCTCGAAGATCTCTTCGTCAAACCCGAATATCGCGGTCATGGCATTGGCAGCGCTTTGCTCGTGCATCTGGCACGCCGCTGCGTCGCAGAGAATCTCGGTCGTTTCGAGTGGGCCGTACTCGACTGGAACACGCCGGCGCTCGACTTCTATGCCTCGCTCGGCGCAGAAGCCAAGAAGGAATGGTGGCCGCATCGCGTCACGGGCGATGCGCTCAAAGCCCTCGCCGCTCGAGACATTCCCGGGTTGCAAGCGCTGCCTCAACCGTAAACTCACCGCCATCGAGAGCTGCGCGAACAGCATCGGCTTCGAGACACAAGAACTCTTCGACCTCGCCGTCGCGACCGACTGGCTCGAAACTCTCATCCAGGAGGAGATCGGCGACGATGACTTGTTGGTCGTGAATGCCGAAAGTGGCCTCGCGCAGCGAGCGGATGATGACGCCCGGAAAATCGATCTCGCGCGCGAGCTCTCGGGTCACACCCGCCTCCTCCCACAACTCGCGGATCGCGCAGCGTCGAAACGACTCGCCCGCCAACACGCCACCGGCGGCGAGCGTATCGAGCTTGCCGGGATCCGCGCGCTTGATTGCACTACGACGCGAAACCCACAGGCGCCCGTCGGTGCGGATGCCGTTGATGTGCACGGCGCGGTTCTGCAGACCTAAGGTACGAAACAAGCCGCGCTCGCAGCGGGCAAGTTCCTCGCCACCAGTGCCGAGCACCGCACAAAGCTCGTTGCGCCAATCGGCGATCAGACCGAGCTTGCGTAGTTGCACCGCCACGCTTTGCAACGCGGTGCTACGACCAGCGCCATCGAGACCGTCATCCCGCAGCCGCAAACCCGACTCGACAGTCGCCATCGCGGGGAACCGGGCCACCT